>Ga0066485_1000427_pt1 | contig 9881 bp, 9 predicted proteins | sample LakWasM127_HOW14_2_FD_59587 | JGI IMG/M metagenome (GOLD analysis project Ga0066485, IMG submission 59587) | Freshwater sediment methanotrophic microbial communities from Lake Washington under simulated oxygen tension - Sediment Metagenome 127_HOW14 | ecosystem: Environmental > Aquatic >... | reverse complement strand
CATCAAGAACATCCAGCAGCGCTTCGACACCATCCTGCGCGTCTCGCGCGCCATCGTCGAGCGGCAGAAGAACTTCTTCGTGCACGGCGAGCTGGCCATGCGCCCGCTGGTGCTGCGCGACATCGCCGACGAGCTCGGCCTGCACGAATCGACCATCTCGCGCGTCACCACGGCCAAGTACATGGCCACGCCGCAGGGCACCTTCGAACTGAAGTATTTCTTCGGCTCCGGGCTGGGCACCGACACCGGCGGCAACGCGTCGAGCACGGCGGTGCGCGCACTTATCCGCCAGTTTGTCGCCGCCGAGAACCCGGCCAAGCCGCTGTCGGACAACCAGATTGCCGACATGCTCAAGGAGCAGGGCATCGAGTGCGCACGCCGCACGGTTGCCAAGTACCGTGAGGGTCTCAAAATCCCCACCACCACGTTGCGCAAGGCGCTATGAACCAGTTGCAACTCTTCCTGCCCTGCGCCGCCGGCGTCGAGGGCTACCTGGCCGACGAGGTCCACCAGATCACCGGCCTGACCGGCGAGGACCTTCTGGTCGGCCGGGGCGGCGTACTGCTGCGTGCGGCCTGGCGCGACGCGCTGGCCCTCAACCTGCACAGTCGGCTGGCGCAGCGGGTGCTGGTGCAGCTCGCCCAGGGCCTGTACCGCAGCGAGAACGACCTGTACGCGCTCGCATCGGGCGTTGCCTGGGAAATCTGGTTCACGCCGCGCCAGAGCTTCAAGGTCGAAGTGACGGCGCAGCACAGCCCGCTCACCAGCCTCAATTTCGCCGCGCTGCGCACCAAGGACGCGGTGGCCGACCGCTTCCGCGCCAAGGCGGGCGTGCGCCCCGATGTGGACACGCAGTGGCCCGACGTGCGCCTGCACCTGCACCTGACCACCGATGAGGCCACGGTCTACATCGACACCTCCGGCGAGCCGCTGTTTAAGCGCGGCTGGAGGAATGTGAAGGAAGGGGGTGCCAAGGGCGACGCCCCGCTCAAGGAAACGCTGGCCGCCGCCATGATCGCCGCCACCGGCTGGGAGCCGCAGGGCGATGCACCGCTGCCGCTCTACGACCCCTGCTGCGGCAGCGGAACGGTGGTCATCGAGGCGGCGCAAATGGCCTGCCGCATCGCGCCGGGCCTGCAGCGGCGTTTTGCCTTCGAGAAGCTCCTGCCGTTCCAGGCGCAGGTCTGGAATGCTATTAAAGAAGAAGCTAAAAACTCAATAACCACCTGCGCTACCGGCATATTTGGTAGCGATATTTCGCACCGGATGGTCGATTTCGCAGCGCGCAACGCCGAGCGCGCTGGCGTCGCCCATGCGGTCGAGCTGCGCGGCGGCGACGCGCTGCAGCGCATGCCGCCCTGCGCGCAGCCCGGCGTGATGCTGCTCAACCCGCCGTACGGCGCGCGCATCGCCGCCGCCGGCGCCGCCGGACAGAACGCGCGCGAGCGCGCCCAGCAGCGCGCGCGCGGCGCGGCCGTCGGGCGTGAAGCGGCCGAGGTGCAGGGTGGCCAGGACGATGGCGACGACGGCGGCGCATTCTTCCAGCAGCTCGCCGCGCACTGGAAGCGGCACTACCCCGGCTGGCAGGCCTGGATGCTCACGCCCGACCCCAAGCTGCCCAGCAAGATGCGCCTGAAGGAGTCGCGCCGCGTGCCGTTGTGGAACGGCCCGATCGAATGCCGCTTGTTCCGCTTCGACCTGGTGCAGGGTAGCGCGCGCACCCGGCCGGCCGCGGCCCCGGTTCCTGCCGATGGCGCATGAAGTGCCGCTGACGCTGCCGGCGGCTGGGAGCAGCCGCGCGCTGGTGCTCGACACCAACATCGTGCTCGACCTGCTGGTGTTCGCCGATCCGGCCACCGCGCCGCTGCCGGGCTTGATGGCCTCGGGCCGCCTGCGCTGGATCGCCACCGACGGCATGCGCGCGGAGCTGGCCCGCGTGCTGGCCTATGCCCAGATCGCGCCGCGCGTGCAGTACTACGGCCTCACGTCCGCAGCGGTGCTGGCGCGTTTCGACGCCGCCGCGCACATCGTTGAAACGGCAGCGCGCACCAGCGCTATCTGCAAGGATCCGGACGACCAACAGTTCATCGACCTGGCCGTGGCCCACCGCGCGCTCTTGCTGTCCAAAGACAAAGCAGTCCTGCAGTTGCGCAAGCGACTGGCAGTGCTGGGCGTTGAGCTCGGGTGCGCCATGGCAACGCCTGTCTCAGCGGAACCCAAGTCTGGAGATGCGCGACTTGCGCCTGGTCGCCCTAAGGCAGGAGGTCGCGGCTGCGCATGTCATTGAGCACCAGTTCGCTGGCCCAGATCGAAATGTGATCGTCGTCCCAATAGAGCAGCTTTCCATTGCGCAAGCCATAACATTGCGCGATGTCGCAAAAGAGATCTATAGGGTCGTATACCTGAAGCCCGGGGTTGTCTGTCTGGATTTGCTCCACCAATTGCCGATAGACGGCCTGCCTTTCATCGACACGGGATCTGCTCTGCGTGCAACTGGAGAGGGTTCTTTTTGAGAAGGACAGAGGGCGCACGACCAAGCAAGCCCGGGGGTCTTCACCAAGTTCCGGCGGGTCGATCACAAAAACAACCTTCTTTTTTCGCAACAGCAGTGCTTTCACGAACTGCGAATAGCCTTTTTGGAACATTTGCGCTTGTGTGGCAGTAGATTCCTCCAACGCAAAAATCGAATAGTTGCTGGGGCCCTCCACCCCATATCCCTGCCCAGAAAAGTACGCCGGGCCTCGTGAGTCAAGTACGACCGTCTGGATGGTCGGGAACCGCGCGAGCACCTTCATCGCCTCGTCGGGCAGGGCATTGCAGCCTTTGTTCACTCTTCCTTCCATGACCGAATGGCCCATGAGCGGCGGGCAACCATGGTTTCCGATCAGCATGGACTTGATCGACACTTTGCCCAAGGCTGCCGCGCTGTTCAAGGACATCGCGTGGCTGTCTCCGACGAACAAAACTTCCGGAGTGGAAGTGTTGGTCAGGCAGACCGCTCCAGGTCCCAAGGAGAAATGGAGCAACCTTTCACAGGAGCCATCGGACAGCCTGGTGCTCAACGGCTCAACGGTTTGGTCGAGCAGCGCCTGGTCGACTCGTGATTGCACGCGAAACACGAGACCGTTTTCGCTAAATGTGTAATACCCCAATGCGCCCATGCAGCTCATCAAGGAACACAGCAGGAGAATTTTTAGCCGGTTCCATGTGCCAAACCGGATCGGCCGCTCAACCAGACGATACGTCAGCCAGGCCAGCACAATGGACAATACCACCGCCGCAATACGGATCTCTGCGCGCGGCAGCCCCTCTTCCATGATGCGGGCAAATGACAGCAAGGGCCAATGCCATAAATACAGCGGGAAGCTAATCAGACCCAGCCATACGGCGGGCCGGTTGGACAATACGATCCGGTTGAACCAAGCTTGGGGCCCGGCCGAAATGATGCATACAGCACCAAGTACTGGAGCGACCGCCCATTTTCCAGGGAAACCGAATTCCGCCCTGATCTTGAAAAATCCGAAGGCGAGCAAGCCCGCGCCAGTCAGAGCCAGTGCGTTTGCCAGCGCCTTGCCGTCGCCAGGAGGCGTGCTGCGGTACAGAGTGCGGTGAATCCAACGATCCAGGGCACCTTTTAGGGCGTTTGCCTTGGGGTGGGGATGAAGCGACGCCCATGCCAGCAAGCTCCCGCAGAGCAGTTCCCAGAAACGGGTTTGGGGCGAATAGAACGTGGCGGTGGGGTTTCTTGCTATGCCCTTGAGGTTGAGCGCCATGGAAATTGCGCCCAATGCCAGGGTCAGGGTTAAGAGGTTGTACTTGCGTTTCCAGGCCAGCATCAGGAGCACGGGCCAGACAATGTAGAACTGCTCTTCAATTCCCAGGCTCCACAAATGAAGCAGGGGCTTGGTTTCGGCAGCCACATCGAAATAGCCGGCTTCGTTCCAGAGTGCAAAGTTGGAGACAAACAACGCACCGGCAGTGATGTGCTTGCCAAGTTGCGCGAACTCGCCAGCCAGCAACACCCACAAGCCCATGGCATAGGTCGATATCAGCACCACCAACAGCGCCGGAAAAATGCGCTTGATGCGGCGGACGTAAAACTCCCGCAGGCTGAAGGTGTTGTTCTCCAGGTTGCTGAAAAGGATCGTGGAGATCAAGAAGCCGGAGATCACGAAGAAGATGTCAACGCCGATGAAGCCGCCGTGAACCCAGTTGGGCGCCGCGTGGAAGGCGACCACCGATAGAACAGCAATCGAGCGCAAACCATCGATATCGGCGCGGTACTTCGGGTGCGTTAACGCGTGATTCACAGCAGACAACGGTGCTCTTCTTATACGGGCGCGTGCTGAGCTTGCCGCAGGGGTGCAAGGGGCGCCGCGAAACGTGCAGGGGGAGGAATGAATGGAAAGCCAACGATTTTAGTGGGCGCTCGGGCATGCAAGCGCCAACTTCAGTCGTCCGCAAAGCCCCGCAACTGCGCAAACTCCTCGAACGGTGCGCGCTCGGTCCGCCACTGGTTGATCGGCGCGGCCTTGTCGGCGTAGCCCAGGGCGATGCCGGCAAACAGCGTCTGCCCCGGCCCGAGGCCGAGGAACTCCTTCACCGGTGCGGAGCAGAAGGCCCAGTACTCCTGCGGGCAGGTGGCCAGGCCGGCCTCGGTCGCCAGCAGCAGCACGTTTTGCAGGTAGCAGCCCAGGTCGGCCCACTGCGGCGCGCCCATGCGTTCGTCGATGCTCAGGAAGATGCCCACCGGCGCACCGAAGAACGTGGCGTTCCTGGCCATCTGGCGCAGGCGTGCGGCCTTGTCCTCGCGTGCGATGCCCAGGCTGGCGTAGAGCTGCTCGCCGTTCTGAAAGCGCCGCGTGCGGTAGGGCTCCCAGAGGCTGGGCGGGTAGACCACATATTCCGGCGCCTGCGCGGGCGCCGCCGTCACGCGCGCCAGCAGATCGGCCAGCGGCGCGCCGGCCAGCGCGTGCACGCGCCAGGGCTGCAGGTTGCCGCCCGAGGGCGCGCGCGCGGCAGCCTGCAGGATGCTGCGCACGGTGGCGGCGGGCGGCACGTCGGGCAGGAAGGCGCGCACCGACATGCGCTGGGCGATGGCGTCCGAGACCTTCATGGGCGCGCCGCCGCCGTGCCGGCGCCGGGCGCCAGGTGCACCGCGCGCTGCGGCGCCGTGTTCACGGCAAGCTGAAAGATATCGGGCCGTGCGTAGTGGCCCACCGGGTCGAAATCCATCTGCGCGCGCGGGATGTCGTCGGTGTCGATCTCGGCCGTCAGCAGCGCGTCCTCGCCGTACACCGGCCCGGCCAGCACCTGGCCCAGCGGGCCGACGATGCAGCTGCCGCCGCGCATCAGCAGTGTGTCGGGCGCGTCCGGCAGGCGGTTGTGCAGGGCGTCCATGGGGAAGTCGGTGCGCCGAAGGTGCTGGCAGGCCGAGAGCACGAAACAGCGCCCCTCCATGGCGATGTGCTGCATGCTGGCGACCCAGCTGTCGCGGTCGTCCGCCGTCGGCGCGCAGTAGAGCGCCACGCGCTGCTGGTACATGGCCATGCGCATCGCGGGCATGTAGTTCTCCCAGCAGATCACGGCGCCGAGCTTGCCGTAGGGCGTGTCGATGGCCTGCAGCGTCGCGCCGTCGCCGTAGCCCCAGACCAGGCGCTCCAGCGCCGTCGGCATCAGCTTTCGGTGGTGGCCGAGCACGGCGCCCTGGCCCGCGGCGTCGGTGCCCAGGTAGGCGGCGGTGCAGTACAGCGTGCCGCCGTCGCGCTCGATGATGCCGATGCAGACCGTCAGCCCGCATTCGGCGGCCGTTTGGGCCAATTGCGCGAGTTCGGGGCCGTCCAGTGCCACGGCCGCGTCGTAGTACTTCTTGAAATCCGCGCGCCCCTCGGGCGTGCGCGCACCGATGAAGATGTGGAAATCTGCCCCCTTGGGGTAGCCGCCGAGAAAGGCCTCGGGGAACACCAGCACCTGCGCGCCGCGTGCGGCGGCCTCGCGCATCAGGGTCTGCGCGCGCGCGACGGTGGCGGCGCTGTCGAACATCACGCTGGCGCATTGGGCGACGGCGACGGTCAGTTGCATACGGTCTCCTGTGGAATGGGTGGCACGGCGCAGTGTGCCGCAGGGAGCCTCCCGCTGTCTGTCCTCAGCGCGCCAGCCGGTCGCCCCAAAGCGTTGTGGGAGGCGCATCGCCCGGCAGGGCCGGCGCTACACTGGCCGCCACGCCCGGGCGCGGCTTTGCAAAGGCGGCGCCGCCGGCACCATAGGACCACCGCCATGACCGACCCCCAGCCCGACGCGGGCGCCGAAACCGCCCCGGCACTCTCCCCCGAAGACCTCGAAGCGCTCGACGACATCCTCGACGAACTGCGCGCGCGCCTGGACGAAGTGCCCCAGTGGGAGTTCTGCGACGGCTTCCTGACCGCACTGGTCTGCACCCGCCGCGCCATCGCCCCGGCCGAGTACCTGCCCATGCTGCTGGGCGACGGCGAACCCGTCCAATGGCCGGAGGACGCACCCCTGCGCCGCCTGCCCATGTTTGCCGACATGGCGCAGCAGGAGCGCTTTCTCGCCCTGTGGCAGCGCCGCTGGGACGAAGTGGCGCAGGCGCTCGACACCCCCGTCGAGACGCTGGACGACCCGCGCACGCTCGAGCCCGAGGTGATGGACGTGCGCGGCGCGCTGCTGGCCCTGCCGGAAGCCGAGCGCCCGGCCATGGAGGACGAGGAAGTGCCGTCCTTTGCCCAGGTCTGGGCGCTGGGCTTCATGTTCGCCGTGGAGAACTGGCCGGAAGACTGGGCGCCGCCGCGCGAGCGCGACCACGCGCAGTGGCTGGACGACGCGCTCGACGCCATCGTTGCCCTGACCGAGGACGACACCGGCCGGCCGAGCGTGAACATGTACACCGAGGACGGCCCACCCTCCGTCAGCGAGAACCGCGTGGAACGCTTCGGCGAGGCCATCTGGGCGGTGTACGACCTGCGCCAGCTCTGGCGCAGCCTGGGCCCGCGCGTCGAGACGGTGCGCAAGGCGCCCGAACCCGGTCGCAACGACCCCTGCTGGTGCGGCAGCGGCAAGAAGTTCAAGAAGTGCCACGGCGCGTGAATGCTATTGATTTGGTAGCTTGAAGCCATTGTTTATCAAGCGCTAAGGCCCTATTTGGCTCCTTATTTCTGCGCTTGAATGCCCGCGCCTTCACCTACCATGCCCCCACCCAGCGCCCCACCCAGCGCCCCGCCCTCCGCCGCCGGCATGCACACCATCCTGGGCGCCAACGGCGTCATCGCCCGCGAACTCAGCCGCGCGCTGGCGGCCAGCGGCGTGCCGGTGCGCCAGGTCAGCCGCCACCCCCGGGTGGTGAACGCCGGCGACGAAGTGCGTGCGGCGGACCTGCTGGACGCCCAGGCCACGGCCGACGCCGTGGCCGGCAGCGCGGTGGTGTACCTGCTGGTCGGCCTGGCCTACGAGACCGCCGTCTGGCAACGCGATTGGCCGCGTGTGATGGACAACGTCCTGGCCGCCTGCCAGTGCCATGGCGCCCGGCTGGCGTTCTTCGACAACGTCTACGCCTACGGTGCGGTGCGCGGGGCAATGACGGAAGAGACGCCCTTCAACCCCTGCAGCCGCAAGGGCGAGGTGCGTGCCGCCATCGCCACGCGCCTGCTGGACGCCATGGCGCGTGGCGACGTGCAGGCGCTGATCGCCCGTTCGGCCGATTTCTACGGACCGGGCGCCACCAACAGCCTGCTGCACGCCGTCCTGTTCGAGCGCCTGCGCGCCCGGCGCGCCCCGCAGTGGATCGGCGACCCGGCCGCCTGGCACAGCTTCAGCTACACGCCCGACGCCGGCGCCGCGCTGGCCGTGCTCGGCCAGGCGGAAGGCGTGTGGGGCCAGACCTGGCATTTGCCGACTTCGGCCGAAGCCATGGGCGGCGAGCGCATCACGCGCCTGGCCTGCGAGCTGGCGGGCCAGCCCTACCGCCTGCAGGTGATGCCGCGCTGGCTGCTCAAGCCGCTCGGTTGGTGGGTGCCGGCGCTGCGCGAAAACCAGGAGCTGATGTACCAGCTCGACCGCGACTACCGCTTTGCCAGCGGCAAGATCGAGCAGGCCCTGGGACTGCGGCCCACGCCCTACCGGGACGGCGTCGCCGCGACGCTGGCTTCAGGGTGAGGTGAGCAGGGCGCGCAGCCCATGCAGGGCGTGCGCCACCGTGGCCCGGCGCACGGCGGCCCGGTCGCCGGGGAACCGCCGGCGCTCGCTGAACACGCCGCCGGGCACCGCCCAGCCGAACCACACCGTGCCCACCGGCTTGTCGGCGCTGCCGCCGGTGGGCCCCGCTACGCCGGTGACGGCCACGGCCACCTGGGCATGCGCGTGCGCCAGCGCGCCCTCGGCCATGGCGCGGGCCACGGGCTCGCTCACCGCGCCGTGCGCGGCGATGAGCGCGGCGGGCACGCCCAGCAGTTCCGTCTTGGCGGCGTTGGAGTAGCTGACGAAACCGCGCTCGAACCACTGGCTGGAGCCGGCCAGGTCGGTGCAGGCAGCGGCAATCAGCCCGCCGGTGCAGCTCTCGGCCGTGGCCAGCATCTGCCCGCGCGCCAGCAAGGCGGCTGAAATATCGGCCAAATAGGCCTCCAGCGCTTGTGTATCAATGGTTGATAACTCCTGATTTGGGAGCGATTCGGGGTTCACCAGAACCTCCACAGCGCGATCACCAGCAGCGTGCAGAAGGCGGCCACGAAGTCGTCGAACAGGATGCCGAACGCGCCGCGCGCGCCAAAGCCCTTGAACAAGCTGTCGGCCCAGCGCACCGGGCCCGGCTTGGCGGCGTCGAAATAGCGGAACAGGGCGAACGCCACCGCCTGGCCCCAGAAGCCCATGGGCATCGCCAGCCAGAGGATGAGCCAGAAGGCCAGCACTTCGTCCCAGACGATGCTGCCGGGGTCGGCGACGCGCAGGTTGCGCGCGGCCACCGCGCAGGCCCACCAGCCGACCAGGGTGCCGCCGGCGATCAGCAGGCCCAGCTCGGCCACCGTGAACCAGCGCTGCAGCACCAGCCAGGCGACCCAGGCCCAGAGCGTGCCGACGGTGCCCGGCGCCCAGGGCGAGAGGCCGGCGCCAAAGCCGAGGGCGAGGAAGTGCGCCGGGTGGGCGAGCAGGAAACGCGCGTTGGGGCGCTGCGGGCGGGGCGCGGCGTCGGCGGCGCCGTGCGCCAGGATGGCGTCGCTCACGCCGCTGGGACCACCGGCATGGACATCGCCGGAGCCGGTCATGGATGCACCCGCCGCGGTGCCCGTGCACCGCCACGCAGGGCGCAAGGGCCCGGGAACGGAGGAAGAAAAGAACGGGTCACGCAAGCTCCTTGGGACGACGCCTGAGTGTGCCACTGCTGCCGACAGCGGTGGCGCCGCGGGATGCGTTGCCGCGGAGGTGCGTTTGCGGGGCTCAGGGCTTCTGCGCCTGCGCCATCAGCGCGTCGTCGATCTCTGCCGCACGCCGATAGGCGGTGCGCTGCAGATGGGGCTCGGCGTAGCGGGTGAACGCCGGGCGCTTTTCGATGCTGCCGAACTGCATGCCCCAGCCCAGGAACGCTGCCATGAACAGATCGGCCGCGGTGAAGTGCGCCGCGCACAGGTACGGCCCTTGTGAGACAGCGGCCTCCAGCGTGTCCATCACGTCCTCGTAGCGGCCGTACCCCGCCTGAGCTGCCTTGTCCGCCGGGGCCAGCAGGCCCATGGACTTGGCGGTGGTCGCCGCTTCCATCGGGCCGCCGGCGAAGAACAGCCAGCGGTAGTAGGCGCCGCGCGCGGGGCTTGCCGGGTCCGGCGCCAGTTGCTTCTGCGGAAACTGGTCGGCCAGATAGGCGCAGATGGCCGCGACTT
>Ga0066485_1000426_pt1 | contig 9908 bp, 9 predicted proteins | sample LakWasM127_HOW14_2_FD_59587 | JGI IMG/M metagenome (GOLD analysis project Ga0066485, IMG submission 59587) | Freshwater sediment methanotrophic microbial communities from Lake Washington under simulated oxygen tension - Sediment Metagenome 127_HOW14 | ecosystem: Environmental > Aquatic >... | reverse complement strand
GATGCTCGATCGCTATGAAGCGCTTTTTCTGCGCTTGCTGGAGCCGACAACCCACGCGGAGGCAAGGGCATGAGCGGGGTCGATTCACCGCGTCCGACGCCTTGGCTCAGCGTACTGGTCCCTGCCTACAATGCGGCGGCCTATTTGGGCGAGTGCGTCGATTCGGTGCTGGTGCAGGGCGTAGCGGGCGTCGAAGTGGTGGTGGTGGACGATTGTTCCAACGATGGGTCCGCGCAGGTTCTGGTGCAACTGGCGGAACGCTGGCCCGATGCCCTGCATGTGCGCCGCCATGGCCACAACCGGGGCTTGAGCGCGGCGCGCAACACCCTTCTGGAAGCCGCGCGTGGAGAATACCTGTGGTTTCTGGATGCCGACGACAAGCTGCTTGCAGGGTCACTGGCCGAGCTGGACCGAATCGTGCACAGCGCGTCGCCCGACCTCGTGCTGTGCGATTTCGAAGTCCTGCGTGCCTGCCGCAAGCCCAAGCACTGGCTGCGCGGGGAGCACCACCGCAAGTCGTTCCTGGGCCCTTCCGGGCGGCTGCTGAGCGACCCGGCTGAGCTGCTCAGCGGTCTGTTGCTCGCCGGGCAACTGCATGCCTGGTCGAAGATCTCGCGGCGCAGTCTGTGGCATCCGGGCCTGCGCTTTCCTCCCGGACAGTACTTCGAAGACATGGCCACCATGACGCTGCTGGCCCTGCAGGCACGCACCAGCTACTACGCGCCGCATCCCTGGGTGGCCTACCGTCAGCACGAGCACAGCATCCTGGCCAATGCCAGCTGGCAAAAGGCGCAAGACCAGTCGCGGGCGCTGGTGCCGCTGCGGGAAACCTTGCGTGCGCACGCCTGTGGCGAGTCTGCGCAGGTGCGCCTCGCCCTGGCCCACCAAAGCGCGCGCAATTTCATGGGCGCCATGCGCTTTCTGCATGCGCAGGCACCCAGCGAGCCTTCGGGCAAATCGGTCTCTATGCTGGCTGATGAATTGCGCCAGAACTTCCGCGATTCCTCGCCACTCACGCCCAAAGAGCTTGCGCGCGCCTACCTGCAGCGCGGTTGGTTCTTGCGGCGCCACAAGTTCTTGCGCTGGTACGGAGCGTTTCGCGTATGAACCCCGCCGCCCTGCCTTGGCGCGATGAAGCCGAGTTGTGGCTGGCGCGCTGGCTGATGCGCTACTACCGCTGGTTTGGCCGGGCGGCCGAAAACGCCCCTGTGGCGCCTGCGCAGGGGTACCGCTTTGGCAAAGATGCCCCGCGATGCGCGCCCGGGGAGCAGGCTGCCGCTGCGATTCCACCCATCGTGTGGGCGTACTGGAGCGGCGGGGCACCCCCACCGCTCATCGCGCGCTGCTTTGCCAACTGGCGGCGCTTTAATCCAGGTTTTAGCATCCGCATCCTGGACGACGGCAATGTGCGCGACCATGTGGGTGATTTGCCTGAGGCGCTTGCCCATGCCAGCGCCACGCTGCGTGCCGACTGGATTCGACTGGAACTGCTGCGGCGCCACGGCGGTATCTGGCTCGATGCCAGCACCGTGCTCACCGCATCGCTGGCCTGGGTGCTGCAGGCGCAGCAGGCTGGGGGCGATCTGGTGGGCTACTACCTGGCCCGCTACACCACCGACGCGGCGTTTCCGGTGGTGGAAAACTGGTTCCTGGCGGCGCCGCCCGGCAGTGCGTTGATCGAAGACCTGCAGCAAGAATTCACGGGTGTCGTACTGCCGCTTGGAGGCCCCGGCTACGTCCGGCACCTGCAGCAGCGCGGCGAGTACGACGCGCTGCGCCAGGGCATTGATCTGCCGAATTACCTGAGCATGCACCTGGCCTTGCAGCGCGTGCTGCGCAGTGGCAAAGCGTACCGACTGCTGCTCTGGCGCGCCGAAGACGGGCCTTTCCTTTACCATGCGCTGGGCCAGTGGGGGCGCACGGCGCTGAAGATTCGCCTGCTGTTTCGCCGCGCCGCCACTGCGCCGCCACCCTTGATCAAGCTGCGCAAGCCTGACCGCAAGCGCCTGGACCTGTACCTGGAGCGCAAGCTGTACCTGCCCGAAAGCACCGTTGGGCGCTACCTCTGCGCGTCCCCATCGCCATGAGCCGCCGCCGCAAGACACGTATCGAAAAGTGGTTCTCGTTCAACCGCTACCGCCGGCGCTTTGGCGCACGCGCGCTGGCGGGCGATCTGCTGGGCGACGATCTTGAAGCGCTCAAGCACACTCTGGTGCCCGGCGACGTGGCCGAATACGCCTATGGCTCGCTGCCCGACTTGCAAGCCCACCTGCAGCGCCTGCGGCAGGAATTTGTCGGCCGCCCGCAATTGCTGTACCACCACGCGGCGTTGATCGTGCTGATCCGCCGCGAGTCCGAGGTGGCGCGGAACTTCGCGCGCTTCAAGCACCTGTGGTTGGCCGAGCGGGCCTTTCTCACCGAGCACCTGGACCTGCGCTGGCTGGTGGCTGCCTGCGACACCTTGATCGATCACCATCCGGACCTGGCGCTGCGCGCCGCTCTGATGAACGGCGTGCTGCTGGTCAACACCGTGAAGTTGCAGGAAACCGAGCGCTTTCTCCAGGCACAAAGTGGCGCTACCGACGACCCTCAGGCCCTCGCCGCGCTGCAGTCGCGCCGCATCGGCCTGTGCGATGGCCTGTCGGCCTTTGTCGCGGGCACGGACGACACTCTGCGCAACATGCGCTGGCGGCTGGAGAGCATTTGCGCCGTGCACCCGTTGGCTGGCATCGTCATGGTCATCTTTGAACGGCTGCAGCAGCCGGCCAATGACAATGTGTTTTCGCGTTTTCGCCAACGCCACACGCGCGATCGCACGCGGTGGTGGTGACGGGGGCGTTCAAACAGGCCCAGGCGCCCGCTGCGCCAGTGGCAAGCGCAGCACGAAGCAGGCTCCCCCGCCCGCGTGGTCTTCACAGTGGACGCTGCCCTGGTGGCGCCCGACAATTGAGCGCACCAGCGCCAGCCCGAGCCCCACGCCGCCGGCGCGCTCGCTCGCACCCGGCAGGCGGTAGAAGGGCTCAAAGATGCGTTCGCGCTGCGCCGGCGGCACGCCCGGCCCGCGGTCGCACACCCGCACTTCGGCCCAGCCCTGGCGGCTCGCAATGCTCAGGGTGATCGGCCCCTGGCTGTAGCGGTGTGCGTTTTCCAGGAGGTTGCGCAGCGCGCGGCGCAGCAGCTTGGCGACGCCGCGCACTTCGATGTCGGCGGCCCCTGCCTCCAGGTCTGCGTCCACGCGGGAGCATTCCTCCGCAGCCAGCCCGACCAGGTCTACCGCTTCGACATCGCCCACGTCGGCCTCGTGCGCATCCAATCGGCTGGCGAGCAGGATTTCTTCGACCAGCTGGTCCAGTTCAGCGACGTTGCGCTCGATCTCGCGCCGGAACTGCGCCGAGGGCTGGTTGCCGTCCATCAGTTCGAGGCCCATGCGGATGCGGGTCAGCGGCGATCGCAATTCGTGCGAGGCATTGGCCAGCAAGGACTTGTGCGATTGCACCAAGGCCTCGATCCGCTCTGCAGCGGCGTTGAATTGGCGCGAGAGGTCTGCCACCTCGTCGTGGCCCTGCACCGGGACGCGCGCCGCAAGGTCGCCAGCGCCAAAGCGCTGCACGCCGCGCTGCAGGATGTCGAGCCGCAGCAAGAGCCTGCGGATGATGGGGAAGACGCCAAGGGCCACCGCAATGCCCACCACGCCCAGCATCCACAGAAAGCCAAAGGGTGGCCTGGTCCAGAAAGCGGCTTCGCGTCCGCGCGGCCCCCGCTCGTCCCGTGGACGCGGCTGGCGCGGTGCCACCAGCAAGGTGTAGGAAGCGCCGGAATCGAGTTCGACCTTGAATTCAATGCCTTCGCCGGGGACCCGCTGCGCCACGCCGCTGCCCAGAATGTCGCCCTGCCCATTGATGACCCGCACTTCGCGCTGCGTTTGCACCCTTTGCACTTCATTCTGTTCGGCTGCAATGCGCCAAGCCCAGCCAACGGCCAGCGTCAGCACGGCCACGCCGCCCACGACGGCCAGCCAGATGCGCAGGTAAAGGCGGCGGGAAAACAGCGACAGCATGAACCGGTCAGTCTTGCTGTTTTGCGAACACGTAGCCCACGCCGCGCACGGTGAGAATGCGGCGCGGGTTCTTCGCATCGTCCTCGATGGCGGCGCGAATGCGGCCCATGTGCACGTCGATGGAGCGGTCGAAGGCTTCAAGCTCGCGGCCGCGCACGGCCTCCATGATCTGGTCGCGCGTCAGCACCCGGCCGGCGCGTTCGGCCATGGCGACCAGCAGGTCGAACTGGTAGGACGTGAGCTCGCAGGGCTGGCCCGCCACCGTGACGGTGCGGGCATCGCGATCGATCTCAAGCGCGCCAAAGCGCAGGGCCTGCGCCTGCGGTGCGCCGCCTTCGGTGCGGCGGCGCAGCACGGCGCGGATGCGCGCCAGCAGCTCGCGCGGCTCGAAGGGCTTGGGCAGGTAGTCGTCGGCGCCAAGTTCCAGGCCGATGATGCGGTCCATGGGGTCGCCCTTGGCCGTCAGCATGAGCACCGGCACGCGCGCGGCGGGGCCCTGCATGCCGCGGATGTTGCGGCAGACGTCGAGCCCATCCATGTCGGGCAGCATCAGGTCCAGGATGACGAGGTCGGGCAGCGCCGTGCTGCCGCCCACCTCCTGCAGCCTGGCCAGGCCGCTCTGCCCGTCGCTGCAGTGCGCCACCTGCATGCCCGATTGCCCGAGGTACTCCACCACCATCTGCGCTAGGCGGCTGTCGTCTTCAATCATCAGCAACTGGGTGGTCATGGCAATTCCGGGGTTGGGATGAATATGGTGGTGGCCCCGCATCTCGCGGGCTTGAAGCAGGCGTAAAGCCGAGGTAAATACGTGGTGAGAGAGATGCTATCTATGTTGTAGCTGTATTCTCTTGTCTGTCATGCGGAAATGGCATTCTTTTGCCTAGAAGCGAGTGCCACCAGGATGAGCACGGGAAGACCCAGCAGTGCGGTAGCCAGGAAGAAGTTCGTGTAACCGTAGGCGTCGACGAAGCGGCCGGAAAACCCGGCGATCCATTTCGGCAGCAGCAGCATCACGGAGCTCAGCAGCGCGTACTGCGTGGCCGAATACTGCACATTCGTCAGGCCCGAGAGGTAGGCGATGAACGCCGCCGACGCAATGCCGCCCGAGAGGTTGTCCGCCGAAATGACGAACACCAGGCCCGTCAGGTCGTGTCCACGCGTGCCCAGCCAGGCAAACAGCAGGTTGCTGGCGGCCGAGAGCACAGCGCCCAGCATCAGCACCCGCATCACCCCCATGCGCAGCGCCAGCGCGCCGCCCAGGAACGCGCCGGCGAGCGTCATCAGCACGCCGAACACTTTGGTGACGGCGGCGACCTCGTCCTTGGTGTAGCCCATGTCCACGTAAAACGGGTTGGCCATGATGCCCATCACCACATCGCTGATGCGGTAGATGGCGATCAGCGACAGGATCAGCACGGCCTGCCAGCCGTAGCGGCTGAGGAAGTCGGCAAACGGGTCGATGAGCGCGCCGCGCAGCCACTCGCCGAGGTTGCGCGATGGCGGCAGCGGGCGCGGCGCCGGCTCGCGCGAGAGCAGCACCGTGACGGTGCCCACCAGCATCGAGGCGGCCATCACCAGGTAGGCCGTCTTCCAGGCGCCCTGCTGGTAGCCGGCCACGCCCGCCAGCTCGGCGCGCGCGGCCACCCACAGCACACCGGCGCCGGCCCAGATCATGGCCAGGCGGTAGCCCGTCTGGTAGGTGGCGGCCAGCGCCGCTTGGCGCTCGGTGTCGGCCGATTCGATGCGAAAGGCGTCCAGCGCAATGTCCTGCGTGGCCGAGCCAAAGGCCACGGCCAGGGCGCACCACACCATGGGGGTCAGGGCGATGCGTGGGTCGCTCCCCGCCATGCCCGCCAGGCCGGCGATCACCATCGCCTGCGACAGCAGCAGCCAGCTGCGCCGCCGCCCGAGCGCGCGCGTCAGCAGCGGCAGCGGCAGCCGGTCCACCAGCGGCGCCCAGACCCACTTGAATGCGTAAGCCAGCCCCACCCAGCTCAGGTACCCGATCGTGGTGCGGTCCACGCCCGCCTCGCGCAGCCAGAAGCTGAGCGTGCCCAGCACCAGCAGCAGGGGCAGCCCGGCCGAAAACCCCAGCGTGAGCATGCGCAGGCTCGCCGGCTCCAGGTAAATGAGCCAGGCCTCGCGCCAGCTGCGGCGGCTCGCGGGGGCGGGGGAAGTCGCTGGGGGCATGTTCGGGAACCCAAAGTGTTCAGAGGATTATCCGCATGCCCGCGCCGCTACCATGCGTCCATGGCCCATGCCCCGGTTCTCGTGCCCCTGCTTTCCGTGCGCCAGTACAGCGGCGAACACGCGGCGCACGCGCACGACCACGCCCAGGTGCTCTACGCGCTGCGCGGGCGCATGGAGCTGGAGGTGAACGGCCGCGCCGCGTTTGTCGACACTGCGTGCGGCCTGGTGGTGCCGGCCGGTACGCGGCACGGTTTTCTGGCGCTGCCGGGTGCGCGCCTGCTGGTCATCGATGCGCCTGCGCAGCCTGGCGTTGAGCGTATCAGGCGCTTTGCCGTGGCACCTGCGCAGCTGGGCTGGAGCGCGAGCGACGATGCGGCCGCGCGGCTCCAGCAGATTTTGCAGGCCCGGCGCGTGCTGGCGCGCCGCCCCATCCGGCCCGAGCAGGTGGCACGGACCGTGGGGGCAGCCCTGCACGAGCCCTGGCCCACCGCCCGCATGGCGGCGCTGTGCGCCTTGAGCACGCAGCGCTTTCACGCCCGCTGGCGCGAGCTGACAGGCCAGACGCCCCAGGCCTGGCTGCGCGCGCTGCGGCTGGACGCGGCGCAGCGCCTGCTGGCGCGCGGCCAGTCACTGGAAGCCACCGCGCTGCAACTGGGCTACGCCAGCGCCAGCGCCCTGGGCTTTGCCCTGCGGCGCGAACGGGGTCTGGGCGCCCGCGGGCTGCGCCGGCCGTCAGATTGCTCCTAATTTGAGAGCTGCAAGCGCCCTACAGGAAATCGCTGCAGCCGATTTTTACCAAAATTCATGGGCCATGCACTTCGCGCGTTGCTCGACATTTGCGCGGGCCGGGCGCGGCACCATCGCAGGCATGACGACTTCCCATTCCACCCGTGGCATCGCCATGGTGCTGCTCGCCGCCATGCTCTGGGGCACCACCGGCACGGCGCAAAGCCTGGCCCCCGCGGGGCTGTCCCCTTACTGGGTGGGCGCGTTGCGCCTGGCGGTGGCCAGTGGGTTTTTTGCCCTGCTGGCGGCGCCGGCCCTGTGGTGGCGCGCCAGTGCGGCCAGGCTGCCGTGGCGCCCCGTGCTGCTGGCAGGCGCGTGCGTGGCGGCGTACAACCTGAGCTTCTTTGCCGGCGTGAAGGCCAGCGGCGTGGCCCTGGGCACCGCCATTGCCATCGGCAGCGGGCCGATCTGGGCGGGGCTGATGCAGACGCTGGCGCAGCGCCGCTGGCCTGCGCCGGTGTGGTGGGCCGGCACGTTGCTGGGCGTGGCCGGCGGTGCGGCCATGGCGCTCAACGGGCACGCGTCGGTCAGTGCGCCGCTGGCGGGTATCGCGCTGTGTCTGCTGGCGGGGCTGGCGTACGCGGCGTATGCGCTGCTCAACAAACCGCTGGTGGCGCAGTCGGGCGCGGCCAGCGCCAACTTGGCGGTGTTTGGTACGGCGGCCTTGCTGTCGCTGCCGGTGGCAAGCGTACTGGGAGGGCCTTTGAGAGCGCCGGGGGCCACCTGGGCCATCGTCGCCTACCTGGGCCTGGTCGCGACCGGGGTGGCCTACCTGCTGTTCAGCCACGCCCTGCGCCATATCAGCGGCGCCACGGCGGTGACCCTGGCGCTGGCCGAGCCGGTGACGGCGTTTGCGCTGGCCATTGCGGTGGTAGGCGAAGCGCCTTCGGCCATGGCGTTCTGGGGGTTGGCAGGCGTGCTGGCGGGGCTGCTGCTGGTGGTCTGGGCCGAACTGCGCACGCAGGCCAGTCGCCGCCGCGCTGCGGAGGGTGGCAAGGGCGCTCTGCCGGCAGACGGAGAAGGAAGCGCCTGATGGGCAGCAAGCCGATCAAGGCTTTCTGCATGCCGGGGGCAAGCTTGCTTTTTGCGCCGGCATCCTCGACCCGCTCCCATTGGGCGGCAACGAGGTGGCCATGGCGGCTGAGGCATGAAAATCTTAAGAAAAAAGACGTTTTACGCTTATTTGGCGGGCGCTATAAGCTATCAATAAGATAGTGAAAATATCTTAGGTACCCTGCACGTAAGGGTTGCTGCGCCGCTCGCGCCCGAAGCTGCTCTCCGGCCCGTGGCCGGGGATGAACACCGTCTGGTCGCCCATGGGCCAGAGGCGTTGGGTGATGCTGTCGATCAACTGCTGGTGGTTGCCCTGGGGGAAATCGGTGCGGCCTATGCTGCCGGCAAACAGCACGTCGCCAACAAAGGCGCGGTCAATTTGCGGCGCATGGAACACCACGTGTCCAGGCGTGTGGCCGGGGCAGTGGCGAACGTTCAATGTCTCGTTGCCGATTTGCACCGTGTCGCCATCGTGCAGCCAGCGCGTCGGCGCGAAGGGCCTGGCGGGTGGAAAACCGAACATGGCACTTTGCTGCGGCAGCGCGTCGATCCAGAACTGGTCGGCGGGGTGCGGGCCGATGATGGGCAATTGCAACTGCTCAGCCAGCTCACCGGTAGCGCCCGCATGGTCGATATGGGCGTGCGTGAGCCAGATCGCCTTGAGGCGCACGCCCAGATGCTGCACTTCGGCCAGCAGCGTGTCGATGTCACCGCCCGGATCAATGATGGCGGCGTCCTTGGTGGCGTCGCACCAGACGATGGAGCAGTTCTGCTGGAACGGCGTAACGGGAACGGTGAGGTACTGGAGCATGGGTGGTGGTGAGATGGCCCCCCACAAGGGGCCGCCAGGGGGGGCGGCTGGCGGGAGCGTGATTCGCCCGAGAATAGCCGCATCGTTTCGGGGCCGGGCACAAACGGTATTTTGCAAGTGCACTCTGCAGCGCGTGCCTCGCGCGAGCGGATCGCCCTCTCGCCTTGCCTTATATCAATTTAGGTACAAGAGAAACCCCATTGGTTATGAGGTTTGCAGGACAATGGCGACCATTGCCCGCCAGTCTATCTAGGACTTTTCTACGCGGGCCGCAATCGGGACCATCCCTTCGCGCCATCTTTTTCTGACTCTGCCTGCATCCCACCATGAGTGCTTTCCACGAAGAACGCGTGCTCTCGGTTCACCATTGGACCGACCGCCTTTTCAGCTTCACCACCACGCGCGACCCCGCCCTGCGGTTTTCCAACGGCCACTTCACCATGATCGGCCTCATGGTGAACAACAAGCCGCTGCTGCGCGCCTACAGCATTGTCAGCGCCAACTACGAGGAGCACCTCGAATTCCTCAGCATCAAGGTGCAGGACGGCCCGCTGACCTCGCGCCTGCAGCACATCCAGGTGGGCGACAACATCATCGTTGGCAAGAAACCCACCGGCACGCTGCTGATCGACTACCTGCTGCCCGCCAAGCGCCTGTACCTGTTTTCCACCGGCACGGGCCTCGCGCCCTTCATGAGCGTGATCCGCGACCCGGAGACGTACGAGCGCTTCGAGCAGGTCATCCTGATCCACGGCGTGCGCCAGGTGGCCGAGCTGGCCTACCACGACTACCTCACCAAGGAACTGCCGGCGCATGAGATCCTGGGCGAGATGGTGAGCAAGCAGCTTTTGTACTACCCCACGGTGACGCGCGAGCCGTTTCGCAACCAGGGCCGCATTCCCGACCTGATCACCTCGGGCAAGCTCGCCGCCGACCTGGGCCTGCCGCCGCTCAACCCGCTGGAAGACCGCGCCATGCTGTGCGGCAGCCCGGAGATGCTGGCCTCCATCA
>Ga0066485_1000409_pt1 | contig 10089 bp, 9 predicted proteins | sample LakWasM127_HOW14_2_FD_59587 | JGI IMG/M metagenome (GOLD analysis project Ga0066485, IMG submission 59587) | Freshwater sediment methanotrophic microbial communities from Lake Washington under simulated oxygen tension - Sediment Metagenome 127_HOW14 | ecosystem: Environmental > Aquatic >... | reverse complement strand
CACCCGGCGTGGCGACCAAGCCCTGTTTCACCGCCTCGAAGCTTTGGGCGAACAGGCCCGGCACTGTTACGACCAGCCCGATGCGGGCCTGTGGGAGTTGCGGGGCAGCGCGCGCGTGCATACTTTTTCGGCCGTGATGTGCTGGGCGGCCTGCGACCGCCTCGGGCGCATTGCCACGCGCCTCGGCCTGGCCGAACGCGCGGCATACTGGTTCGGGCATTCAAGCCAGATGCACGAGACGATCAGCCGGCGTGCATGGAACAAGCGGCGCGGCGCCTTCGTCTCGACTTTCGACGGCAAGGCGATGGACGCGAGCCTGCTGTTGCTGGCCGAGGTCGGTTTTCTCGATGTCGCCGACCCGCGCTTTGCCGCCACCGTCGCGGCGGTCGAGAAGGATTTGCGCCACGGCGACTTCATCTTCCGCTATGTCGAGCAGGACGATTTCGGCAAGCCGGAGAATGCCTTCCTGGTGTGCACTTTCTGGTATGTCAATGCACTTGCCGCGCTCGGTCGCCGGGACGAAGCGCGCGCGTTGTTCGAGCGCCTGCTCGCTTGTCGCAATCAGCACGGCCTGCTGGCCGAGCACATCGATCCGAAGACCGGCGAGCAGTGGGGAAACTTCGTCCAGACCTACAGCATGGTCGGCCTGATCAACGCCGCCATCCGCCTGTCGGTGCGCTGGGACCAGGCGTTCTGAGCGCGCGCTAAGCCCGGTCGGCGATCTTGGTTGTGTCGCCTGGCCGGCTCTGGCGATCCAGTCGGCGGCGACCTGCAACGCAGCTACCAGGCATTCTGCCGACTCCGACGACGCGGGTAGCAGCTTTCGCGCTATGCGCGCAAGCGCACAGAGCGGGCTCCGGATTCAGGCAATGATGGCCTCAATGGCCCATCGCCATCGGCAATGTTCCGGCCCCGTTTGACGACCCGCATCAATCTTCAAATCCACATTCGTCAATTGCGTCCCGGAGCTGGTGGCGGGTTCAGATCGCGTCGTATTGACCGTCCGCATCGCGCCTGCCGGCAGCAAGGCAATCAGGGCAACAGCAGGCGGATATGAATCCAAACCATGAAACGGGAACAACCATGAAAACAGCATTGACGAGCAGGAGAATCGGTACTGCGGTGATATGTGCCCTGGCGATGGGCGTCGTATCGGGCGCGGCGGTGGCGCAAGCGAAGCCGGAGAGCAACGCACTGGTGCTCGACCAGCGTAGCGGAGTGGTCAAGAGCGGCACCGGGCTATGCTGGCACAGCGGCACCGGTCCGGCGCCGCTGTCGACCCAGGAATGCGATCCGAACTATGTCGCCCCGCCCATGGCCAAGGCAGCAGTTGCGCCGATGGTCGTGGCGGCAGTGACGCCGGCTCCTGCGCCGAAGCCCGCAGCCCAACGCGTGACGCTCGACGCCGACACCCTGTTCGATTTCGACAAGGCGGACCTGCGTCCGGCTGGGCGTGCCGCACTGGATGATTTCGTCGGCAAGACCCGTGACATCACGCCGGAAGTCATCACCGCGGTTGGACATGCCGACCGCTTCGGTTCGGAAAGCTACAACATGGACCTCTCCGAGCAGCGCGCCACGGCGGTGAAGACTTATCTGCTGAGCAAGGGCATCGAAAGCAATCGCATCAGCACCGCCGGTCGGGGTGAAACCCAGCCCGTGACCAAGGCCGGCGATTGTCTCGGCGCCAGGAGCAAGGCCGTGGTCGAGTGCCTGCAGGGCGACCGCCGCGTCGATGTCGAAGTGGTCGGCACCCGTATCGCCAGGTAATCGCTGTCGCGCGAAAGCGCAAGGCCGGCGGCGCGTCGCTGCCGGCACGGAAGCACCCGAAGTCCAATGTTCGACAAAGAGGTAATCCAATGAAAGCCATACAAAGATTCGCAGTCAGCGCAGTTACCGCGGCAGCCCTGCTGGGCCTCGCCGGCTGTTCCGGGATGTCCACGCAGGACAAGAACACCGCCGTCGGAGCGGGAGTGGGCGCCATCGGCGGCGCCATTCTTACCGGCGGCAGCACGGTCGGAACCGTCGGCGGCGCAGCCGTGGGCGGCATCATCGGCCACGAAGTCGGCAAGAAGTGAAGGCGCTTGGTGCAGTCCTGGCCATGGCCGCAATGCTGACGGTGCTTGCCGCCTGCCAGCAGGAAGGGCCGGCGGAACGCGCCGGCAAGCAAGCCGACCAGGCCATGGAAAAGCTCGGGCAGCAAGTCGAGAAGGCCGGCGAAAGCCTGCAGGACACGGCCAAGGGCGACAGGAAGAAGTGATCCGTGCACCCAGCGGCGACGAAAGTCGGCGCTGGCGACACGGTGATCCGGCCGTGGTCCGCCCGGGACGGCGCGCATTGTGCGAAATCGCACAGGCAGATCGTTCTGCCGGAATTATTCTTGGGCCTGGACGGCATGCCGCTCCAGGCAAATCTATCTCGGAGGTCCGATATGAAACAGAATTTCCTGACAACAGCTTTGGCGATTGCAATAGGCGGCATCCTGGCGGCGGGGCCGGTCATGGCCGACAAGGGCGGCAAACACGATCGCGGCGATCAACGCGACGAGCGGCGCGATGATCGTCGCGACGACGGCAGGAACTCAAGGGGTGACAACGACCGCTATTCCTCCGCCAAGAATCGTCATTTCGAGGAGCGGCAGCACGTGATGGTGCGTGAATATTACGCCGAGCATTACCGCGGCCGCCGCTGTCCGCCGGGCCTGGCAAAGAAGCACAACGGCTGCATGCCGCCGGGCCAGGCGAAGAAATGGCAGGTCGGGCGGCCGTTGCCACGCGAGGTGATCTATTACGACCTGCCACGGCCGTTGGTGGTCCAGATCGGCGTGCCGCCCGCAGGCCATCGCTACGTGCGCGTCGCCGGCGACATCCTGCTGATCGCGATCGGGACAGGCATGGTGGTCGATGCGATCAACGATCTCGGCGGTATGTAGACGAACGCGATGCAATGAATTCCGTGTCCGCCCGTGCATTGCCGTCAATCCTGGTTGCCGCGCTATGTACGGCAGCGTACCGACGGCAGCGAGCTTTGTGACTATCTTCCGTTACAGGTACCGCCACAGTGCGCATCGCACCTGCTTCGGCACCCCATCGGCAAGTTCCCTGCTGCACCCATCTGGAGATCTCAATCATGAAACAACTTGGCAAGTATCTTTCCGCACTGTTCCTGGCCTTCACCCTGGTATTCGTCGTCGGTTGCGCATCGACCTCGACGCAGGAAGGCACCGGCGAGTATGTCGACGACAGCGTCATCACCAGCAAGGTCAAGGCGGCCATCTTCAACGAGCCCACCTTGAAGGTCGCCGAGATCAACGTCGAAACCTTCAAGGGCGTCGTGCAGCTGAGCGGCTTCGTGAGCTCGTATGACGCGGCGAACAAGGCGGTTGCGCTGGCACGCGGCGTCGCCGGCGTGAAGTCCGTCAAGAACGATATGCGCGTCAAATAGGCGCCGGCTTCCGCGCGGGCAAGTCGAGCCTTCGGCTCCGGCTCGCCCGCCTCATGCCTTGCAATGATTTCGCCACCCCTCATCCGCGAGAGCCTGCCAATGACAGCCATAGCAGCCGCCGCATCGCCAGCCGCGCCGGAAGAGCCGGCACCCGCCGGCCCAGAGCGCACCGCGGGGCGCGACATGGCGCTGTTCGTCCTCGCCGCCGTTGCCGTGGTCTTCGCCCTGAAGTGGGGGCAGAGCTTCTTTGTCTCACTGCTGCTCGGGATTCTTTTCGCCTACGCGCTGAATCGCCTCGTGGCCTGGCTCGAACGGCTGCGCATCCCGCGCATGGCCGGCACCAGCCTGGTCATGGCCGGCGTCGTCTGCGCCCTCGCGCTGGGCGCCCAGTCGCTCGGCGGGCAGATCCAGACCATCCTCGACCAGGTGCCGGAAGCGGCGAGCAAGCTGTCCGTCGGCATTGCCCGGCTGCGCCAGGGCGAGGCCAGCACCATGCAGAAAATGCAGGCCGCCGCCAGCGAAATCGAAAAGGCCACGGGCGAGGCGACCGGTCTCGTCGTGCCGCCGAAGCAGCGCCAGGCGCGCGTCGTCATCGACGCGCCGGGCTTCAGGCTCGGCAACTTCCTCTGGGCCAATTCCATGGGCGCCGCCGCGCTGGTCGGCCAGGCCGGCATGGTGTTCTGCCTGAGCTTCTTCCTCCTGCTGTCCGGCGACACCTACAAGCGCAAACTGGTGCGCCTGGCCGGGCCGACATTGTCGAACCGCAAGATCACCGTGCGCATCCTCGACGACATCAACGACTCGATCCAGCGCTACATGTTCATGCTGCTGGTCACCAACCTGCTGGTGGCGCTGCTGACCTGGATCGCATTGAGCTGGCTCGGCCTCGAAAACGCCGGCGCCTGGGCCGTCGCCGCCGGCCTGCTGCACCTGATTCCCTATCTCGGCCCGCTCGTCACCGCCGTCGCCATCGGCATGGCCGCATTCATGCAGTTCGACACCCTGGCGATGATGTTCCTGGTCGGCGGCGCATCACTGGCGATCGCCACGCTGGTCGGCCACTTCGTGACGACCTGGATGACGGGAAAGATCGCGCGCATGAACACCGCGGCCGTATTCGTCTCGCTGCTGTTCTGGGCCTGGCTGTGGGGTATCTGGGGCATGCTGCTGAGCATCCCGCTGATCGTGATCGTGAAAGTGGCCGCGCAGCACGTGGAGCAGTTTTCGCCGGTGGCGGAGTTGCTGGGAGACTAGGTTCTGCGCGGCGGTGATCGTCGACTTGTCGGCATGACGAACGATTTGTTCACTGCCGAAAGTCGGCGATGGTGGTACGGCGGTTGTTCGGCCAAAGCGGTCTTCGGCTCATATTGGATGAACTTCCGCTTCGTGGTCACAAAGGCTTGATGACATATACATCGGTCATGGCAGCTTTCTGATCATTGAGCAGCCGGTCAAGAATTTGGGCCGACTGACTCAGGATTGATCCATCGCGTCCAGTGAGGCGCCGATTTACACGACCGATATCGTAGTTCGCTCACTCGTCCTCCTGCGCCGCCACCATCCAAACATGCTTTAGCGGCAATTCGGCTTTCAGCTCTTCATCCAGTCGGTCGTATTGCTCGAACAACTGTTCCAGCAACTCCTTCCGCGTCCAAAGGCGCAGGCGGAAGAACTGCGTCGCCAGCTCTTTCTGCACGTTGTTCTTGAAGCCGCCCCAGGCTACGAATAGCCCTTCGTCCGCGTTGAACTTGGTCATGGCTCCTAGCAGCTTATCCACAGTCTCGCGACCGATCTGCGTGGATTCCGATTTAACCTCGACACACAGGCGCGGCGCGCCGAAACCCAGCGGCCCGGCACCGGCCAGAATATCTGCGCCACCGTCCGCGCCTTCGGGGCTGCGATAAGTGGAGTAGCCCTGGGCCTGGAGAATGGCCTCGACCAATCGCGTCAGGCCGTGGCCCTTGAAGCGGGCAGCGATCAGGTCGGCGATCTGGTCATGGGCGAGGTCTTCGAGGTTCGAATCCCCCGCGGCTTCGTCGGTCACCAGCGTACCGCCCTTGGCCGCCGCCGCGATGGTTTCCGGCTTCCAGCCATTCGCACGCATAGCGGTGATGCGCTGCTCGGCGTTGTTGCGCTGGACGCGACAGATGGTTAAGAAAGCGCCGAAGGTGAACAGTAAGTCTTTGCCAAAGTTCGCCCGCGGCACGGCCTCGCCGATCCACTTCACCGAACGCCAGTGAAAGTATGGGTCCGGACCCTTCGGTTCGAAATGGTAATCGCTAGTGATTTCGCCAATCTGGATTGCGGGCTGCGACTTGAGCGGTAATATGACCAGGTCACCCTTTTTGATCTCGTGCGCGAAGGGCCACACCTGGCTGACCCAGTTCATTATCGCTTTGGGCTTTGTGTCCGGGTAACGCTCATTCATTGCCGCTGTTAGCTCAGCGCGTTGTTTTAGCTTGGCGATATCGAGGTTGAGATTTTCCCAAGTTACATAGACTCGATTTTCCTGAATGAACTTTTGTTCGTATGTGCCGTGGGCCCCGGCACGAATTATCCAGATTGCCATCGTCTTATCTCCAAGGGCTAGTAAGCAGAGTCTCAGTTATTGTCGAAAAACTCGTTGAGCCTTCCACCATATTTAAAAAATACTTCCTCAACAATTCCGTACTCATCGCATTCAGCAATTGGCTCGCCGTCGGAGATTGGTACGTGGTTGTAAAAAGCGTTGCGTGCCACGCCCATAAGGTACTCAAATAGTTCATCCCGGCTTGTCACAGTTTCCTGAGCGTGCCCACTATCAACGTCGTGCAAAGTAATAGTCCGCTCACCGTCATTCCAATCGGCATGCTCGAGAGCGCTTTCAACCGCTTCACGGGCTCTAGTCGTCCAGAACATTTCTTCGACCGGCTCCTGCCATTCCCATCGAGCGAGATAGCCGTCCAGCAGTTGGTGTAATAGGGGGCTCGCGTTGATGTAGTTTTCTTCCACCTTCTTTGATGGCCTGCGGCTGTGGGCGCAGCAATTGCGCATGGCTTCAATGGCATCCATGCGTTCCTTGAGCCCGGCCAGCAGCACTGCATCGTCTTCATCTTCGACTGGGGCGCGGGCAAGCTCTTCACGAAAACCTTCATAAGCATCCTTGTCGCGCACTAAGGCTAGCAGGTCGGGAAGCTTGAACTCTGGCCGTCGATTCAAGTTAACGTACTGGCCGAAGGTCAGATGGAAGAATTGGTTCTCGGCGCGAGCCTTCATATGCGCTGGATCGAGCCGCTCCTTGCTTGTTGGCTGGGCAGTCTCTTCTCGGAGCAACTCATAAGGGTCGCCGTCCTGATATGCGTGCAGATAGACGAACGACAGCACCCGCCGCAACTTCATTTCCAGGGTGTAGATTTCATCCGCCCAATGGGCCAGATCAGCGCGGACCAAGGGATCATCGAACTTGACCAGATGAATAACTGGGGCCGTGTTCAATGCTTCTGCGAATTCGTCCACCACGATGCGCGGGGATGCGGTTTCCTCCGGCAGATCGAGAGCGAAGCCGAACAGTATTCGGCAATGTGGTTCTCCGTTTTCTACAGCGCCATAATCGCCAAGCCGTTGCACACGGGGAATGATCATGCCCCTGACCGTCTCTTCATCAAACTCATTCAAGTTATCTTCCAACACCTTGGTGAGACATCCGTGGAGAAGATCCGGAATCTCAGTGTCCTCAGCAAGCAGAACAACAATCAGGAATTCGAAAATCATGGCTGTTCCGGCCCAAGAAGCTGTTCTTCGAACCAGAGTTTCGCGGCCTGCCAGCCGGAATCAGCCTCGGCACGCAGTCGGCGGGCCTCGTCGCGACGGCGGCGGGCTTCGGCGGCGATGGTGTTCTGAATGTCCATCGTGGGCACTGGAATCAACACCTTGGCAAGTTCTGGTTCGGTGATCGCCGGATAGTTGCCGCCACTTGCCCGTTGCAACATTTGAGTCAGGCATATCTTTCTGCGGAGGATGCACCAAAGGTAGTCGTTCAGTACCCGTGATTGATCCACGTTCCGAATAACTGAAAAGCCGGTCGAGGCAACGCAGCCATCAAGTGCCGGGGTGATCTGCGCAATCGAGCCGTGATGCGGGCGTGTCAGGCTGACGATGATGTCGCCTGTATGAACGGCCATACGAGCGCGACTCGGCGCCTCGGCAACGGGTGTTTCTACAGCCTGAGCTTCGCCCGTATCTCTGTCCACGCTGCTGATTTCGATGTAGCGGAATGTTGGCGCGTTGTGCTTTTCCGGCTTCCATACCTCATTGGAAAACGTGGCGATGGTCCCCAACGGCAATCCCCTGTTGGCGGCAAGCATTCGCTGGTTTTGCGCAAAAGCCGGAAGGTGAAAATGCGGGTCAAAACGGGCGGGTACGGCACCTCGTGTCACTGCAAAGACCTTTTGCTCATGCCTGGGCGGCGGGGTGAGGCCAAGGGTGGCGAGGAGGAAGTCGTCAAGGCCGGCGAGCAGCGCGTCGGCCTCTGCCTGCTTTGCCCGTCGCTGTACCCGCGCTGCATCCATCTGCGCAACGAGGGCAAGCTGCTGTTCCGGCGCGGGAACGGGAATACGTATGCCTTTGATTTCCTCGGCGTTGATGTTGGTCATGCCGATGATTTGTCGCGAAAGCTGGTCTATTTGTAGCCGACCAGTCGGCGCGTTGAGAAAGTCAGACGCAAACTGCGGGTTGATGTCCTGCGTTCTTGTTCGAACCCTGATCAGATAGGAGGCGAAGACCCATTCGCCGGACTCTCGGAACACTTCGCATTTGCCGACGAGTTCCTTGGAATTGGTTCGATTGAACAGCAAATCTTCTGGCTGCACTCGGTACGTTTCCAACTCCGACGCCGACAGATCTACCCACTTAAGATCGCCAAGGTCCCACCCGTTCGCTTGGAGGTTGTTCATGCGAAGGATCGGAACGCCAATCGGCTCCGATTTTGCGAGCTTCGAACAACCGTATTGAACAGTCTCGGCCAACTCGCCAAAGCACCGAGGCGGGTATGCCGCCAGACTCAAGCGAGATTCGACCAGAGCCGAAAGCCGCCAGTAGTTAACATCAAACCGCGTAGTTGTTATTTCGCCCCGCATCAGGCCAAAGGCAATAGCCCTGGCGCGCGCTGCGGGGCTTAGGCGAAAAAAGGTGCCGCGTCCTTTTGGAATGCTCGCCACTGCGCGACGAGTCCGGTGTCGGGGATGATTTCCCGGTGCCGCTCGCTCCAGCCCGGCTTCTTCGGATTTGTAGCGCTCCATTCGTAGGTAACGCGGTAATCGAACAGGTCGCTACCTAGGATTTCGACCTTTTCCTTTTCCGGCGTTTCGCTCACCGGCGTAACCGCAAAGGTGTTGCGGCCAGCAGCGTCGTAACCGATGTTCTCAGCCAGTGCCATAAAAATGGGGGCGTCGTCGGGAACGATTTCGCCTTCGGCCAGGCGGCGCATGAAGACGATACTGGCCTTCACCCCGGCGTCGTAGTGGGAGAAAGCGAACTGCGGTAGGGAAACCACGGCCAACAATTGAAAGTGCGCCAGCAGCCAGTCGCGCACCCCTTGCAGCGAGGAGTTGGTGAGGATGCCGTCGGGAAGGACGATGGCGACGCGTCCCGTACCGGGCTTGAGGAAGGAATGCACCCGCTCCAGGAACAGAATTTCGGTCTTGATGCTGGTGCGGTCTTTTACTGACTTGGCGCCTCGCTTGGCGTCCTGCTCGCCTTGGCCCGATTCGTCGGGTTCGCTGCCAGTGGCGCTCTTGGAGAGGAAATTCCGTAGCTCGAACTGTTCCAGGTAGCCTTCCGCCTTCTCAGTGCGCTTGATCACGGAACCGAAAGGCGGATTGGTGAAAACGAGGTCGAAGCCGCCAGGCTTGAGGCCCTTGTTCTTGTCGAGAATGTATTCACGGTTCGGCCCCAGCGGCTTACCGTCGGCAGACATGGGTCGCTCGAAGAAGTCCAGCGCATCGTGGCCGACGATATTGGTGTGACCGTCGTCGTGGATGATCATGTTCATCTTGGCGACGCGGGCAAGTTCTTCATTGATCTCCAGGCCGAACAGGTTCTTCTCGGCGAAGTCGTGCCAAAAGCGGAAGTGTTCAATGGTGCCGCGCTTCTTCTTGCGATTCGCCTCGCGGCGCACATGGTCGAGAGCGTAAAGCAGGAAGCCGCCTGAGCCGCAAGCCGGGTCGAGCGTCATATCTTTGCGATCGGGGTTGAGCACTTCAATCGAGAAAGCAATGAGTTCGCGCGGGGTGAAGAACTGGCCGAAATCGCCTTTGAAGAAGCCGCCCATGAATTCCTCGAAGGCGACGCCCTTTGTATCCAGTTCGGTACGATCCAGCGAGATGCCTTCCAAGTGCGCCACGCACTGCGCGAGGATGGGAGGATCGATGTTGATCCTGCCCTCGAATACGGTCGGGTCGGCGCTTTTCTCGGCGTCGTAGAGCTTGTGAATGCGGGCCGCGAGTTCTTCGGGCGTCTCGTCTTCGTGCGCTTGGAAGGCGTAGGGCTCGCCGTCGCTGCGGTCGGGGTTCTTTTCGTCGCGGTGCTTGACGAAAATGAGCTTGCAGAATTCGCCGAACGCGGCGATGGGGCTGCGCCGGCCGCCTTCCCACAGGGTTTGGTGACATT
>Ga0066485_1000404_pt1 | contig 10144 bp, 9 predicted proteins | sample LakWasM127_HOW14_2_FD_59587 | JGI IMG/M metagenome (GOLD analysis project Ga0066485, IMG submission 59587) | Freshwater sediment methanotrophic microbial communities from Lake Washington under simulated oxygen tension - Sediment Metagenome 127_HOW14 | ecosystem: Environmental > Aquatic >... | reverse complement strand
GGCGCATCCGAAGCATCCACTCATCCCGATTGCGCTCCAACGCGGCTCCTGCGAGATCGTGAACACGTTCTCAGGGAGCCGCCGGCGTGGAGGCCTGTCGTGCGCCGGGCAAGGCGCGGGCCAAAGCCTCGGACAGGCAGGCGGCGAGCGCCACGGCTGTGGGTGGACAAGCCGTCAGTTCCTCGCAGGCGACCGTGCGGCGCCGCATTTCCGCCGCAGCCTCCGGGTGCCCGAGCGCATGGCACAGCAGCGGCCAGTCGGGCACGGTGTTGAGCGTGCCCGCCACCAGCAGGATGCCATTGCGCTGGCGGCGTTGTGCCAGGCCGACGAGCTTGCGGCCGTGCGTGTCGGTCAGCTCCCAGGGCGCGAGGCTGCCGTAGCAGGCCCAGTCCACGGTGGCTCCCATGGCCGCGTTGGCCTGCGCGACCTCGGTGTCTGGCAGTGCACGGGCGGGGATGCCGAGACCTTCGAGCACGGCAACGTGCAGCAGGCCCAGTGCACGGTAGCTGTCCACCAGGCCGCCGCTCACCCAGGGGTGCGTGACCGGCAGCACGACCGATGCGCCTACCAGCCAGGGCCCGGTCAGCACGGCACCGCCGCCCGAGGGGCGTTGCACCAGCGCCAAGCCCTCTGGCAGCCGGCCCGCCACTTCGGCGTGCAGTGCGCGCTGCGAGCAGCCCAGCACGATGGTGGGCGTGGCGTAGGTCCAGACGTGAAAGCGGGGTGTGGTGACGGGGGCTTCGAGCTGGCGGCTGTTCCAGGCCTGTTCTTGTTCGACCGTGTGGGTGGTGGGCATGGTCATGAGGGCATCAGCTCAGGGGCGGGCATTCTGCGCGGCGCAGGCACGCAGCGTGGTCGTGCCGGCAGAGACGGGAATCCAGTGGTAGAGGGGGGTGCATTTTCCGCGCATGCACAAATCGTAATCGCGCACGTAAGGCGAGCGTGCCAGGGTGATTTCCTTGCGCCAGGGGTCGGCCAGGCGGTAGTGCCAGACACCGTGGTCCAGCCAGGCGTTGTCTGGCGGGTCCATGCCAGCGCCGGAGCCGCGAATGTGCGCCCCGGTGATGGCCAGCCAGGGGCCGGCGACGGTGTAGTCCTCTTCCCAGGCAATTTTTTCGATGGAATGCTGCCAGCGCAGGGTGAAGTGGGTGACTGGCAGGCTCAGCGTGAGCGCGCCGGCCGCCATGCACAGGGCTGCGAGCATCAGGCCGGGGCCTGGCTGCGGTTGGTCTGGCGCACGCGCATGCCGTGCCAGAGCACCAGGAGCGCCGTCATGCCCAGACCGACTTCATCGGTGAAGGGCACGGCGGCCACCAGGAAGCCCGCCGCCGCGAGGGCCCAGACGCGCTCCCACCAGGCCAGCGGCTTGATCCAGTAGCCGATGGCTGCGCCGCCCCACAGCAAGATGGCGACGATGGCCTTGAACACGATGTACAGCGTGGCGATCCAGCCTGCGTTGCCTTGCAGCATCAATGCCGGCGCATACACCGCCATGTAGGGGATGACAAAGCCGGCAATGGCGATGCGCATGGCCTGGAAGCCGATCTTCATGGGGGACTCGCGCGCAATCGGCGCAGCGGCAAAGGCGGCCAGCGCCACCGGCGGCGTCAGGTCGGCCATGATGCCGAAGTAGAAGACAAACATGTGCGAGACAATCAGCGGCACGCCGAGTTCAAGCAGAGCCGGCGCCGCCAGCGAACTGGTGATGATGTAGTTGGGGATGGTGGGAATGCCCATGCCCAGCACCAGGCACACCAGCATGGTCAGCACCAGGCTGAGGAGCAGGCTGCTTTTGCCCATCTGGATGATGGTGCCAGCAAACAGCGTGGCCGCGCCGGTGAGGGTGAGTACGCCGATGATCACGCCCACCAGCGCGCAGGCCACGCCCACTGGCAGGGCGTGGCGTGCGCCTTCGGCCAGGGCGTGCAGCGCCATGCGCAGGGTGTCGCGACCACCACGGACAAACCACAGCACCACGGCCATGGCGGCTGCCAAGGCAATGATGGCGCCAATGCCGTATTTGAAGAAGCTCGATGCCGCCAGGCCAATCAGCACCCAGAAAATGATTTGCAGCGGTCGCGCGCCGAAACGCTCCGTCATGGCGGCGCCAAAGATCAGCACCACAGTCAGCGCCAACCCCACCATGCCGGAAAACAGAGGCGTGTAGCCGGCAAACAGCAGCCACACCAGCACCGCCAGCGGCAGGATCAGGTACCAGCGCAGCTTGATGGCGGCCCAGGGGTCAGGGCAATCCTCCTTGGGCATGCCCACCAGGCCGCGCCGGCCTGCCTCCAGGTGCACCATGATGAAGGCGGTGAAGAAGTACAGCAGAGCCGGGATCGAAGCGGCCTTGCAGATCTCCAGATACGGCACATCAATGGTCTCGGCCATGATGAAGGCCACGGCCCCCATCACCGGCGGCATGATCTGCCCACCCATGCTGGCGGTCGCCTCCACACCGCCGGCAAAGTCGGCGCGGTAGCCAAAGCGCTTCATCAGGGGAATGGTGAACTGCCCGGTGGTGACCACATTGGCCACGCCCGAACCGTTGATGGTGCCCATCAGGCCCGACGAGACCACCGCCACCTTGGCCGGACCGCCCTTGGTGTGGCCAAACAGGCCCAGCGCAAAATCGGTGAAGAGCTGGATCATTCCGGCGCGCTCCAGGAACGCCCCAAACAGGATGAACAGGAAGATGTAGGACGACGACACGTAGGTCGGTGTGCCGTAAATGCCCTCGGTGCCAAAGCCCAGTTGCCCGACGATCTGGTCCAGGCCGTAGCCCCGGTGCGCGAGCACGCCCGGCAGGTACTGTCCCAGCAGCGCATAAGCAAGAAACACGGCACATACCAGTGGCAGCGCCAGCCCCATGATGCGCCGCGCGGCCTCAAAGACCAGCACGATGAGTGCAATGCCAACGATGAGGTCGCTGCGCGTCAGTTCGCCCGCGCGCTGCACCAGGTCCGCTTCAAACACCCATTGGTAGAGGCCGGTGCCAAAGGCGATGGCGCCCACACACCAGCCCAGCCAGCGCTGATGCGCCGGCGGGTAGAGCACGAAAGTGACCAGCAGCAGAAAACCCACGTGCACGCCGCGCACCACGCTGCTTGAGAGCGGGCTGAAGGCTGCGGTGACAATCTGGAACACGGAAAACGCAACTGCCACCCAGAACAGAGCGCCGGCAAAGGCCGGCGGTTCTGCATCGGGGGTCTGCAACTGCGCGTCGGCTGGGGCCGGAGCAGCGGCTGCGCTCATTTGAGGACGCCGGCCTCGCGGTAGTACTTCTCGGCGCCGGGGTGGAAGGTGACGCTGGTGCCTTGCATGGCCGATGCCAGTTGTATGCCCTTGGCGGCGTTGTGCGCGGCGACCAGGCTGGGCAGGTTCTCGAACATGGACTTGGTCATCAGGTACACCTCGTCGTCGGGAACACCGCTGTGGCTGACCAGGAAGTTGCGGATCGCCACCGTGGCCACGTCGGCACTCTGGCCTTCGTAGGTGTTGGCAGGAATGATGGCCGGCTGGTAGGCCGCGTCGCCCACCTTGGCGACGATGTCGGCAGGTACCGCCACCACCACAATCTTCACCGCCGTGGCCAGGTCGCGGATGGAGGATACGCCCAGGCCTGCCGACTGCAGCGTCACGTCCAACTGGCGGTTCTTCATGAGTTCGACCGATTCACCAAAGGGCAGGTACTCGACCTTGGCAAAGTCGGCGTAGGTCAGGCCTGCGGCCTTCAGGATGGCGCGGGCGTTGAGCTCGGTGCCCGACTTGGGCGCGCCGACGGAGATGCGCTTGCCCTTCAAGTCGGCCATGGTCTTGATACCCGAATCACCGCTGGCGACGATCTGGATGTAGTTGGCGTAAATGCCGGCCACTGCGCGCAGCTTCTTGAGCGGCGCAGCAAAACCTGCTTCCTTGTCGCCCTTCCATGCCGCCGAGAGCGCGTCGGCCAGCGTGAAGGCGATTTCGCCACGGCCGGCCTGCAGCAGGTTGAGGTTCTCGGCCGAGGCCTTGGTGGATTGCACCGTCACTTTCGCGTCGGGCATGGCCTTGCTGTAGATCTGCGAAAGTGCCACGCCCATCGGGTAATACACGCCGCTTTGGCCGCCGGTCAGCACATTGATGAATTTCTGCTGCGCCAGCGCCAGGCGCGAAAACGGCAGCGTGGCGCCAGCCAAGGCGCCCAGCACCAAGGTACGGCGGTGCAGGGCGAGTGAGGATTGGGTCATTGCGTGTCTCCGAAGGAAAAGCGTACGGCACGAAGGCGGCGCCTGGGCGCCACCACGAACGGGCAACTGTAGCGGGCCTGCGGTGTGCGTGCATTGGTGTGCACCCGAAGGCCATGGAGAAAAGTTGCCGTGCCTGGCGCAAGCCGCACGCAGGCGGGCGCGCAGGCCTGCCGCCATTGGGTGGCTGCACATCCCGTGCCATTCGGCCGGCAGGGCGGCTGGCACGAGGGCTTGGACACGCGCAGCAACCTGGCGCCGCAGCCGTAGGACAGCACCTCGTGCGCGCGGAATCTGGCGGAGCTGTTGGCTGAAAAGTTTGAGGCAAATTGGGCTCTAGCGCTTATCCTGTAAATGTAAGTAGCTATATTTAAAATAGCAACAAAGGTCGCAGCAGTGTGTACGCTGTGGGAGCGTTCTGCCTATCATGGCCTCCGGTACAGCATCCCAAGGAGATTTTTGATGAGCAACGTTTCCATTGCCGTGGTGGTCGGCAGCTTGCGCAAAGATTCTTTTAACTGGCAACTGGCCGAGGCTCTGACCAAGATGGCGCCGCCGGGCTGGCAGCTCAAGCGGGTGCGCATCGACGACCTGCCGCTCTACGACCAGGACGACGATGCCCAGCAGTCCGAACCGGTGCAGCGTCTGAAAGCGGAGATTTCCGCCGCGAGCGGCGTGATTTTCGTGACGCCTGAGTACAACCGGTCAATCCCCGGCGTACTGAAAAATGCGATTGACCATGCCTCGCGTCCTTACGGCAAGAATGCCTGGGCTGGCAAGCCCGCCGGGGTGCTCGGCGTGTCGGTCGGTGCCATTGGCACGGCCATGGCGCAGCAGCATTTGCGCAATGTGCTGGCCTATCTGAACATGCCCACGCTTGGCCAGCCCGAGATGTTTCTGCAGGCCAAGGAAGGCCTGTTCGACCCGGATGGGCAGATTGGCCAGGCCAGCCGCGCATTCGTCCAGGGCTGGATGGACGCCTACGTCGCCTGGGTGAAGCGGCACGCCTGATTCGATTTCTAAATCAAACGATTACTTTGTCGGCTTCACTTGTCGTACGCCTGTACTGTCTGCGCTTCGCCTTCGCGTACTCGATTGATTGAGAAACCGAATGACCTGGGCCGCGGATACTCCTGAATCAATAGCTGCTAGCGTTTGTGGAATAAGCGCTAGCGGCCAATTTCATTCAAAATTTCTGGCCTGAGCCGTTCAGGCCGCCTGGGCCACGCGCGCCTCGTTGGCTGCCGTCTGCGTGTGGCGGTGGATGTCGTTCGCTGCGCTCGCCAGGGCGGCTTCGCGGGCGTCCGGGCCCATGCCCAAACCTTCTGCGCGCACGAAGCGCACGTCGGTTACGCCCAGGAAACCGAACACCGTTTGCAGGTAGCTCTCCTGGTGCTCCATGGCACGGCCGCCTTCGCTGGTCGAATACACGCCGCCCCGGCTGCTGGCCACGATGATGGTCTTGCCGCCCGCCAGGCCTTTCGGGCCGCTGGCGGTGTAGCGGAAGGTGCGGCCGGGCTGCGCCAGCCGGTCGATCCAGGCCTTGAGCTGCGTTGGAATGCTGAAGTTGTAGAACGGTGTGCCAATGACGATCACGTCGGCCGCCAGGAACTGCGCCAACAGGCGCTCGGTGACGGCGTTCTCGCGCAGTTGCGCCTCTGTGAGCCCTTCGGTTTGCCCCAAGCGCAGCGACAAGGCGTCTTGGGTCAGGTGGGCGGGCGCATCCGCCACCAGGTCCAGGTGCGTCACCTGGGTGCCTGGGTGCGCAGCGACCCAGCCCTCGACCGCCTGGCGGCTGAGTTGGCGGGAGACGGAAGCGTCGCCGGTGATGGCGGAGTCGATATGAAGCAGTTGCATGGTTTTTTCCTCTGAGCCCAGCTTGGGGAGATGGATAGAGTGTGACTGCAAGCGCAATCTTCGATAAGCTGGCAATATTGCATTTCATCGTTCCACTCATATAGCTAAATTCATGCAAGACCTCAACGACATGATCTATTTCGCCGAGGTGGTCGAACGCGGCGGCTTTGCGGCGGCCGGGCGGGTGCTGGGGATTCCGAAGTCGCGGCTCTCGCGCCGGGTGTCGGAGCTGGAGAGCCAGCTTGGCGTGCGCCTGCTGCACCGCACCACGCGCAAGCTCTCGCTGACCGATGTGGGCGAGGCCTTCCTGCGCCACTGCCAGGCGGTGCGCGAGTCGGCCCAGGCGGCGGCCGACACCGTGGCCCAAGTGCAGACCGAACCGCGTGGCACGTTGCGTGTGAGCTGCCCGGTGACGATTGCCCATTCCGTGCTGGGCGAGCTGATGCCGGCGTTTCTCGCCCGCTACCCGCTGGTACGGGTGGAGATGCTGGTGAGCAACCGTGCGGTGAATCTGGTGGAAGAAGGCGTGGACGTAGGGCTGCGCGTGCGCGAATCGGTGGAGGGCAGTGCCAGCATGGTCGTCAAGCGGCTCGACCGTACCAGCCAGGTGCTGGTCGCCAGCCCCAGGCTGCTGGAGCGCCAGGGGGCGCCGCGCACGCTGGCCGATCTGGCCAAACTCGACAGCATTGCCATGTCGGCGCAGGACGGCAAGGCGTCATGGAGTTTGATTGGCCCTGGCGGCGTGCGCGAGACCGTGCAGCACCAGCCGCGCTACGTGGCCGACGACCTGCTCACGCTCAAGTTCGCGGCGGTCGCGGGGACCGGGCTGTGCTGGCTCCCCGACTACATGTGCCAGGACGAAATCCGCCAGGGAACCCTGGTGCGCGTGCTGCCCGACTGGGCACAGCCCCAAGGCATCTTTCATGCGGTGTTTCCCTCGCGCCGCGGTCTCGCCCCCGCCGTGCGCAAGTTTCTCGATTTTCTGGCGGAAACCGTGCCGGGGCACAGCGGCTTGTCCGGCTGATCTTCAGCGCCCGCGCACCGAGATGCGCCATGCCTGTTTGGCCGCACCGGTGCCGGCAATGCTCCAGGTGAGCAGCGCCACGCCCAGGAACACCTCCGGCAGCACACGGAGGAAATCAAAGCCCATCGCCAGGCGCATTTCCTGCGTGGACGCAGCGTACATGCCCAGGGGGAACACAGCGCCCCAGTACAAGGGGTCGTAGTGCAGGCCAAACTGCTTGGTGCCGTAGCGCCAGACGGCCAGCACGAGCAGCATGGGAATCCACCAGGTGCCGGTGGCCCAGTAAAACACCGTGAAACCCTTCAGAAAGGGCAGCAGCGAGGCGATGAAAGGCGCATCCGGCGTGTTGATGATGAGCAGCGAACCCGCCAGTGTCGAGATCGCCATGGCGCCCATGTTGATCCAGTAGGGCGGCGAGAGATCGCCCGGGCTGAACGGAAAGAAGGTGTAGCGGTAGAAGATGAGCGACATCATCCAGATGTAGAGCATGCCGCCCCACAGCCACATCGAGAGCGCGAAGAAGTTCAGCTCCAGCCGCAAAGGTTGGTCAATGTGCGTGGCCAGCAGCGCGCTGAGCACGGCCACCGACTGCGTTGCCACCACCGCCAGCAGCCAGCCGCCGCTGATGCCGCGGTCCAGCGTGGGTTTGTTTTCCTTGATGGTGAGCACCGTGAAGATGGTGTAGGTCAACAGCAACCACAGCGCCAGACCAATGATCCAGAACGCGACTCCGACACGGGTCCAGTGCACCAGCAGCAGGCACTGGCTGCCCACCACATTGGTGGCTGCCACGGCCGTGAAGAATCCCGGCCCGCGCAGGTGGTCCAGCAGGTCGTTCAGAAACCGCCGGCGAAAGAGCATCAGGCGCGCCAGATAGAGCACCCACATCACGGCATAGAGCAGCAGGTTGAGCGCAAACAGCACCAGCGCCAGCGCATGCAGACCCAGCATGTTGCAGCCCATCGACACGATGCCAGTGGCCATGACCATGCCGAAGTTGGCCGGCGACATGTCGGCCAGGGCGGCACGCCAAGCCGGCTCTGTGGGCTGAAGGGGCAGAGTGGTCACAGCAAGAATCCAATTGGATGAGGGGTGAATGCCGGGATACGCGTTGGATGATAGGACTGCGGGAAGGCCGCGAGAGAGCGTGACTTATTCTTTTTTCATATGACTTTAAGAATAAATATTCTTTTGAGTTTTAAATATCTGCTGCGCAGAATCAAAGCATTCCCGCAATTTCCTGGCTTCTCGCGCCTGTTTGTTCCATGAAAATTCGCTTCCTGCTCGCCGCCCTGGCCCTTGGCGCCAGTTCGTTGGCTTCGGCCCAGACCACCTTGCTCAATGTCTCCTACGACGTGGCGCGGGAGTTCTACAAGGAATACAACCCTGCCTTTATCGCGCACTACAAGAAAACGACCGGCAAGGATGTGAAGGTCGATCAGTCGCACGCCGGCTCCAGCGCCCAGGCGCGCGCCGTGAACGACGGCCTGGCGGCCGATGTCGTCACCATGAACACCACCACCGATGTGCAGTTTCTTGCTGACCACGGCGTGGTGGCCAAAGACTGGCAAAAGAAGTTTCCTTACGACGCGTCGCCTACCACGTCGACCATGCTGTTCATGGTGCGCAAGGGCAACCCCAAGGGCATCAAGGATTGGGACGATCTCATCAAACCCGGCGTGAAGGTGATTGTGGTCAACCCCAAGACCGGCGGGAACGGCCGCTACGCCTATCTGGCGGCGTGGGGCTCGGTGCGCGAGAAGGGCGGCACCGATGCACAAGCGGCAGAGTTCGTCGCCAAGCTCTACAAAAACGTGCCTATCCTCGCCAAGGGCGGGCGCGATGCCACGGCCACCTTCGTGCAGCGCGGCATCGGTGATGTGCTGATCACATTTGAATCGGAAGTGGTGTCGATCGAGCGCGAATTCGGCGCCGGCAAGATTGACGCGGTGTACCCGTCGGTCAGCATCACGGCCGAGAACCCGGTGGCGGTGGTCGAGCGCACGGTGGCCAAGAAGGGCACGGCCGAACTGGCCAAGGCCTACCTCGACTACCTGTATTCCGACGAAGCGCAGGAAATCGCAGCCAAGCACGCGGTGCGCCCACGCTCGGAAAAAGTGCTGGCACGCCACGCCGATCTGTTCAAACCGATCAAGCAGTTCACCGTGGCCAAGTACTTTGGCAGCCTGACTGAGGCGCAAAAGGTGCACTTCAACGACGGCGGCCAGTTCGACAAGCTGTACACGCCCGGCCAATAAAACATGGCCGCAGCGATTGCCGTGCCGGCGCCCGCGGGGCGCCCGGCGAAGCGTGCCAGCCGGCACGTGCTGCCCGGGTTCGGGCTGACGCTCGGCTACACGCTGTTCTATCTGAGCGTGATCGTGCTGATCCCGCTCTCTGCGCTGGTCTTCACCAGCTTCAGTTTGAGCTGGGAGCAGTTCTGGTCCGCCGTGGCGTCGCCGCGCGTGCTGGCTTCGTACCGGCTCACCTTTGGGGCCTCGCTCCTCGCCGCGCTGGTCAACCTGGTATTTGGCCTTTTGATTGCCTGGGTGCTGGTGCGCTACCGGTTTCCGGGCAAGCGCATCGTCGATGCGCTGGTCGATCTGCCTTTTGCCCTGCCCACGGCCGTGGCGGGCATTGCGCTGACTTCGCTGCTGGCGGACAACGGCTGGGTCGGCAGCCTGCTGGCGCCATGGGGTATCCAGCTTGCCTTCAAGCCGGCGGGCATCGTGGTGGCGCTGACTTTCATCAGCCTGCCGTTCGTGGTGCGGACCGTGCAGCCGGTGCTGGAAGACACCGAGCGCGAGCTGGAAGAGGCCGCCACCAGTCTGGGCGCCAACCGCTGGCAGGTGTTCACCAAGGTGCTGCTGCCGTCCATCGCGCCGGCACTGCTCACGGGCTTTGCCATGGCCTTCGCGCGGGCAGTGGGCGAATACGGCTCGGTGATCTTCATTGCGGGCAACGTGCCCATGGTGTCCGAGATCACGCCGCTCATCATCATCGGCAAGCTGGAGCAGTACGACACGGCGGGCGCCAC
>Ga0066485_1000401_pt1 | contig 10173 bp, 9 predicted proteins | sample LakWasM127_HOW14_2_FD_59587 | JGI IMG/M metagenome (GOLD analysis project Ga0066485, IMG submission 59587) | Freshwater sediment methanotrophic microbial communities from Lake Washington under simulated oxygen tension - Sediment Metagenome 127_HOW14 | ecosystem: Environmental > Aquatic >... | reverse complement strand
CACAGCTTAAGGTGCCTTCACATAGAATGCAACGATTGTATCCAGGCGCGCCGCACGGCTGCCGTTTTTGCGCCACCCCTGGCGCGGTATAGGGTTCATGACGACCACGCCTTCTTCACCAGAAACAGCCGCAGGAATAACCACACCGTCGGACTTGCCGGCTTGCGTGATGTCAATCAACGCCAGCGATCCCTGCGGCGCAGCGGGCCTTACAGCGGATATTACGACCATTGCGTCCGTCGGAGGCCACCCGCTGGCAATAGTGACCGGTGCCTATGTCCGCGACACGGGCCAGTGCTTTGACCACTACGCCCTGGACGATGAGGCGGTTGTGGAGCAGGCACGCGCGGTGCTCGAAGACCTCCCGGTTCAAGTGATCAAGATTGGCTTTGTAGGAACGCCGGAAAACATCAGCGCACTGGCGGAACTCACGTCCGACTACCCTGACCTTCCCGTAGTGGCCTACATGCCCAATCTGTCCTGGTGGCAGGACGACCGCATTGATCAGTACCTGGATGCCTTTCGCGAACTGTTGTTACCCCAGACAACAGTGTTGGTAGGAAACCACAATACCTTGTGGCGCTGGCTGCTTCCCGACTGGGACAGGGACACCAGTCCAGGGCCAAGGGATATCGCCGCCGCCGCTGCCGAGCTGGGCGTGCCCTACACCCTGGTGACAGGAATCGCACTGCCGGAACAGTTTGTCGAGAATGTGCTGGCAACACCCGAGACCGTGTTGTGCAGTGGCCGCGTCGAGTTGTTCGATGCGACGTTTACCGGTGCGGGCGACACGCTCTCGGCGGCTCTGGCAGCACTGCTGGCAACGGGCTGCGACCTCTCCGAGGCGTTCACAGAAGCACTCGGCTACCTGGACGGCTGCCTGGAAGCGGGTTTTCGCCCCGGCATGGGGCATGTACTGCCTGACCGCATGTTCTGGGCGGAACCCGACGACAACGAGGATACAGCCCCTGAAATCGAAGACACACCGAGCGCGCAAGAGTTCGGCCTACCCCCACATGACACACAACACTGACCGCAACTTTTCCCTGTTCGAGCGCGCCCGCGCCGTCATCCCTGGCGGCGTCAACTCGCCCGTGCGCGCCTTCAAGGCCGTGGGCGGCACGCCACGCTTCATCGGGCGCGCCCAAGGCGCCTACATGTGGGATGCCAACGGCACGCGCTACATCGACTACATCGGTTCCTGGGGGCCGATGATCCTCGGCCACGGCCACCCAGCGGTTCTGGAGGCCGTGCAGAAGGCGGCGGTTGACGGCCTGTCGTTCGGCGCGCCCACCGAGCGCGAAGTCGAACTGGCCGAAGCCATTCTGGAACTGATACCGTCCATGGACATGGTGCGACTGGTGAGCTCCGGCACCGAAGCCGGCATGAGCGCCATCCGCCTGGCGCGCGGCGCCACCGGCCGCAGCAAGATCCTCAAATTCGAGGGCTGCTACCACGGCCACGCCGACGCCCTGCTGGTCAAGGCCGGCTCAGGGCTGGCGACGTTCGGCAACGCCACCAGCGCCGGCGTACCGCCCGAGGTGGTGCAGCACACCCTGGTGCTTGAGTACAACAACGTGGCGCAGTTGGAAGAGGCCTTCGCCCTGCATGGGCGCGACCTGGCCTGTTTGATGATGGAGCCCATTGCCGGCAACATGAACTTCGTGCGCGCCAGCACCGAATTCACCCGGCGTTGCCGCGAGCTGTGCACCGAATACGGCGCACTGCTGGTGTACGACGAAGTCATGACGGGCTTTCGCGTGGCGCTGGGCGGGGCACAAAGCGTGTATGCGCAGCAGATTCCCGGTTTCGTGCCCGACATCACGGTGATGGGCAAGGTCATTGGCGGGGGCATGCCCCTGGCCGCTTTTGGCGGACGGCGCGAGGTCATGGAGCAACTCGCCCCGCTCGGCGCGGTGTACCAGGCGGGCACGCTCTCAGGCAACCCGGTGGCGACAGCCTGTGGCCTGGCGACGCTGCACGAAATTCGCAAGCCCGGCTTCTACGAGGCCCTGGCCAGCAGCACGCGTGCCCTGGTCAGCGGCCTCGAAGCAGCGGCGGCCGACGAAGGCGTGCCGTTCTGCGCCGACAGCGAAGGCGGCATGTTCGGCTTCTTCCTGCTGCCCGAGCTGCCGCAGAACTATGCCGAGGTCATGCGCACCGACGGCCAGCGGTTCAACAGGCTGTTCCATGGGCTGCTCGAACGCGGCGTGTACCTGGCGCCTGCGCTTTACGAAGCCGGCTTCGTCAGCGCAGCCCACACACAGGACGACATTGCCGCCACGGTGGCTGCTGCGCGAGAAGTCTTCAAAACGCTATAATTTATATAGCTTCTTACGCTTTACCCATAAGCGCTAGAAGGCAAAAACATCATAAATCTCCCGCTACCTGCTCCTGTTCCATGTCCGCGCTCAAGTTTTTGTTTGCCTCGCTGATCCTCGCCGTCAATACCTTGGTGCTGGTCCTGGCCATGGTTCCGGTGGCGCTCGTCAAGCTGCTGTTCCCCACCGAAGCCGTACGCAGCGGCTGCGACCGCGCCTTGATGGGTATCGCGGCGCTGTGGATGGACATCAATGCGTTCTGGCTGGGCGCGGTGAACCGAGGCCGGTGGAGCGTGGAGGGGGCGGACGGGCTCGATCCGCGTGGCTGGTACCTGGTCACCAGCAACCACCAAAGCTGGGTGGACATCGTGGTGCTGCAACGCGTGTTCAACCGCCGCATTCCCATGCTGAAGTTCTTCACCAAGAAAGAGCTCCTCTACGTCCCTGTGATCGGCTTTGCCTGGTGGGCCCTTGATTTCCCCTTCATGCAACGCAAGGGCGGAGCCAGCGCGCGTGCCGACCTGGAAGCCGGGCGCAAGGCCTGCGCCAAGTTCCGCCTGGTGCCGACCTCGGTCATGAGTTTCGTGGAAGGCACCCGCTTTACCGCCGCCAAGCACGCCCAGCAGAAGTCGCCCTATCGCCACCTGCTCAAACCCAAGGTGGGTGGCATTGGCATGGCCCTTGAGGGCCTGGGCGACGCGTTCACGGGGTTTCTGGACGTGACCCTCGTGTACCCGCAAGGCCTGCCGACCTTCACCGACGCCATGGCCGGGCGCCTGGGCGACGTGGTGGTGCGCGTGCATCTGCGCGATGTTCCCGCTCAGGTGCTGCCGGCACCCGGCGAACCAGCACCACGCGCCGCCGTACAAGCCTGGGTCAACGAGCTGTGGCAGGCGAAGGATGAAGAAATTACGCGCCTTCTCGCAGAGCGGCAGCCTCGCTGATTGACCACGTCGACCAGCCAGACAAAAAAAGCGGCCTGAGCCGCTTTTTTTTTGGTGCAGCGCCGGGTCAATGGCGGAAGTGCCGCACGCCGGAAAACACCATGGCCACGCCGCGCTCGTTGGCGGCATCAATGACTTCCTGATCGCGCATGCTGCCGCCGGGCTGAACGATGCAGCTCGCGCCGGCATCCACCACCACATCCAGGCCATCGCGGAAGGGGAAGAAGGCGTCGCTCGCCACCACGGTGCCCTGCAGGCTGAGGCCCGCATGCTGGGCCTTGATGCTGGCGATGCGGGCCGAGTCGAGCCGGCTCATCTGGCCAGCACCGACGCCCATGGTCATGCCGTTTTTGCAGAACACGATGGCGTTGCTCTTGACGTACTTGGCCACCTTCCAGGCAAACAGCAAGTCTTCCATTTCCTCCAGCGTGGGCTGCTTCTTGGTCACCACCTTGAGGTCGGTCAGCGAGAGCTCATAGTTGTCGGCCGTCTGCAGCAGCAGGCCCGAACCGATGCGCTTGGCGTCCATGGCGTTGCGACCACGCTGCCAGTTGGTGGTGCCGCCATGCTTCGGAAGCTCCACTTTGAGCAGCCGCACATTCACTTTGGGTTTGAAGATTTCCAGCGCTTGCGCCGTGAAGTCCGGGGCCATCAATACTTCGACGAATTGCTTGCTGATCTGCGCCGCCGCGGCACCGTCCACCACGCGGTTGAAAGCAATGATGCCGCCAAAGGCGCTGGTGGGATCGGTCTGGAAGGCCTTGGTGTACGTGCCCAGCGCGTCCAGTCCCACGGCCACACCGCAGGGGTTGGCGTGCTTGACGATCACGCAGGCAGCAGCGTCGAAGCTCTTGACGCATTCCCAGGCGGCATCGGCGTCGGCAATGTTGTTGTAGGACAGCTCTTTGCCCTGCAGTTGCACGCCCGTCACCAGCGAGCCGGGTGCGGGGTGCAGGTCACGGTACAGCGCTGCCTGCTGGTGGCTGTTTTCGCCGTAGCGCAAATCTTGCACCTTGGTGAAGATGCCATTGCTCTGACCAGGAAACAGGGTGCGGCTGGGCACATAGGCGTCTGCAAGCTTTTCCGGTTCGAACGTGATGGAAGACAAATAGTCGCTGATAGCGCCGTCGTACTGGGCGACGCGGTTGAATGCCGCCACCGACAGCGCAAAGCGCAGTTGGTCGGAGAGTTTTCCACTCGCTTGCAATTCTTCCAGTACTGCGGGGTACTGCGAGGCATCGGTCAGCACCCCCACATCCTTCCAGTTCTTGGCGCCACTGCGCACCATGGCGGGGCCACCGATGTCGATGTTCTCAATGGCATCCGCCAGCGTGCAGCCGGCCTTGGCCACGGTGGCCTCGAACGGGTAGAGGTTGACCACCAGCAGGTCGATGGTGTCGATGCCATGCTCCTTCAGTGCTGCCATGTGCGCTGGCAATTCGCGGCGCGCCAGCAGGCCGCCGTGCACCTTGGGATGCAGCGTCTTCACGCGGCCATCGAGCATTTCCGGGAACTGGGTGACCTCAGCCACCTCGGTCACCGGCAGGCCGGCCGAAGCCAGCAGTTGTGCAGTGCCGCCGGTGGACAGCAGCTTGATGCCCAGCGCGTGCAGGGCTTTGGCAAAGTCGACAATGCCGGTCTTGTCCGAGACAGAAAGAAGTGCGTTCATGGCGTGGGCCGCAGAGTTTTGAATAAAAACGGCTGTGGCGCTTATCTGGCAAGCGTCTACAGCTATAGAAATAATAGTATTTAGAGCAGCTTGTGTTCGAGCAGCTTCTTGCGCAAGGTATTGCGGTTCAGGCCCAGCCACTCGGCGGCGCGCGACTGGTTGTTCTCGGCCTGGCTCATCACCACTTCGAGCAGCGGCTTTTCCACCGCACGCACCAGCATGTCGTACATGCCGTCAGGCGTTTCGCCATCCAGATCGCGAAAATAGCTCTGCAGGCTCTCGCGCACGCATTCGTCAATATGTTGCCGGCTCATGCCAACCATCCCTCTGTTGTTATTGCATTGTCCTGCGCCACAACGGGCGCTGGCAATCGGTCCATGGTAGCGCCCAACGCGTGCAGGTACTGCGCCACAGCGGCCCGCTGCCCTGCGCAGTCGTCTATGGCATTCATGCGCTGGCGGAAGGCTTCGCCGCCCGGCAGCGCGCGCAGGTACCAGGCAATGTGCTTGCGCGCACTGCGCACGCCCGTCTCTGCGCCGTACAGACTGTAATGCTCGTCCAGGTGGGCAAGCAGCAGGCGCTCAAGTTCGGCGACCAGCGGCGGCGCCAAGTGCTCGCCAGTAGCCAAGAAATGGTGGATCTCGCGGAATATCCAGGGCCGCCCTTGCGCCGCGCGGCCAATCATCAAAGCGTCAGCCCCCGTGGCGGCGAGCACGCTTTGCGCCTTCTCGGGCGAGTCGATGTCGCCGTTGGCCACCACCGGCACACCCACCGCCGCTTTCACAGCCGCCACGGTGGCGTACTCGGCGGCGCCACTGTAGCCCTGCTCACGCGTGCGCCCGTGGACGGTGAGCATGGCAATGCCCGCTGCCTCGAACTGGCGCGCAAGAGATACCGCGTTCTTGTGCTGCGCACACCAGCCGGTGCGCATCTTGAGGGTGACAGGCACGCCGCGTGGTGCACAGGCCTGCACCACCGCCCGCGCAATCGACACCGCCAGTGCCTCGTCCTGCATCAGGGCCGAACCGGCCCATTTGTTGCACACCTTCTTGGCCGGGCACCCCATGTTGATATCAATGATCTGCGCGCCGCGCTCGATGTTGTGCACGGCCGCCTCGGCCATCATGGCAGCGTCGGTACCCGCAATCTGTACGGCAATAGGCCCCGGCTCTCCGAGATGGTCGGCGCGGCGCGACGTCTTCAGACTGTTCCACAAATCGGGCCGCGAGGTCACCATTTCGCTGACCGCATAACCGGCGCCCAGCGTCTTGCACAGCCGGCGAAAAGGCCGGTCGGTAACGCCTGCCATAGGCGCGACAAAAAGACGATTGGGCAACAGGAAAGACCCGATATGCATGGGGTGCGCGGCAGGCTCGAACAAGGAGGCGGGATTGTAGCTGCTTAAATTTTCAGCATGCTGACACACCGCCGCGTGGGCCGAACTGCAGTTCAGACCTCCTCGGCGGATCAGTGCGTAGCCAGATCCATCGACTGCGGTTCCAGCCGTCTGTCCCGTACTTCGCGGGGTGCCGAAAGTTCCACCCGATGGCGCAGCAGCGCCTGGTCCAGCCAGGCGCGGTTGAATTGCACATCGGGCGAAGCGCCCGCGCCAGCGCCAAGTTCGACTGGCTCACCATCCGCCAGGGGGCCTCGCAGCACCGCGCTGGCGCGCCCGGAGTCCCGTACCACCAGTTCCACGCCTTGTGGGCGCATGTCGACGCACTGCACGCGCAACGCCAAGCCTTGGACGCGCAGTTCTTGCTCCGCAGCCCGCCAGTTGGCATCTCCTGGCCCACTGTGGCAGTACCCTTCAGCGATCCGCAACGCGATGTCTTGTGAAGCGTCTGCTCGCGTTGCTGCCTGTGGGCTTATACAGCTGACGCAGCACAGGGCCGCCAGCAGGCACGCGATTGGGGGTCGAGCGAAGGGATGGCTACGCGCCATAGGCACCTCCTGAAACGGACCACTTTGCATAAGCACCAGCTTAGAAACCCCAACCCAGACCGCACCTACGCAGGCACCGCACATGGACGTAGGACAGCGCCTCGCAACACCCACTATGCCGGTGACGGCCCCTACACTCTGTCCGGTATGGAAATGTGGACCCATCTGCTTGAATGGCTCGCCCTGCCCCAGTTCGGGCTCAGCACTGTGTTCGTCATCGCTTTTGTCTCCGCTACCTTGTTGCCGCTCGGGTCCGAGCCAGCAGTTTTGGGCTTGGTCAAGCTCAATCCGGACCTGTTCTGGCCCGCCGTGCTGGTCGCAACAGTGGGCAATACCTTGGGCGGCGCACTGAACTGGTGGCTGGGGCTGGGCGCCCACAAGGTCGTGGACAGGGCCAAGGGCAGCCGCACCGATGTGCATGCACTGGCCTGGCTGGAGCGCTTTGGTGCGCGTGCCTGTCTGCTCAGTTGGCTGCCTGTGGTTGGCGACCCGCTGTGCGCCGTGGCTGGCTGGTTGAAACTGCCTTTCTGGCCCTGCGTCTTCTACATGGCCGTCGGCAAATTCTTTCGCTACCTCATCATCACCAGCGCACTGCTGACGATTATCCCGGCCGGGCTCTGAGCCGGTTTGCAATAGAATTTTTTGGTAGCTGCATTCGCTTATGCAGCATACGGAAACGCCAGAAATATGTCAGAAAATCAGTGCCCGCCGGAGCGGCGTTCTTCAATGAATCCGGCTTCCTCCACAAGCGAAAAATCGTCGTCTATTTCGCCGTCTTGCCCGAGACCATCACGGGCTTCATCGTCAGCATCCGGCTTTTGCGCCGCGCGCCTGTCCACCGGCTCTTCCACCACCACCTGATTGCGCCCACCTTCCTTGGCCAAGTAGGTCGCTGTGTCGGCACGCGAGAAAAACTCAAGCACCGATTCTCCTTGCACATACTGCGTCACGCCGATGGAAACCGACACACGGCAGCGCATGTTCGCCCCCCAAGGGTGGGTCTCAACTTGCGAGCGCACACGCTCGCAAGTATTGAGTGCGGGCAACAAGGAAGTGCCAGGGAAAATCAGCAAGAACTCCTCGCCCCCATAACGACCGAAGATATCCTCGTCGCGCACGCTCTGCTGCGCCACGCGCGAAAAGGTGCGCAACACCTCGTCTCCACCCAAATGGCCCATTTCGTCGTTGATGCGCTTGAAATGGTCGAGATCAATAATGGCAATGCACAGCGGCTGCCCGGTTTCATCGGCCAGTTGCTTTTGCTCCTCAAGCGCCGCAACGATGTAGCGGCGGTTGTAGCAACAGAGCAAGGGGTCAAGCTGGGCGTCGGCTTCAATGGTTCGAATCTTGCGGCTGGCCTTGTTGAGCACCAGGTGCAGCAGCGGCACCTTGCCCGTCAGGTAAACAAACCCGGGAAGCGCGGCGGCCAAAGCCAGGAAATGCATGAACTCCAATTTGAGCAAGGCGGGGTTGCCCTGCTCAAATGCATGCATGGCCATCACCAAGGCGTACCCAACCACCACGCTCAGCGCCAGCAAAAAGGCAACGTTGCGCGAAATACGGTACATCCCGTAGGCCAGGGTCACAAAAGTGAACGGCACCAGCAGCATTTGCATGGCAGGGTCGAGGTACACCAGCCACAGCATGCTGGCAAGCGCGCACACCACGATGGGCAGTTTCAGGCGCTTTTCACGAAACTTGAGGTTCCACTGCTTGCGAAAGAGCAGCAAAAAAACCAAGGGCACTGCCACCACCAGCCCAGAGAGGGCCTGCAGGGTGCTCGCCTGCACGTAGCCCATTGCCCAAAAGACCACAGCGACCCCAACAAAGGCCCCCAGCAACAGCAAAACCACCAGCCATTTCTGGGCCGTGGAACGTGTACGGCGCAGGCGGCTGAAATCCGACTGGCGACGCCCAAAATTCCCCACACTGGCCGAAGAATCACCAAACCCTGACCCCATGTCCTCAGACATGGGGAATCCCTCGCTATGGGCAAAACCCACGCTTCCCCGGGCCGAAAACAACGACAAGAAAGGGAACATCCCCATGGGTTCACACCAAGTAGAGGGCGAAGCAAAAATCGGGACTGACAGGACTGAAGTGAGCGTTGCGCAAAACAAACGCTAGAGAAGAAGATAACAGATTTTCACAAAAAAACTACGGTTTGTTACGCCGAGCTTTTGACCAAACCCGCCAAGAGGGTCAGACGTTAAAAAGAAAATTCAGCACATCACCATCCTTGACGATGTACTCCTTGCCTTCTGCCCGCATCTTGCCGGCATCTTTAGCGCCTTGCTCCCCTTTGAACTTGATGAAATCGTCAAATGCGATGGTTTGCGCACGAATGAAGCCACGCTCGAAATCGCCATGAATCACACCGGCAGCTTGCGGAGCGGTGTCTCCGACGTGAATCGTCCAGGCACGCACTTCCTTGACGCCCGCCGTGAAGTAGGTTTGCAGTCCGAGCAACTTGAAAGCTCCCCGGATCAGCCGCGCCAGGCCCGGCTCGGACTGGCCCATTTCCGCTAAAAACATATCGCGGTCTTCATCGCTCATTTCCGCCATTTCAGCTTCGATCTTGGCGCAAATGGCAACCACCGGTGCCTTCTGACCAGCGGCATATTCCTTCAGTCGATCGAGGTAAGGGTTGTTTTCAAACCCGTCCTCGCTCACATTGCCGACGAACATCGCCGGCTTGGCGGTGATGAGACAAAACGGCTTGAGCAGTGGTTGCTCTTCCTTGGAGATCTCCACGGACCGGGCTGGTTTGCCCTGGTTAAGCGCTTCCTGAATACGGGTCAACAAGCTCACCAGTTTGGCGGCCTCTTTGTCGTTGCCCGACTTGGCAGCCTTGCTGTAGCGGTTGAGCGCCTTGTCCACGGTGGCAAGGTCGGCCAAGCACAATTCGGTCTGAATCACTTCAATGTCAGAAATTGGATCCACCCGCCCTGCCACATGGATCACGTTCTCGTCGTCAAAACAGCGCACGACATTGACGATCGCGTCGGTTTCACGAATATGGGCGAGAAACTGATTCCCCAGGCCTTCCCCCTGGCTGGCCCCGGCCACGAGCCCGGCGATATCGACGAACTCCACAATGGCCGGAACAATGCGCTCGGGCTGGATGATCTCAGCCAGTTGCTGCAGGCGCGGATCGGGCACCTCCACTACGCCCACATTGGGTTCGATGGTGCAAAAGGGGTAGTTCTCAGCCGCGATGCCGGCTTTGGTCAGGGCGTTGAAAAGGGTGGACTTGCCGACGTTGGGCAGGCCCACGATGCCGCATTGGAGGCTC
>Ga0066485_1000394_pt1 | contig 10319 bp, 6 predicted proteins | sample LakWasM127_HOW14_2_FD_59587 | JGI IMG/M metagenome (GOLD analysis project Ga0066485, IMG submission 59587) | Freshwater sediment methanotrophic microbial communities from Lake Washington under simulated oxygen tension - Sediment Metagenome 127_HOW14 | ecosystem: Environmental > Aquatic >... | reverse complement strand
TTTAACATAAAATCGACCAGCAGCACATCACGTTCCGGATCAATGCATATCTTAAGTGTTAGCATAAAACGGGCATGATGATGGGTGATGGTGATTGCCGGAATGACATCGTCCTGCCAGGTCACCATATAATCGCCCAGCCGACGTAGTTCAATCCAGAAATCTGTGCCGTTGGCGATGATGAAACCCAGGTCTTTTAACTGAGGAATGTCCACGCGCGGGTAATACACCTCGGTAATAATACCCTGCGCCATGGTAAACCATACGCGTGAGGTACCTAATGCCGTGCCAACCGCGTCTTTGGCAGCAGGTGCCCAAGTTGGGTAAATACTGGAAGGTGCAGGAGCTACCCCTTTAGGATACGACTTTTCTGACATTTAAGTATTCCTTCTTGATTAGCGAGGTTGGGATGCGCTATGAACCTCATCACTTTTCGATGGATAGCACCTGTTCGCTCTCTGATTCAGCAGACTGGAATTATTATTTTATGACTGATTTTTTGCCAGGTTCAGCCCTTTTTGTTTAACCAGATTGATCAGACTACCCGCCAGCACCATTTCCACCTGATAGGGCGTCAACGTGTGTTCGGTCTCATAGGTCTCGTCTTTAGTTATATTATTTACCTGGACTCTATTGCCCATGCGAATGGCATTGCGCGCATTAGGAATGGACAGCAAGTCGTCTTGAGTGATCCTGTTCCAATCTTCAGGATTGGCAAATATCAGAGGGAGAATACCGAAGTTGCTAAGATTCTGTAAATGTATTCTGGCAAAACTTTTTGCGATCACCGCCTTAACTCCCAAATAACGAGGACCTAAGGCTGCGTGCTCGCGGCTGGAACCCTGGCCGTAATTGGCGCCGCCTACAACGAATGAGCCCTGTTGCTGATAGCCCATGGCTCTTTCATAGTACGTCTCGTCGATCTGGCTGAAAACAAACCGGCTGATTGCCGGGATATTACTGCGAAAAGGCAGCACCTTGGCACCGGCCGGCATAATTTCGTCCGTGGAAATATCATCCCCCACTTTCAATAGCACTAGTCCTTGGAGTGTTTCGGGCAGAGGTTGTAACTGTGGCAGGGGTTTGATATTGGGACCTTTCTCCAGATCATACAGTTCGCTTTCCTGTCTAGGAGGGATCAGCATCTCGGTATTGAGGAGAACGGTCTCGGGTTCCATGAAACGGGGGTACTCCATGCCTAGCGTACGTGGATCGGTAATCACGCCGGTCAAGGCCGAGGCGGTGGCGGTTTCAGGGCTGCACAAATAAACCTGATCTTCTTTGGTGCCCGAGCGGCCCGGAAAGTTTCTGGGAACGGTGCGCAGGCTAATACGACCCGTAGCCGGAGCCTGTCCCATGCCGATACAGCCGCCGCATCCCGCCTGATGGAGGCGGGCGCCCGCATGGATAAGCTTTCCGAGTATGCCCATTGACGTTATGTTTTCCAATATCTGTCGGGACGTGGGGTTGACGTCGAATGAAACGCGGTCGTGCACCTGTTTGCCGTCGACGATCATGGCCGCGATGGCAAAGTCCCGCAGCCCCGGATTAGCGGACGATCCGATATAGGACTGGTATATTTCCCTGCCCGCCACCTCGCGCACCGGTACCACCTTACCCGGACTGCTGGGCGTCGCAATCAAAGGCTCCAGTTCTGAGAGGTTGATTTCCTCGTATTCGTCGTATTCCGCATCCTCATCCGCGAGAATTTCCTGAAAGGCGTCCTCACGCCCCTGACTTTTCAGGAACGCCTTAACCGCATGGTCCGCCGGAAACACCGTCGTGGTGGCTCCCAGTTCGGCTCCCATGTTGGCGATCACATGCCGGTCCATAGCGGTCAGGGTTCTCAACCCGGGACCGTAATACTCGACGATCTTACCAAGCCCGCCGTCCACATCGTACCGGCGCAGCATTTCCAAAATCACGTCCTTGGCGCTCACCCAGTCGGGAAGCTCCCCTACCAATTTGACACCCAATGTTTTCGGCATGTTGACGCGAAAAGGTTCCCCCGCCATAGCCATCGCTACCTCTAGGCCACCCGCGCCGATTGCCAGCATCCCCAATGAACCAGCCGCACAGGTGTGGCTGTCCGAGCCTAACAAGGTTTTTCCCGGCATGCCGAAGCGTTCCATATGTACGGGATGACTAACGCCGTTACCGGGCCGGCTATACCAAAGGCCAAATTTCTTGCAAGCACTACGCAAAAACAGATGGTCGTCGGCATTTTTGAAATCTTCCTGCAGGAGATTGTGGTCCACATACTGTGCGGAAAGCTCGGTTCGTACGCGCGGAATTCCAAGAGCTTCAAATTCCAGCATGACCAGAGTGCCCGTTGCATCCTGGGTGAGTGTTTGATCAATTTTCAAACCAATCTCTTCACCCGGTATCATACAACCTTCGATCAAGTGGCTTTCGATTAGCTTCCGCGTTACGTTTTTACCCATGGCTTTGTACTCCCACATAGAGACGTTCAGAAAATTAATTTCTAAAAAGTAAAAAGCACCTTTGAAGAAATACTTATTTCTACCAAGAAAAAGCACTCAAAGGAGGGCTTAAATGATAACACTAAGGAACGTGCAGCCAATAACTTGGCCAATTTAACGTTTCACTTAGGCCGCTCTCCAAAAGTATTTTCTTAATCTTACCTCAAATTGATATCCGTCAATTTAAAGATCACGAAAGCCGGTTGTCACCCCTTAGAATCTGTTTAAGATCTTTTTAGCTGATATTATTGTTGATTTTTTCACAATCATGCCAAGAGCCATATACCCAAGCGATATAACACGAGAACAGTTTGAATTTATCCGTCCGCAACTGGAGATGGAGAGTTTCAAAAAAACAACTAAGCTTCCAGTTGCTCGGTAGTCAATTGATCAGGGCAACAAGCAAAGTGACTTGAGACCCGCCAAACGGCCCGTGCGTAGCTATCGATAGTCTTGTCGTGTTGGGGCCGATCGAAAATTGACCAGTCGTACCGGTAAAATTTTGATCAGGGAAATGGGCTGGAAAACTTGGAAAATTAATGTTTTGGGCCAAATCACCCTGGTCAGGCAGACACCGGTACAAAACTATCTAAATGGTCAATTTTCAATCGGCGCCAATATACAACTACTGCCACCCTCCACCAAGGGATTTATAAAGATCCACCATTGCAATAATTTGCTTCTGTTTCGTTTCTATTAGCTCTTTTTTGGCCTCCAAGGCATCCCTTTGAGTTAATAACACATCCAAATAGTCCGTACGTGCAGATTTGAATAGCTGGTTAGCTACATCTATTGATTGGACGAGTGAGTCCACCTGCTTTCTCCTAAGATGATAGTTTTTATCCAGATTATCTATGTTTGAAAGTTGGTTTGCTACTTCAGTGTAAGCGTTGATAATGCTTTGCTCATACTCATAAGCCGCCTGAATCTGCTTAGCATTCGAGTTTTTATATTCTGCTATGATGGCATTCTTATTGACCAATGGCGCCACTAATTCTCCAGCGACCATGGCAGCTAATGACTCTGGCGTATTTATCAGATATTTAAGTGCGAAAGCATCAAACCCTATCCCGGCTTTTATGCCAAAGGATGGATAGAAATTAACTCTAGCCACCTCTATATTCAACTTCGCTGCCGATAGTTCAAGCTCCGCTTTTCTAATATCAGGTCTGTTGTGTAGCAACTGCGATGGAATACCTGCATTAATAAATTTTGGTTTGATATCCATGAAACCAGTTGAAGCTCGCTGGATAGGCTGTGGCGTTCTTCCTAACAGAAAGTTGATTCTATTTTCAACCACCGTAATCTGCTGCTTTATTTCATACTTTTTGCCTTGATTCTTTGCCACTTCCGCTTCGTAACGCTTGACCGCAAGTGTAGTGGTTCTTGCAAACAGCATTAGCTGTTTTACCATCTCCAAACCATTTTGCTGGATAGCAATATTTTGCTCTAAATTCTCAAGCTGATTGTCCAATGCAAGCAGCTCATAATACGAATGTGCGACTTCAGCAACCAGATTAGTCACTAAAAAATTTTTACCCTCACTTGAAGCCATGTACTCCAGCACGGCCACCTGCGCCGCATTTCTCAGCTTTTTCCATATATCAATCTCCCAGGTTGAAAATAGCCCAAATTGATAATCACCTAAGAAGGTAGGGAATGACTGGCCTTGTGTTATTTGTAGATTGTCTTCAACTGCGCCATTTCGCGTAAATTTACCGGTTTTTTCTCCGCCTGCGCTACTACCAAAATTGACAAATGGCAAATACGCACCTTTACGCGCTTGAATCTCATTTTGCGCAACGCTAATACGCTGCATCATCATATTAACTTCTTTGTTGTTGGCGACTGCTATGTCTATCAATCTTAATAAGTTCGGATCTTCGAAAAAATCCTTCCATTTTACATTGGCCGTGTTTGTCTGTTGTGAAAGGCCCGGTTTAAAGTTATCAGGAAGATGGGTATCTTCATTTTTGGGTGTCAATTCCGGAATGCCGCAGGCCTGCAACATCAGCCCCACCACTCCTACCGCCATAAGATGAAAAATTTTAATCATAGTCGCTTTCATCGCCCAAACCATAGTGATAAGTTTCTGTTAAAGGATCAAAGTCTTCGTTTTTAACTAAGGATTTTCCTTCTATCATTTTGGCAAAAATATAATAAAGTCCTGGAATAAGGATGACACCAAACACAGTACCGAAAAGCATCCCGCCCAAGGAGGAGGAGCCAATCGTCCTGTTACCGACAGCCCCCGCACCCGTTGCCAACGCCAAGGGTATCAACCCGGCTATAAACGCAAAGGAGGTCATCAAAATAGGCCGAAATCGCGCTTGCGCGCCCGCAATCGCCGCTTGTTTAACGGACATGCCCTGGGCTTGCTTCTGAACCGCAAATTCGATGATCAATACTGCGTTCTTGCCGAGCAAACCAATTAACATGACCAGCCCCAGTTGCGCATAGACATCGTTGGCAAGACCCAATGTTTTCAGCAGGAAGAAAGCACCGAAAATACCGGGAGGCAGCGAAAATAACACGGCTAACGGCAAGATAAAGCTTTCGTACTGCGCAGCTAACACCAGGTATACAAATATTATAACGACCGCGAAGATCGCCTGTGCGTCATTACCCCTAGCGGCTTCGTCAAAGGACAAGCCTTCCCAGGCAATGTCAAAACCTTGTGGCAAAGTTGCAGCGGCGACTTCCTGGACCGCCTTGATGGCATCGCCGGTGGTATAACCGGTTGCCGGCATGGCACGGATAGCGGCGGAATTGTAGAGGTTATAGCGCGTGATCTCGTTGGGGCCTTGCGTTTTCTTCATGGTCATGAAGGCGGAGTACGGCACCATCTCGCCTTTTTCATTTTTTACGTAGTAATTCAGTACATCCGATGGGAAACGCCGGAATTCAGGCAGGGCTTGGGCGTAGACTTTAAAAAAGTTATTGAAGCGAATAAAGCCCTGCTCGTAGGTGCTGCCGATCATGATGTCTAAGTTATTCATGGCCTTGTCGATGGAAACACCTTTTTGCATGGCCAGTTTATTGTCGATGACCAGTTCGTATTGCGGGTAATTGGCCGCATAAAAGGTAAACAATCCGGTTAACTCCTTACGCTTGCGCAGTGCCTCCATGAAGGTCTGGTTAAGTTTGTCAAACTCGTGGTAGTCCGTGTCCAATGTTTTATCCAATAATCGCAATGCCAAGCCGGAAGCCGCGCCGTAACCTGGGACTGCCGGGGGTTCAAAAAACTCAATGATCGCGCCGAAATCATGGGTTTTTTCCTCCAGTTCGCGGATCACATCCTGAACGGAATGTTTACGCTGAGACCAGTCTTTCAGGTTGATAATACAGGTGCCGGCGTTGGAGCCGCGTCCTTCGGTGAGTACTTCATAACCGGCCAAAGAAGAAACCGATTGCACACCATCAATTTTGCTGGCTATGCCTTCCAGCTCTCGTGCCACTTTGTTGGTTACCTCTATGGTTGAGCCGGGCGGTGTTTGGATAATGGCATAAATCATGCCTTGGTCTTCGCCCGGAATAAAACCGGAAGGCAACGTTAGATTGACCGAATAAATACCGAAGCAAAATCCGCCCAAAATCAAAAACGTTAGGATTCGCCTCGTGACGAGGACGTTAAGAAATTTAATGTACCTGCCCGTTACCTTTTCAAAAACGGCGTTGAATGCACCGATGAAAAGGCTTATTGGCGTTTTCCGTTTCGGTTGACCATGGGTATTTTTAAGTATCATGGCGCACAAAACCGGAGCCAGCGATAAAGCGACAATTGCTGAAATGACGATCGACGATGCCATGGCTATAGCGAACTGCCGATAAAATACGCCGACTGGGCCTGACATGAACGCAATAGGGACGAACACCGACACCATTACCAAGGTTATCGCAACAATGGCGCCGCCGATTTCCCCCAATACTTTTTTCGAAGCGACATAAGGGGAAACATTTTCAGCCTCCATTTTCGCATGAACCGCTTCGACCACCACAATCGCATCATCGACCACAATACCGATGGCCAGCACCAAGGCAAACAGGGTGATGAGGTTGATGGAGAGTCCGAACCCCTGCATAACGGCAAATGCCCCGATCAGCGAAACCGGTACTGCGAGGATGGGGATTAAGGTCGAACGCCAGTCGCCCAAAAAAACAAAGACCACCAAGGATACCAGCACGAACGCTTCCGCTAAGGTGTGCAGGACTTTTTCGATGGAAGCATCAACGAATCTCGATACATCGTAGTTGATTTCGTAGTCCATACCCTCCGGAAAGGATTTTTTCAACTCTGTCAATTTTTCTTTCACGTCCTCAATGACCTTGCTGGCATTACTGCCGTAGTTTTGCTTAAGCACGATGGCCGCGGAAGGAAATCCATCCTTATCGGAGTAAATATTATAAAACTCGCTGTTTAGATCGATTTTGGCTATGTCTTTAAGGTGCAGAATCTCGCCTTCCGAGTTGGCCCGGATGATAATGTCTCCATATTCTTCCGGCTTGTCATAACGCCCTTTATAGATCAGCACATATTCTTTGGACTGGGCGGCAATGCCCGTGCTTTGGCCCAGCCGACCCGGTCGGCCGATAATGCTCTGGTTCGCAATGGCATCCATCACTTCTTCTGTCGAGACGCTATAGGCCCTCATCCGGTCCGGATTCAGCCAAATCCGCATCGCATATTGGCGGGCACCCAGTATTTGGGCTTGGGCAATGCCAAAGATGCGCTGGATTTCCGGGATAACCGAGACATTCGCATAGTTAAATAAAAATTTCTCGTCAGCGTTTTTGTCTTTGCTGTAAAGGTTGACGTACATGAGCATGCTGGGCTGCACCCGGTTGACGATTACCCCTTCCAGCTGCACCAGCTTGGGCAGTCGGCTCATAACCTGATCCAGACGCGTCTTCACGTTAACTAAAGCAATGTTAGGATCAACGCTCAGATCGAACAACACTTGAATGGTCGATTCACCGGCACTGGTCGCATCCGAGATTAGGTATTTCATACCGGGAACGCCGTTGATGGCGCGTTCAATCGTAATCAGGGACGATTTCACCAGCACATCGGCACTGGCACCGGGAAACGATAATGAAATCGTCACACGGGGCGGTGCAATATCTGGAAACTGGGAAATGGGCAATGACCGAATCCCCAACAGACCCATGAACAGAAACAGTAGCGATAACACGATCGCCATCACGGGCCGTTTGATAAATATATTAAACATAATTAGTCTCTGCTCGAAAGGTTACTCGGTATATAATTCCAGTTCTGAGCGAACCTTTTCCGGTGGTCTTAAATCGATTTTTACCTCTTCCCCGGAATGCACTTTGCGCAAGCCTTCTAGCAAGATCTTGTCATCGTCCTTCAACCCCTCTTTCACGATAAACAGATGTGGCAATTCTGCTTCTATGCTGATAAGTCTTTGCTCCAGTTTTCCTTCTTTGTTGACGATGTAGACATAGGATTTATCCATGACTTCGAATACCGCTTTTTGGGGAATGAGCAAAGCGTTATTGTAGGGCTTGAGCATTAAAATCGTTCCCGTCTCTCCATGCCTGAGCAGTTGGTCTGGATTAGGGAAGGTGGCGCGGAATTCGATATTGCCGGCTGAATTATCAAAATCAGCCTCAATGGTTTCAATGACACCTGTTTGATTGAAAACCAGGCCATTTGCCATCCTTAGCCGCACCTTCCGGGTGCGGTCGTCTTCAGCATTATGCGCCTTATAATCCAGGTATTCGGCTTCCGGGACGTTGAAATAGACCCATAATTTGCTGATGTCGGACAAGGTGGTTAACAAAGAGCCTTCGTCGAGAAGACTGCCGGTTCTAACCGCCAAATGATCCATAATGCCATCAAAAGGCGCATTGATATCAGTAAAACCCAAGTGGGTTTCCGCCATTTTTACTTCTGCATTGGCCTTATCTAACTTTGCTTTTGCCAAAGCCAATTCATTTGGCGATACGATTTTTTGATCAGCCAACCCTTTGGTATTAAGGTATTCGATATTCATGGTATTCGCTTCGGCTTTTACTTTGAGCAGTTCTGCCTGGTAGAGGTTGGGCATGATTTTGAACATGGGCTGTCCCTTATGTACAAAGCGCCCTTCATCCACAAAGATATCCTGCAAATACCCCTTTTCCAATGCCCGGACTTCTATATGTCTGATGGCATGAATCTGACAGACATATTCTTTCGTGACCGAAGTGTCTTCACGGAAGGGTGTGGTTGCCTCCAGTGTAGGGGACTCTTTCTTTTTCTCAGGTTCTGATGGATGGCAACCACTCAATAGAGTAGCAATTAGGACTAGAAATACAGATGCTTTAGTGATCATTTTTATGGTGCTTAGGGTTGGAACTACACAAAAAACTGGATTAACCAACATATAAATTCTGTCTGTTGCTGAGATGAACAAAGTATGACTAGTCAATTATTTTCACTTTAAACACACATAAAAGATGAGTCCTTAACATGTGATCTAGGCAAGAATTAAAGCGAAATTTATGCCAAGTATTCTTAAGCATAAAATCAATAGCTTGATGCATATAGAAATAAAGATTGGTTGAAAAACACCGTATTAGGTGGTGTTAAGAGGTTAAAAACCACCGTTAGCTTTACGCGGTCACGTCTACGGATTTTCCAAATAGCTGGAATTTTGGGTTTAAACGTGTTTTTACTTGCTCATTGAAGCATCCTTGCCCAATGACCCAGTCTAACAGGCTTAACACTTTGGAAATGTCTGAAAGACGAACGTGCCGGTCAATTTTCAATCGGCGCCAACACTCATGGTCTTAAAATGGCTTTGTGCGGAAAAATGTCCCTAATCTGGGTCGCTGATATATTTCAAGGGTCCTGACTTGGTGTTGTTGAGTAAATAAAAATTCCATCGAATTATTAAACAATGCCAGTAGTAAGCAGTCCTGCAATTAGCCATATCGGATGTCTTTGAGTGCCCGACTGTTTATTGAAAGGGACTGTCGCAGAATTTCCTTTAAATGCTCAGAGATTTAAACTTTGTAACTATCTCATTCATGTACTCATCTACGTCTTTTCTTGTTACCTTTGCTTGTAATTTATTGAGAACCACACTTTTGAGTATGTAGTGCATACCCGGAAATGACACAGAGAAATGCCAAAGTATCTCAAGGGGAAGCTTTTCGATTATCGAAGTGAAGGTAGCAAAATCCTCCAGAGAGGGTTGCTCTCCACCAAGCAGTACTTCTATTTGTTGTGAATCCATAATGACTCCTAGCATGTTGCCTAAAAAGTTAAATTAGTTATCGTTTATTCATAAACAAGGTTCGTATCACGATAGATTTTGAAATCGTTTATGCTTGGTGTTGTCGTTTTACACGGATTCCTTAAGGTTACTGAGAAAGTAGGTGTGTTTATCGCTTTTATATTCCCAATGCCGGTAAACCATAATTTCAAACTACCTTCAATAAACGCCAAAAATTTAAACTAAACAACCACCGGCTTTAGCCGGTGGTTGTTTAGTGTTTAGTGTTTATTTATTAATAGCCACTCAGTCAATAGGGTCAGGTGGCTGTCAATACCGTTTATGCATGTTGAATCATTTTATTTTTTCGTATTGCCAATGGATGCTCTGAATAGGCATCATGATATTCCATCCCAAAAAACACACACTTCCCGCCAAGTAATTCATAGTCATGCTGAAAATCATGAAAAAACTCCATGACAGTATAATTGAGCATATATTAATAGTTGCATAAGTTCCCGCATAAAACAGTGTTGATTTATACGGCTGCCTGAATAAAAAATTTGCGAGAACTTATGGGACCATTAATGCCTTATTATTGAAAGATGCT
>Ga0066485_1000378_pt1 | contig 10547 bp, 8 predicted proteins | sample LakWasM127_HOW14_2_FD_59587 | JGI IMG/M metagenome (GOLD analysis project Ga0066485, IMG submission 59587) | Freshwater sediment methanotrophic microbial communities from Lake Washington under simulated oxygen tension - Sediment Metagenome 127_HOW14 | ecosystem: Environmental > Aquatic >... | reverse complement strand
TCGCCCTGCAAGGTCATGGCCACGGCCCAGCCGTCGTCGTCTTCGTTCTTGATGACCTGCGCCGTCCAGCGCCCATCGCTCCATTGGCGGGCTTCCTGGATGGGGGGCGGTGTGTCGTGGGGGGTATCGGGCATAAGGAAAGGCGCGCAGAACGGGGCAAAGGTGCAGAGCATACGCACCCCGCAGCGCCCGCCCTGCCGCCGGACGCCCGTGGCTCAGCTGGCCACGGTAAACCGCTGCTGCACGTGGCGGGGCGTTTCCAGTTCATCGACGATGGCCACCGCAAGATCCGCCACGCTGATGCCACCGGGCTGGTCGCCGTTCATCAGGGGCGCGTCAACGCCCAGGCGGTACTGGCCCGTGCGCTCGCCCGGGGCCAGCAGGATGGGAGGCGAGAGAAACGTCCAGGCTAGGGTGCTCTCGCTGCGGATCAGGTTCAGCGCTTCGCGCGCCGCAAGCGCGCCCTGCTTGTACTCAGCCGGGAAATCCGGGGTGTCCACCAACTGCACACCGGGCGCCACAAACAGGCTGCCCGCGCCGCCCACCACCAGCAGGCGGCGCACGCCCGACTGCCGGGTGCCCGCGTAAATGGCGCGCGTGCCCTTGAGAAACTCGTCATAAATGTCGGGGCGGCCCCAGCCCGGGTTGTAAGCGCTGACGACGGCATCGTGGCCCGCCACGGCCTTGGCGACCTGGGCGGTGTCTTGCGCATCGGCGGCCACCACGGAAAGGCCCTCGCGGGCGGAGAGCTTGGCGGGGTTGCGCGCCAGCACGGTCACGCGGTGGCCGCGTTGCAGCAACTCCGTGAGTACGGCCGTGCCGACAAAGCCGGTGGCACCAATCAAGGCGATGTTCATAGGGGTTCCTCATTCATCAAAAAGTGCTGATGCGTGAGAATAAGAGCTTGTCAAAGCCGGCGGTAGGCGGCTAAAAACACCTTTTGTTTGAAGCTGTACTTCACAATCAACGCACCAACCCCATGGATGACCTCAAACGCATGGCCGTTTTTGCGGCCGTGGTGCAGCACGGTTCGATGAGTGGCGCTGCCCGGGCACTGGGCATGAGCACGTCGGCCGTGAGCCAGCAAGTACGCAAGCTCGAACGCGATGGCGGCGTCACGCTGCTGCACCGCTCCACGCGCAAGCTGGCGCTGACCGACGCCGGCCAGCGCTACCACGCAGGCTGCGCAGCCATGTGGGCGGCGGCCGAGCAGGCACGGGCCGAGCTGGCAGCCTCGCGCGACGCACCCAGCGGCGAGCTGCGCCTGTCGGCTACCGTGGGGTTTGCGCGCCACGTGGCTCCCGCGCTGGGCACTCTGCTGGCAACCCACCCAGCCCTGCGGCTGCGGCTGCTGGTGGACGACGCGCCGATCGACCTCATCAACACCCGCATTGATCTGGCCGTGCGCTTTGGCCGCCTGCAAGACTCCACCTGGGCAGCCCGGCGTCTGGGCGGTATGCAGTGGTGGCTGTGCGCAGCACCCGCCTGGGTGGCCACGCACGGCCTGCCGCAGCACCCGGACGCGCTGCTCTCACAAAGCTGGCTGGGCTTTGCGCGCGAGGGCAGAGGGCTGGTGATGGATCTGCACAGCCCCACAGGTGAACCACGGGCGCTGCGCGTGGAGCCACGCATTGCCAGCAACAACCAGTTGTCGATCCAGCAGATGTGCGAGGCCGGGCTGGGCCTGGCACTGATGGGCAGCATGGACGTGCAAGAGGCGCTGCAGGCCGGCCGGCTGGTGCGGCTGCTGCCCGATTGGTCGTTTGGCACGCTCGCCATCTGGGCCGTGACGCCCCAGCGCGATGCCCAACCGGCCAAGGTCCGCATGGCGATTGCCGCCCTGCACCGCTATTTCCAGCAACTGCCTGGTGCAGGTTATTTCTGAAAATCCTGCGCCGCCCGGTCAACCCGCCGTCAGAACGGAAAGCGCAGGCTAAAAGAAGTGCTGCCCGGCTGCGAGGCGACCGCTACATCGCCCTTGTGCGCATACAGGATCGCCTGCGTGATGGCCAGGCCCAGCCCGGTTCCCTCGCCCGAGGCGTGCTGGCGCGACGGATCGGCCCGGTAAAAGCGCTCGAACAGCCGGGCCAGGTGCTGCGCGGGAATCATCTCACCGGTGTTCTCCACCGTGAGCGACAGCAGGCCTTCCTGCCGAACGATGGTCACGGCAACATGCCCCCCGGCTGGGGTATGGCGCAGCGCGTTGGACAGCAGGTTGTTCAGCGCCCTGCGCAGCATGAGCCGGTCGCCCTGCACCACGCCCGCGCCTTGCATTTCCAGCCGAATCGTTCTTTCGTCGGCCAGCGCCTCGTAGAAGTCAAACAGGTCATGCACCTCACGGGCCAAATCCACCGGCTCGCGGTGCACGATGGCCAGGCCGTTCTCGGCCTTGGCCAGAAACAGCATGTCGGAAACCATCCGGGCCAGGCGCTCATACTCCTCTGCATTCGATTCCAGGATGTCGCGGTAGCTGTCCGCGTCACGTGGCCGGCTCAATACCACCTGGGTCTGCATCATCAGGTTGCTGATGGGGGTGCGCAACTCGTGCGCCAGATCCGAAGAAAAGTCGGACAGCCGTCGAAAGGCGTCCTCCAGGCGTTCGAGCATTTCGTTCAGCGTGGCGGCCAGGTCGGCCAGCTCGGCCGGTACGGCCTGGGTCGGCAGCCGCCGGTCCAGGCTTTGTGCCGTGACAGCGGCGGCCTGCTCGCGCATGGCGCGCAAAGGCGCCAGCCCGCGCCGCGCGGCCACCCAGCCGAGCAGCCCCATCAAGAGCATGGCCCCGGCAATGAAGCGCCAGAGCGTACGCCGGAAGCTGCGCATGAACCTATCGTGGTGCGCGGTATCGACGGCAAGAATCAGTTCGATGGGCCCATCGCCAGCACCCGGCAGCACCCTGGCCAAGCCGTGGAAGCTGCGGCCCCCGGCGTTCCAGCGCAAAACCTCGGCGGCATCGCCCAACGGGGACGGGAATTGGACGCCAGGCGAAGCCAACCACAGGCGGCCCTGCGGCCCGCGCACCTGCATCACCAGCTCGCTGTGGCCCGCAAACGTCGCCGAAAGGCGCTCGGCCACCACCTCGCGCCGCAGGGGCTGCTCCATCGCCGCGATGACATGCGCGGCATGCTCGATCTTGCCCGCCACCTCTTCGCGGTCGAGGTCCTCGAAATGCGAGGCGATGGTGCTGGCCACCAGCCAACCCAGCGCCAGCAGCACCGCGCCCGAGCCCAGGGTGAACAGCAGCGTCAGGCGCACCGTCAGTGGAACGCGCAAGCGCATCAGGCAGGCACCTCCAGCACATAGCCCATGCCGCGCACGGTGCGGATCAGCTTGGGCTCAAAGGCGTCGTCCATCTTGGCGCGCAGGCGCCGCATGGCCACCTCGATCACGTTGGTGTCGCTGTCGAAATTCATGTCCCAGACCTGCGAGGCAATCAGCGAACGCGGCAGCACTTCGCCCTGCCGGCGCAGCAGCAATTCAAGCAGCGCGAATTCCTTGGCTGTCAAATCAATGCGGTGCCCGGCACGCTGGGCGCGTCGGCGCAGCAGGTCCAGCTCCAGATCGGCGATGCGCAGCACCGTGGCTTCGAGCCCGGCCTTGCCGCGCCGCAGCAGCGTACGCACCCGCGCCAGGAACTCGGAAAATGCAAACGGCTTGACGAGATAGTCGTCTGCGCCCAGCTCCAGTCCCTTGACGCGGTCCTCCACCCGGTCACGCGCCGTCAGAAACAACACCGGCAGCTCGCTGCCGCTGCGCCGCAGGGCTTCGAGCAGTTGCCAGCCGTTCAGGCCGGGCAGCATGACATCGAGGATCAAAAGGTCGTGATCGCCCGTGAGTGCCAGGTGCAGGCCATCGGTGCCGGTGCGCGCCAGATCGACCAGGAAGCCGGCTTCGGACAGTCCCTGGCGCAGGTAGTCCCCGGTTTTGGTCTCGTCTTCGACGATCAGCACTTTCATGCGCCAGATTGTGCCGGTCCGCGGCGGCAAGCGGCGCCACCTTACCAATTTGTAATGCGGCGGAAATCTGGCCGTGGGGGTCGCCCCGGCACCATCGCGTTCGCCTTGAAACCCGTGGCATCGCCGGCCCAGCGCCCGCTGATGCCACCAAGAACAACGAGCCAGGAACCCTTATGAAAACTGCGAGCGCCCTGGCCCTTGGCCTGGTGGCCGTCCTTGTCTCCCTACCGCTGGGCGCGCAGACCCTGGGCGATGCCTTGTCCAACGCGCTGGCCAGCCACCCTGCGGCCGTTGCCGGCGCGGCGCGTGCCGAAGCTGCCGATCTGCTCGTCGAAGCGGCAGACAGCCTGACACCGCGCCCGCCGTCCGCCTCGCTGTCCACGCTCAGCGACCGCCTGGGCTCCCACTACGGAAGGCAGGAATGGGAGCTGGAACTTGCCGCCCCGCTGTGGCTGCCGGGCCAGAAGGCCAGCCAGGCAGCACTTGCCGCAAGCGCCCGCGACGCGCTGCGCGCCAGCCAGCAACTGCTGCGCCTGCAACTGGCCGGCGAGCTGCGCGAAGCCTGGTGGGCGGTGGCGGCCGCGCGCAACGGCGAGCAACTGGCACAGCGCCGTGCGCACACCGCCGCCAGCCTGGAGGCGGACGTGCAGCGCCGCTTTCAGGCAGGTGAGCTCGCGCGCGTGGACGCCAACCTGGCACAGAGTGAAAACCTGGACGCCCAAGCCGCATTGGCCACGGCCCGCTCAGAGCGTCTGCAGGCCGAGCAGGTTTTCCACACCTTGAGCGGCATAGCCGCGCCCGCCGTGCTGGCGCCCGAACCAGCGCCGACAGTGGGCGTCGCCCCTGCGGCGATACATCCCCAACTCGCTGTCGACCGGGCCGCTGTGCAACTGGCGCGCGCCCGGTTGGTGGTAGCCGACGCGACACCGCGGGAAGCGCCCGAACTGGCGCTGCGCGTGCTGCGCGAGCGCAGTGCCCGCAGCGACCCGTATGCGAATGCGCTGGGCATCAAGCTCACCATCCCCTTTTCGCTGGGCCCGCGCGCCCGCCAGGAAAGTGCGGCCGCGCGCGCCGAACTTGTACAGGCCGAAGCCCAGGTGGCGCTGCAGGAGCGCAAGCTGACCCAGGAGACGGCCAAGGCCCACCGCGAGCGGGCGGTGGCCCAACAGCAACTGGGCATGGCCCGCGAGCGCCTGGCGCTCACGGCGGACAGCCTAGCGCTGGCCGAAAAGAGCTTTCACCTGGGTGAATCTGATCTCGTGGCCTTGCTGCGCGCCCGCGCCGTGGCGCAGGAAGCCGAGGCAAGCCTGCAGCGCGAGGAGATCGCGCTGGCCGCCTCGCAGTCCCGTTTGAACCAGTCCCTGGGAGTTCTTCCGTGAAGTTTTTGCGCATCTTTTGTGTCGCCGTGGCCCTGGCGGTCCCGCCCCTCACAAGCCATGCCCATGGCGGTGAGGACCACGGCAACGCCCCGGCACCGGCCCCAGTGGCCTCGGCCGCCCCGCGCGCCCAGGCACAGTCGGAAGACTTTGAACTGGTAGCCGAAGTGCAGGGGCAGGGGCAAGCGCTGGTGCTGTTTCTGGACCGATTTGACAGCAACGCACCTGTCGTCGGAGCCCAGGTGGAGGTAGACGGTGGTGGCCCGCCGACCATGGCTGCCGAGACGGCGCCAGGCGTCTACCGCGTGGCGGCTGGCCCCTGGACCCAGCCAGGTCGCCACGCGCTCACTGTGTCGGTGCAGGCCGGCGACACCGCAGACCTGCTCAGCGCCACGCTGGACGTTCCCGCTGCGGCGGCCGCCGCGCCCGCGGCACCCCTGGCCGTTGGCTCGCCCGCGACCACCAAGCGCAGCTTCTGGGCGCTTGCCGGAGCACTGGCACTGGCTGCGCTGGGCGGTTTCACCTGGCTGCGCCGCCGCACCTCCACCTCTTCCTGACGCAGGACATCCCATGAAGAACCCCCACCTCGCCCTCATGGCGGGCAGCGCACTGCTCGTGCTCACCGGCCACGCTGGGGCCCACGGCGACGAAGACCACAACCAGAGCACGCCGCCCGCCGCCATCGCCACCGTGACCACCGCCGCCGCGATGCCCGGAACATCTACCGCGCCCCAGCGCCTGGAGGATGGCAGCTTGTTCGTCCCCAAGGCGGTGCAGCGGCAACTGGGTCTGCGCACCCGCGTGGCGGTGGTGCAGGAGCTGGCGGTCACAGTGGAATTGGCCGGCAAGGTCGTGGCCGACGCACGTGCCGGGGGCCTGGTGCAGGCGGGCCAGGCCGGGCGCGTGGAGGCCACCAGTGCCGGCCTGCCGGTACTGGGCCAGGCCGTGCACAAAGGCGAACTGCTGGCGCAACTGCGGCCGGTGCTCAGCAGCATGGAGCGCGGCAGCAATCTGGCGCAGATCGCCGAGATCACGGCCCAACTCGCGATTGCCGAACGCAAGGTGGCGCGCTACGCGCAACTCGAAGGGGCTGTGCCGCAGGCCACCATAGACGCGGCACGCCTGGAACGCGACGCCCTGCGCCAGCGCCGCAGCGCGCTGGGCAGCGGTCTGGACCAGGCCGAAGCCCTGCGCGCGCCCATTTCGGGCGTGGTGAGCGCCGCCCACGCCGTCGCCGGCCAGGTGGTGGACGCAAAAGACGTGCTGTTCGAGGTGGTTGACCCGGCGCGGCTGTCGGTCGAAGCCCTAGCCTATGACCCCCTGCCGGCCAGCGGTGTGGCCCGGGCCAGCGCCGCCGTGCCCGGCGGCGCACTCGATCTGGCCTACGTGGGCAGCGGGCAGCAACTGCGCGAGCAGGCCCAGGTGCTGCTGTTTCGCGTGCAGCCGGGTGGCCCGGCCGTGGCGGTGGGGCAGCCGCTGACGGTGCTCGCCACCACGGCAGGGCGCGTACACGGCGCGGCGGTTCCGCGCAGTGCGCTCGTCAAGACCGCCACCGGAGGGGCCGCCGTGTGGGTGCACACCGCGGCCGAGCGCTTCGTGCAACGCCCGGTGACAGCGCAGGCGCTGGGCGCCCTGGAGCTTGCCGTCACCCAGGGCCTGGCCCAAGGCGAGCGTGTGGTGACCGATGGGGCCGCGCTGCTGGCCCAGGTGCGCTGACATGTTCGCCTTTCTGATCCAGACCAGCCTGCGCCAGCGGCTGATCGTGCTCGGGGTCTCGCTGCTGCTGGTGGTCTACGGCGTGCTCACCGTGCGCCAAATGCCGGTGGACGTATTCCCCGACCTGAACAAGCCCACCGTGACGCTGATGATCGAAGCCGGCGGCATGGCCCCCGAAGAGGTCGAGCAGCTCGTCACCTTCCCCATCGAGTCGGGCATGAACGGCATGCCGGGCGTGACGCGGGTGCGCTCGGTCTCGGGCGTCGGCCTGTCCATCGTCTACGTCGAGTTCGAATGGGGCTCGGACATCTACAAGAACCGCCAGCAGATCGCCGAGCGCCTGAACCTGGTGCGCGAACAATTGCCACCTGGCGTGGTGGCGCAAATGGGGCCGATCTCGTCCATCATGGGCGAAATCCTGCTCATCGCCTTGCCCGCCGACCCGGCCAAGGCCAGCGCCATGCAGGTGCGCGAGTACGCCGACTGGGTGATGCGCCCGCGCCTGCTGACGATTCCGGGCATTGCCCAGGTCACGCCCATAGGCGGCGAGGTGCGCCAGTACCGGGTCGAAATAAAGCCAGCGCAGCTCCAGGCACTGGGCGTGGAGCGCGAAAAACTCGAAGCCGCGCTGCGCGACTTTGGTGCCAACACCAGCGGCGGTTTTCTGGAGTCCGAGGGACGCGAATACCTGATCCGCCAGATCGGCCGCACCAGCCGTCTGCGGGACCTGCAAAACGTGGTGGTCGCCGTCAAGAACGGCCAAGCCATCCTGCTGCGCCAACTGGCAGATGTGAAGATGGCACCGGCCGCCAAGCGTGGTGACGGCGGCTACAACGGCAAGCCGGCGGTCATCCTGTCGGTACAGAAGCAGCCCGGCGCCGACAGCGTGACGCTGACGCGCGAGGTCGAGCAGGCGCTGGGCGAACTGAAAAAAAACCAGCCCGCTGGCATCGAGGCTCCGAAGTTCCTGTTCAAGCAGGCCGATTTCATCGAACACTCGGTGCGCAACGTCCAGGAAGCCCTGCGCGACGGCGCCATCCTGGTGGCGGTGGTGCTGTTCCTGTTCCTGCTCAACGTGCGCACCACGCTGATCTCGCTGACCGCGATTCCGGTGTCCCTGCTGGCGACGGCGCTGGTGTTCCACTACTTCGGCCTGTCCATCAACACCATGACGCTGGGCGGCCTGGCCATTGCCATTGGCGAGCTGGTGGACGACGCGGTGGTCGGGGTGGAAAACGTGCTGCGCCGGCTCAAGCTCAACAGCGCCCTGCCCCAGCCGCGCCCCGCAGCAGCGGTGATCGCCAGCGCCACGCTGGAAGTGCGCTCGGCCATCGTCTATGCCACCGCCATCATCGTGCTGGTGTTCGTCCCGCTGTTCGTGCTCCCGGGCATCGAGGGGCGCTTGTTCACCCCGCTGGGCGTGGCCTACATCGTCTCGATCCTGGCGAGCATGGTGGTGTCCGTCACGCTCACGCCAGTGATGGCGTACTACCTGCTGCCGCGCATGAAGCAGATGGGCCATGGCGACAGCGCCCTGGTGGCCCATCTCAAGCGCTGGGACGCACGGCTGCTGCACTGGTCTTTCGGCCACTCGGGCATGCTGCTGGCCGCGGCGCTGCTGGCCGTGGTGCTGGCGGCCGCCACGGTGCCCTTCTTTCCGCGCGCCTTCCTGCCCGATTTCAACGAGGGCACGCTGACGGTGAACGTGGTGCTCAACCCCGGCACCTCGCTGGCCGAATCCAACCGCATCGGCGCGCTGGCCGAGGAGATCGTGGCCGGAGTTCCCGAAGTCACGCAGGTGGGCCGGCGCACCGGCCGCGCCGAACTCGACGAACACGCCGAAGGGGTGCACTACACCGAGATGGACGTGGATCTCAAGCCCTCGGCACGCAGCCGCAGCGCCATCATCCAGGACATCCGCACGCGCCTGGGCGTTCTGCCGGCGGCAAGCAACGTCGGCCAGCCCATCTCGCACCGGCTTGACCACCTGCTCTCGGGGGTGCGGGCGCAGATCGCGCTCAAGGTGTACGGCGACGACCTGGCCACCCTGCGCACGCTGGCGGCCGAGCTGCGCACGCGCCTGGCCAGCGTGCCGGGCCTGACCGATCTGCAGATCGAGAAGCAGGTGCTGATCCCTGAGATCAAGATCCATGTGGATTACGACCAGGCCGCGCACTACGGCGTGGCGCCGGGCACGCTCCTGCGCTCACTCCAGCAAATGGTCGAAGGCGAACGCATCACGCAGATCGTCGAAGGCAACCGGCGTTTCGACCTGGTGGTGCGCCTGCCCGAAAGCGGTCGGGGCCTGGTGGCGTTGCAAAACCTGCTCATCGAAACCCCCATGGGCGCTGTGCCGCTCGCCAAGCTCGCGACGATCGAGGACGGCGACGGCCCCAACCAGGTCAGCCGCGAGAACGCGCGCCGCCGCATCGTGCTCTCGGCCAACACCGACGGCAGCGACATGGCGCGCGTGGTCGCCGGCATTCGCGCGGAAATCGCCGCCAAGGTGCTTCCCGAAGGCTATTCGGTAGCACTTGAAGGCCAGTTCCAAGCGCAGGAGCAGGCCTCACGGCTGATTGCCCTGCTGGCACTGCTGTCGCTGACCATGGTCTTCCTGGTGCTGTACAGCCGGTACCGTTCGACGGCGCTCACCCTCATCATCATGGGCAACATTCCGCTGGCACTGGTGGGCAGCGTGATCGCGCTGTGGATTTCCGGCCAGCCGCTGTCGGTGGCGGCGCTGGTGGGCTTCATCACGCTCACCGGCATCGCCACGCGCAACGGCATTCTCAAGATCAGCCACTACATCAACCTGTGTGCCTTCGAAGGCGAACACTTTGGCCGGGCGCTCATCGTGCGCGGCTCGCTTGAGCGCCTGACGCCGGTGCTGATGACCGCGCTGGTGGCCGCGTTCGCGCTGGTACCGCTCCTGGTCTCGGCCGACGCGCCCGGCAAGGAGGTGCTGCACCCAGTGGCCGTCGTGATCTTCGGCGGCCTGGTCAGCTCCACGCTGCTCGACACCTTCCTAACGCCGCTGATGTTCTGGCGCTGGGGCCAAAAACCCCTGGCACGTCTGCTCGCCGCGCGCAGCACCGATAGCCCGCAAGAGAGTTTCTGATTCTTCGACCCCCGCCTTCTACAAGGAGCAACCCATGAAAAAAATCTTCTGCTTCCCCGCCCTGGCCGTGGCCAGCCTGCTTGCCACCGGCAGCGCCCTGGCGCACGACGACGCCTACCTCGACACCCAGCGGGCCCCCCATGGCGGCCAACTGCGCATGGCGGGCGTGTACCACTTTGAACTGGTGCTGGACCACGGCAGCCCCGAAGCCAAGGACAAGCCGGTGCTGGTTTACCTGACCGACCATGCGGGCCAGAAGATCAGCACGGCGGGCGCCACCGGCACCGCCACGCTGCTCTCGGGCAAGACCCGCGCCACCGTAGCGCTCACACCCGACGGGGACAACCGCCTGAAGGGCGCCGGCACCTACGCCTCCACCCCCGG
>Ga0066485_1000331_pt1 | contig 11078 bp, 14 predicted proteins | sample LakWasM127_HOW14_2_FD_59587 | JGI IMG/M metagenome (GOLD analysis project Ga0066485, IMG submission 59587) | Freshwater sediment methanotrophic microbial communities from Lake Washington under simulated oxygen tension - Sediment Metagenome 127_HOW14 | ecosystem: Environmental > Aquatic >... | reverse complement strand
AGCAGCTCATTCGTAATGAGAAGGTCGGGTGTTCGATTCATCTCTCCGGCACCAAATGAATCAAGGGGTTAGGCTCACGCCTAGCCCCTTTTTCTTTTGGCTCGAAAGTCCCGTGGTCCAAATATGGTCCATGAATGTTTCTCGAAGCGGCATGAAGCCCGGTTGGGTGATATGCCCACCGTGGCAAGCCACGGCGGATGTAGTCTAGGAAACTAGTGTTCCCCGAGTGCCCAGAGCAGCTGCAGCACGCGCTTGCAATTCACATGTTCTGCCCTACTTCCAGAGCTGCAAGAAGCAGCCCCTGCCCCCACTCTAGCGGAGGACAAAGTAGGCACTGGCGGTTTCCTGCCCCAAGGTGCCGTTATGGGCACCCTACCTGCTTGAGCGGAGCATGAGGTGTGAAGCGTGTCGGGGTTTAAGCAGCTAGCACGACAGTATCTGGAATGGGCTCCGTGACCTCGTTACCGAGCACGAAGTCCGCTGCCTTCTGCGCCATGGACGCAGCGGTGAAGACCAAACGCTTGTCGTGGCGCAAGGCTTCCAACCAGTGGGCGATGTAGCCCGCGTGCTGAAGCTCGGCATCGACACCGCAATGGCCGCACAGAAACGCCGCTCCCATTTCGGCTACCAGTTCCTCGAAAGCGTAGGCCGTGAGGTGCTGGCGGCTCTGCATGGGGCGGTTGCAGCGGCTGGCATGGCCCGTCCAGTGCGTCAACTCGTGCAGGGCCACGCCGTAGTAGCCGGTGGCCTGCGGGAACGCGCTGCGCAGTGGCAACTGGATCACGTCATCGGAAGGCCGGTATAACGCCTGATCGCCACCATGGCGAATGACGGCGCCCGAATCGACCAACAGGCGCTCGGCTTCCGCCACCGGGCTCCAGTCGGGAGCAGGTTCAGGCTGCGCCAGCGCTGGCGGCAAGTCCTCAATCTGATCGGCGTTGAAGACCGTGAACGAGCGCAGCATGGGCACTACCTTGGCCGCCGGGGCATCGTTGGCGGCGCAGGATCGTCCGGTCTCATCGACTTCCAGCATCTTGAAGAAGACGATGGGTGTGCCGGTTTCACCCCGGCGCACATGGGCGCCGAGCATCCGCGCCTGCTGGTAGGTCAGCCAGCGATTGCGCCGGTAGCCTTCGTGCATAGCGGTCATGTTGAGCAACAGGGTGTTGATGCCGCGATACAGGCGTCCGGTGCTCAGGTTGGCGGGCATGGCGCCGCCCGGTTCCCGCTTCCACGGAAACTGCCACGGGATGGCGCCGGATTCGAGGGCGCGGATGATGCGCTCGGTGATGGATTGGTACAGGTCAGTCATGAGGGTGCTCCAGAAACGACGAAGCCCGCACGTGGCGGGCTCCGATGGGTGAGGAAAGGGGGAAATCAACTACACCGGGTCACATGTGCAGGCGAAGCAGGCCGGGCGTGTACTGGCCGCGTTTGATGTAGCCGAAGCAGCGTTTGGCGATGGTGGTGCCGGCGCTGGTCAGCAGACCGGCGAAGGTGGCGGCCATGACACCGGAGAAGCTGCCCCAGTGGATGGCGAGCGTCAGCATCGTCACGCCGATGTCCAGCCAAACGTCGTGGCCGAGCATGCGCAGCATGGTGCGCCGCCCGAGTTTGATGAAGATGAAGACGAGACCGAGGAAGATGGCAAAGCCGGTTGCGAACATGGTGAGAGCTCCCGAAGTGGAAAGTAAATGCCAACCCGGATGGACTGGCGCGGGGCGAGTGGATCGGTCGGGCGCAGTGGCCTTGCGATCCTTACGAAGTTGCCGAGGCAATTCGTAATGAACTCACGACGCGACGGGCACGCGTGCGAAGCACGCGGCTTTCTTGGGAGTGATGGAAATGAAAAAGGAATCTCTCGCACCAGCCGCGAAGAGACTCCTTTTTGGGAATCAAGAAACCGAAACCGAACTACCCCCGGCCTTTTTGATAAGGGTGGGGGGGGTAGGAGGGCGCAGTCCTTGTCGCGTTCTATGCGCTGCGTAGATGGTCGCAGGTGCGCTTGACCAGATCGACTACGAAGGATCGGTGAGGCTCCTCCAACTCGGCAAGCCACGCCGCAATTTTGGTGGCCTGATCGTCCGGCTGGGCGGATGTCTCTGCCAACAACTCGCCTATGCGCACGCGCAGGCAATGGCTGATCTTTTCGAGTGTCTGTAGGGACGGCGTGGTCGCGCCGCGTTCGAAACGGCTGATGGTTTCTGGCTCGACACCAATGCGCTCGGCCAGATCGGCTTGAGTCCATTCCTTGGTCTTGCGCAGTGTGGCGATCTGGGTGCCGAGGCGCTGCGCCAAAGGCTTGCCCGGATGCTTCTTCTTGACCATATCTGTTGGGTTTTTTGACAACAGATATGGTTGTTTTTACATGACACTTCGGCCAGAATCTGATATGTCTATATTGGACATATTGGGTTTATCTTGGGAAGAAAAATTGCTCTCTGGGCCGCTGGTGTGGCGGTCGTTATCGGCGGTGCGTACTTGTTGGATGCCGTCTATCAAAGTCGGACGGCGCGCGAAGTGCCTGCCGGATCAACATCGACGCTGACGCCCGACGATGGCTGGTACACGCCACGAGGTACGGCGCAACGAACCTTGGATGGGGCGCCGATGTCGGAGTGCGCGCCTTCCCAGTTTTCACCTTCTGATGCGATGAAGCATGCTGCCGATCAAGGTTGGACGTACCAAGTCGTGGATGACAAGAAAAGCGAACCGGCTCATTTCCTGAGCCTGATCTTGCATGAGCCCAATGGCACCAAGCACAACGTCCTGTACTTCCGAGGCAAGAAGTTCTGCGAATTTTTCCTGAACGGGCAGGGCACCAAGGTTCGGGATGTTGACCGCTACAAATAAATCATGTGCTGCGCGGGTGTAGGCCTGCTGACGCGACATCGAGGGAAAAATGAATAGCAAGTACATCTTCAATGCTGTCGCAGCTCTGGTGCTCGGAATTGTCCTGCTGCCATCGGCATCCATGGCGCAGGTCTTCAAGTGCAAGGATGCCTCCGGCAAGACCGCTTACCAAAGCACGCCGTGCGCAGCAGCACAACAGGAGTCGCGCCCTGTCATCCTCGATTCCCCCTCATTGACCGACGAGGAAAAATTCAATGCGGCGGCCTACTCGGCAGGGATGACACCGAAAGACGCCAAACGGCTTTTGCAGGGTGGAACGGCGAGCCCCGGACAATCTGTTGCCGGTGGCAATCAAGTCGAACCGAATGAACAGACTCAGTCGCGAGTTGTCGATCCGCGCAATGCGGCGTACCGTTGTACGAGGCTCAATGGGACCTCGTATGTCAGCAGCACGCCATGTCCAAAACGAGGACATGTGGCCGTCAACGGAACAACTACCAGCGGCGCACCGGCCACGGGGGGATTCTGGGCGCCGATGCAGCAAGAGGTCATCGACAAGGGCGAAGCCTGTCAGGAGGCCAAGGCACGCCGTGACCGATCGGAAGAAAGCCATCGCAAACAGGGCCGTGCGATGCCGGATGAATACCGGCGTAGACTCGATCAGAACGTCAGCGACGTGTGCAAGAGGTGAGCCCTGATGGGGCCTCCTTCCACAATCGAAGTGCTCCTGTTTGCAACGTTCCCGGAAGCATCGCTTTTCGCTCGGCAACTGGCCAAACGATCCGCCAAGGTTGTACGCTTGTGGCCTGATGCTCGCGGATGGTTGGTTGAAAATCTGGCCGCTGAGCAAAAGTCGCATAACGTGGAATTTCGCGGTCAAGAGGGTTGCGAACGCACTGATTCGTTCGATGAAGAAATCGCGTATCAGGAACGGCAGCGCTTGATGGATGACCCCAAATTTCCGGGAGAAGAAGCGTATTCGCTGGGCGGGGACTTGAACGAGGATTGGATGCTCGACCATGGTTGATAACGTCAAGCAATCGCGTTTCGTCCGCGAATACGCCGTGGATTGCAACGGCGCGGCAGCGGCCGTGCGAGCGGGCTATTCGCCGCGCTCGGCCAAGGTGACGGCGAGTCGGTTGCTAACCAAGGCTAACGTGCAGCGGGCGCTGCGGCAGATTCAGAAAGTAGATGCCGAGCGCTTGGCGCTGAGCCGCGAGGTGGTGATCGACCAGTTGCAGGATGCGATTGAGCTCGCTCGGGTCAAACAAGATCCGATGGCGATGATCGTGGGACTGCGAGAACTCGGGCGGATGATGGGGTACTACGAGGCCAAAGATTGAGTGGGCAAATCTGCTTGTGCTTGCACCTTTTCATCCCCTTCACTAGCTGCCGCCTCGATGGCGGCAGACACTATATAGAACGGCCATCAAGCGTAAGCGGTTGATTTTGTTGATGTTTTTTGGTGTTCCGATTTGATGGGCATCGAGTCCAAGTCGTTGATCCAAAAGGGATTTTGTTCGATAGGCAGCGTGCTCGATGCCATCGAGGCATCAAGGTATCGAACCGGCGTCAGTTGCAGACGTGATCGGCTTGTTCGGCATGGCAACGAGCTTTCCGCGATCGCGGCGAATCTTCCCGACATTCAGCAGCGCATTGACGGCTTTCCGCACAGAGTTCATCCCAGCTTTCAGACTGCCGCCCTCGCCGCCAAACGTGTTCTCGATCTGGTTGGCTGAATAGCTCTTTCCAAGAGCAGCTTCGTCGCGGATCAGTTGCAACACACGATCTTCGAGAGTCACCGGTACCCCGCTGGCACGCAGACCGATCAAATAGCCATTCGGTTTGCGGATCAAGATTTCGGCATCGATGGGTGGGCCGTAGTTGCTTTTTGTCTGTTCGGCACTGAGATAGTGTTTAGTGGCGTCCAGTCCAGCTTTTGCCTCCTTCGCAGGCGGTGAAAGATTGAGCTGCCAGCGAACGCCGTCTGTCATCGCACTGGAGCCGCGCGTTGCTGCCTGCCCACGGGTGCCGGTCATGGGGTTCATACTGGCCTTGTTGGCATGGTGGCACACCAATACGGTCGCTCCGGTGGCATGGCGCAGGCGCTCCAACTGCTCAATGAACCGGGTGGTGTCGTCGGCGGCATTTTCATCGCCACCGCGAAAGCGTGAGGCCGGGTCGATCACGATGAGTTTCAGGTCGGGGATGCCTGCAACCGTCAAAAGCAGACGGTCAACATAGTCCGTGGCCTCCACGTCGCCGCGACGCTGTGCGCGGGTCATCAGGTTATTGCTGGCCGTCAATGACTTGATAAAAAGCCCTTTGCGCAGATCGGCGGCCATTGCTGGATAGCTCGGGCTCAACTCCGTGATGATGCGGTCTAGGCGGCGGTGCACCTCGTCAATCTCGTCCTCGGCCAACAGCAGCAGCGCAGTGCCGCGCTCGCCACCCTGCCACACGTCACACAGTGGGATGCCCGTTGCCACGGTCACGCCCATTTGTAGGACAAACTGGCTCTTACCGGTTCCGCCGGGCGCGACGATCATGCCGACGATCCCCAAGGGCAGCATATCGCGCAGCAGCCAGCGCCGGGGTGACGGGCTCGTGCGCAGCAGAAGGTCGATGTTGGCGTCGGCAATGTCAAACAGCGGGGTCAGCGGCCCCTTGTGGCGTTCGGGGTGGTTGCGCGCATCCGTCTTCGCAAGGCTCTCCACCGTGCGCCACACCTTGTCCACATCAAGCGGAGGGTTCTGGCGCATGTTCCAGTCTTGGGCAATCTGCACCACCTCTTCCGCGTCATGCCCTTGCGACAGCAGGCGCCCGACAAGCTCCGTGAGTGCCTGAGTGCGCTCGCCGTCCGGGTAGGTACGCAACAGTGGATTGCCTGCAGGCCCGGTGGCGTGGATCGGGCGCCCGCCGATGCGAGGCGGCGTACTAGCATTCGAGGAAACCAAGCGCAGCCCCGACTTCAATGCGGCAGCCGAGTAGCGTTGCGCTGGATCGGCGAGTTTGATCGGCAGCATGTCAGCCCCCCATGCCAAGATGCATGCGCGTCATGAACGGCGCGCTGTCCTTCTTCTGGTGAAAGAAGCCGGGAAGGCGCATAACACGCGGCAGGTCGATCACCGCCGGATCACCCGCAAAGCGTTGAGCCAAGGTACGCTGCAACGCAGGGAATTCCTCAAGCGACGCCCCGGCCTCTGCCAGCCAATAGGCATGCCACTTCCCGACGCTGCTCTCCACCACGATATGCGGCGGCAGTTCGGCCTTAAACAACGGATCAATGCCGGGCGTGTCAAGGTCAACAAAATGCGCACGAACACGCTGCACGTTTTCGGCGCGGCGCCCCTGCTGGTCGCCCGCATTCACCATGAAGAAGACGCCTGCCCCTGCCCGATTGGCGGCAATAAGTTGGCCCGACACGGTGTCAATGGAGCCGTGCAGGAACTTGGGGGACGTGTTGCAGCCACTACGCTCAGGAATGACTTGAAACGTGAAACTGGTCGGTTCGGAATCGAGCAGCGAAAGGAACTGGCGGGCCTGCGCGATATCGGGGTGAAAGTCAGAGGCCATCATGCTGCCTCCCCAACCTGCCAAACGTGCTCGGCATCAGGCACATACACCATCGACATGGACGAAGTAGCACGCCCGGTGTCCGCAGCAACGAAGCCGCCAATGACAATCCAGCCACCCGGAACACGAAGACGATGGATCGAGGCGGCACAAGGAATTGCAAACGGAATATCGGGCATGCGCTCGATATTGCCGCCGTAGGACGAGGTGTTCTTAGACATGGTCAATGCTCCCGGTTGCGAGGTCGCTGCGGTGCTTAAGCAGCCACGCATCCAAGTCGTCCTTGAGATAGATGATCTTGCGGCCCAACTTGACGAAGGGCGGCGGAGTCATGCGGTTGCGGCGGGCACCTTCGGAGCGGCCGTGGCGCAGCGTAGAACGGGAGATACCCAGATACGCGGCGGCCTGCTCTTCCGTCATCCCGCGCGTCAATTCAATGGTCGGCATGGTTAATCCTCTCTATGCGGGGACCTCCCCCGCCATGCCGCGAGGGTCGCCGAGAGAGCATCAACCCCGTTAGGAACGAACTTTTCTAACCGACGAAATCTGTTCCTTGACTCTGTAATCTGAGGGGCAGAAAGAAACGGCCCTGCGCCAAACAGAAGCCAAGCAAGCAATCCTCACGGAGCGCCCCCCGGCAATCCTGCTCCACTTTGCGTCGATTGAAGATGTGCAACGAGCCTAGACCCCGCCCATGCAGGAGGCAGAAGAGTCTGTTGAATTTCACGACGTGCATCGCCTTCGGCGAGCGATGCAGAGAACGGCGCGTGAAGGGCTGGCCGCTCGGAAACGATGGTCAAGAACCCGTTTGGAAGAACACGTAGCGAAAGCAAGGGATCGGTGACATTTTCAGCGGCGGCGGCGATCATGATCGGGCTACTTGGCTCCAGCATGGCCTTTCCAACGTCGCGGGCCATTGTCTTCAAGCGGTTTCGTACAAGAGAAACCCGAGTCGAGGTGGCCGCCGTCGTTACCCCCATCCCGGGCGGCATGTACACAGTTCCGTCCACTTCCAACATCTGCGTTACGCCTCTGCGCAACTGTTTGACCGACTCTGCGTCAGTCGCCGGTTGTCGGGCGAGGCCGACAACCCCACTCACTTCAAATCTCTTGGCAATTTCCGGCCAGCTTCGAATGACCTTCTCAACCAGATCAACAGCTTGAAAGATGCCCTGTTCGTTGTGCGAACGTACGTCGATGAGTGCCAATTGATCGGGGAAAACCAAGAAAAACACCAACCACTCGGAACGGTCCGAGAACTCAGCACCAGCAGACACGGGAACTTCCGTCAAGTGCGCATGATGAATACCCCAATCCGCCCACAGCCCATCCGTTCGCAATTGGCGCTTGATCCCGCTTGTATCGTGGCGCTTGATGGTCTTGGTTTGAAACGGGTTTAGATCCCCTCCACTTTCGGAAAGCGCGATGAATGCATTTAGCGCGGCAAGTGATTCCACGGGTACACGTCGATCAAAATCGATCGACTTCAGAGTTTGCCGAGGGCTCGCATCGATGTAGCGCAGGCGATAGTCCAGCCATCTAATCAGCGGATCTTTCAGATTTTGGTCTTCCTCCTCAAAGGTTAAGTTGAACGCATCGATCAGGTCTTGGGCGATTTCATCAATGTCGTCGTCAAAAGTGTGAGGCATGTTTTTTCCGAAGGATTCGATCAGGCAGGCAGACGATTCGAGAATTTGAGGAGTCGGTCATCGGCTCAAGGCGCATGGCTGCCTCGTCCGATTCGAACAAGGCATAAATTCTCCGCATTATCTGTCTGTGAACGTCAGGCTGATCGATCAACTATGGAAGCAAAACGCGAGTACAGAGATGCGTTTGGGACCGAAGTAAGACCGTGCTGCCCGATTCAGATTGGCGCGTGTACCAAATTCACTCTCGCGGATCGAGCTTGGCGACGTGATTTGGATGGATCGGATCATCTGCGTCATCGGCGACGGCATTAATGAGGTCAGCGACAACACTGTATTGCGGACTGCCCGTCTTGTCGCGGAGTAGCCGAATCAAGTGCTGCACTGCATAGGTCCGAAACGCGCTGCGGTGATTCGGCTTAGATGGCAGCGACATTCCGCCCGCCCAATCGGTTCGCTCGCGCAGCACACCGTTAAGTCGATGCAAGACCGCTTCCACATGCAGCGGGGATACCTCGCCGGGGACATCCCGCAAATAGGTGCGATCAGGCTCAGGAAACAATGCTTCAACCGTCAGCGGTACCGCACAGTACGCGCGAAGTGCCTGCTCATGGCGCCCCATCGCCGCTGCCAGCTTCTTCGTAAGCCCTCGAATCTCTTTGATGGCTTTATCCTGTTCGCTCGTCGATGCCTTGGGAGCGGCCTCCCACATTCCACGCAACGACAAGCAAACCTCCAACACCTCCTGCGCCACCTCCTCGCCGCACTGTTCCGATATCACCACCAAGCGACGGCAAAGCAGCGGGCTGTCCAGAACGCGCACCAGCACGGCACGGTCCCAGTAGGGTGGCCAGAACTCTGGGCCACCGTCATACGCTTTGATCCATGCGGGCGGAATGTGCCGGTGCGTCATGTCAGCCCCTATACCGCGCGCACCAGCTTGGCGACGGCCTGCGCTTTATGCTCCGGTGCGAGATGGGCGTACCGGAGAGTCATCTTCAAGTCGGCATGGCCAAGCAGTTCGCGTACGGTGTTGAGGTCAACACCGGCCATCACGAGCCGCGAGGCAAAGTGATGCCGCATGTCGTGCCAATGGAAATCTTGGAGTTTCACCGCCTTGACAATCGAACCCCAAGCGGAGTCCACATTGGTCAGCGGTGCGCCATCCTTGCCGGGGAAAACAAGTTCCTCTTCCTCGCCGGGATGCTGGTCCATCCAGCGCGCCAGCATGGCGGCGGCCTCTTCGTTCAACGGAACGAAACGACTTTTGCCGCTCTTGGCAGCGGCTGCGCGGACCTTGAGCATGCGCTTCTCCATGTCGATATCAGAACGCTTGAGCTTGAACAGTTCACCCCGCCGCAAGCCTGTATTGATGGTGACAAGGATCATCGGCCGAATATGGTCGATGAACTCGCCTTCGGCGATCAGCGGGCGAGCTTCATGTCCGCGCTGCATCCTCCATTCGTTGTGTCGCACGCGCGCTGCGCGGGCATTGGCCTCCCGAGCGTCCAAAACTTCGCGCAGCCGGGTTTCCTCTGCGTCGGACAGGAAGCGGACACGGTGATCTTCATCAACCTTGGCCTGCTTGACTTTGCGCAACGGGTGTTCGGGAATCAACTCCCATTCAACGGCTTTCGTCAGTGCGGAACGCAGCGATGCCAATTCGCGGTTGACGGATGTGGGTTTCAGTCCGCTCTTGAGCCGCTCGGACTTCCACTTGTCGAACTGCCACGCGGTGAGACTGTCGAGCCGCTTGTCAAGGTGCTCCTTGAACGCAACGCGCATGCGTGCCAAGGTTTTCTCGGCCGTCCCAAGATGCGCCAGCGCCCAAGGGGCGTAATGCTCGTCAATAAACGCTTCAAGCGTCGGCTTGCGCTCTTCGCGGCGTTGCTGGCGCTTGTCATCATTGGGGTCGATGCCACGCGCCACGTCGCCGAGAACCTTCTTAGCCTCGTCGCGGGCCTGCGCCGGGGTCAACGGCGGCGTGCGGCCGATGACGTAACGGTTCTTACGGCCATCGCGCAACCGATAGGCAACGAGGAAAGTCTTGGTCCCCGTAGGTTGAATGCGAAGCTGGAAGCCGCGCAGTTCAGTGTCGTTGACTTCGTAAGTGGTATTGCTGGGCGACAAGGCGGCCAACAACTGGTTGGTAATTTTTGCTTTCACGAAAGAGTCCTCTTCCCGCTAGGGGGTTGAGGGCTTCATTCCGTTTTCGTGGTCCACCCGTGGTCCAAATGGCATGCACAGGGACTGATCTACAGGGCCTGCGATGCACAAACAATCCAAGGGCATGCCTTGGTTCGTCTGAGATATATGCTACCTCATAGTGCATTGCGGTGCCTAGAAGATTCCGATCCCGAGCCTTTCGTAATGAGAAGGTCGGGTGTTCGATTCATCTCTCCGGCACCAAGTCAGTAAAAGAAACCCCGCTATTCAAAAGGTAGCGGGGTTTTCTTTTGGTGACGCCATGTAGCCAGCGGCACCGCGTTTTGTTGATTGTGGCCGCACACGGATATCGAGCACCAGTCGGCGAAAGAAAGCCGCGTGCACGTTACCGCTTACTTCTATCGGGTCTTAAACAGGGTGCCAAGCTTCGTCGTCTAGTCGGCTTGGGACTCAGCAAAACGCGCTTGCAATTCCTGCTGGCGCTGTCCTGCTGCCAGCATCGCATCCATCAGGTCTAGTATCGCCACGATGGCCTGCATGGCTTCTCCATCCGTCGTGGCGAGGTTGCCCAAACGGGTCATACCGGTAACTGGCTTCTATTTGTGCGCTGGCCTGCCCTGCGGGTTTATCGCTGAATGTCGTTAACCGCTCCGCCGCGTTGTACCCGTAGCGCTTCTCCCCTTGGCTGTTGCTCTCCGTCTTGGTGTGCCCCTGCGCCGTATACGTCACCTGCGTCTGAATGGCTGACGCCCCCGCCTCAAACGGCTGCACCTTCGGGTACTGCGTGAGCTGGTTGTCCGCGTTGTAGCTCCAGGGCCCAGGCTGGTGCGCGCTGCT
>Ga0066485_1000288_pt1 | contig 12000 bp, 10 predicted proteins | sample LakWasM127_HOW14_2_FD_59587 | JGI IMG/M metagenome (GOLD analysis project Ga0066485, IMG submission 59587) | Freshwater sediment methanotrophic microbial communities from Lake Washington under simulated oxygen tension - Sediment Metagenome 127_HOW14 | ecosystem: Environmental > Aquatic >... | reverse complement strand
CTGAACAAGTCCCTCACGCGCCGCGCATCCGTACCTCGGGCGGTCTGCGGCGTTGCAAATTCTCCCGATGCACGGCGCGCGGCATCGCGGTAATTTATTCAGCATCGCCTCAGACGCCGTATGTCCTAACCGGCCAGTCACAGCCTTAGAGACACATCACCCGCCATCGCTCTGGCACGCTGCTTGCATGAGTTCTCGCCCACGGGGCTGATGCTGCTTTTGGTGGCTATCTGTTCCGCTTCGGAAATACAACCAAGGAGACGATTCGATGAAACAGACGGGCAAAAACAACAGGGTGCCGTTCGTTTTGGCACTGGCAACTGCAGCCATACTCGGCGCCGGCTCGCTGGGCACAGCCCAGGCGAAGGACGTGACAACGGCAGACATTCTCAACGACGCCAAGACCCCCGGAGATGTCGTGAGCTTCGGCCTCGGCACTCAGGGTCAGCGCTACAGCGCGCTGAACTCCATCAACACGAAAACCGTCAAGAACCTGACGCCCGTCTGGACCATGTCCTTCGGTGGCGAAAAACAGCGCGGTCAGGAATCGCAGCCGCTCATCAGCGACGGCAAGATGTTCGTCACCGCCTCTTACAGCCGGCTCTTCGCTTTCGATGCCATGACTGGCAAGAAGCTGTGGAAGTACGAGCACCGCCTGCCCGATGGCATCATGCCTTGCTGCGACGTGGTGAACCGCGGCGCAGCACTGTACGGCAACCTGGTGATCTTCGGCACGCTGGATGCCCAGCTGGTCGCGCTGAACAAAGACACCGGCAAAGTAGTCTGGAAAGAAAAACTGGAAGACTACGCAGCCGGCTACTCCTCCACCGCAGCGCCGATCATTGCCAATGGCAAGCTGATCACCGGCGTATCCGGCGGCGAGTTCGGCGTCGTGGGTCGTATCGACGCCCGCGATCCGATGACCGGCAAGCTGTTGTGGACACGTCCGACGGTCGAAGGCCACATGGGCTATACCTTCGACAAGGACGGCAACAAGATTGAAAACGGCATCTCCGGTACGACCAATGCCACCTGGCCTGGCGATCTCTGGAAAACCGGCGGCGCGTCTACCTGGAACGGCGCGACCTACGATCCGGAAACCAACCTGATCTTCGCCGGCACCGGCAACCCAGCCCCATGGAACAGCTGGAACCGCCCTGGTGACAACCTCTTCTCGTGCTCAACCCTCGCTATTGACCCCGATACCGGCAAGATCGTCTGGCATTACCAGAATACGCCGCACGATGGCTGGGACTATGACGGCGCCAATGAATTCGTCTCCTTTGACTACAAAGATCCAAAAACGGGCAAGATCATCAAGGCTGGCGGCAAGGCTGATCGAAACGGTTTCTTCTACGTGAACGACCGTGCCAATGGCAAGCTGCTCAACGCCTTCCCCTTCGTCAAGAAAATTACCTGGGCCAAGAAAATTGACCTAGAAACGGGCCGTCCGGTTTACAACGAGGAGTCTCGTCCTGGCGATCCAGCGAAAAGTGCCGACGGCAAGGCCGGTACCGAAGCGTTCGCAGCACCAGGCTTCCTTGGCGGTAAGAACCAGGAACAGATGGCATACAGCCCGCAAACCGGTCTGTTCTATGTTCCTGCCAACGAGTGGTCGATGGAAATTCACAATGAGCCCGTTTCCTACAAGAAGGGTGCAGCCTATCTGGGGGCCGGGTTCACCATCAAAGCCATCAATGATGACTACATCGGCGCCCTGCGCGCTGTCGATCCGGCCACTGGCAAGATCGTCTGGGAGAGCAAGAACTACGCCCCGCTGTGGGGTGGCGTTCTGGCTACCGGTGGCGGCCTGGTCTTCCACGGTACGCCGGAAGGTTTCTTGAAGGCGCTTGATGCCAAGACCGGCAAGGAACTGTGGTCCTTCCAGACCGGTACCGGCATCGTTGCCCCTCCCGTCACGTGGGAAGCGAACGGGGAGCAGTTCATCGCTGTGACAGCCGGCTGGGGCGGTGCGGTTCCGCTGTGGGGCGGCGACGTTGCCAAGCGCGTGAATTTCCTCGAACAAGGCGGTTCGGTATGGGTGTTCAAGCTGCACAAGTCTTGATCGGCATTTGACGCTCTGATCGGCCCGAAACGGGCCGATCATTAAAGCTTTGTATCAAAAAGATGCCGAAATCATTGCCATGCCATGTTCCAAATCTGCGCTTTGACGGATGGCGGTTTCGACATCTTTCATTTCTAAAACTAGCTCAATCTCACGATACCCGGAAATTTCAGAAAAACCGCTCCTGGCTCTGGTAGATATCAGCCCGCAATGGTCTCCTCTTCGCCCATGAAGCAAATCAGCCTTGATCTGAACCTGATCACCACAACAGTCCGCCAACCGGAGTTTCACGCCCAGATGCAGCGCACAACTCCTCGGACTGCGCTGGTTGTGCTCATTGCTTCGCTTGATGACAGCACGCTGCTGAGGTTCTGCCACTGGCTAGAGAAGCGTGAATGGGCCAATCATATTTTGGCCGCAGCCCGCAGCCGCCTCACGGTTCAAGGTTTGCCGCCAAAATCAGCCACCACAATGGATGGCAGCTCGATTGCAGCCACCAGTCCGGCCGGGAATACAGACAAAGACCGCGATCCCAAGATGCATTCGAGCCCAAATGGCACACGGTGGTGCTTTAGGCAAGATGCTGTTTGCGCTATTAATGCCGAGGATGGCGCGGCACACATTAATGCAGGTACACGAATGCGTGTGCCGGATAACAAGGGGCAGGCCGGAAAAAACAAAAGCGGCCCCAAAGGTCAGAATGAGAGAGAGACAGCCATGTACCGACTGTACAAAGCGGCGACATGTTGCCTTATCCGAAAGACGCTAGCCCTATAGACCTTAATAAGACAATTTCTCTCCCATTCTTTGCATGCTTCGCCGTTTTATTCCGGCCACCACAAACACAATCAATTTTTCATATCCAAGGAGACAAAGTGACTGCTTCAAAAAAATCCATTTCCCGCCTGCTTCTATCCGTGACGCTGGGCCTGGCCGCCGGTTCCGCCATGGCCCACGGCGACGTTACCCCGCAGCCGGTGGATACGGCTGGGCTGAAACCAGTCGGTACCGCATGGCTTAAGTCCAACCCCTATCGCGGCGATAAAACTGCAATCCATATTGGCGCGTCCGGCTATAACCAGAATTGTGCCCGCTGTCACGGCCTCGAGGCCGAATCCGGGGGCATTGCACCCGATTTGCGCTACTTGCCTACTGGTGACGAAGGTGACGAGATATTCCTTAACCGTATTCGTCACGGTTCTACACGCGACGGCCGGGTTTATATGCCGCCGTTTGAGGGTGTTTTCTCGCAAGAAGCGATGTGGGCGATTCGCGCCTGGCTGGAGTCGGTCCATGTCAACAATTAAGCGCCGCCAGTGGCTTGCTGCCCTGGGTGCGTTGGGCATGGCAGCAGCCCTGCCTGCACTGGCCGACGGGCTGGACGACATACGCCAGAAGGGTCGTCTGCGCGTCGCCGTCTATAACAATTTTCCGCCCTACTCTTTCGATGACCGGGGGATAGATGTTGATCTCGGCAAGGCCTTGGCTGAACGTCTCGGCGTACAAGCAGAGATTGCATGGTTCACGGCTGACGAGGATATGGGCGGCGACCTGCGCAATATGGTTTGGAAAGGGCACTACCTCGGAGCCCAGCCAGGCGATGTGATGCTGCATGTACCGCTGGATCAGTACCTCGCTGCGCAGAACGATCAAGTACGGATCTTCGGACCCTACCATGTTGAAGCGGTCGCACTGGCGCGCATCGCCTCGCGTGTACCAGAACCCTCGGGCTCATCTGCGGTGGCGCTGAATGTCTTCACACACGAGAAAGTCGGCGTCGAAGGGACTTCAGGTTCAGATTCGTTTCTGATGGGTGTTCTTAACGGTCGTTTGCGAGACAATGTTGTGCATTACCGCAGCGTTGCATTGGCAGTCGCCGGCATGCGAGGCGGCGAAGTGGCCGCAGTCATGGCGCCCAGGGCAGAGCTTGAAGCGGCCTTGAAGAACGACCCGGCCTATCCGATCAGTCTCGTCAAAATGCTGGAACTTCGCCCAAGCAAGTGGCCGCTCGCCATGGCCGTCAGAAAGCATGAGGAACGGCTCGCTCAAGCACTGACAACCGCGCTGACCAGCCTGCAAGAAGATGGAACGGTGGCGCGTATTTTTAGCCAGTACGGCGTCACTTACCAGTTGCCAGAAGGCTGAGCATGCGGCTCGGACATTGCGCCTTAGCGATCAACGCCGCAGTTTTGCTCAAACTGGTCTATGTGCCATTGGGCGAATTGCCTTGGGAGGTGACTATTCCATGAGCGCAGTGAGTAGCGAACGCTACAACCGGCCAGCGATTTTTCTGCATTGGCTCCACGCCGCACTGGTCATCGCTTTGCTGATCATCGGCTGGATGATGACCGATCTGCCCAAGGGTCCGGTGCGGACGGCGCCGTATGCGCTGCACAAATCGCTTGGTCTGTGTGCGCTGGCGCTGGTACTCATTCGCATCGCCTGGCGGCGCTTTTATACCCCGCCTGCTGCTGCAGCGCAGATACGGCCATGGGAGCGCAAGCTATCTGCCGTGGTTCACCGTGGGCTCTATTTCTTGCTGGTGCTCGCACCGTTGGCCGGCCTTCTGTCGGCATCGTTCACCAACCATTCGTTGAAGTTTTTCGGGCTGCAGTTTCCCTCGGCCGGCTGGCCAGAGAACGCCACCCTCAACGCCATCTTTAACAATCTGCACAAGGGAGCCGTGTGGACGCTGATGTTTTTGCTTGCCCTGCACGTACTGGCCGCTTTTTACCATGCGTTTCGGCACGACGGGGTGATAAAGCGAATGGTTCCGTGGTGCAATAAGCAAGTAATACCAAACGCGAGCCCCGCTCGCCAACAATGATTCACCACTCAGCACCCATTGCACTGTCCATTTCCGGCTCGTCTCGCTAGCGCATATCGCCGGTCCAGAGGTATTGCTCTCCCACCTCAGACGCCAGAGCAGTCATACACATAGGCGAGCAGGCGAACCACGGTTTCATTATCGCGTTGATATTTTCCGCAACATCACGGAGGCTGGAGTGCTCTGCGTCTTGTCAACTGTATAGCAGGCTATCGAGTGAGCATTCCGGGTGATGCGTCAGGGAATTTCCTGAATACCTGAATGCGCAGACTGATCATAAAATATTCGTTACTGTTTCCTCGCCCAAGTACTCTTATCATCTCTATGATGCAGTAATGAAATTTACTGCCGGCTTTCGAAGTAAATTTTATGCCTCAATTCATTTTTTCTTTTACGGGCCAGACAAAGACTGCTGTCTTTATCGCCGCAATGAGCACCGCCGTGCAAGTACTTGGACAGACCGTCCCCGCATCCACCGAACCCACCTTGAGTCCAATTGTGACAATCGCCACACATGGAGTCGAGCAATCCGCATTTGACACACCCGCTTCCGTCGATGTGATAGACGCCTCGACACTTCAAAATGCGGAATTGCAGGTCAATCTGTCCGAGACGTTAGACCGAGTCCCAGGCATCATGGCAAATAATCGCCAGAACTACGCACAGGACATACAAATTTCTTCGCGGGGGTTTGGCGCACGTTCCACCTTCGGCGTACGGGGTCTGAGACTTTATGCCGACGGCATTCCAGCAAGTTTTCCAGACGGGCAAGGTCAGGTGTCAAATTTCGATTTGGCTTCGGCCGCCAGAATCGAAGTTCTGCGTGGGCCATTTTCGGCGCTCTACGGAAATTCCTCAGGCGGCGTGATTAGCGTGTTCACCGCCGACGGGGGCCCAGAAACTGTGGCTGACCTCGCCACTACTTGGGGCAGCAATGGCGTACAGCGCACGGGCGTGAAACTGAGTGGAACACAGGGTGCCGCACAATACAACATCAGCGCGGCCAAGTTTGGTACCGATGGTTACCGCGATCACAGCGCTGCGACCCGGGAGAACTTCAACGGCAAGGTGAAATATACCGTCAGCGATGACACCCATTGGACATTCGTAATCAACAGCGTGAACATGCCTGGCGTTCAGGATCCGCTCGGACTTACGCGAGCAGAAATGCTTGCCAATCCGCGCCAGGCGACACCTAGCGCATCTCTATTCAATACACGCAAATCTGTGGATCAGCTTCAAGGCGGTATCGTGCTTGACCAACGCTTGAGTGGCGAGCAGTCATTCCACATTGCCGCCTATTCCGGAACGCGCAGTGCTGAGCAGTTCCAGTCGATTCCCGTGGCAACCCAAGCATCCGCAACGCAGCCCGGCGGCGTGATTGATCTTAGCAGCCATTACCAGGGACTGGACGCGCGCTGGATTGGCAAATCCAAATTATTGGGAAAGCCGCTGACATTGACGGCGGGCCTGTCCACCGATCAAATGAATCAGTCAAGACTCGGTTTTCAAAATTTTGTTGGCTCCGTCCTCGGAGTACAAGGAGCGCTGCGGCGTGACGAACTCAATACGGTAGATGCGTTTGATCAATACGTCCAAGGACAATGGGAAGTGGCGGAAAGATGGAGCATTTCTGCGGGCTTGCGGCATTCACAGGTGTCATTCGACTCACAGGATCGGTATATGGTTGCTGGCAATGGCGATGACAGCGGCTCCGTAAAGTATCAGGCGACTACGCCAGCACTCGGCGTAGTCTTCCATGCCAGCGATGCCTTGAACCTCTACGCATCGGCAGGGCGCGGTTTTGAAACGCCCACGCTCAATGAATTGGCCTATCGTGCCAATGGTGGGACGGGGCTGAATTTTGGCTTGCAGAGCGCAACCAGCCGGCAATGGGAGATTGGAATGAAAACTGAATTCATGCCGAACTGGCACTTGAATGCGGCCTACTTCCGAGCCAATACAGCCAATGAAATTGTCGTGTTAAGCAACTCTGGTGGTCGCAGTACCTACCAAAATTCAGGAAATACGCTACGAGACGGCATTGAAGCCGCACTGTCAGGGCACTGGGGAAAGGGATGGTCGACGTACCTGGCTGCGACGTATCTGAATGCGACGTACGGCAGCAGTTTCATGACTTGTGTTGCCGCACCCTGCACCACACCGAACACGCTCATTGCAGCCGGAAATAGAATTCCTGGCATTCCCCGCGCCAGTCTTTATGGTGAGCTGGCTTGGCAGTACCAGGCTTGGGGCCTGGAAACCGCGCTGGAATGGCGCCATGTAGGGAAGATGTATGTGAATGACACCAACAGCGATGCCGCGCCTCATGTGGATCTTCTCAATTTGAGGGCTTCGCTGCTCCAGAAATTTGGCCACTGGGCCATCAGGGAGTTTGTTCGGGTTGATAACCTGACGAACAGAAGTTATTCAGGCTCGGTCATTGTCAATGAAGGTTCCAGCCGCTTTTTCGAACCCGCCCCTGGCCGCAACTTTCTGGTTGGCTTAGGTGCAACGTATACGTTTTAGGCCAGAGTAGCGCTACCTTTATTGGTACGGTTCCATGAAATCTGCATATCGGTTGTTGATTCAACAAAGCCATCAGGCGCCGATAGGCGCCATGCGCAGCGGAATCGTCACCGGCCCATCATTGACCAGGTGCACCTGCATCTCGGTGGCAAAGCGCCCGGTTTGCACCTCGGGGTGGGCAGCACGGGCTTGGGCGACGAAGTAGTCAAACAGCCTGCGCCCTTCGTCGGGTGCGGCAGCCTGCGAAAAACCCGGGCGGTTGCCGCCCGTGGTGTCTGCGGCCAGAGTGAACTGGCTCACCAGCAGCAAACCGCCGGATGTGTCCTGGACGCTGCGATTCATCTTGCCGGCGGCATCGCTGAAGATGCGCAGCTTGAGCAGTTTGGCCAGCAGCCGATCGGCCTCGGCTTCGGTGTCGCCGCGCTCGGCACAGACCAGCACCAGCAGGCCCGGCCCGATCTGGCCGACGACTTCGTCCGCCACTTCGACGCGCGCCTCGCGCACGCGCTGCAGCAGGCTGATCATCCGCCCTCCGCCACCAGCCGCGCCTTCACGCTCTTGCCTTTGACGCGCCCGGCGTTCAAGCGCGAGACCACCTGCTCGGCGATGCTACGCTCGACGGCCACGTAGGTCGAAAATTCGTTCACGTTGATCTTGCCGACCTGCTCGCGCACATAGCCCATGTCGCCGGTCAGCGCACCCAGCACGTCGCCGGCGCGGATCTTTTCCTTGCGCCCGCCAATGATCTGGATGGTGGCCATGGCCGGCACCAGCGGGCCGCTGCCGCTGGGGGTGAGTTCAGCCACTGGCTGCCACTGCGACGCCCTGCCCTGCAGCACTTCAATCTTGCCGACACTGCCCATCTCGTCCATGCTGACCAGGTTGAGCGCCAGGCCCTCGGCGTCGCCCCGGCCGGTGCGGCCAATGCGGTGGATGTGCACCTCGGCGTCGGGTGTCACGTCCACATTGATGACGGCGGCCAGGTCGGCAATGTCCAGGCCACGCGCCGCCACGTCGGTGGCTACCAGCACCGAGCAACTGCGGTTGGCAAACTGCACCAACACCTGATCGCGCTCGCGCTGCTCCAGTTCGCCGTAAAGCGCCAGCGCGCTGAAGCCCTGCGCCTGCAGTACCGCCACCAGGTCTCGGCACTGCTGCTTGGTGTTGCAGAAGGCAATCGACGATTCGGGGCGAAAGTGCGCGAGCAGCAGGGACACGGTATGCAAGCGCTCAGAGTTTTTCACCTCGTACCAGCGTTGCTCGATCTTGCCGGCGCTGTGCTGCGCCTGCACGGTGATGCGCTGCGGCTCTTTCATGAACTGCTGGCTGAGCTTGGCGATGCCTTCCGGGTAGGTGGCCGAGAACAACAAGGTCTGGCGGTTTTTCGGGCACTGGCGCGCCACGGTGGCGATATCGTCGAAAAAGCCCATGTCGAGCATGCGATCGGCCTCATCGAGCACCAGTGTATTGAGCTGGTCCAGCGCCAGGTGCTGGCGCTCCAGATGGTCCATCACACGGCCGGGCGTACCGACGACGATATGCGCGCCATGCGACAGGCTCTGTGCCTGGCCGCGCAGCGGCACGCCGCCGCACAGCGTCACGACCTTGATGTTCTCTTCGGCGCGCGCCAGGCGCCGGATCTCGGCGCTGACCTGGTCGGCCAGTTCGCGCGTGGGGCACAGCACCAGCGCCTGCACGCCAAAACAGCGCGGGTTCAGGCGCGCGAGCAGGGCCAGGCCGAAGGCGGCCGTCTTGCCGCTGCCGGTGCTGGCCTGGGCAATGAGGTCCTGACCCAGCAGCGCGGGCGGAAGGCTGGCGGCCTGGATAGGGGTCATCTGCAGGTAGCCGAGCTGCTGCAAATTGGCGAGAGTAGCGGGATTGAGCGCAAGCGTGTCGAAGCCGGGCGCATGTTGCGCGGATGGAGAGGTCATGCGCGGATTATCCGGCGCGCCCAAAAAGTGCCAAAAACCTCGCAAGTTGTCTTAGCGCCTGTTCAAAGAACGTTCGCCACTTGTCTTGGCACAAACCCGTAGGCAGCCCAGGCGCAAGCCATGTAAGCTATTGTTGCGATCCCGGACCTGCTGCATGCAGGCCCAACACCTGCCCACCGGATTCGATGACCGAAACCACGCAAGCTGACGCACCCCAGGATGCCACAGGCTCCAGCGCTACTGTGCTGCTGCACGCGCTTGCAGAATCGCTGGGCGGGCAGGTGGCGTATTACGCGCTGCCCAGCAGGCAGTGCCAGTTTGTCAATGCTGCGTACGCAAATGCCACCGGTTTCTCCATTGCGTCGATTATCGGGAAGACACCTGAGGAAGTCTTCGGTGCCGATCAATGGGCCAAGGTTGCCGTGCATGCCGAACGCTGCGTCAGCGGCGAGCGCGTCAAATACCTGCACGAACGGCGCGCTACCGATGGCAGCGTGCGCATGTTCAGCGTCACCCTCACCCCGCACTTCGGCGCAGACGGCGTGCCAAACGGAGTGCTCTCGGTCACCAATGAGTGCACCGACACCTGGGCGGCGGAGCGTGCAGTGCGCGAGAGCGAAGAGCGCATGCGCAAGTTTGCCGAGGCCACGGAAGAAGCCATCATGTTCCACAGCGACGGCGTGGTGCTCGATTGCAATGAGGCGATGACGCGGCTCACCGGACTGTCCCGAGACGAGGTGGTGGGGCGCACCATGTTCGACTTTATCGCCCCCGCCTGGCGCCCCATTGCGCAGGACTACACCAGCCACGGCAGCGAATTCCTCTACGAGGTGCACATCGTCCACCGCGATGGGCACGAAATCCCGGTAGAAGTCATCGGCAAGACCATGCCACAAACGGGCGCCGACTACCGCGTGGTGGTGGTGCGCGACATCAGCGCACGCAAGAAAATGCGGGAGCGCGAAGCCTTTCTTGCGCAGCATGACGCGCTGACCGAGCTGCCCAACCGCCGTGCGCTGCTCGACCAGCTCACACTCGCCCTGGCCCAGGCGCGCGCTGCGCAGACGTCTCGCCAACGCCAGGTCGCGCTGCTGTATCTCAACCTCGACCATTTCAAAACCATCAACGACTCGCTGGGCCATGGGGCGGGCGACCAGATTCTCTGCGCGGTGGCCCAGCGCCTGCGCCATTGCGTGGCCGATCGGGGCTTTATTGCTCGCCCGGGCGCCGACGAGTTCGCCGTGGTGCTGCCAAGCGCCGACCGCACCGCCGCCGCCGCTTTGGCTGACGCACTCTTTCGCTGCCTGGCCGAGCCGATCGACGTGACCGGCACCAGCGTGTGCCAGTCCGTCTCGATTGGCATCAGCCTGTTCCCGGACGATGATCAAACCGCACCTGGCCTGCTGCGCCAGGCCGAGACGGCACTGCGCGAGGCCAAAGACAGCGGCCGCGGCCACCACCAGTTCAGCACCCCAGGCATGGCGGACCATGCGATGGCCTCGTTGCAATTGCAGCGGGAACTGCACACAGCCATTGCAGAGAACCAGTTCGTGCTGCATTACCAGCCCGTCGTGCAGATGGCCGATGGCACGCTCGCCGGGTTCGAGGCGCTGGTGCGCTGGCAGCATCCCCGCCGAGGCCTGCTGGCGCCGGACGAGTTCATCGCTTTTGCCGAGACGCATGGTTTCATCTCACCCATTGGTCGCTGGGTGATGCGCGAAGCCTGCCGCCAGCTGAAGGCTTGGCACGATACGGGCCTGCCACAAGTGCCGGTTGCCGTGAACCTCTCGGCATTCGAATTCCGCCAGCGCGACGTGGCCGGGGAGATTGCCGCGGTGCTCGCCGAAACGGGCCTGCAGCCGCAGTTTCTCGAAGTGGAGCTGACCGAAACCGTATTGATGCAGCAAAGCGAGCAGGTGCTGCAAACGCTGCAGGCGATCAAGGCGCTTGGCGTTGGCATCGCGATCGACGACTTCGGCACCGGCTATTCGTCGCTCTCCTACCTCAAGCGCTACCCGCTGGACAAGCTCAAGATCGACCGCTCCTTCGTCCTGGATACGCCCGATTCAAGCGACGATGTCGCCATCGTCACCGCCATCATCGAACTGGGCCGCAGCCTCAAGCTGCGTACCGTGGCCGAGGGCGTAGAGCTACCGGCGCAACAAGCGCTTCTCACGCAATTGCGCTGTGACCTGGCCCAGGGCTACGGCATTGCACGCCCTATGGACGCACTGCAGGCGCGCGCCTGGCTGGCACAGCGCCAGCAAAGTTGACACCGAACTGTTTTGCAGCGCGTACACAATAGCGCGCATGCCGCTCACCACTGCCCCCGTTCCCGCCGCCCACTTCTCTGACCCGGACGCGGCCGTCGCCCAGATCCAACTGCTCTACCAGCAACAAATTGAGCACCTGCGCGGCGCCATGCAGCGCTTCGTGGCCGGCGACGACGTGCCCGAGCGCGTGCGCGCCTTCTACCCCTACGTGCGCTTGCACACCACCACGGTGGCGCGCGCCGATACGCGGCTGGCCTATGGCTTTGTCGAGGGGCCTGGCACCTTCGAAACCACACTCACCCGGCCCGACCTGTTCGGCGGTTACTACACCGAGCAATTGCGCCTGCTGCGCAAGAGCCACGGCGTGGAGCTGGA
>Ga0066485_1000287_pt1 | contig 12007 bp, 17 predicted proteins | sample LakWasM127_HOW14_2_FD_59587 | JGI IMG/M metagenome (GOLD analysis project Ga0066485, IMG submission 59587) | Freshwater sediment methanotrophic microbial communities from Lake Washington under simulated oxygen tension - Sediment Metagenome 127_HOW14 | ecosystem: Environmental > Aquatic >... | reverse complement strand
CGGAAGCTAAAAAATCCCTCAAGCGCACCTTGGTTGGCAAGGTGGTCAGCGACAAGCGTGCCAAGACCGTGACCGTGCTGGTCGAGCGCCGTGTCAAGCACGAGCTCTACGGCAAGATCGTCGGCAAGTCGAGCAAGTACCACGCGCACGACGAGAACAACGAGTACAAGATGGGCGACGTGATCGAGATCACCGAAAGCCGTCCGCTCTCGAAGACCAAGAACTGGGTGGCGAGCCGCCTGGTGACCAAGGCCGCGCTGGTCTGACTGCGCTGTCGCGGCGCCCTCGGGCGCCGTACCCGAAACGGCCCACCTGGTGGGCCGTTTTTTTTTGGTCCAGCTCTGCAGTTTGCTCCTATATAAAGAGCAAACTATTCAATCATAGTAAGCGCTAGCGGCCAGAATAACCAAAAATTGGCTAGTAGATGTCCGCCTTGAGGTAGTGCGCCCCGGCGATCGGGTTGTGGTAGTAGGGCGGTATCTCGGCGAATCCGAGCTCGTTGTACAGCGCGCGGGCCGACTCCATCTCGTCCAGGGTATCGAGCAGCACGCTGGCGTAGCCGCCCTCGCGCGCGGCGTCCAGCGCCGCCTCGGCCAGTTGCCGGCCCAGGCCGAAGCCGCGGAACGCCTTGCGGACATACAGGCGCTTCATTTCCGCCGCGTTGGCGTAGTCGGCGCTGTCGAGCGGGCGCAGCGCGCAGCAGCCGGCCGGGGCGCCATCGACCAGCGCCAGCAGCCAGGCGCCGCGCGGCGGGCCGTATTCCCCCGGCAGGCTGGCCAACTCGTCGGCAAAATTCTGGAAGCACAGGTCGATGGACAGGCTCGACGCGTACTCCTGAAACAGCTCGCGCAGTGCGGGCAGGTGCTCGGCGCCAGGGGAGTTGAGAATCGTCACGGAGGGGGTCTGCACGGGCGGAATCGGTCAGCGGGAACGCCGACCAGTGTAGAACACGGCGCGTCTCCTCAGCCGCCCATGCCGACCACCCAGGCCACTGCGGCGCCGCAGGCCAGCAACAGCACGGCGGCGACGGCGCGGCTCGCGGCGTCGTCGCGCGAGGGTGCCACCGGTTCGACCAGCAGCTTGTCGCCGTTCACCATGGCGCGGGCCAGCGCCTTGCCGCGCCGCCGTGTGTAGTACGCAATGGCCAGGATGTGCAGCACCACCAGGCCCAGGACGAGGACTTTGCCAACTTCGCCGTGAAACCACGTCGCCTGGCCGACGCGCTCGGAAGACACCAGCGCGGTCAGCGGGCCGGCGTAGGCGATTTCATCGTCGCTGAACAAGCCCGTGCCCACCTGCAGCGCCAGCGCGGTGAGCAGGGCAAACACGGACAGGGCGCCCAGCGGGCTGTGCCCGGCGGACTCGGCCAGGGGCCCGCGCACGTAGCGCCACACGGTGCTGGGGGAAAACAGGAAGGACGCAAAGCGCGACCAGCGCCCCCCCACCAGGCCCCACACCAGGCGAAACAGCAGCAAGGTGAATACGCCGTAGCCGCAGCGCATGTGCCAGACCATGGCGTTGCCGCCGATGTTGGCGGTCACGAACTGGGCCACCAGCAGCAGCGCCAGCAGCCAGTGGAAAACGCGGGTGGGAAGGTCCCAGATGCGAACAAGGTGGGCCATGGTCGGGGCATCGCGGCCGGCGCGCCGGGCACGGCCCGCTGCGCAGCTGCAGGAATGCAAGAGTGAAAGACTCTGGAATTGTCGCGTGGTTCGGCCCAAGCGGCGAACCGCGCGCGATACTGCGCCACCCCACCTTCATTGAGGAACTCCATGAAAGCCCTTGCCGCCGTTGCCTTGTCTCTCGCAGCCGCTGCCTACGCCGTCCCGGCGGCGGCGCAGTTTGAAAAGGCCGAGGACGCCATCAAGTACCGCCAGAGTGCGCTGTTCGTCCTGGGCCAGCATTTCGGCCGCATCGGCGCCATGGCCAATGGCAAGGCGCCTTTTGATGCCAAAGCGGCGCAGGAAAACGCGGACATCGTGGCCCAGCTCGCCAAGCTGCCCTGGGCCGGCTTCGGCCCCGGCACCGACAAAGGGCGCGAAACGCGGGCCAAGCCGGAAATCTGGACCGAGCACGCCAAGTTCCGCGAACTGGCCGACAACCTTGGCGCCGAGACGCTCAAGCTCGCGGCCGCTGCCAAGACAGGGGACCTGGGCAAACTCAAGGCGGCGTTTGGTGAGACCGCCAAGAGCTGCAAGGCCTGCCACGACAACTACCGCAACAAGTAACGCAGACCTATCAAAAATGATAGCTGCTTCCGTAGACGTGGCGGGCGCTAGCCCCTGTTTTTAATCAAAATCCGCGCCGGGGCAAGGCGCTGCGGCGCGTTCAGGTTTGCGCGAGCAGCTGCTCGATCAACTGGTGCAGTTCGTTGAAGTTCGGCGCGCCGACGTAGGTCTTGACGATTTCCCCGCGCTTGTTCACCAGGTAGGTGGTGGGGGTGAGCTGCACGTCGCCCCAGGCCTTGGCGATGGCGCCGGTGTTGTCCAGCGCCACCTGGAAGGGCAGTTTGCGCGTTTCGACGAAGTTCACCACGTAGCTCGGCGGGTCGTAGCTCATGGCGACGGCCAGCGTATCGAAGCCCTGGGCGTGGTATTTTTGATGCGTCGCGACCAGTTCGGGCATCTCGGCGACGCAGGTGGTGCAGCTGGTGGCCCAGAAGTTCACCAGCGTGACCTTGCCGTGCAGGTCCTGCGTCGTGCGCGTGCTGGCGTCGAGCAGCACGAAGGTCGAATGCGGCGCCGGCTGCGCCGCGCTGCGCAGGAACAGCCAGCTGCCGCCCGCCGCCAGCGCCACCACCAACACCGCTCCAACCGTCTTCGTACGCATGCGCCCATCCTGTGAGAAATCCAGACCCGATTGTGCGCCCAGCGCACGCCCGGCGTGTGGGAGCGGCGCTGGACCGGTTTGGTTCCCGACGGCCGCGGCGTACCGATAATCGGGCCATGTGCTTTCTGCGTATTCCCCTTGTCCTCTGCGCGCTGCTGGTGGGCCTCGCCGCCTGCAGCCCCGCGCTGGAATGGCGCAGCCTCGTGCTGCCCGAGATCGGGATCGAGGCGAGCCTCCCGTGCAAGCCCGAACGGGCCGAGCGCAGCGTGGAGCTGGCCGGTCAGGCGGCGCAGGTGGTGATGCACAGCTGCGACGCGGCCGGCGCGACCTTCGCCATCGCCTGCGCCCCCCTGGCCGAGCCGTCCCGCGCCGGCGCCGCCCTGCGCCACTGGCGCGCGGCCGTGCTCGCGGCGGCGCAGGCCGGAACGGCCAGCGACCGCCCTTTCCAGCCCGAGGGCGCGCTGGACCTGCCGCAGAGCGTGCGCACGGCGGCAGAGGTGAGTGCGCCCGATGGCGGCAGCGTGCACATGCAGGCCGCCTGGTTCGCCCGCGTGCGCGGTGACACGGTGCAGGCGTGCCACGCCATGGTGTACGCACGCGCGCTTCCGCCGGCCACGGCGGATGTGTTTTTTGCCGCCCTGGCGCTGCGGTGAGCCGGCCATAATCGCCCGTGAGCGACCTGCATGACCACCCTCATCCTTCTCATCGCCCACGCTCCGCTGGCCCAGGCACTGCGCGATTGCGCTTTGCACGTGTTTCCCGATTGCGCCGACGCGCTGCGCGCGTACGACGTGCAGGCCGATGCAGCGCCCGAGGCCAGCCTCGAAGGCGCCAGCGCGCTGCTTGCCGATGCCGCCGACCGGCCGGTGCTGGTGCTCGCCGACATCTTCGGCGCCACACCGTGCAACATCGCGCGCCGGTTGGTGGAAGGCCGCGGCAACGCCCGCCTGGTGACGGGCCTGAACCTGCCGATGTTGCTGCGCGCCGTCAGCTACCGCAGCGAGGCGCTCGACCTGCTGGTGCAGCGCGCCCTCATCGGCGGCACCCAAGGCGTGATGCAGGTCGCCGTGACGCCGCACATTCCCTTGCCCCATCTCCATGATCAAGACCCGCACGACCATTAGCAACCAGTTGGGCCTGCACGCCCGCGCCTCGGCCAAGCTGACCAAGGTGGCGGCTTCCTTTCCGTGCGACGTGTGGATGCTGCGCGGCGAACGCCGCATCAACGCCAAGAGCATCATGGGGGTCATGATGCTGGCCGCCGGCATGGGGGTGGAAATCGAGATCGAAACGGACGGCCCCCAGGAGCAGGAAGCGATGGACGCGCTCCTGGCCATGATCGACGACAAATTCGGGGAAGGGCAGTAGCGTGCAGCCGCCGCGCCGCCGCATCGTCCGCCGCCCGGCAGAAAGGCGCGGCGCATGACATTCTCCGTACCCGGCCTGGCCGTGGCGCGCGGCATCGCCATCGGGCGCGCCGTGCTCGTGGGTTCGAGCCGCGTCGATGTGGCGCACTACTTCATTGAAGCGCACCAGGTACAGAGCGAAATCGAGCGCGTGCGCCAGGGGCGCAACGCCGTGATGCAGGAGCTCGCGCGCCTGCAGGCCGAGATGCCACCCGACGCCCCGCACGAACTCACCGCCCTGCTCGACGTGCACCTGATGCTGCTGCAGGACGAAATGCTCGTCTCGGGCGTCAAGCACTGGATCACCGACCGCCTCTACAACGGCGAATGGGCGCTGACCACGCAGCTCGAACTGCTGGCGCGCCAGTTCGATGAAATGGAGGACGACTACCTGCGCGAGCGCAAGGCCGACCTGGAGCAGGTGGTCGAGCGCATCCTGCGCCACATGAAGGGCGTGCCCAACCCGGTGGCGCCGCCGCCGCCCAGCCCCCGGCGCAAGACACAGCAGGACCTGCTGCTCGACGACACCGAGGACGTACCGCTGGTGCTGGTGGCGCACGACCTCTCTCCGGCCGACATGCTGCAGTTCAAGAAGAGCGTGTTCGCCGGTTTCGTCACCGACGTGGGCGGCAAGACCTCGCACACGGCCATCGTCGCGCGCAGCATGGACATCCCCGCCGTGGTCGGCGCGCGCGCGGCCAGCCAGCTCGTGCGCCAGGACGACTGGGTCATCATCGACGGCGACGCTGGCGTGGTGATCGTCGACCCGTCGGCCATCATCCTGGCCGAATACGGCTTCCGCCAGCGGCAGATCGAACTCGAGCGCGAGCGCCTCTCGCGCCTGCGCCACACGCCGTGTGTCACCATCGACGGCGAAAAGGTCGAGCTGCTGGCCAACATCGAGCTGCCCGCCGATGGCGCCGCGGCGATCGGTGCCGGCGCGGTGGGTGTGGGCCTTTTCCGCACCGAATTCCTGTTCATGGGCCGCGCTGGCAAGTTGCCCGACGAGGAGGAGCAGTACCTCGCCTACCGCGAGGCGGTCGATGCCATGCATGGCCTGCCGGTGACCATCCGCACGCTCGACATCGGCGCCGACAAGCCGCTCGACCGGGCGCGCAAGGACGACTCGCTCAACCCGGCGCTCGGCCTGCGCGCCATCCGCTGGAGCCTGGCCGACCCGGCGATGTTCCGCACGCAGCTGCGCGCCGTGCTGCGCGCGGCGGCGCACGGCCGCGTGAACCTGATGTTCCCGATGCTGGTGAACGCCGAGGAGATCCGCCAGACGCTGGGCCACGTGCGCCTGGCCCAGGCCGAACTCGACGACCGGGGTGCAGTGTACGGCGCCGTGCGGCTGGGGGCGATGATTGAGGTGCCGGCGGCGGCGCTCACCGTGCGCATGTTCCTGCGCCACTTCGATTTCCTGTCCATAGGCACCAACGACCTGATCCAGTACACGCTGGCCATCGACCGCGCCGACGAAGCCGTGGCCGAGCTGTACGACCCCATGCACCCGGCCGTCCTGTACCTGATCGCGACGGTGATCGCCGAGTGCCGCGCGCAGGGCAAGAGCATCTCGGTGTGCGGCGAAATGGCGGGCGACCTGGGCCTTACCCGGCTGCTGCTGGGCCTGGGCCTGCGCACGTTTTCCATGCACCCGGCACAAATCCTCGCGGTCAAGCAGGAAGTGCTGCGCGCGGACACCCGCAAGCTGCGGCTCTGGGCCAGCGAAGTGCTCGACCAGGGCGAGTGCCCGGCCTGGCGCGGCACCGGCCTGGCTTAGCAGAATTCACCAATATCGATAGCAAACTATCGTTGCTGGACAAGCGCTAGAGCCTATTTCCGTCAAAATTCAGCGGGCACGCATGCCCAGCACCGCCGCGCTCACGATGAGCACCGTCGCCAGCGCGATGCTGGCCGTGAACGGGCGGCCGCTCACCAGCACCAGCAACGTCGTGGAGGCGAGCGGTGTGAGGTAGCTCAGAATGCCGATGTGCCGTGCGTCGCCGAGCTTGAGTGCCTTGTCCCACAGGTAGAACGAGGCGCCCAGCGGCCCCAGGCCGAGCACGGCGAGCAGCGCCCAGTCGCGCGCCTGCAGGGCCGTGGACGGCTCCAGCAGCACATGGCACAGCAGCGACAGCAGCCCCGAGACCAGGCCGAACAGGCCGATGGCGGTGGTGGGGAACGCCGCCACGCGCTTGGTGAGCAGCGAGTAGCTGGCCCAGATGAAGGCCGAGGCCAGTGCAGGCACGTAGCCCCAGGAGAGGGTGCCGCTCAGTGCGCGCCCTCCCGCGATCGCCAGCGCCGCGCCGCCAAAGCCCAGCAGGGCGGCCAGGACATGCGCCGGGCGCAGCACCACGCCCGGAAGCAGCACGGGTGCCAGCACCACGATGAGCAGCGGCCACAGGTAGTTGACCAGGTTGGCTTCGACCGGCGGCGCGTGGCGCAGTGCGATGAAGAGCAGGAAGTGGTAGGCGAACAGGCCGTAGACGCCGAGCGCCAGGGTGCGCGGCGGGATGCGCCAGACCGAGGGATTGCGCCACACCAGCGGCCACGCCGGGACGCTGCCGATCACCAGCGCGATGCCGGTCAGCAGGAAGGGCGGAACGTGCGCCAGCGAGACCGCCAGCGCGGCCAGGCTGGCCCACAGGGCAATCGCGCCGAGCGCGTACAGGTTGGCTTGCATGGAAAGCGGGAAAAGAGGAGCAGGGCGCGGCCGGCGCCGACGCTGCGGCGCGGCGCCCGTGGCGGGCCGGGCTACACGCCGGCGGACTTGGCCTGTTGGTCGGCGTGGTAGCTCGAGCGCACCATGGCGCCAACGGCAGCGTGGGTGAAGCCCATGGCGTAGGCGGCATCTTCAATTTGCTTGAACTGGTCGGGGTGCACATAGCGGCGCACCGGCAGGTGGCTGGCGCTCGGCGCGAGGTACTGACCAACGGTCAACATGCTCACACCGTGCGCGCGCAGGTCGCGCATGACTTCGAGGATTTCCTCGTCCGTCTCGCCCAGGCCGACCATGATGCCGCTCTTGGTCGGCACCTGCGGATGCAGCTCGTGGAACTTCTTGAGCAGGTTGAGCGAGAACTGGTAGTCGCTGCCCGGCCGCGCTTCTTTGTACAAGCGCGGGGCGGTCTCGAGGTTGTGGTTCATCACGTCGGGCAGGGCGGCGCTCAAGATGCCCAGGGCGCGGTCGTCGCGGCCGCGGAAATCGGGCGTGAGAATTTCGATCTGCGTGCTCGGCGAGAGCGCGCGTATGTTCTGGATGCACTCGACGAAATGCCCGGCGCCGCCGTCGCGCAGGTCGTCGCGGTCGACACTGGTGATGACGGCGTATTTCAGGCGCAGCGCCGCGATGGTGCGCGCCAGGTTCAAGGGCTCGTCCTTGTCCAGCGGGTCGGGTCGGCCGTGGCCAACGTCGCAGAACGGGCAGCGACGCGTGCACTTGTCGCCCATGATCATGAAGGTCGCCGTGCCGTTGCCGAAGCATTCACCAATGTTCGGGCAGCTGGCCTCTTCGCACACCGTGTGCAGCTTGTGCTCGCGCAGGATGCTTTTGATTTCGTAGAAACGCGTGCTCGACGAGCCGGCCTTGACGCGGATCCACTCCGGCTTCTTCAGCACCGGGCCGGCCTCGACCTTGACCGGAATGCGGGACAGCTTGGCGGCCGCCTTCTGCTTGGTGAAAGGGTTGTAGGTGGCGCTGGGCTGCGGTTCGTGGACGACGTCGGAGTTGCTCATGGCGGTGTGGAATCAGGGCGTGAGGCGGGCGACCAACTGTTTGCCGAGTACGTCAGCCGCATCATCCCAAGTGGTGTGAACGCCGATTGTAGAAAGGTCCACCGTGCGCAAACCCGCGTAGCCACACGGGTTGATGCGCTCGAAGGGCTCCAGGTCCATGGCCACGTTCAAGGCTACTCCGTGCAACGTGCAGTGGCGCGTGACCTTGATGCCGAGCGCGGAGATCTTGCCCAGCCCGCTGAAATCGGGCGCGGGGCGCGCGCTGCCCGGGGCGCGCTGGGCAGGGCGCTGCGCCAGCGCCGCATGGCCCGACGGGTCGTCCAGGCGCACATAGATACCCGGAGCCTGCGCCACCCGGTGGCCGGTCACGCCGAAATGGGCAAGCGTGCGGATCACCGCTTCCTCCACCCGGTAGACGTACTCCTTGACGTAGTAACCGGCGCGCCGCAGGTCAATGAGCGGGTAGGCGACCACTTGGCCGGGGCCGTGGTACGTGACCTGCCCGCCGCGGTTGGTGTGCACCAGGGGAATGCCCCCGGCAGCGCGCACATGCTCGGCCCGCCCCGAGATGCCTTGTGTGAAGACCGGCGCATGCTCGCAGAGCCAGAGCTCATCCGGCGCATCGGCATCGCGCAGCGTGCTGAAGTCCCACATTGCCGCCAAGGTCTGCGCGTAGTCGGCGCGCCCGAGCCGCCGCACCACCATCGGCGCGCTCACAGCACAACTTTCACCAGGGCGTGGGAGGTCAGTGCCAGGTACACGGCGTCGAGCTGCTCCCGGCTGGTGGCGTTGACGACGAGTGTCACGCCCATGTATTTGCCGGCACGGCTCGGACGCAGCTCGATGGTGGCTTCGTCGAATGCGGGGTCGAAGTGCCGCGCGATCTCCAGCAGCCCCGGTAGCAGCGCCGGCACGTTCGCGCCCATTACCTTGATGGGGAAGCGCGACGGGTATTCGATCAGCGAATCCTTGCGCGCATCCGAGACAATCGCCTCGCCGTTGTTCGGGGGGGTACCGGGGGCAGCGCTCATGGCATGTCACTCACTCTTCTTGTGCGTGGTACTCAGGCGTTGCGGACGCAAGCGCCAGTAAGAACAGAAATCGGTTCGCGTGCTGAGGCACACGCGCCACAGAGGCCAGCGCTCCCAATGTGTGAAATTTGGTGAACGCCCCGGGTTTTTACTTATAATAAGAGGCTTTTGTAGAAAATTTCAACGTGCAGACGCGGGAAGGCCCATGTGAAGGATGTTGCCTCCAGGCCCGAAGCTGAGGACGAAGAAACCGAGTTCAAGCCCCTGACGCCGGAGCAGGCGCGCGAATGGCGCAAACGCCACCCCGCGATGTCGGTTTGGCGCCTGTTGTTCGGGCAGATGGTGGTGGGCAGCGTGGTCACATTGTTGGCCTGGCTTTTCACCCAGGACGCTGCCGTAGCGAAGTCGGCTGCCTGGGGTGCGCTCTGTGTGGTGCTTCCGGCCGCGCTCTTTGCGCGCGGCCTGGCCCGGACAAAGCGCACGGCGAGCGGGGTTCTGGCGGGGTTCTTCGTGTGGGAGATGGCCAAGATCGCGCTCACCCTGGCGATGTTGGGCATCGGTCTGCGCTGGTTGCAGCCGCTGAGTTGGTTGGCCCTGCTGGCCGGCATGGTGGCAACCATGAAAACGTACTGGCTCGTGCTTCTGGCACGGTCCGGTGTCCGAAAAACGATAGATTGAGAGAAGAGTTGTCCGATGGCCGCTGAAGCGCACGCTCCAACTGCAAGTGAATACATCGTTCACCACCTGCAGCATCTTCAAAATATCAAGCAAAAATCCGTCATCGACCTATCGGTGGTGAACTACGACTCGGTGATCGTGAGTGTCGTGGTCGGTGTGCTCGGATTGTTCTTCTTCTGGCTAGCCGCCCGCAAGGCGACCTCCGGTGTTCCCGGGCGCTGGCAGGCGGCTGTGGAGTTGATGGTCGAGATGGTCGATACCCAGGCCAAGGCGACGATCCACAACGCCCAAAGCCGCAAGGTCATCGCGCCCTTGGCGCTCACGGTATTCGTCTGGATCTTCCTGATGAACGCCATGGACTTGTTGCCGGTCGACCTGTTGCCGGTCATTTGGGCGCAGATCTACGGCGCCGCCGGCCACGACCCCAGTCACGCCTACCTGCGCGTCGTGCCCACGGCCGATTTGTCGACCACCCTGGGTCTTTCGGTGTCGGTGCTGATCCTCTGCCTGATCTACAGCGTGAAGATCAAGGGCTTGGGTGGCTGGCTGCACGAACTCGTCACGGCGCCCTTCGGTACCAGCAAGAATCCCCTCTTCGCCCTGATTCTGGGCGTGGTCAATCTGTTCATGCAGATCATTGAATACGTCGCCAAGACGGTCTCGCACGGTATGCGGCTGTTTGGCAACATGTACGCTGGTGAGTTGGTGTTCATGCTGATCGCCCTGATGGGCGGTGCGGCGGCCCTGTCGCTCTCCGGTGTGTTGCTCCCCCTGGGGCACATCATTGCAGGCTCGATCTGGGCGATCTTTCACATTCTGATCATCACCCTGCAAGCCTTCATTTTCATGATGCTGACGCTGATTTACCTCGGCCAGGCGCATGAAGCCCACTGACCATTTCCCCTTTTCCCTTTCAACTTAGTCTTTTCAATCAGGAGTCATCATGGAAAACATTCTCGGTCTCGTCGCTCTGGGTTGCGGTCTTATCGTGGGCCTGGGCGCCATCGGCGCCTCCATCGGTATCGGCCTGATGGGCGGCAAGTTCCTGGAAGCTTCGGCACGCCAGCCCGAGCTGATCAATGAACTGCAAACCAAGATGTTCATTCTGGCCGGCCTGATCGACGCTGCGTTCCTGATCGGCGTGGCCATCGCTCTGCTGTTCGCTTTCGCCAACCCCTTTGTCCTGGCCTAAGCTCCCTTCAACGCCCATTTAGAAAGGTGTTGCCGTGAGTATCAATGCGACCCTGTTCGTTCAGGCCATCGTCTTTCTGATCCTGGTGCTGTTCACGATGAAATTCGTGTGGCCACCGGTGGCGAAGGCGCTGGATGAGCGAGCCCAGAAAATCGCCGATGGCCTCGCTGCTGCCGACCGTGCCAAGTCCGAACTGAGCGCTGCCAACCAGCGTGTCGAGCAGGAGCTGGCCCAGACGCGCAGCGAGACGGCGACACGGCTTGCCGACGCGGACCGTCGCGCCCAGGCCATCATCGAAGAAGCCAAGGTGCGCGCCAGCGAAGAGGCCGGAAAGATCGTCGCCGCAGCCCGCCAGGAGGCGGAGCAGCAGGCCGTGAAGGCGCGCGAGGCGCTGCGCGAGCAGGTTGCCGTGCTGGCCGTCAAGGGTGCTGAGCAAATTCTGCGCAAGGAAGTCAACGCTGGCGTCCATGCAGACCTGCTTGGCCGCTTGAAGACCGAGCTGTAAGGGGCACACATGGCCGAAATCGCGACCATTGCCCGCCCCTACGCCGAAGCGCTGTTCAAGGCATGCGCCGACCAGCCCGAGGGTGCCGCACGCGCCGCCCTCGACTGGCTGGACCGGTTGGGCGCCATCGCTGCCAGCCCCGCGCTGCTGGAGATCGTCGGCAACCCCAAGATCACGTCCGAACAGCTCTTTGGCGTGGTCTCCGGTGTTGCGGGCGACGCGCTGCCGGTGCTGGCGCAAAATTTCCTGCGGACCGTGATCGACAATGGCCGCGTAGAAGCGCTGCCGGAAATCGCCGCCCAATTCCGCGCCCTGGTGAACCGCCAGAGAGGTTCGTCCGATGCGGTGGTCTACAGCGCCTTCGCCATGGACGAGGCGGCGTTGGCCGAACTCGGCGCCACGCTGGAAAAGCGCTTTGCCCGCAAGCTCAATCTGAGCGTACAGCGCGACGAAGCCCTGATTGGTGGCATCCGCGTGGTGGTCGGCGACGAAGTGCTCGACACCTCTGTCAAAGCCCGTCTTGAACAAATGAAAGCCGCCCTCACCGCCTGAAACGTGCGCTGGGGCCAACCAAAGAAAGAAGGAAAGAGTCATGCAACTCAATCCCGCAGAAATTTCTGAATTGATCAAG
>Ga0066485_1000266_pt1 | contig 12532 bp, 10 predicted proteins | sample LakWasM127_HOW14_2_FD_59587 | JGI IMG/M metagenome (GOLD analysis project Ga0066485, IMG submission 59587) | Freshwater sediment methanotrophic microbial communities from Lake Washington under simulated oxygen tension - Sediment Metagenome 127_HOW14 | ecosystem: Environmental > Aquatic >... | reverse complement strand
CTGGCACCCCTGTGTGGGCGCCCAGCCAGCGCACATACCCATTGGGTGCTGGTGGCGTGTGCGCCACGCATGACCCACCGTGTCAGCAAATGGGTGAGCCACAGCACCCGCGAGAACTGGCGTACCAAGTGGGCGGATAAGCTGTTCGCACAAATTGTTCCGACACTGCATACCCCCTCGGGAGCTGTAACCACCGTGGTGGCCAAGGGCCCGTTGGCCGAGCTCACAGCGCAACTTCAGGCAGATGCCGGCGGCATGGCGAAAGCACCCGTGGTGGACGCACGCCGGCCCAAGTCCGAGCCTGTGCAGCCCGCTGGCCGCGTGGACGGGCGCTGGTCGTCACTGTCGGGCACGCTAGGCAGCGTGCTCACCGGCTTTGGTGTGTTGTGGGTGCTGGCGCTCGAATAGGCCGGTAGGTGTGTGTGGCCAGGCAAGCCACATCCAGCGATTGCAGTACAGCAGGCCAGTGCTATTCTCCGGCCATGCGACTTCTTCTGAAATGGCTGCTCAGCGCTGCATCGCTGCTGTTTGTGGCTTACATCTACAGCGGTGTGGAGGTGAAAAGCTTCACCTCGGCGCTGATCGCGGCCTTCGTGATCAGCCTGTTCAATGTGGTGTTGCGACCGGTGCTGGTCGTACTCACGTTACCCGTCACCATCGTTACGGTTGGGCTGTTTCTCTTCGTCATCAACGCACTCATGTTCTGGGCAGCGGCCAGCGTTTTGGACGGCTTCCACGTCGCCGGTTTTGGGGCTGCGCTGCTGGGCTCGCTGATCTACTCGGTGCTGGGCCTGGTCATCGAATCAGCGCTCGGCGGCCTGTTCGCGAAGAAGTGACTCCATCGAGCGCAGACGTGTGTCGATGATGGAGGCCTCGATATGGTCCACTGCCGCACCGCCTCGGCGAGCCATATCCTGGCCGGCCTTGAACCGGTCTACAGCGGCGGCATAGTCATAGCGCGCAGCCTGCGCTTCTGCCTCCGCACGAATCGCCCTGAGCGCCTGGCCTTGTGCTTGCCAGGTGGACGCCAGTAGTTGCCACACAGTCGCATCCTTGGGGTGGGTTGCCAACCAGGTTTGCAAAGCTTGCGTGGCGTCCGCGGGTCGGTTGGCGCGCAACAGGGCTTGGGTACGCAGCACAAGTTCTGGCCTGCGCGCGTTGTTGCCATCTGGAATGGACGGCAGGGCCGCAGATGCATCGCCAGCTGCCAATTCGGTCTCTGCCACCAACAGGCGTGCGAGGCGATGCGCAGCGGCGTCCTGCCGCACCAAGTCGTCCAGTTGGCGCGCGATCAGACGCGCATTTGCCGCATCACGCAACTGGCTGCTTGCCAACGCCGCCGCATACAGCGCGCCGGCCCGTCGCGGCAGCGGCTGCGACTGAAACCCCGAGCCCTTGGGCTCCGCGATCCACTGGCGCAACGTATCCACTCCGGGGTTAGACAGCACACGCGCCCGCGCAGCCACCATGGCGTGTTCGCTGGAAACCTGCATTGCGGCGCCCGGCGCAGATGCTGCACTCGGAGGGATGCGCGACTGCATGTCTGCCATACGCTCCGTGGTCAGCGGGTGGCTGCGCAAATAAGGCCAGGACCCATTGTCATTGAGTCGATTGGCTTGCTGCAGCTTTTCAAACATGCTCACAAACCCTTGGGGCGCAAAACCTGCGGGGGCCATCAGCCCGTAGCCAATGCGGTCCGCCTCACGCTCCATGTCCCGCGAGAAATTGAGCTGATTCTGAATGGCCAAGGCTTGGCCTCCCACGACCAGGGCCTGCGTGGCGCCTGGGTTCTTGCTGGCGGCAAGTGCACCCAGCACCATGGCCCCCAGCAGCAAGGGCGTCTGCTTGCTCTGCTGCGTGATCAGTCGCGAGATGTGACGCTGGGTCACATGGCTCAGCTCGTGCGCCAGTACCGAGGCCAGTTCATCGCGCGTGGCCACCACACCGATCAACCCCAGATGCACCCCCAGGTACCCACCGGGCAAAGCGAAGGCATTCACCGTGCGATCGCGTCCCAGCAGGATCTCCCAGGCAAAGCGTTCGTCCAGCTCGGCACTGAGTTCTCCCCGAGCCTTGGCTGCTGCCAGGAGAGGGTGCCATATGCCTTGCACATAGTCGGCCACCACTGGGTCATCGACGTAGTCCGGGTCACGGTACAGCTCACGAATGATGCGATCACCGAGACGGCGCTCGGCGCTGGTAGTAAGGTCGCTGGTATCGCCGAGGGTAGGGAGCGCAGGCTGAGCAGTGAGCGCTGCAGGGTTTGCAAGCAACCCTACTCCCAACAAGAGTGCCGACAATACTTTGAACGTAATTTCACAGCACTTGTAGTGCATTGCTGCCCGCTCTCAGAAGGAGTCCAAGGGTAAAAAGCCTACCGGCTCCGCCGTCGCTGAATCTAATAACACGGTCCATGCATTATCTCGCCCCACCATCGGCAAGGAGCGCAACTGACTCAAGGGTCTACCTGCTTTGTGAACAGCGGCATCGATCAAAGCAGATTGATCAGCAAATCGCAAACGCAAGTCGGCTGCAGGTTTCGACGCTTCTAGGACCTTCGCCCGACTTTCGCTGTAAGGTTGCCAAAGGTCACCGCGTGCCGCTAGGGGAACTCCCCCCACCGCGGCCATCGTGGCGTCAAACTGCTCGGTGGCATCTCTGAAGGGGCGCAATGCAATCAGCGTCGGCCCCCTCACCGGCAGCACTTGTAAGGCAGTCGGTGCTTTGGCCAATTGGTCTGGCTCGATATCAATCGCATGGACAACGCTCATCCGCGTGTACTCAAATACCAAATGCACAGGCCGCGCCACAAACACTGTCCAAAGGCCATAAATTAAGGCGGCCAGCTGCAGTGCGCCAACCACCGCCAGGTCCATCACCAACTCTTTCTGACGCTTGGTTTTGTTAAAAATAACGAGCGTGATCATTGGCCCAATGATCACGTCAATACAGACCACCAGCAGAAATAGAGTGCGGCCACCAGAGACCTCTCTGTAAGGGAACGGATACCACAGCCCAAACACCAGCATAGCCGCCAGCAGCGCGACACACAAACTGGCTCCCAAATGAATGCCACAGGCGCGAAGGCGTTCTCTTAAGTTCTGCATGGCCGTATGATGCCTTTTGTTGGTCAAGTTTCACGATTGGTGCGTCGCACCATCTTATTTTTACCGCATGCCCGCTTTCACACACTTTGATTCCCAAGGCCAAGCCCACATGGTCGATGTAGCGGCCAAGCCCGCCACTCACCGTATTGCCATAGCCTGTGGACGTATTACGATGCAGCCAGAGACTCTTGCCTTGATCGAAACTGGGACCGCAAAAAAAGGCGACGTTCTAGGCATTGCTCGCATTGCGGGTATTCAGGCCGCAAAAAAAACCAGCGACCTGATTCCTCTATGCCATCCGCTGGCCTTGACTCGTGTTGCTATGGAATTTAAAGCAAATAGCGCCCATCAGGCGGTCGGTGGCTGTATTTTGTGCACTGCAACTGTGGAAAGCGTCGGCCCCACAGGTGTCGAGATGGAGGCGCTCACGGCCGTGCAAATAGCCTTGCTGACGATCTACGATATGTGCAAAGCCGTAGACCGCGGGATGTCGATCCACGACGTACGCCTTCTGGAGAAGCATGGGGGCAAGTCGGGGAGTTTTTTCGGTCGTTGATCGACAATCAAAAAGCCTCAGGGTACTGGCTGCTTGACAGACGAAGCCGACTCGGCAGGACTAGCCCACTCGTCAATCAGTCCCATGCAAACTGCTTGAGGTAGCAGCCAGCAGGCGCGGTTAGCCCACGCCTGGGCTTGAGCTTCTTTGCCGTTAAGGCGATTTGCGCCTATCACCTTGCGCAAGGCAAGAGGTGACGTGTTGTACATCAATAAAGCTTCCCAGTGGCGTATCTCCTCCTCTGACATACCGGGGCGGGGAGTTTTGCGCGCAAGCGCGATCGCTTCAGGCCAATCCCTCAAGATCATGGTTTCTGGCAAAGCCTCGTTGTGATCTCTACCAATTCTTGCTATCTGAAAGCGTAACTCGCTAAACGATTCCTCCACTTTTAAGTAATCGATAACGATAATAATCAAAGCAATTAGCAAACCCATGATAAAAAGAGCGGCGGCGCCTCTCGGAATTTCCATTCCGGTGCTTGCATCTTTATCCCCAACAACCGAAACCGATCCTGCAAGCACAAAAAAGGGCCACAGAAAATAACCATAATGCAGCGGAAACTCAAGCATTGCATGAATAATCAAAACAGCTATCGCCATTAATAAAATAGCCGCCTCAATAGTTTTGGCTCCTCGTACACGACGAAAAATCCACAAACACCCCAAACCAACAAAAAATATAGCGAAAGGCCAGCCTACCCACAGGGCAAGATCCAATATCAAATTGTGACTTTGTTCAAAATATGTTCCACCGAATGTAGTGCGGTATTTTTCGTAAACCAAAAAATATCCGGCATTAGATCGCCCCCACCCAAAACCACCCCAAGGACTCTGAAGACTCGCGTCCAGCGACATCTTCCAGAGAGATATGCGCAGCTCTCCAGCAGACCGCTCAACAATTGAAAGGGGTAGGTCCAGGCCAACCAATTTGGCCAAATAGGATTTCCCGAACAAACAAAAAATATAAAAGCAGAATAGGAGCGTAAGGGTTGTTATTTCAGATTTCCGCAAATATCTCTTTCCGAAGAGAAAGAGAGTAATCATCCCCAATGCCAGAGTCAACATGGCCGTGCGGGACTCAGTTAGAGCTACGCCCCACAGGATCCATGCCGCCAAGCAAACTGCCATAGCCCCACTCAGCTGGCGCTTGTTCCATGCCCACGCCACACCAAGCAATCCACACAGGAAAAGGGACGCGAGTTGATTTGGCTGTCCCATGTTTGCATAAGGTCGCGTACCTTCGGCAAAAGGCAGCACCCAAATGTCCATCAGTCCCATATCTTTGGCAAATCCCAGCCATTGATAGGTCGCCAACCCCACCGACAGTGCAGCAGCAATAGCCATCGCCGAAAAAACGTGGTTGGCAGCACCAAGATACTCATGCCTATTCCAATGGCGGGCAAGAATGTAGGCAGCTGCGGCTCCAAACAAATACAGCGAGCGCAAAACAACGTCACTAAGCAGGGGCAGCAGTCCGATTGAATACTGAGCCAAAGGAATCAATGCAAGGATGAGCAAAACCCAGCCGCCAGAATCCAACCGAATGGATTCCTTAGAAATATAGAGACCACGTAAGACAATCAGCATGAGCGCGAGAGCGACCCAAGCGTTCACATGGAATGCCAGCCATGGTGGGTAATGGTTGGGTAACAGCCATCCTGCCGCAAGACCAATAGTAAGCAACCATGCAAACAGGGGAATCTGGCGGATAGCAAAGCGCGTATTCATAACCAAGTACGGGATTTGAAACAAAAAAGAGGCCGCGGAGCGGCCTCTTTTGGCTATAAAACGGGCCTAAGTCTGATCTATCGGATCAGCCAGCGTTCTTGCAAGAACCAGGCAGGTACTTGGCAGGCATGGGGTTGTTCGTGGCAGGACCGCAACGCCATTCTTGGATGGTCTTGCCGCCATCTGTGGAGCCATTCACAGCCAGATTATTGATATACGGAACCAGCATAATGGAGTTTGCCGTAGTAGTGGTGTCCCCCTTCAGGGCGCCGTTGCTGCCGATCACGGTGATCACGCCGTTAACGTCAGACGAACCAGACTGGACCATCTTGGTGTTGGAGATGGAACAGCCGGAGATAGCCGATTGTGCGTCTTGATTCGGCGCGCTTTGCAGCGATTCAGTCACCGACGTACGGCATGCCGATGCAGCCAGGATCACTTCCGAGACGCGGGCGCGTACGGTGTAGTCTTGGTAAGCGGGCAACGCCACGGCAGCCAAGATACCGATGATCGCAACTACGATCATCAGTTCGATCAAGGTAAAACCCTTTTGAATAGAGCGCTTCATGAAAAACTCCTAGGAAAAGTTGCAAATGCATAACTTCTATGCAATCGCCGTGCCTGCTTAGAAATACCCGCAAGGACGGGGCCGTGGAGCGAAACGACATAGACTCAGCAAGCAATCCCCGCGAATCAAAGGCACCATAGACGTGGGGCATCTCTTCGGTCTTCCTCAGATACATCTAGTGTGTTCAGAACGCTGGCGAAGCTCAAACAAAGGTAAGCCCACGGCCAAGTTGCTTGCCAACAAACGATTGCCATTCTCTCAACCTTACATTTTTGTCTCTCAGTATTGTCACAACCGTGCGCATGCCGCTCACACCTGTATCGTATGTCCCGCACTCAACCAACGAATGTCGTGCGGGCTGTGAAAGGCGCTTGCGGTGTGGTCAAGCCGTTCTATCTCATCCATGATGAGTGAGGTCTCCGACGGCTTGGTGTGCGTTATGTAGATGGGGTAACGGTCGCCTGCCGGGATGTGAGCCAGTTCCTGCGCCAGGGCCTCGGGCGAGAGGTGTAGGCTGCGACGGGCCAGATCACGTTCACGATTGCTGAAGGCTGTTTCGATCACTAAACAAATCACCTTCAATGCATTGATGCGATTCCAGAATGGCAGATTGCGCTCGGTATCACCACTGAAAACCCACCAGCCGGTATCACCTTGCACCGCAAACCCCACGGCCGGGACGGTATGGTTGGCTGGTAGCACTTCTATCTGAACCCCTGCGATACTCAGTAAATCACCAGACCCAAAAGCTCTATACCGCAGAAATGGGGACGCAGCAGAAGGTATCGCGCTGAAATCTGGCCAGATAACGTTGTTGAACACATGCGTCTGTAGCGCAGCGATAGTGGCAGCCAAGGCGTGCACCTGCACCGGGCGACTGCGCAGCGATGACACGGCGTCGAGCATCAGGGGCAGTGCGGCGATGTGATCCAGGTGGGAATGGGTCAGCAGCACATGGTCAATCTTGGCCATCTCTTCCAGCGTGAGGTCGCCCACACCAGTTCCCGCATCGAGCAAGATGCTGTCACCAATCAAGAACGATGTCGTGCGACAGTCCTTGGCGATAGCGCCGGAACACCCCAGCACGCGAACCTTCATGTCGAGCCTTCTACTTGGTGTCGAAATTGGTGGCGCTATCCCAATCTGGGTTGAAAGGCAAATTACGCAGGCCTTCGACCCGTGCCGCGTACAACTCGTACAGGATGCTGTGGGGTCTAAGACCTCGCAACTGCCCCATCAGTTTGTCGCATTGTGCCCAATCTTGTGCAGCGTAGGCACGCAGAAAACCCTCCCACAAAGCCAGTTCTTCAGCGAGATCGGTGGGTAGCTGCCCCCGGGGTGCGAGGGGCTGGTAAATCGGCACGGCCTGGGCCTTGCCTTTGACACGTACGCGGTCCATGGCCTGCCATACAAACTGAGGGGCGAGCTGCATGGCAGATTCGCTCACCACGATCGAAGTACCGTAGTGCTTGGACAGCCCCTCCAGGCGGGAGCCAAGGTTGACCGCATCGCCGATGACCGTATAGCTGCGCCGGATGTCCGAGCCCATGTCACCCACGCACATGACCCCGGTGTTGAGCCCAATGCCCACCCCGATCTCGGGCAAACCGCGCTGGCGATGATTGGCGTTGATTTGCCCAATGGCCTGCGACATTTCCAGGGCCGCAGTCACTGCCAGTTTCGCATGATCAGGCGTGGCCACCGGAGCCCCCCAAAAAGCCATAACGCAGTCGCCCATGTATTTGTCAATCGTTCCCCGGTGGCTGCGGATGATGTGGGTGAGCTTGCTGAACACCTCATTCAACAAGCCTTGCAATTGCAGCGGTTCCATCCGTTCAGACATTGCGGTGAAGCCGCGCATGTCGCAGAACATCACCGTCAGCTCCCGGTTGGTGGCCTGCATGCTGTAGTGCTCAGGCTGCTTGACCATCTCGGCCACCAGCTCTGGCGGCACATAGGCGCTAAACAGCGCTGCGAGCTCGCGCTTGGACCGGCTCTCCACAAAGTAGCCATACGCCATGTTGAGGGCAAAGGCCAGCATAGCCATCACCACCGCAGTGGCGAGCGGCAACGCCAGCCCCTGCGCGATGTACATCCACAGATTGAGTCCTACCAGCGCACAAAGCACACCACCACTGAGCAAGACCGCAGACGATGCTGACAAGAGCGGCAAGGCAACTGCCAATAGCAAACCCGCGCACAGCAGCTGCAGCACATCAAACCCAGCGGCATAGTCAGGCCGAACGATGCTCTTGCCATCCAGGAATGCCGACAACACGTTGGCATGGGTCTCCACGCCTGGGTACGTCCTGCCCACCGGCGTCACACGCAAATCCAGCAAGCCAGGTGCTGTCGAACCTACCAGCACCAATTGATCCTTGAGTTGACCAGCCGGCAGCAAGCCATCCAGAACGTCCGACGCCGAGATGTACCGAAAGGAACCACCCTTGGCATCGCCCGGCCCACGGTAGGGGATGAGCGTGGCCAACTGCTGGTCCACGGGGAGCGCCAGCGTGCGACCATCTTGGCGCAGCACGATGCTTTGGAGCACATCATGCGTCCCGGACGGCTTGGAATTCACAAAGCCCGGGTGAATCTCTGGCAGACCGATGGCGGTGCGGAACATGGCCAATGCCAGCGATTCGTAATACTGCCCCTGGTACTCTGCCAACAGGGGAAGGGAACGAACAACTCCGTCCTCGTCCGTGATCGAGTTGAAGAAGCCTGCAGCAGGTGCCGCCTGGGTCAGGGACTCAATGTTGCTGCTGTACCCACGCCACGTAGTCGCCCCCAGAGGCAAGCCCCGCAAGCGCTCCACGGGCAGGGCGGGTTCTGGCAACATGCCTTTCGTGATGCCGTCGCGGTCTTCGCCCGAAAGGTAGTAACCCAGCACCACTGGCTGCCCGTGCAGAGACTGCGCAAAAAGAGCGTCATGGTCCAGCGAGGGCGCCAGACGTTCCAGTTGCTCTTTGAATGCCGACTGACTGCGTAAAGGGCCCTGCGCCAGTTGTTGCAGCGTAGAGAGGCCCGAACTTTCATCGGACTCGGCAAACAGAACGTCAAACCCCACCACGGCCACTTGCTGGCGCTCAAACAGCTCATGCACCAGTGCAGCCATCTTGTCCCTGCGCCAGGGCCATTGCCCCACGCGCCCCAGGCTCTTCTCGTCGATATCGACGATGACGATCCGTTCGTCCAGCGTTCGTGGCATGGTCACCCGCAAGCGGGTGTCGTAGATGATGTTATCCAGTCGCTCCAACACCTGCAGGTGGAGCACATCGGCCACGTGCAGCAACGCAAAAACCAGCGGTATCAGCGTGACTGCGATGCGTTGCCAACGTCGGAGGAACAGCTGCGACAAGGACTGCAACATAGGTCCACGCGCAGGAATGGGAGTGTCCAGTCAGCAAGGACCCGCAGCGAAGATGCGAGCCTTTTGCAGAGTATCAGCTTTGCTCGAACTGCATCTCGGTGCCCGCCAGCTCCAGGCGATCCCCGTGCTTCAGAGGAACCGGCGATGCACCAATGGCAGCGCCGTTGAGCAGCGGCATGTCCGGTCCTTCGACATGGGCCAAGACAAAACCCTGGTGCCGCTTGGTGATGGAAGCCACAGCCACACCCGGCTTGCCAATCGTGGTGACCACCTTTTGCAGCGACACTTCACGCCCCGCAGCGGCACCGGACATGACCCGAATCACGGCCGAAATCGGGGCTGGCGCGGGCGCGGCCGGAGCGGGCCTGGCAGCGGCGACCGCAGGCGGCACCATTCCGGGCTTGAAGATCATGGTCTTCTCAAAGTTCTGCCCTTCGGCGTCCTGGAGGAACCGAATCTTGTACTTGCCCACCTCCACCGTATCGCCATTGCGCAACTCCTGGCGCTTGACGGCCTTGGCGTTCACATAAGTGCCGTTGGTGCTGCCCAGGTCTTCAATCTCCACATCCTGTCCCACCATGTGGAGCACGGCATGCTCACCGCTCACCGCAAGGTTGTCGATCACGATGTCGTTGTAGGGGCGCCGGCCCAGCGTGGTCCGCTCCTTGGTCAGCTGCACTTCCTTGATGACAACGCCGTCGATTGAAACGATCATTCTCGGCATGATCCACTCCTGATGTGATGAATTGTTGTAGTTCGGGCCGTTCAAGAGGCCCCTAGCAATCGGGACATGAGGCCACGCTTCTTGCCCCCAGCGGCAGCCTGCACCAGCAGCACGCTCACGTTATCACGACCGCCGTTGGCGTTGGCGGTGTCAATGAGCAGTGTCGCTTTTTCCTCCAAAGGCATGGGCGCCCGCACGAGCTCCGCCAGATCCGAATCGGACACCATGTCGGTGAGCCCATCGGAACAGAGTAGAAACAGATCATTCGGCGCCACCTGAAACTCGTTGACTTCCATCAGCACATTGGGCTCCACACCCAAGGCCCGAGTCACCAGATTGCGATTGGAAGACATGGCCGCCTGCTGCGCCGTCAGCAGCCCCGCATCGACCTGTTCCTGCAACCAGGAATGGTCGCGCGTGATTTGCTGCAAAGCACCATCACGCAGACGGTAACAGCGCGAATCGCCAATATGCCCCAGGATCAGGCGGCTGCCGTGGAACACGGCAACCACCAGCGTCGTACCCATGCCCGCGTACTGCGGATTGGAGAGAGATGCCCCCAGAATGGCGTGATTGGCGTTTTCCACGCAGATTTCCAGCGCCCGGCGCACGTCCGTGGACTGAGGACTCGCGCCGGCTTGGGCCAACCAGCGGGCCATTTCGGTACGGATAAAGGTGGTGGCCATGCCACTGGCCACTTCGCCCGCGTTGTAGCCGCCCATGCCATCGGCCAATATCGCGACCTGCGCATCGCGGTCAACGGCTACCGCGTCTTCGTTGTTGGAACGCACGCGGCCCTTGTCGGTCCGCGCAGTGAATTCGTAGGTCATGGATGTGGAGGCGTGCGTCATGGGGCGCCCGAAATCGGCGGGGCTGCCGCACCCCGCACAGCGGGGGGCTCCATCACGGTTTCCTGAAAATCCGCCATTTCTTGCCCTGTTGCATCGCGGTCCGCATCATAGACGACTGGTTCAGGGCTGAATCGAGCATCGCCGGCCATGGCCTGCCGCAGATCCGCCGCGAACTGCCGCCCGGTCTGATAACGCGCCTCTGGCCGCTTTTGCAACGACAGCGCCACCACCCTGGCCACCGCGGCTGAGAGTTCGGGGCGCAGTTGGCGCACATCGGGCGCCTCCACGCTCGCGATCTTGTGCATCAGCTCGGTCATGGACGCGCCCCGCAGCGGCAGCGTGCCCGTCAACAACTGGAAGAGGGTGATGCCCAGCGAATAAAGGTCGGAGCGCCCATCGACTTTCTTTCCCGCCAGTTGCTCCGGAGACATGAAGCTGGGTGTTCCCAGAACCAGCCCCGTACGGGTCTTGCTCGAATCCGTGATGCGGGCAATACCGAAGTCCGTCACCTTCACCGCGTCGGTACCGCTGTCAAACATGATGTTGGCGGGCTTGATATCGCGGTGCACCACATTGTGGGCATGGGCATAGTCCAGCGCATCGGCCACCCTGGCTGCAATGGAGAGCACGGAGGGGACCGGCAGCAGCCGGTCCTGGCCACAGACATGGGTCAGGTCCTGACCCTTGAGGAACTCCATGGCGATATAGGCCAAGTCATGCTCCTCACCGGCATCAAAAATGGTGACGATGTTCGGATGCTGTAATCGGCCAGCAGTTTCGGCCTCGCGGAAAAACCGTGCGCGCGCATCGATCAGGGCGTCACCTTCGAACTCCTGCCCCAAGGCCAGTGTCTTGATGGCTACGACGCGGCCGATCTTCGGATCGCGCCCCAGATACACCACTCCCATGGCGCCTTTGCCAATTTCGCGATCAATCTGGTAGCGCCCCAACATGGGCACGCCGACACTCGCATCGCCTGGCAGGCGGGGCGCTGCAGCGCCGGCACCCGGCAAAGAGTCTGTGGCGCCCTGCGGAGCTTGCGCGCCACCTTGTGCCTGAGCCTTGGCACGCTTGTAGCGGCTGCGGGCGTCCTTGTAGTGCCGGTCATGGCGCAGGATATGTTCGTAGACCGTCTGCGCCTTGCCGAAGTGGCGCTTGCGCTCGAAATCCTCCGCCAGATGGTAGAGATTGTCCAGAAGCGCGTCGCTGGCAGGTACCTTGCGCAGGCGCTCAAAGGCCATATCCAGTTGTCCCTGGCCCTGCAGGGCCAAGCCCATCATGCGGTCCGTCTCGGCGGCTTCTGCGGAACGTCCAGAGGCGTCACTCAGTCGACCACGGTGCAAAAGCACCACCACGGCAGTACCCGCCAACACAGCCAGCACTGGCAGCAACAACGGAACCCACAACCCCCCATAGCGCAGAAGGGTCCATTCGGCGATGACAACGGTGAGCACGAGCGCCGTACCGACCCCCATCCCGACGGGGCGCGCCAAACGCGGCGCCAACAGCACCAGATACACCGCCCCCAGCGCCAACACCAGCCAAGCGACCGGAGTAGCCCAGCCTGGCTCTATCACGCCCAGCCCGAGGCGAATGGATGACAAGGTTTGCGCCACAACCTCCACC
>Ga0066485_1000228_pt1 | contig 13377 bp, 9 predicted proteins | sample LakWasM127_HOW14_2_FD_59587 | JGI IMG/M metagenome (GOLD analysis project Ga0066485, IMG submission 59587) | Freshwater sediment methanotrophic microbial communities from Lake Washington under simulated oxygen tension - Sediment Metagenome 127_HOW14 | ecosystem: Environmental > Aquatic >... | reverse complement strand
ACGAACATATCCTGGAAAAAATACAAAAAGAGGAGCCGGAGCTATACTCTGTGATTATCAATCAGGCTAAAGAATTCATATCGTCTATAGTCGAACCCGAAGATTTAAAGGAGTTCGAATAATAATGCCTGTTCATCATGAAGATTCACTACTAGCGTTAACCGCATTGAAATTTTTCCCAGTATCAATTCGAGAATCTCTAATTTCTGATTTAAGTTTTCGGAATCGTTATGGGTTAAGTAATGACGGCCAAATTACCTTCGGAGACAACGAAGCATCGTTTCAGACTTCAGGTTTTTATAATTCCGTTCGAAAAATTCTTGAAAAAAGGGATGCTCAACAAATCCTACTAGATACATCAAAAAGGGAATGGCTTTTGGAGACCGTACCTGTAAATAATGAGTGCCGGATTAGCTTATCGCATGGAGAATGCAAATTTTTCCTGCCAGATCTATCCGCTTTCTCTGCTGATAGAACAGAAAGGTTGAATGCCTTTGAGCGAATAGCTGAAGAGGTTAATTTACCGGAGAAGGCAGTAAACAAATGGCGAAAAATTCTCTCTTCTGCAGCTTTGCAGGATGATGAGTTTGGAGAACTTCATAATGAAATCAAAGAAACCCCGATTCGAGTGGCAACATTGGCTAGGTCGGAAATAACGAGAGGAGAGAGTAGTTTCTCGACACTTGTTCCGCGATCAAGTCTTTATTTCAATAGTCTTGTTGGTGAGTATCAGCAAAGCCTAAACATTGTAGAGTATGCGAATTCAGTAGCAAAAAAGCATATTAGTCAGCTGATGTTATGGAGAGCTTATGACGGATTCTTGCTCGCGCTATTATTGTCATCGCATTCGTCATTACCATCCGCAATAGATATTGATCGATTAAATGAAGATGACCTTGTTCAGGCTTACGAGTGGCTACAAGTCAAAGGAGACAGAATATCTCAACTCGGAGCAATTGAGATCGGTCTATCAATTTTAGACAAATACCCAAAAATTGAGCCCTATATTAAAAATCTAATTCAGCAAATACGGGATGACAATTGCGATGCTGACAGCAGCAGATTTATGCTGTTATCCGCATTAATCGTGTTAGTTGATGGTGAACTTGCTCGGACAAGAATTCTGACAGGGAAGCCAGCGTTTTGGAGAAGATTGGCATCAATTGCGCAAGCATCATTAATAGAACGCGAAATCATTAGTTTGTCTGTAAATGTTACCAATTTCTCTAAATGGGCGCTTGAAGCCAGGGGAATGATTTATTATCTTCAAGGTATGACTGATCTTCGACACGAACCACGGTGGCAGCCAGATTCAGTGTCGTCCACTCAGCTTAAAGCTGAGTTCATAGGGAGAATAATCAACGTAGCAAATCAAAACGCATCGAAGATTGAAGCATCGACTTTGCGTAACTTATTGTTTGGAGAATCTCCTGAAAGTCTTCAATCATTTATTGAATATCCATTTCCTTTTTTACCTGGTCCCTTGGAAGGTGGTATTGAATCGCAAACTGATCCATCTGATGATTTTTTGCGGATAATTCAAGAACGGCTAGGAGATGGCATGCTCCAGCCGACATCGTTTGCAGCTCTCGTTAACTCGGTTTTATTATTTCGTCTTGATTCAAACCAAGCAGAACTTGCTGCTAAGGCATTGAGGGAAATGAAACATCAGTTAAAGAGGGTAGGCAATAAAAATGAGCTAATTTATGTTTTACGTGGACTCGCTACCGTTGCTTCAGTAACCAGAAGTGTCGAACTCGCAGAAGAATTGAGAATCTTGGTGCGAAGATATAGACACGAACAGGTACACAAATTATCTGCTGAAGATTCAATATGGGTAGGACTTATTGCGGCGGCGGCTCATTCTGATCTTACTGATTGGTGCCACTTTGTGGGTGAGTGGGTGACGGAACTAGCTTTTCAAACATTACAACACGATGAAATCGAAAAACTGTACTCCCACATACAGCAGCTTTGTCATATTGTTCCAGAACTATGGGGTACATGCGGAAGAGCAGACGCGGCTTTAAGTTCTGTTCGTATGCACACAAACTCGCCATTATGATTCTTAGATTTAATTATCAAGTTTACTTAGCAGGGACAGGGGTAGCGGTTAATTGTGACCGCTGAATGACCACTTTCCAAAGTTAACCAGCCATTCACTTGAAACTGGCCAATGACGGGTAATGGCCGAACTTGCTCTGTCAACATTGAAGGAGTAAAACAGACCCAAACCAGACAATTAACTCATATCTTTAAATGTCGGTTGAGAGTCTCATTTCGGTCATTTGAAATGTACTTTTTGGAGTTACTCCGATCCGTTTATCATGCATAAAATGTTGATTAAACCGCTTAGAAAATTTGGTATTAAAACTCATTCCTGACAACTAGATACGATAAAACCTGTGTTAGTCAGACTTGGATAATAATTTGTTAAGTTTTGGAAAAGAATGGATCAATTGTCTAAATTAAGCATACTCACTATTCCTTTCTCGGTAATTATTTCTGTGTGCTATTTGTGGGGGTATTGGGGAACATTTGCTATAGATATATTTTCCTTCCTAACAGCATCTGACATTATTGTTCTATCGACAGTGCCTCTTCTTGGAGTAGGAGTTTTTTCGGTTATTGGTATAGGAGTCGGTAGTGCAATTCATCAGTTTGAAGATAAGACTGAAGGTAGCGAAAATAAAAACATTATCGCGGCTAAAAAAGCCATCAAGCTTTCTGATAAAGTGTTTTTGGTATTTATTGTACTCACCATCTTTTTTGGTGGCCCTAGCAAGTGGCTAATCTTACCTATGTTATTTGCTTTATTGGTGACCACCCTAGTTTTTCTTAGTGGTCTAATCGAAAATGACTCATACTTAAGAAACCAACTGATGTTAGTCTTTATTGCCACCCTTTTCCCACTTCAAGCATATGGCTATGGAAAATATCAATCGCTTAAAATTGAAGAAGGAAGTGTTTTTAAATATATAACAAATGAAATAAAAGGTTTAACAGCAGAAGAAAAAGATCTTCGCTATCTTGGAAAAGCTGGAAATGATATTTTTATTTACCATGCAAAACTTCAACAGATAGTGGTTATTAGTCGATCACTAGTTGACCCTTTAAGAATTAGAACATCTAATAATCATATTGAAAGAAATGCGGAGCAGAAAAGGATACAGCCTAATTAGGTTTTCCAGTTGATCAAAGGATCAGACTTATATTACTGTAATTTGCGTCGATAACTTAACTCCTTACTCAACTCGGACGGTTCTAATCCCTATCGGTTAGCTCACGAGTTGAACCGCAGTTTTCTGACCATCCCCGCCATTTCTTTGAAATTCTCGATCGTCTCTTTTTGGCTGGACTGCGGCATTCGCGAAAGACCGAGTTCGACCCAAGCTGGCCGTTTACAACAGTTATTTGATCGGCTGGTTATTGCCGGTTAACAGACAATCGCTAAGATAAGAAGAAACTGTATATTATCCAATACGGAAAGATATACTGTTAGCGTCTGTGGAATTTACTGAGTTTGTTGTCTAGAGTGAGGTAATCATGGATGATATACAGAAACTATTTAATCACTTGTTAGGCATATAGATGTTCGTTACTGCAGAAACTTTTGAAGACCGCCTTCGAAACGCAATAAGTGTAGCTTGGCATGTATTCGCCAGAAAAGTTGGCGGTGGGTTAATTCCAATCAACAAGGAAGCGTCTATGCAGCTTCAATACGCCTACATATTGAAGCAGATTCTTCCACTTACTTTGCATCACAAAGAAGAAAGTGCAGAACTAGAGCTTGAAACTGGGGTAAAAACAAAAAATGGCTCGAACAATATCGACGTTCTACTACGAGCCAAATCACTATCTGGAGAACTTCGGATAGCAATAGAGATGAAATGTTATCGAGCGGTAGCAGCCTCGGGAGGCAATCGTGGAGCACATGATATTTTCATGAAAGATGTATACGAAGACTTACACATACTTGAGGAGTACATAGAGCTTGGTCACGCTTCGCGTGGAATTGCATTAGTGATGAATGATCTTGAGCGTTTTGTAAATCCAAGAGTAAGGAAGGGGAAGTGCTGGGCTTACGATATTTCACATGGCTATACATTTCCAGGTGGTCAACTATCTGTTCCCGTAGGAGGAAAGTCCGTGATGGTAAATCTCAGCAAAAGCTACACGTTCAGCTGGGAGAAATTCGGCTCGCTGTGGTTCACAGAAGTTGAAGGTGTGAGCCTAACTCACTCATCAAGTGGGACATGCTAAAGCGCGCCTATTATGTCAGACGTTACGCCTATTAATCCAATAAAACGAGCGGTTCTCTTTTACGCCACGCAAATCGTACTTCTCGGCAGTATAGGATTTGCATTGTGGGTCTTCTATGGTTGGTGGCTATTTGGTTTCTTTTCGGCGACAGACATTCTGGAGGCTTGGTTGCTTGCGCTGTTTCTTGTTGCGTCTTTCGTGCTCTCTGTTTGTGCCCCCGTGCAGTGGCTAGCTATAAAATTGAAAAAAGGAAAGTGTGCGTATCTCTTCGGTTTAATATCCGGACCAATTAGCGTGTTTATGTTTCTTGCGGTATTTACCCACTACCATGTCAATTTTCACAATTACGTCTTTCGGCAGTGGTTAATGCATGTAATTTTTGGAGTGCTGGGCTTGTGGTTCAGCATCAACTATCAAAAGAGAAAACCGGCATAACCGTCGCTCAAGCCGACTTCACTCGGCTCGTGGCTTAGCTTTACGTTATAACCTTAGGAAAGTGGGGAATCAGTGATTAGCTATTTTGATAATTGGAGGGCTAAAGATATACACAAAGATCAGCTATTTATTACTGATGGAGTTATTGACCAAGACCTTTGGGATAAATCAAGTGAGAAAGTTATGTTTCTACTCAAAGAAGCTTACGACTCTAAAAAATCAGAAGGAACATGGGATTTACCAACATTAATAAAAAGGCGCGGCGTATCTGGTAGAACCTTTAAGCCAATGGCTCAATGGGCGTATGGTATTCATAAAATTCTAAAGGATGGTGAGATTTCACCTTATGTTCAAGTCGGTGAAGATGTTAGACAAGCTCTCTTTTCTTCAGCCGTAGTAAATATTAAAAAAAGCAGCGGGAAGAAGAGCTCTACAACGAAAGATCTTGAAAAATATGTAAGCGAAGATTGGAATCTGCTTTCATCTCAAATTAAAGATATAAGTCCAAATATTATTGTGTGTGGTAATACTTGGTCACTTATCAGCAAGAAACTTGAGAATAAAAAGAAAATTTCTGATCGCGCATATATTTCAGATGGGGTAATTTATATAAGCTTTTGGCATCCATCTAACAGGTCATCCAATCTAATGAGTTACTATTCACTTTGTGCAATAGTTCAAATGGCGTTGAAGAGTTCGAGTTTCAATTTATAACAAGGCTATTAACTCGGACCGCAAAAAGCGCTACGTTGCTCTGCTTTTTGCGTCCGGTTATAGCGATCGTTAAATGACCAGCTTTGTGTAAACGACTTGCCGCTAACAACCAATACCTGTTCGTCTCTTTTTGGCCGAACTGCGGCATTCGTAGAAGGCCGAGTTCGACTCACAGCTGCCTTAGACGATTAGCAGACATCTGGCTGTTTTCTGTTGTATAGCTGACTTAATCTCTATCACATAAAGTTGGATAAGTTAAGACATGGAAACCAACATAAAATCAGAATTTGTTGTTTAGCCTCTAGCAATTAGCGATGATATACGGAAACCATTTATTCACAGTCAGCCAAAGTCAAAGGAGATTTGATTGCAGACGCCTTTCCTGATAAAAAATCTGTCACAGGAGATCAACCGTTCAGTTACCAATGAAGCTTGCGCAGATGTTCCCGTGGCTGAGGCGATTCGAAAGCACCTAGAGGAGGTTTGTGAAAGGGCCTTGGCTCTGGATCAACTGCAGCTTGATTCCCTGCCCACGTTTTGGCCTCCTAGACTAGCTCACGCAATGCGTACCGGGGAAAGTGCTGTTTTCTTTGGAGCAGGCCTGTCAATTCCGTGCGGTATTCCGGGGTGGAACAAAATTCTGGCTGAATATTTCGGACTTGAGAAAGCACTTCTAGACGACGATGAACTTAAGTCGGACCCCCTGACCACCGCGGAACTGGCAAGCCAACGACTCGGCCACGAGGTTCTTCAGGACACTCTGAGATCAGTCATGTCTCGAGCTGACAAGTTCTCCACGAATCATCTCTTGCTTGCCGCTTTGCGGCTACCCATCTATATCACCACAAACTACGATGTGCTATTCGAGAAGGCATGGCGGTTTGTCAATTCCAAACCGATTCCCGTCGTGGTGAACAGTGCAGATCTTGGAAGGGATGAGGTACGGAGAGCTCTCACAGAAAACACAGGAGTGTTGTTCAAGATTCACGGATGCGCCTCCCGGCTTGACGAATACCTGATTCTGACAAGAAGGGACTATCGAAGGCACTATCGTCTTAATAAAGCCTTCTTCGAACAATTGAAGGAACTTCTCAGGGACAGGCACACCTTATTTCTGGGCTTCAGCCATAATGACCCAGAGGTATCGCGATTGGTTGAAGACACGATCTACGAATATGAGCACCTTCGTGATGGTGGTAACCATGTTTCGACGCGTCCGCACTTCTACAGTCTGCAGTTTGACATGCGGTCTCATACTCCCGAAGTATTTGCCGCACGGGGTATTGTGGCCCTGCATCCTCCGCTTATAACGGCACAAATCGAATATGTTCGCAGCCAAGGTCTTGGTATAGCATTGGCAGACATGGCGACTATTCGATGTCATCCGAAGTCTCCAGACGTTCATGTCTATCAGCGCCTTCAAAAAGTCGTAAACTCCCTCTCAACCGAATTGCGAGAAGGACTTCTAAAACTAGAAGCCGTTTCGCTGTATGCGCTGGAATATCTTGGGGGGAATCACGATACGTCATGGTTGGAAGAAGTCCAGCAGAGTCTTGGGTCATTGGCAAGTCAGGGAACCTACTTGTTAAATGATCAAGGAATTCCCGAGGCGTACGCGACTCCTCCAGGAATCTCGCATCAAGATAGAGCTACAAAGCCAGGCTATTCTTTTTCAGATCGCCCCTATTTCCGGCAAGCCAAGACTTTCCGCACCAAGTTCGTTTCCGATGTCGCCGAGTCGGTGTTCAACGAGAACTCGACCTTCTTTCTCTGCTGTCCACTGATGTCGGACGGATACATGAAGGGTCTTCTCTTCTCAGCTTGCCAGATCGGGCAATGGAATACACCGCGTGATCTAGCTCGCATCTTCTGGGACGATGATATGGCTTTACTCCTAATTGATAGCAACGGTCTGTGCCTACTCCCACCAAATAACGAATTCCCCGTTACCGATGTCGACCAAAATGGACATCAAACTCCGAACTCAGGTTATCCACATCGACGACTCTTGTACCTAAGCCGGCGAGATCTATTGACAACGCATATCGCCAACAGCGTCATTCCCATTTCTCTTGATGATGACGTGCTTCGATTTGCTGATGGTTACTCTCAGTTCTCAGTCATTGCTGATATCCCGGAGACTAGGTGGAAAGTTGCGGTCTCCGTCCCAATTGTGACAGTGAAATGACAAGATCAGCGCATATGATCATCTAGAGTCGGCCGACTGCTACTATTCACGAAAGTCGCCTAACGTAAGAAGTACATAGTTAGCGTTCTGAGTACATTTGCTGAGTTTATCGTTCAATAAAGGCGAAAGGCGGAAACCATAATAATTTCTAGTAGTCTGTCGGATAAGCGTTAATCAACTATTTTTAGTGGAAAATATTTAGCATATATATGCGGGTCTATACGATAATGTGGTTTTATGCTCAAAATCTAAGCCAAATTCCCCAGTGTGGTGGAGAATAATTGGTATCGAATCGCTAAGTCCGACAGACTCCTAGGCGTAGGAATTAAACTTGAGACTGGAGACAATTTGCAGTGATTGAGTCAGCAGGCAGGTTCTACCTGATAGTTTGTACCGTTACCATAACGGTCATGTATGGAGCATTCGTTCATTTACTTCCACTAATTCAGACGATGTTTGCTCCTTCATGGACTGTTATTCTTGGAGGAACTATCATCGCATCTATTACACTTTATAAACTAATTGCATGGGCAGTTGAACTAATACTGAGTAAGTGGCTTTGGTTTAAGTCGAGAGTGTTCGGCGCATCATTTATGCACGGCACATGGATCGGCTACTTTCGTGGCCACGATGACGATTTGAGATATATCGTGGAGCATTTTGAGCAGAATTTCGAGGGCCTAGTCATACGGGGGCAATCGTTCGATGAACAGGGTAAAGAACATGCTCATTGGGTATCACTATCAACTAGCATTGATGCGAAGAGTGGGAGACTGAGCTATCTGTCTTTGTGCGACATACTTAGCAGAAACGTGACAGTTCAGAGCGTGTGCGTTTTCCAACTTGAGCGTGACGACCAGTCCAATATGGCACTCGCACTGCACGGCTACGCCGTTGACGTGAATGATGGGATCCGCATAGCTGTTACGGAAAGTAAGATCGATATGCGCCTACTTCCCATTAGGTCTGCATTGCAGCGAGCAAAGGAGATGGCTAGTGCATCATCTGCCCATCTAGGCGTTCCAATGAAAATGGAATCCTCTTCACCGCCCTGATGAATTATGGTTTTGAGTGACTGTTTCCCTAAGTTCAACCGACATTCATTATGTATTATTGACAGGCCGGTTATGGCCGAATTTCGTCATTCAATTGACAGGCAAAAACCGATCCACAAGAACCACTCAATTCATATTTCCAAACGGCAGCATACTCACGACAAGCGGACAGTCAATTTTAGTTAATCATCTGGCACTACCTATATCCAGAAACGAAGGTTTTGGATAGCTTAGGAAGTGTTATTTTCAGAAGAAGAGGCAAAACTCGTAGTCGAGGAAAACCTAGCACATTTTGTTAAGACGAGCGTGCCGGTCGCCACCGCGCCGCAGCCATCCAAACCTTATTGGGTTCCGCCAAGCTGAATGGCCTGAATTCAGCAGCATGATTAAAAGACACTTTGGAAAAATTGCCCATTTGGCCAAATAGCCGAATCGATGAACTGCTCCCGGATAATTACAATAGCCGCCGCTATGTTACTGTTCTTAATAGGCTCACTGTCTGGCTTGACTGGCAAAACGGGCACAGGAAGTGAAGAAATTTGGAAGCTCTTATACAGCTATAGTTCTCTAATCGCTACACTGGACCTTAAATCCCACTCAAAATCTATCTTATCAGTAATAGTACGGATAGCGATCCGGTCAGAAGCAGGAATACTATTTGTTTAAATTGTTGAGCTTCAGTTTAGCCAACAGGCTAGGCAATACGCCAAATAAGACGCTACTTCTATGGAAGCTGCGTTCATGGACATACTCCTCTAATAACACGTACTCATTCAAACGACCATGACTACCCGACAACGTCCAGATCTCGAACGCAGACCACATCCTTTCAATCACACGAATCTGACACGTTCGATCATCGCGCCTCCGCTGCTAGAGCAGATCGAGCAGGAACTAAAAGTCTCAAAGGACATTGAGGACAAACACCCACTCATCCGCGACACGCACAACGCCGCAATTTTCCTGCACCCGGATTTTCCCGGCGGCTCGTCAGCCGCGTTAGAAGTGGTTCGCAAGCTTCTTCCCGAAGCTGCTAAGAAAGTCGGCGCAAAAACGTCGCCAAGTGTCGATGAGCCCGATCCAAAGATCAGCGATCATGTCGCGCTCTCCTCACTTGAGGGCGCAGTCATCCGTCGGCTCCTCAGGATGATGGCCGCGGATCGGCAACCCGCTATCGAACGCATCTGGCCGACGCAATTCGAGGTGATCATCGACATCAATCTCGACTTCAAGCCGCTCGAGATAGGCGGCGGCAAATCGGACGTCAAAGACGACGAATTCAAGCACCCTGATCCGCGCCGGGTCGCCAAGGCTCTGATCAAGAAATACATCGAGGAGGCAAAGACAGCCGCTCAGGTGACCGATCCAGACCAAGGCGTGGACGAGTACAAGACCGAGGTGAGCAACCAATATGTGTTTGCCCGGCTTGAGGGAAGCGTGATCAAGGCGCTCGTCGAGATTGACCTGCGGGAAGCCAAAAGGTTGGCTAAGAAAGCGACCGTAGCAAAGCCTAAAGTCATCGAGCAAGCTGTCGGCCGAAAAGGCGAAGCCACCAATGAAGCAATTGACGCGGCCCCGACCATCGAGATTTCCCGTTTCCGAACGATCCACCATATTTGGCCCGACTTCGAGGTTCGGAGCTGCATCACCCGCTCGATCTGCACAGTTAAAGTCGATGCCGCGCGCAACTCCTTCACCGCCTCGGGCGAAGGCATCACTTGGGCTGTCATGGACACAGGGATCGACGGCTTGCACCCGCATTTCTGCCTCCACGGAAACATCGATCTCATCTCGCCGTATCACGCAGATTTCACCGGTACGCAGGGCGGGGCTAGACCTCTGCAGGACGATTGTGGACATGGAACTCACGTTGCTGGGATCATTGCGGGTGAACAGTCGCAGAAAAAAGGCTCAGACCGAATAAAGATGCTCGCTGTCTCGCGAGAGCTCGATGCCAACCAAAAAGCAGTTCTCCGTAAAGTGGAGCTGGAATCGGTCAGTGGCATGGCTCCCAAGTGCAAGCTCGTGAGTCTCAAGGTACTTGATGAATTCGGCATCGGGAATGCAAGTAACGTGATCGCGGCTATCTCGCACGTGCAGTTGTTAAACGGTCATGGGCGTGACCTTAAAATCCATGGCGTTAATCTCAGCCTTGGCTTTCCTTTCGATCCAAAGTGGTTCGCCTGCGGCCACAGCCCGTTGTGCACCGAAGTCAACCGTCTCGTCAAATCTGGCGTCGTCGTCGTGATCGCAGCGGGCAACACCGGTTATGGCACGCTGCAAACGAAAGAGGGTAAAAGCGACACCTGCCTCGACCTGACTATTAACGACCCTGGTAATGCCGAATACGCGATCACGGTCGGCTCGACCCATCGCGACATGCCGCACAGGTATGGTGTTTCCTACTTTTCTTCCAAAGGGCCGACGGGCGACGGCCGTTACAAGCCCGACCTAATCGCGCCGGGTGAAAAAATCATTTCCTGCGCCGCAGCGAATAGCAATCTGGTCAAGCGCGAAGGCAGCGATGAATGCTCGTACTTTGAAAACAGTGGCACCAGTATGGCCGCACCGCACGTCAGCGGCGCGATCGCAGCGTTCCTTTCCGTCCGCTCCGAATTCATTGGAGAGGCCGAAAAGGTCAAAGAAATCTTCACCTCCACGGCGACCGACCTCGGCCGCGACCGCTACTTTCAGGGCGCAGGGCTCGTGGATCTTATGCGCGCCATTCAATCTGTGTGATTCTCCAGAAAACCAATAACCCGAGGTATACCATGAACGACAATATCAAAGGCATTCCTTACAGTACCGCTGAATTTGACAAAGAGGGCGGGCTACTGGCTAAGCCGAAGGTTCCTGCTGGCTGCACCGACCTCATCGTCATCTCTCACGGCTGGAACAACGACCGCAATGAGGCCGATGCACTCTACCGCAAACTTTTCGAGAACTTCGTTGATGTCACTACCGATGATAACGCGATCAAGCAGCGCAATATCGCCATCATCGGAGTCATCTGGCCATCCAAGAAATTTAATGAGTTCATGACCCAGCTGCCAATAGGCAGCAAGGTCGCCAGTGGAGCAGCATCAGCCAGTGAGTCCGTGGATAAAAAGGCCTCCGAGGCAGAGATGCTTGCCGCGATTGACCGTGCCGCGCCGCTGTTTGACGACGACGGCGACAGCGAGCGCGTGGCTAAGCTGCGCGAGCTCGTCCCGATGCTCGAGGACGACAAGGAGGCGCAACGGGAGTTCGTGGAAACGCTCCGCGCCCTGCTTGACCCAGATGGCTCGAAAAAGAGCGAGCAGAACAGAGAAGACAGCTCAGCCATCTTCTTCAGGGCTCGGGCCAATGACGTCTTTGAGCGTGCAGCCCAAGCGCCCGACGATACGCCGTCCACCCCATCCCTAGACAGCGCCGATCCAGTGGCTGCGGTGGGCCATGCCGCCGGGATTGGCAGCTTCTTTTCCGGTGCCACCAATGCGGTCGTCGATCTTCTCAACCTCACCACCTATTTTGAGATGAAGCAGCGCGCCGGCACGGTGGGCAAAGATGGCTTGGCCCCGCTCATCGACGAATTGGCCGACCAAGTCGAGCGTATCCATCTCGTCGGACATAGCTTTGGCGGACGCGTGGTAACGGCTGCGGCAGCCAATTCCACGACAACCAAGCTCCACAGCATGGCGCTCTTGCAGGCGGCTTTTTCGCACAACGGCTTTTCGAAAACACAAAGCGGCTTTTTCCGGAGTGTCGTGACCAACCGGCGCGTCAACGGCCCGATTCTGATTACACACACCAAAAACGACACGGCGGTCGGCCTTGCCTATCCGGCCGCATCGCGCATCAGCGGAGACAATGTTGCCGGCTTTGGCGACGCGGATGACGAATTCGGCGGCATCGGCAGCAACGGTGCGCAGCAGATGGAAGAAGGCGAGATCTCCTCCGCTATTAAAGAGTTGCTGCAGATCAAACTGCCCTACCCGTGGCAGCCCGGCAAGTTTCACAACCTCGAGAGCAGCAAATTCATCGTCGATCCAGAAGGTGGCGACGCGCATGGCTTTGTATTCGTTCCTCAAGTCGCCTGGGCGATCAGCCGTGCCGTAGTGTCATAGAGAGAAAATTAAGGGAGCAGAGAACAATTTGAGCCAGTAAGTTAGCAACATGGCGCTCAAGCGGGACGTGCCTTTTCGTAGCGGTTTTGAAGGTTTGTAATTTTTCCGGTTTAGGTGGCTTCGCAAATAGTTTACGAAAGGCGCGCGCCTTAGCTTTACGTTAGCGCGGCAAGCGAAGCTTGCCGTTTCTTGCAGGGTGAAAGTCCCTGTCGGGCAAGGTCTAGCCAACCACCCGTATCGAGTGTTGCGTCCCTGGCGGAGCGTTGTAGGCGGTTTCGACTGCGGCAAACGCGAACAAGAGGGGCGAAGCGTACACAGAGAACCACATAGGCCACAGGGGATACGCACATCCCTGAAGCTAGGTCAGCATCGTTATAGCATAAATGCAGTCGGCGACGTTGTTAACGTGACGGAAGCCAATACAAAGAAATCACCAAGGCGAGATTTCTGAGGGACTGTCGGTGTCCAGGGGCGTGGCATGTGTGGAAAGAAACGGACGAGAACTTGCGAGACCTCACCAGTTTCCTGATGGCCGGAATACGGTATGCGGATATTGAGTGTAGTGGTCAAGTTTTTTCGGACACCAAAATAGGTTGTTCATCTGCCATTTTCCGTT
>Ga0066485_1000199_pt1 | contig 14006 bp, 6 predicted proteins | sample LakWasM127_HOW14_2_FD_59587 | JGI IMG/M metagenome (GOLD analysis project Ga0066485, IMG submission 59587) | Freshwater sediment methanotrophic microbial communities from Lake Washington under simulated oxygen tension - Sediment Metagenome 127_HOW14 | ecosystem: Environmental > Aquatic >... | reverse complement strand
TGTATTCTCCTGCTGTTGTAATTGAATTGTACATCGCTTTGAAAGCTTGATTCAGAAAGGGTTCTTACATTTCTGCTAGTAGAAAGATCATGTAAAATATTGATGAGCGCCATTACAGAATCAAAACCGGTTTTTTGATGCAGCGTAGTAATGCGTGGATAAATATTTTCGATGGTTTCTTTTGAAAAAAGAATTCCCCGGTTAGATATCTCAAACATCTTGCGGATAAAGCTTAACTGGTTACGCAACAAAAATTTTTCATCAAACAGGTCTTTATGCCATTGTATGGTTACTTCTTTTATTTCGGGGCTTTTGCAATTGTGTGTAAACCATGCATGTGATAAGTTAGGGCCAATCAATACCAGTTCCAGTTCATCAATTTCATCAACATGATCTCCCACAATTCTTTTGGCGCCTTTTGCATTGAGGATGAGGTTGAGTTCATACTCATCATGATAATGCAATGGAAAATTGAAGTTTGTTTTAACTCTCGAAAAGATCGTGAAGCAATCGTTCTGTGTGAGGGGTGTTATTTCCCTCATGATATTCTTATTCATATTTCAGGCGTATAAAAAAGTTACTTCAAAAGCAATAACAATCACAAATATTGACGAATAGTATCAGCGTTAAAAAAGGAAATTTGCTGTTGTTTTTCTTTGCTATCCTACTGCAAAATAGCTTCTTATCACCAAACAAAATAATTTGCTATGCGATTAAATCAACAATAGGATAATAAAGTATTAGTATGGGGGAAATTGATAGTCTTACTTTTGTTTGATAAACCTTTTGCATTGGCTACTACTTTTTTTACACTGTTTTCTTCCCGAAAATATTGTCTGGCGCTTTTCATTTGCCTGGCGTTTGCCGGTACTTGTTGGGCACAGCCAATCGATAAAAAAGCTACCAGAGAAACAAAGGCTTTGTATAAAAATTTGCAGTTGTTGTTAACGAAAGGGATCCTTTTCGGTCACCAGGATGACCTGGCTTATGGTGTTAACTGGAAATACCAGGAGGGCAGGAGTGATGTAAAAGACGTGGCAGGAGAATATCCCGGTTTGTTTGGCTGGGAGCTGGGTGGACTGGAGAATGATGCTGCTGTAAACCTGGATAGTGTGCCATTCGATAAAATGAAAGCGTATATCCGTAAGGGATACCAGGCCGGTTCGGTGATCACTATCAGCTGGCATTTGAATAACCCACTTACCGGAAAGTCATCCTGGGATCCATCTCCTGCAAATACCATTCCTTCCATTTTACCTGGCGGAGAAAAGAATGCGCTGTTCAACACCTGGCTCGATAAAGTAGCGGTGTTCTTAAAAAGTTTGACCACTGCTGATGGGGTGTACATTCCTGTTATCTTTCGTCCTTATCATGAACTGGGAGGTAACTGGTTTTGGTGGGGTGGAAAAAATTGCACCACTCAGGAATATGTTGCGCTGTGGAAATACACGGTTACTTATTTGAAAGACAAGAAAAACATCCATCATCTTTTGTATGCATTCAGTAACAGTGGCTTTGCTACTGAACAGGAATTCCTGGAAAGATATCCTGGTAATGAATGGGCGGATATTGTTGGCTTTGATACTTACCAGTTTGGCGACAGCAGTTCCAATGAACCATTTGTAAAGAACCTGGATGGCATGCTCACACAGCTGGAGAAGATCGCTAAAGACAATAAAAAGATACCGGCGCTTACGGAAGCAGGTTATAATAAAATACCTTACGCCAATTGGTGGACGGATGTGTTATACAAGGCTTTGGAAAAACATGCCATTGCCTATGTATTGCTCTGGCGCAATGCAGGTGTAAAGCCTAATAATGAAGTGGAATATTTTGCGCCTTATAAGGCACAAACATCTGCAGCCAATTTTGTAACATTTAGTAAAAAGAAAAAAATATATTTTCAGCATAGAACAAAACAATTAAAATTATATCGTTGACCGTTCCGTTTTAAAATCCATTTACAATTGAAAAATTTATCCTTGCGTATTGAACCAAAGGCTGCTTACTATATATGAAATTACAACTGATAGATATCCTCATACTCCTCTGCTATCTCGCTACCATGATATTGATTGGTTTCTGGATGCGGAAAAAAGCCCGGCAAAATAAAGAGAGTTACCTGATGGGAGGCAAAAGCCTTCCCTGGTATATGCTGGGGCTTAGCGATGCATCTGATATGTTTGATATCAGCGGTACCATGTGGATGGTAGCTCTGTGTTTTGTGTATGGATTAAAAAGTATCTGGATACCCTGGCTATGGCCGGTTTTTAACCAGGTATTTATGATGATGTTTTTGAGCAAGTGGTTACGGAGAAGCAATGCCAATACCGGTGCCGAATGGTTGCAAACAAGGTTCGGTTCAACCGGCAAAGGCGTAGTGGGTTCTCATGTGGTAGTGATCGCCTTTGCATTGATTGGTTGTCTTGGTTTTTTAGCCTATGGTTTTGTCGGGCTGGGAAAATTTATGGAAATATTTGTTCCCTGGGATGTCATCAAAGCGTATGTACCTTTTGATGTATCACCTAAATATGTTCCGCATTTTTATGGCATTGTATTCACCCTGTTTGCAATGTTCTATTCTATATTGGGCGGCATGCACAGTATTGTACTGGGTGATGTGATCAAGTATCTTATCATGACCATTGGCTGTATCGCCATTGCTGTAATTGCCATGCAGCATTTGCACGGACAAACACTGGCGGTGCCCGATGGTTGGGCCAATCCTTTCTTTGGCTGGAAGCTTGATCTTGACTGGAGCCGCATTGCTGCAGATGCCAATAAAAAAATAGCCGATGATGGCTTTGGTTTGTTTGGCGCTTTCTTTATGATGATGTTACTCAAAGGTGTGTTCTCATCACTGGCAGGCCCTGCACCCAACTATGATATGCAGAAAGTGCTGAGCACCCGAAGCCCAAAAGATGCCAGTAAAATGACAGGTTTTGTAAGCATCATTTTACTGCCCATCCGCTACTCGATGATCACCGGGCTTACCGTACTGGCATTACTTTATTATAACCAGTTGCAGTTACCATTGGTGGCCGGCAAAGACTTTAAAGATTTTGAAACCATCCTGCCTGCAGCCATCAATAATTTTTTACCGGTAGGCATACTGGGCATTGTACTCACTGGTTTGCTCGGAGCATTTATGGGAACCTTTAGCGGTACATTAAATGCAGCACAAGCTTACATCACCAACGATATCTATCTTAAATACATAAACCCAACCGCCAGTAATAAAAAGATCATTTCCATCAACTACATCGTAGGTATCCTGGTGGTAATACTGGGTGTGTTCTTTGGCTTTTTGGCCAACAATGTAAATGATGTGTTGCAATGGATCGTGGGTGGATTGTATGGTGGATATGTTGCAGCCAATTGCCTGAAATGGTACTGGTGGCGCTTTAATGCCAATGGATTTTTCTGGGGAATGGCGGTAGGTATTTTAGCCGCATTGGCCATGCCTTATGTAACCACTGGTCTTCCATTGTACTGGTGGCCACTGTTATTCTTATTATCCATGATTGGTTGCATCGCAGGAACCTATGCCGCACCACCAACAGAAGAAGCGGTACTCACTGCTTTTTATAAAAATGTAAGGCCATGGGGTTTCTGGAAACCCATACATGAAAAAGTGCTGGCTGCAGATCCATCTTTTGTTGGCAACAAAAATTTTAAACTGGATATGTTCAACGTTGCTGTTGGTATCATTGGCCAGTTGTGCTTTACCTTATTACCGATGTATTTTATCCTGGGCATGCAGATGCCTTTATTAATAAACATTGGCGTAATCATCGTCATTGTATTGATTCTTAAAAAAACCTGGTGGAATAAACTGGAGAATTAAAATATTTTGTATGCAAAATGATTTTCAAAAAAGATTGCAGTTTTTAAAAGAGCGTCAGCAGCAGTTATTGTCGCTGCCCAACACGCCCGTTGCAGAAAGCAATGGCATTTATGTACGGTATAAAAACCCGGTACTAACTGCAGCACATGCGCCTTTAACCTGGCGCTTCGATCTCAATGAAGCTACCAATCCTTTCCTGATGGAACGTTTTGGTATCAACGCCACATTAAATGCAGGCGCCATTAAATTCAATGGTAAATATTTGTTGGTTGCAAGAGTAGAAGGGCTTGACAGGAAAAGTTTTTTTGCCGTTGCAGAGAGTGCAAATGGTATCGATCATTTTACTTTCTGGGATTATCCTATTACCATGCCAGAAACAGAAGTACCCGATACCAATATTTACGATATGCGTTTGGTGCAGCATGAAGATGGTTGGGTATATGGATTGTTTTGTACCGAAAGAAAAGATCCAGCCGCACAACCCGGTGATGAATCATCTGCCATTGCACAATGCGGCATTGCCCGTACAAGGGATTTAGTAGAGTGGGAACGTTTGCCCGATCTTAAAACACCTTCTGCACAGCAAAGAAATGTAGTGTTGCACCCCGAATTTGTAAACGGACAATATGCTTTTTACACCAGGCCGCAGGATAGTTTTATCGAAGCCGGCAAAGGTGGCGGTATCGGTTTTGGTTTGGCAAAAGATATTACCAATGCGGTAATTGAAAAAGAAGAAGTGATCGACCCCAGGGTATATCATACCATTGCCGAAATGAAAAATGGTCAGGGCCCGGCGCCCATCAAAACTGCTCATGGCTGGCTGCACCTGGCACATGGTGTACGCAATACCGCTGCAGGCCTGCGTTATGTATTGTATATGTTTATGACAGATCTGAAAGATATTACAAAAGTTACCTGTAAACCCGGTGGTTATTTTATTGCGCCGGAAGGAGCAGAAAGAGTAGGGGATGTTTCTAATGTGGTGTTTAGTAATGGCTGGATCGCTGAAGAAGATGGTACCGTATTCATTTATTATGCATCATCCGATACAAGGATGCATGTAGCCATTTCATCGGTAGAAAAACTGGTTGATTATGTAATGAACACGCCTGAAGATGGATTGACTTCGGCAGCATCGGTGCAAACCATCAATGCGATCATTGCCAATAACCTGCGTGTGAAAGAACTTGTTTAATTTTGTACGCCAGATTCAACACATCAATTATTTACTGCGGTCTTATTCAACATGAAAATACAGTTAAAGGATTTACTGGACGACTATAGGATTGAAATGAAGGTGGAGTTAAATGCCATCTTATCTTACTGGATCAACAATACCTGCGACAATGTACATGGTGGATTTATAGGCCGCATTGATGAGAACAATGTTCCTCACCCCGAAGCACCCAAAGGATCGGTATTAAACAGCAGGATATTGTGGGCCTTTGCAGCAGCATACGGCATTACAAAAAATGAAGAGCACCTGCATGTTGCAAGACTGGCATATAAATACATCAGCAATAAATTTATCGACCCGGTGTATGGTGGTGTTTACTGGTCGGTTACTGCAACAGGTGAACCACTGGATACTAAAAAACAAATCTATGCACTGGCATTCGCCATCTATGGCTGCAGTACTTATTTTGCCGTGAGCAATCATGCTGAGGCAAAAACTACTGCCATTGAATTATATCATACTATTGAAAAATATAGTTTCGATCAGCAATACAGCGGTTACCTCGATGCATTTGCAAGAGACTGGTCGGCAATGGACGACATCCGCCTGAGTGCAAAAGATGCCAATGAAAAAAAGACGATGAACACACACCTCCATGTGCTGGAGGCTTACACGGCATTGTACAGGATATGGCCGGATGCCGGATTGAAAGAGAAGATCGTATTACTGCTGAAAAATTTTACCGAACACATTATTCATCCAACTACTCATCACCTCATTTTATTTTTTGATGAACAGTGGAATGTAAAAGCCGATACCGTTTCTTACGGGCATGATATTGAAGCCGCCTGGCTTTTGCTCGAAGCTGCTGAAGCCATTCACGACAGGGAATGGATTGGAAAGCTCAAAAAGATCGCTGTAAAAATAACCGATGCAGCTGCACAGGGACTATCTGTTAACAGTGGTTTGGAGTATGAATTCGAACCTGGCAACAATCACCATACCAGGGAGCAGCATTCCTGGGTACAGGCAGAAGCAATGGTAGGATTTTTTAATGCCTGGCAGATCAGTAAAAAACAACAATACCTGAAACAGTCCATCCTTTCCTGGGAATTTGTAAAAGAATTCATTCATGATAAACAATATGGTGAGTGGTATTGGGGCCGCAATGAAGATGGCTCTGTAATGGCTGCACAGGATAAGGTGGGCATTTGGAAATGTCCTTATCATAACTCCCGGGCCTGCATCGAAATCATCAGCAGGATCAGCAGTTTTTTAAGCACCGGTTTACCCTTCTGATTTCATAAAATCAAGGCTCAAAAATCTTCCTTTTTACAACCGTTTTCAGGTGTAATATCAAACGTTTGCGCTAAAAATTGTCAATCTAACACTTCTCCCTCTCTTTTTTGCTAAAATAGTATTACAAAAGGCGTTAAAACCATTAAAAAGATTAAACACTTAAATCTATTTTTAATTTTTATTATCAACGCCAAAACATTATTGCTTATGCCAAAACAACTCCCCCTGCCCAAAAGGGGCATGCTGCTTGCGCTTTTTTTCTCCTTGTTTAGTATGATCGCCGTTGCCCAAAAAACCGTAGTAGGTAAGGTGGCCGGAGGTACTGACAATCGCCCTGTCGCAGGCGCAACTGTTACTGTAAAAGGTAGCAAGGTTGCAACACAAACTGACGCAAACGGAACGTACAAAATCACTGTTCCAAACGACCAAAGTGTTCTTGTAATTACAGCTGTCGGCTTCGAAACGCTCGAACTGGCAACTACAGGAAAAACCGATTTATCTGCAACATTAACTCAGTCGTCTACATCGCTGAATGAAGTGGTAGTAATTGGTTATGGTACCACAAGAAAGAAAGACTTGTCTGGTGCTGTAAGCAGTATCAATGCTGCTACTATTGAAAAAGTACCAGTAACCAGTCTTGACCAGGCATTACAAGGTCGTGCTGCTGGTGTACAAATCACCAACAACGATGGTGCACCTGGTGCCAATGTGAGTGTATTGATAAGAGGTGTCGGTAGTCCTGGTACAAGTGGTAACCTTCCTTTATATGTAATTGATGGTTATCCCGTAACGGATGGTATTAACAATATTAACCCCAGCGACATTGCTTCTATCGATGTATTAAAAGATGCATCCGCTACTGCTATCTACGGGGTTCGTGCTGCCAATGGTGTAGTAATGATCACTACTAAAAAAGGTAAAAAAGGTGGTATACAGGTGAGTCTTGATGCATTCAATGCATTTCAGAGCACGCCAAAACAATACAAATTATTGAATGCACAACAATGGGCAACACTTGCCAACGAAGTTGCTGACGCTGATCAGTCAGGTAACTTTAATGAACTGGCTATCTGGAGAACTCCTACTGCACTTACCAATATCGACTGGCAAAAAGCTGCTTACCGCAATAGCTTAACACAGAGCTTTAGTCTTGGAATCAGGGGTGGCAGCGATAAAGTTCAGTTGGCTACTTCAGTAGGTTATTATAATCAAAAAGGTATTGTACTGGGGTCTTATTTTAAAAGGCTAACACTTGGTGTTAACCTCGATGCACAACCAACAAAATGGTTGAAATCTTCTACCAGTGCAAAGTATAGTTACCAGAAATCAAGTAATCCTTTTGGAACAGGTAACCTGGTGCAATTAGCACAATTGCCTCCAACAATGGATAGCGGCAATCGTTTTACCAGCCAGATAAAAGATGGCAACGGTAATTATGGTTTTTATAATCCTGTAAATACTTATGTATCTAAATACAGTAACCCGATTTATAATATTGAAAATAATGAGTTCAGAAATGTGACCAATTATTTCCTGGTTAATTCATCATTAGAGGCTACCATTTTTAGTGGCCTGAGAATTAAAACAATGGCTGGTGCTAATATCAGCACGTACAATGGATCGTTTTACCAGCCAGAAGATCCACGCTCAAATGATCAGTACGGATTGGGCGGCCCAACACAAAACGCTTTTTACAGCGTACATAATAACAACAGGTTTGAATGGTTATGGGAGAACACTATTTCTTACGACAAAACCTTTGGTGCACATACCATTAATTTTGTGGGTGGGGTGTCTGCTCAAAAAAATACCATTGACCTGGTGGGTGTAAGTGGTATTCCGCCAAATAGTACCATCAGGGATTTAAGACAGCTTAGAAATCTTCAGTTTGACTTAAATGGCAATGGACAGATCATCTCTTCTATCGCTTCGGAATTTGCAAGGGTAACTTATAAGTTTGCAGATAAATATATTATAACCGGTACCGTTAGAAGGGATGGTTCTTCCAAGTTTGAAACCGGTCATAAATATGGCGTTTTCCCAAGTGGCGCTATTGCCTGGAAAGCTAAGGAAGAAAAGTTTTTACAGGATGTGAAATGGCTGACTGATCTTAGAGTAAGAGGTAGCTATGGTAAAGTAGGTAACGAAGCGCCAATCGGGCTGTTTCAATACCAGTCTTTGTATTCAACAGGTGCCAATGCAGGCAGCAGTGGTAACCTGGGCTATCCTTTTAATGATGTGTACCAGGGTGGTATTGCTGCTACGCAGCCGGCTAATCCTGATCTTCGTTGGGAAACTGATTACCAGACAGACATCGGAGTTGATGCATCGTTTTTACGTGGTGAACTAACACTTACCGTTGACTGGTTTAACCGCAAATCAAAAGATTTCTTATTAACGTTTGAAGCTTCTCCACAAACTGGCTATACCAATATCACCAGAAATGTGGGAGAGATGACCAATAAAGGACTTGAAGTAGCGCTAAATTACAATCACAAAGTAAGTAAGGATTTTAACTATGGTATTGGCCTTACTTTCTCTACAGTTAAAAATAAACTTACAGCTCTCTCTTCAGGACAAAAAACGCTTCCTAATCTTAAACCATCAGATGGTGGTATTACCTTGAATGGAATTGGATGGACAGATTTCAGCAGGTCAGATGTGGGTGGTTCTATCGGTGATTTCTTTGGTTACCAATCATTGGGTATTTTTCAAACACAGGCGCAGATCGATGCATTAAATGCAGCATCTGTTGCAAAAAATCCAGATTTTCCAAGTTATCAAAAAGCAGGTAATAAGCCTGGAGATCGCTACTTCGCAGATATGAATGGTGATGGTCATATAAGTGATGCAGACAGGGTTAATCTGGGAAGCCCGTTACCTAAATTTTATGGAGGTCTTAATTTAGACGCAACTTATAAAGCGTTTGACTTCAATGTTTATTTCTATGGAGTTTACGGAAACAAAATATTTAATTATGTAAAGAGCTCTTTGCAGAGTTTCCAGAACAGGAGCTTTGTAGGAGTACAGAATGTTAGCTACGATTATTATGTAAACCACTGGACGCCCACTAATCCGTCTAATGTATATGGCAGGCCAACTTATAACGATGATGCCATCGGTAGTAATGTTGCCTCCAGCGCATGGATTGAAAATGGAAGTTTCCTGAAATTGAAGAACCTGACAGTAGGGTACACACTGCCATTAAAAACATTGTCTAAACTGGCAATCAGCAAAGTTAGAGTGTACGTTTCTACTCAAAACCTGTTCACCATTACAAAGTATTCAGGTCTTGATCCGGAAATCGGAATTCAGAATGGCAATGCAAGGCAGAATGGTATCGACAATGGTGCCTACCCTTCCTCTAAGTTCTATACCCTGGGTTTAAATGTAACGTTCTAATCAAATAAAAACTTTCGTATGAAATTAAATAGTAAAAATATTATAGTGGCAGGTTTGTTTGGGGCGTTGCTGCTGCCACTTGGATGTAAAGAAAAATTCCTCGAGCAGACCAATCGCTTTTCGGCGAGTGCTAATGCTACGTTTAATAAATCATCAGATGTAGTAGCGCTGGTTAACAGTATTTATGATACTTACCAGAACAGTGACCTGCTCAAAAAATCTATCTGGTATTATGCAAACTTTCAAACGCATGACTGGTTCAACTACGGAGCTGATATTGTTTGGAACAATTACCAGATTCCTGCAACCTTTGGTCAGTTGCCATCATTGTGGAATAATGCTTATATCGGTATAGCAAGGGCTAACTCTGCTTTTCGAATTATTGAGGAAGCAAGGGTAAAAGGAATTGTTACCGATGCGTTGGCCAAAAGGTTAACGGGTGAAGCTTACTTTTTACGTGGCATGACTTACTATTATCTTGCCGGTAGCTTTGGTGGTGTGCCGCTTGAATTGAAAGAAGGCTCTGATGGCTTAACGCCACGTTCAACACAGGATGAGGTTTTTGCCCAGGTGGTGGCAGATATGAAACAGGCCGAAGTTATGCTTGAATCAAAATCAACCCTTTCTCCTGCAGACTTAGGCAGGGCTACCAAAGGCGCTGCATATGGTTACGAAGGTGCTGCACACATGTGGCTGAAAGATTATGCTGCCGCATTAACGGCGTATAATAATCCTGAGCTTACCAACAATTATCACCTGCTGCCAAATTTTGTTGACGTACATGAGTTCGATCGTCAAAACAATGATGAATCTTTATTTGAGGTACAGTTTGACGTTAGTGGCTCACAAAGCTGGGACGGCGGATGGCAGGCTGGTGGCGAAGTAGCCTGGATCGATGATTTTAGCTGGCCTGAAGAAGTATCTAATTTTGGATATGATTATGGAAACCCTGCACTCTGGCTTTCTTATCAGCCGGGTGATAAACGCAAGCTGGCTACCATTTGTGGCCCTGGCGATTCAAGTGTTAGTCCTGGTATTATAGCAAAGGGAGGTATCAAAAGTTATGCACCTGTAATTGCTGGTTTTGCCAATGGCGAAACAAGGTATATTGGTGATAATGGTGGTATCATTAACACTTGCGGCGCTTTGTCTCATCCATGGTATGGCACTTCAGATCAAAAGCGTACAGGATACTATTGTGCTAAAAAATGGAGGGATCCAACCTTAACTGGTGGTGCAGGCGCACAGGTGATTTTTGGATCTCAAAACCAGATATTATTACGTTACGCCGAAGTATTGTTATCAAGGGCTGAATGTAAGATCAGAACTGGTGATGTAGCAGGCGGTCTTGCTGACATTAAATTAGTAAGAGACAGGGCATGGGGTGGTACAGCTCCGGCTGTAATGCAGGATGGTGCTAATTTTGACGGTACTCCCGCTGCTCCAATAACTGATCCGCTTGAAATGGTGTACAGTGAATACAGGCATGAATTGTCTGGTGACTATTCTCTCTTTTATAATCTTCGCAGAGCTGGCCCGGGTGTAGCTGCAGCGTTTATTAAAAAAGCCAACGGTACTGTTGATGGAAGTTATGATCCAATTCCAAATCCGGCACCGGGCCCAACACATGATGGGCTGGTACATGGATTGTTTAACACATCACTTCCGGCAAACCACGATCTTTTGCCGATACCGCAAAGTGCTATTACACTCAATCCAAATTTAACCCAAAATCCAGGGTACTAATATGATTCGTTATCAGAAAAAGGCTTTCTCCACAAGAGAAGCCTTTTTCTATTAATGGCCGTTTACTTAGCGTATATTTATAATCCCATTGATGATATGAAATCTACTGTTCAATTATTTAAACCGCTCTTCTTTTTTTTACCTGTATGTTTTTTGATAGCCTGTAATAGCAAGCATACACTGTTTGAAAAAATTTCAGCTGGTCATTCCGGCATCCACTTCAATAATAAAATTGTAGAAACAGATGCTGTTAATCCAATGACGGTGGTAAATGTTTATAACGGTGGAGGTGTTGGTATGGGCGATTTCAATAACGATGGGTTGCAGGATATCTATTTTACCGGCAACATGGTACCCGGCAAGCTGTACCTGAATCTGGGCGATTTTAAATTCAAAGATGTTACTGAAGCCGCTGGCGCCGAAGGAATGGGCCGTTGGGCAAGAGGCGTAGCAACTATCGATATTAATAATGACGGCCTGATGGATCTCTACATCTGTAATACAATCGACAAAGATTCCCTGAAAAGACGGAATATTTTATATGTAAACCAGGGGAAAGATAAAGAGGGAACACCTCACTTTAAAGACCTTGCAGCTGAATATGGATTGGATGCCCATGAACAGTCAACCATGGCTAACTTTTTTGATTATGATAACGATGGCGATGTTGATATGTACTTAACAGTAAATGAAGCAGCTTCTGTTAATCAAAATAAATTTGGTAAAACTGGCAGCAGCAACAATAAAATAAATAAAGGCGGCAAAGGAAAATTATACCGCAATAACTGGGATAGCACCTTGCATCACCCGGTGTTCAGTGATGTTTCCATTGCAGCAGGTATCATTAATGAAGGTTTTGGACATGGGGCCACTGTTGCCGATATTAATATGGATGGCTGGAAAGATATTTATGTAAGTGATGATTTTTTATCTGACAATATTCTTTACATCAACAATCATGATGGAACCTTTACCAATCACAGCAAGGATTATTTTAAACATACTTCCTTCAATGCCATGGGACAGGATATCATTGATATCAATAACGATGGATTGCAGGATGTAGTAGAACTTGACATGAACCCCAAAGACAATTACAGAAAAAAAATGATGCTGGGGTCAAACAATTACAACACCATACAAAATTATGACCTGTTTGGTAACCAGTATCAGTATGTACGAAATACCCTTCAGTTAAACCAGGGCCCACGATTGCTGGAGAATGATACAGTAGGTGCTCCCGTTTTTAGTGAGATCGGTTTTTTAAGTGGTGTGGCGCAAACAGACTGGAGCTGGACTCCTTTGGTACAGGATTTTAACAATGATGGATTCAGGGATATGATTGTAACCAATGGATTTCCTAAAGATGTTACGGATCATGATTTTATCGCTTACAGGCAGGGCGCTATGCCCGGCGAATCGCCCCTGAAAATGATGGATAAAATTCCGATGGTCAAACTGTCCAACTATGCTTTCAAAAATACCGATGGTATCAGCTTTGATGATTTCACCAGCGATTGGGGACTATCTGAACCCAGCTTTTCAAATGGAGCAGTATATGCTGATCTGGATAATGATGGCGATATGGATATGGTGATCAATAATATCAACGACGAAGCATTTGTTTATCAAAATACATTGAATAAAAAAACTGACAGCACTAATCATTTTCTGCAGATTAAGTGTGTCGGTAATCAACAGAATATTGATGGCATTGGAACATGGATCGATATTTACTATGATGGAGGAAAGCACCAGGTTTATGAGAATACGCCATACCGTGGCTACCTTTCTACTCACCAGCACCTGGCACATTTTGGGCTGGGTAAAACAACAATGATTGATTCCGTATTGATCAGGTGGTACAATGGCAAAAAACAAACCCTCACCAAAGTTGCAGCTGATCAAGTACTGAAAGTAACTATTGCAGATGCAAAGGAAGAATTTCGCTGGATGCCGGAGCAATTACCGGGTCAGCCACTGTTTAAAGAAATTACAAGATCCGCCGGTATTAATTATACTTTTTATGACCGTGATTTTATTGATTTTAATATCCAGGGCACATTGCCTCATAAGCTTACCGAATATCGTCCGGCACTTGCTGCTGCAGATATTGATGGCAACGGCCTGGATGATATTGTAATTGCCGGTAACTCTTTTTCCTCTTCAAAATTCTTTTTGCAGCAACCCGGTGGAAAATTTACAAGAAAGGATATGGTTGGCAAAGAGGCAGATAGCCACAAGTCTGCTATTGACGAAGGCCTGTTGTTATTTGATGCTAACGCAGATGGATACCCTGATTTGTATGTGGCAGGCGGCGGCTATATTTATGAGCCTAATAGCAGCAGTTACCAGGATATGCTTTACATCAACGATGGCAAAGGGAATTTTACAAGGGATGAAAATGCCTTGCCGATAAACCATATAAGCAAGCTTTGTGTAAAAGCAATTGATATCAATAAAGATGGCAAGCTCGATTTGTTTGTATCAGGGCGGGTTGATCCCTGGAAGTATCCGAAAGCAGTAAGCAGCTTT
>Ga0066485_1000155_pt1 | contig 15519 bp, 13 predicted proteins | sample LakWasM127_HOW14_2_FD_59587 | JGI IMG/M metagenome (GOLD analysis project Ga0066485, IMG submission 59587) | Freshwater sediment methanotrophic microbial communities from Lake Washington under simulated oxygen tension - Sediment Metagenome 127_HOW14 | ecosystem: Environmental > Aquatic >... | reverse complement strand
GGCGGATGAGAGGCAAGCGCGCAAGCACCTGAACACTTCCCACCCAACCGCCGACGCTGCAAAGCCCGGCGGTTTTTTGTTTTTCAGTCCTTTGTTTCAACCTTTCCGGAAAGAAGCCCATGACCGCAGCAGCTGCACACCCTTCCAGCGATGCCTGGTACCGAAGCGTCGAGAAAACCAGCCAGACCGACGACGAACGCATCAAGGAAATCACCGTGTTGCCACCCCCAGAGCATTTGATCCGCTTCTTCCCGATTCGCGGCACCAAGGTGGAAAACCTCATCACCCGCACGAGGCGCAGCATCCACGACATCATGATCGGCAAGGACGACCGCCTGCTGGTGGTCATCGGCCCCTGTTCGATCCACAACCCGGCGGCGGCGCTGGAATACGCCCACCGCCTGCAGGCAGCGCGCGAACAGTACAAGGACACGCTGGAGATCGTGATGCGGGTCTATTTCGAGAAACCGCGCACCACGGTAGGCTGGAAAGGCCTGATCAACGACCCCTATCTGGACGAGAGCTACCGCATTGACGAAGGCCTGCGCATTGCTCGCCAGTTGCTCATCGAGATCAACCGCCTGGGCGTGCCCGCCGGCAGCGAGTTTCTCGACGTGATCTCGCCCCAGTACATCGCCGACCTGATCAGCTGGGGCGCCATCGGTGCGCGCACGACCGAGAGCCAGGTGCACCGAGAGCTGGCCTCGGGCCTCTCGGCCCCCATTGGCTTCAAGAACGGCACCGACGGCAACATCCGCATCGCCACCGACGCCATCCAGTCCGCCGGGCGCGGGCACCACTTCCTGTCGGTGCACAAGAACGGCCAAGTGGCGATTGTCGACACCAAGGGCAACAAGGATTGCCACGTCATCCTGCGCGGCGGAAAAACGCCGAACTACGACGCCGCCAGTGTGGCCGCCGCCTGCAAAGACTTGGCCGCCGCCAAGCTCACCCCGGCCCTCATGGTCGATTGCAGCCATGCCAACAGCAGCAAGCAGTACGAGCGCCAACAGGACGTGGCGCGCGATATCGCGGCCCAGGTGGCGGGTGGCTCGCACTGCGTGTTCGGCGTGATGATCGAAAGCCACCTGGTGGCGGGCGCGCAAAAGTTCACCCCCGGCAAGGACGACCCCGCCACACTCACCCACGGCCAGAGCATTACCGATGCGTGTCTGGGCTGGGAGGCGTCGCTTGCCACGCTGGGGGAACTCTCGGCCGCAGTCACCGCCCGGCGCAAGGCGGCGGTGTAAGCTTGCCGGTGTGGGGCCGGGCAAGCGCCCGGCCTGTCCATCTTCAAAAAGAAAGGCCCGCCATGCACAGCGAAGTGTCGGTCAGTGCAGACCGTAACCAGGAATTCCGTGTGGACCTCGAAGGCGTAGCCGCCATGCCGCAGGACGAAGCCCGCCGCTGGCTGGACGACGAATTCATACGCCTCGAATGTGAGCCCTTGCGTGCCAGTGGGAAGGTGCTGCTGGCCGACAAGGTGCTGGCGGTTGCACGGGCGGCAGAGCATGGTCTGCTGTCGGATGCCGCGTGGCTCAAGAGTTTTGCCCGCGCCACCAACGGCGCACTGGCCAAGCCGGTGGTGCGCATCGATTTGCAGGCCATGGCGATCAGCTACTGACCGCTACGTAAAAGTTCAAGCAAAAAAGGCCTATAGCGCTTATCCAGTAAACGTTAAAAGCTATCAAATAAATAGCATTTTAGGCTGCCAGCGCCTGCAATAGCTGCGCGTGCACGCCGCCAAAAGCGCCGTTGCTCATGCACACGATGTGGTCGCCAGGCTGTGCCACTTGCACGATTTGGGCAAGCAGCGTGGCGATGTCGGGTGCTGTCTGGGCGCGCCGGCCCGGCCCGACGCCCAGCGGCGCCAGGGCGGCCGCCGCGTCCCAATCGAGGCCGGCGGTGTGGCAAAACGCCAGGTCGGCGCTCTCCAGTGCCCAGGGGAGCTGCGTCTTCATCGTGCCCAGCTTCATGGTGTTGCTGCGCGGCTCGAACGCGGCGAGGATGCGCACTTTCGGCCCTATGCTGCGCCGCAGGCCATCGAGCGTGGTGCGGATGGCGGTGGGGTGGTGGGCGAAATCGTCGTACACCGTGATGCCGCGCACCACCCCGCGCACCTCCATGCGCCGGCGTACGTTCTGAAAAGTCTGCAGCGCCTCTGCCGCCGCCGCTGGCGCCACGCCCACATGCACCGCAGCCGCGATGGCTGCCAAGGCATTGAGCTGGTTGTGCACGCCCGTCAGCGCCCAGTGCACGCTGGCCACGCGCTTGCCGTGCAGCAGCACGTCGAAGGCACCGGGTTCGCCATTCGCGCTCCAGTCGCTCACCGCGCTGCCGAAGCTGGCCACCTTGCTCCAGCAGCCGGCGTGCAGCACGCGGGCCAGACTCTCTTCCAGCCCATTGACGACCACGCAGCCAGAGCTGGGCACCGTGCGCACCAAATGGTGAAATTGGCGCTCGATGGCGGCAAGATCGTCAAAGATGTCGGCGTGGTCGAATTCCAGATTGTTCAGCACGGCGGTGCGCGGCCGGTAGTGCACGAATTTGCTGCGCTTGTCGAAAAAGGCAGTGTCGTACTCGTCGGCCTCGATGACGAAAAGCGGCGCGGCGCCCGGCGCGCCTGGCCGCTGGGCGGCGCCCAGGCGCGCTGAAACGCCGAAATTGAGCGGCACGCCGCCCACCAGAAAGCCAGGCGCCAAGCCAGCGGACTCCAAGATCCACGCCAGCATGGAGGTGGTCGTGGTCTTGCCATGCGTGCCAGCCACGGCCAGCACGTGGCGCCCGGCCAGCACCTGCTCACTGAGCCACTGCGGGCCGCTGGTGTAGCGTGCGCCGGCGTCGAGAATGGCCTCCATCAACGGGAACTTTGGCGTTCCGTCGGCAAGCCGTGCGCGGCTGACGACGTTGCCGACCACGAAAATGTCGGGTTCGAGAGCTAGCTGGTCGGCACCAAAGCCCTCGATCAGGTCGATGCCCAGCGCCCGCAGCTGGTCGCTCATGGGAGGGTAGACGCCTGCGTCACAGCCCGTGACGCGGTGGCCGGCCGCGCGTGCGAGCGCGGCGAGCCCGCCCATGAAGGTGCCGCAAATGCCCAGAATGTGAATATGCATGCCTGCAATTCTAGAAGGCGCGGGGGAGCGCAGAGAAACGAAAATTGTATGAAAAATGGCATCTAGCGCTTATGTGGTAAGCGCCATAAGCTATAGTTTTAATAGTAAATTATGGGCGGTACAAAACCCTGGGGCGTACCTTGGCCGCGCTCGGGGCGACAATGGCGGTATGTATGTCGCGTCGTCCGGACTGTCTGTGGAAATTGCCCGCACTGCCGCTCGCATGGTGGTGGAGGACGGCGTGGAGCTGGGCCGCGCCAAGCGGCGCGCGGCGCAGCAGTTGGGCGCCGCGCCGCGCACGCCCCTGCCCGACACGGCGCTGGTTGAGGAGGCCATCCGGGAGCACATCGCCCTGTTTTGCGCCGATACCCAGCCTGGCGAACTCCGCGCCTTGCGCGAACTTGCATTGTTGTGGATGGAACGCCTGCAGGCGTTTCGCCCCTACGTGGGCGGCGCGGTATGGAGCGGCACAGCCACGCGCCATGTTGACATTTACCTGCAGTTGTTTTGCGATGACCCAAAATCTGCCGAAATTGCGCTGATAGACCAGGGCGTGGCCTACGACGCCAGCACCGTGCAGGGGCTGCACGGACGCCCGGTGGAGGCACTCAGCGTCGCCACTTTCAGCGAGGCACTGGGCGAGCGGGTCGGGGTTCATCTGTTGGTCTATGACCACGACGACCTGCGCGGCGCGCTGCGCCCGGGCGAGGGCGGCCGAACGCCGCGCGGCGATGCGGCGGCCTTGCGAAAACTATTGCTGGAGCACCCCGAGTGACCGATTCAGAACCTTCTTCTGCCGTACCCGCCGCGCCTGACGCGCTGCGCCGCCGCCTGTTGTACGCGGGGGTGGCTGGCGGCGCAGCGCTTGCCGGCGCGGGCTGGGCCTGGTGGCGCTTGCAGCCGCACGCCGAGACGGCCGCCGCACAGGCCAGCGATGCGGCCTTCTTTACCCAGTCTTTTGAAACGCCGGAGGGTGCGCCGTTGTCCGCGCAGGCGTTTCGCGGCAAACCGTTGCTGCTCAATTTCTGGGCGACCTGGTGCCCACCCTGCATTGCGGAATTGCCTTTGCTGAACCAGTTCTTTCAAGAGCACCAGGCGCAGGGGTGGCAGATTCTGGGCCTGGCGGTAGACCAGCCTTCGGCCGTGCGCAAGTTCCTTGAGCGCCGGCCCGTCAGTTTTCCCATCGGTATGGCAGGTTTGGGCGGGACTGAGCTTTCGCGCTCCCTTGGCAATCTTGCGGGCGGCTTGCCCTTCACGGTCGTGTTTGCTGCCGATGGCCGGGTGCTGCACCGTAAAATAGGGCAAATCAAGCCGCAAGAGCTCGTTGACTGGGTGGCCAAAGGCGCCGTCACCAGCCGTTCTTGATTCTGGCCGATGGCGCAAAAGAACGAAATTGCCCGAAGAACCCTGAGGTACGCGTAAATTGGAGTAAATTCGCGCCCTGTCAAGAATTTGCTCTGGAGCTTGCATGGACCTGCGAAAACTCAAAACCCTGATTGATCTGGTATCCGAATCCAACGTATCGGAACTGGAAATCACCGAGGCCGAAGGCAAGGTGCGCATTGTCAAAAGCGGCGGCCAGGTGCTGCAGCAAATGGTCCCGGCCCCAGCGATGGCCCCACAGGCGCCGACGCCTGCCGCGCCGGCTGTCGCCGAGCTTCCTGCGCCGGCGGAACCGAGCGGCCATGTGGTGAAGTCGCCCATGGTGGGGACCTTCTACCGGGCGTCCAGCCCTGGCGCCAAATCCTTTGTCGAGGTGGGCAGTGTGGTCAAGGAAGGCGAGACCATCTGCATTATCGAGGCCATGAAGATCTTGAACGAGATCGAAGCCGACAAGTCGGGCACCGTCACGCGCATTCTTGGCGAAAACGGACAGGCCGTGGAATATGGCCAGCCGCTTTTCATCATCGAGTAAGCGGTCTATGAGCATGCACGCAATGGCCCTGCGCCGAAAGGGCGCCTATGTTTAAGAAGATTCTGGTTGCCAACCGGGGAGAGATTGCCCTGCGTATTCAACGGGCCTGCTCCGAGTTGGGCGTCAAGGCCGTCATCGTCTATTCGGAGGCCGACCGGGACGCCAAGTACGTCAAGCTCGCCGAAGAAGCGGTGTGCATCGGTCCAGCGCCTTCTGCACTGAGCTACCTCAACATGCCGGCTATCATTTCCGCAGCGGAAGTGACCGACGCCGAAGCGATTCACCCTGGCTACGGTTTCCTGTCGGAGAACGCGGACTTTGCCGAGCGGGTGGAAAAGAGCGGTTTCCAGTTCATCGGCCCCAGCCCTGAGTCGATTCGCACCATGGGCGACAAGGTGTCGGCCAAGCAAGCCATGATCAAGGCAGGTGTGCCGTGTGTTCCAGGCTCGGAAGGTGAACTGCCTGAGGACCCGGTGCAGATCCGCCGCATTGCCAAAACCGTGGGCTACCCCGTCATCATCAAGGCGGCGGGCGGCGGTGGTGGGCGCGGCATGCGGGTGGTGCACACCGAAGCGGCACTGATCAATGCGGTGCAGATGACCAAGGCGGAGGCCGGGGCGGCCTTTGGCAATCCGGCGGTGTACATGGAGAAATTCCTCCAGAACCCGCGCCACATCGAAATTCAGATTCTGGCCGACAAACACCGCAATGCGGTGTACCTGGGCGAGCGCGACTGCTCCATGCAGCGGCGCCACCAGAAGGTGATCGAAGAGGCGCCCGCGCCTGGCATTCCGCGCAAGCTGATCGAACGCATCGGCGAGCGCTGTGTGGCCGCTGTCAAGAAAATCGGCTACCGGGGGGCGGGAACATTCGAGTTTCTGTACGAAGACGGCGAGTTCTACTTCATTGAGATGAATACGCGTGTCCAGGTCGAACACCCGGTGACCGAGTGGATCACCGGTGTGGATATCGTGCGCACGCAGATCATGGTGGCGGCCGGCGAGAAGTTGCCGTTCACGCAGCGCCAGATTCAAATTCGCGGCCATGCGATTGAGTGCCGCATCAACGCCGAAGACCCGTACAAATTCATTCCTTCGCCGGGGCGCGTCACGACCTGGCATGCACCGGGTGGTCCGGGCGTACGGGTGGATTCGCACATCTACACCAACTACTACGTACCGCCAAATTACGACTCGATGATCGGCAAGCTCATCGTGCACGGCGACACCCGCGAACAGGCGCTGGCGCGCATGCGCACGGCGCTGTCGGAGACGGTGATCGAAGGGATCAACACCAACGTGCCGCTGCACCGCGAGCTGATGGTGGACGCGAACTTCGTCACCGGTGGCACCAATATTCACTACCTGGAAGAGTGGCTGTCGCAGCGCCAGCGCTGACGCCAGCCTGCAAAACACCCCATGAGCTTGCACGAACTGAGCCTGGCCTGCCCGCAAGAGCAGGTGGAATTGCTGAGCGATGCGCTGGAAGCCCTGGATGCGCTGTCCGTATCTGTGGAAGATGCCGATGCCCATACCGATGCCGAACAAGCCTTGTTTGGCGAGCCGGGCATGCCAGCACCGCGCAATGCCTGGGAGCGTAGCCGTGTCGTTGCGCTCTTTTCCGGCGCGCAGGCGGCTCAGGAAGCGCTTGCCTTGTTGCAAGCGCAGGATTTCTTCTCTGGCTGCCAGGTGCTGGGCGAAGCGCCTCTGGCAGAGCAGGATTGGGTGCGCCTGACCCAATCGCAGTTCACCCCTGTGGCGGTGACGCCCGAGTTCTGGATTGTTCCCACATGGCACGAACCCCCGGCCCAGGCCCGGCAGGTGATTCGCCTTGACCCAGGCTTGGCATTCGGCACCGGCACGCACCCCACCACGCGCATGTGCCTGCGCTGGATCGCCGCGCACGCAAATACCCCAGCCCTTGGCCGTGTGTTGGACTACGGTTGTGGCTCCGGGATTCTGGCGATCGGAGCGGCCAAGTTTGGTGCCACTGACATTGACGCCGTGGATATTGACACGGCTGCCGTGGAATCCACGCGGTACAACGCGCAGGCCAATGGCGTGCAGCTGCGCAGCGGACTGCCAGACGCGGCCCAGGGGCTCTACGACACGGTACTGGCGAATATCCTGGCCACACCGCTGCGGGTGCTGGCGCCGTTGCTTTGTGCGCATGTGGCGCAAGGCGGGCATCTGGTGCTGGCGGGTATTCTTGAGCGCCAGGTGGCCGAGTTGCAAGAAGCCTATGCCCCCTGGCTGGCCCTTTCGGTTGCCGACAGTGAAGACGGGTGGGTGCTGATGACGGCCCAACGCTGACGCGGATCCGACGCGCCTTTTCTACAATCGGCAGCCGATGAGCCAGACCACCCGCTGCCCCGCCTGCCAGACACGCTTCAAGGTCGTTGCGGACCAACTGCGCATTTCCGATGGCTGGGTGCGCTGTGGCAATTGCAAGCAGGTATTCGATGCGTCGCTGTCGCTGCAGCCCGCAGCGCCCGAGGCGATGCTGCCCGACATGCCGCTGGACCAGTTGCGCGGGCCCGTGGCGCGCGTGGCACCCCCCGCACCGACTGCGCGAGCCTGGGGCAGCGCGGCTGCGGCGCGCTCTGCACCCCCACCACCTATTTCGCACGAGGACGATGGCGAAGCCGACGACGGTTTTGCGCAGACACGGTCTGGCACCCTGGACTCGCTGGCGGAAGATGCGGTGCCCGATGCCCCTGACCATGTGCCCTCGTTTCTGAAGGCACCGATCCCCCCCGAACCTGATTCTCTTGCGCCCAATGCCCTGGGGCTCTCGGGGCAGCAGTTCGCACGCGGGCAAACGCAACCCCCTGTGTCCGTTTTCCCGCCGCCTTTTGGCGGGCGTGGACAGGATGGCGCCGACGCAGCATCGTGGGCCACTGGGGATGGCCCGTTGCCGCGTGCCTCCGAGGATGCGGACTCGCAGCCGGCATCAGGATTTGGATTTTTGCATCCGGGCGGCTATGAGTTGCCAGCGGCGCAAGTGGACACCGGCGACAGCGACTGGCCCGCGCTATTTGACGACATGCCGAAGCTGGAGCCAAACGCTGAAACTCAGGCGAATACTCCCCGTGGCGATACGCCCGAACCCGATTTGGCGCATTTCATTGCCACACTTGCGCAAACGCCTGAGCTGGACAGCGCGGTGAATTCGGGTACAGACCCGGCGCCTGAAGTGATGGCTGCAGCGGTGCAGGAAGCGGCTTTGGCTGGGCCCCATGAGGCTCCGAGTGATGAAAGCGAGCCAGATTGGACCTTGGTGCAAGAGGGCTCTTCCGCTTCAATGGAGGAGGCCTTGCCGCTTCAGCCCGCTGTTCCCTTGGCGCAGAAGCTGCCCCTTGCGGTGCAGCGTGAAGCCGAAATCGCGGAGAGCGATGCACTGGAGGAGGCCACCGAACTGGATCAGGACCTGTCCTTCGTGCGCAGCGCGCGCCGACGGGCGTTCTGGTCTGGCAAGGGCGTGCGCGCGGGCTTGTCCTTGTTGGCCAGCGTGCTGTTGCTAGGGTTGGCTGGCCAGGTGGTGCTGCACGAGCGCGCGCGCGTGGCAGCAACCTGGCCGCAGAGCCGCAGTTTTCTCGAATCTGCTTGCGCCTATCTGGAATGTTCCGTGGGACTGAACCGCGACATCGGTGCAGTGCTGGTGGATGGCTCGTCGTTCAACCGTGCGCAGGGTGACCGGTACCAGTTTTCGCTGACACTGCGAAACCGCTCAGCCTTGCCTGTGGAAGCGCCGGCCATTGAATTGACGCTGACCGACGCACAAGATCAAACCGTGCTGCGACGCATCCTGCTGCCCGCTGAATTGGCGATCCCGAACCCGCTTGGGCCAGGCCAGGAATGGAGCACTATGGCGCCCATGACCCTTGGCCAAGGCGCTGCGCGCGTTGCGGGCTACCGCGTTCTGGCTTTTTATCCTTGAGGTTTCGACCTCGCACCTTGAGTTTTTATGGCAGTCCTGATTTGCGGTTCCTTGGCGTTTGACACCATCATGACTTTTGAAGGCCGGTTTGCCGACCAGATACTGGCGGAGCAGTTGCACATACTGAACGTCTCGTTTCTGGTGCCATCGCTGCGCCGGGATTTCGGTGGCTGCGCTGGCAATATTGCCTATAGCCTGAATCTGCTTGGCGGCAAGGCGCTGCCCATGGCGACTTTGGGAAGCGATGGCAGCGAGTATTTGCAACGGCTGGAAAAGCTGGGAATCGGCACGGATTTTGTTCGGCAGGTGGAGGACACCTACACCGCGCAAGCCATGATCATGACCGACATGGACAACAACCAGATCACCGCGTTTCACCCCGGCGCGATGATGCAAGCGCATCGCAACCGTGTTGAGAACGCGCCAGCGCATGGCATCACGCTGGGCATCGTGGCCCCAGACGGACGCGACGCCATGCTGGAGCATGCGGCCCAATTTCATGCTGCCGGTGTTCCCTTCGTATTTGACCCGGGCCAGGGCTTGCCGATGTTCTCTGGCGACGAGCTCAAGCACTTCGTGGATCTCGCCACCTGGGTGACGGTGAACGATTATGAGGCGCGCATGCTGTGTGAACGTACCGGCCTGGATTTCGCAGAACTGTCCTTGCGTGTCGAAGGGCTCGTGGTGACTTTGGGCGCTGCCGGCTGCGAGGTGTGGGTGGCTGGCACGAAAACGCTGGTACCACCAGTGAAAGCGCAGCAAGTGGTAGACCCCACGGGTTGCGGAGATGCCTGGCGCGGGGCCTTGCTGTTCGGTTTGGAACAAGGCTGGCCGTTGGTGCGCTGCGCGGCACTTGGCAGCCGCATGGGCGCACTAAAAATCGCTACGCGCGGGCCGCAAAATTACCAGTTGGATTTCACACCCGCCTGAGCGGGGTAAAAAAAACCGGCGCAGAGCGCCGGTGGAAAAATCAAACGATTTCTCAGGGCTTAGAGCCTGTGGGAAAGGGCCATGCAGCTTGGGGGTTGAGCTGGGTCTTTGGTGTCGGCTCGGCGTTTCCCTTGGCTGCGGGCTTCGCAGCGGGCGATGCGGCCTGCTTTGCTGGTGCCTTGGCGGCCGGCTTCTTGGCACTCGCCGCCTTGACCGGTGCGGCCTTCTTGGCCGGAGCTGCCTTGACCGGGGCGGCCTTCTTGGCAGGAACAGCCTTCTTCGCTGGAGCAGCGGCCTTCTTTGCCGGCGCTGCCTTCTTCGTTGCGACGGCCTTCTTGGCTGGGGCAGCCTTCTTCGCCGCTACAGCCTTCTTGGCGGGTGCTGCTTTTTTGGCAGGAGCTGCCTTTTTCGTGGGCGTGGCAGCTTTCTTGGCGGGAGCGGCTTTCTTCGCGGGCGCAGCCTTCTTGGCCGGTGCAGCAGCTTTCTTCGCCGGAGCGGCTTTCTTGGCAGGAGCTGCGGCCTTCTTGGCAGGCGCAGCCTTTTTCGCTACAGCCTTCGGGGCAGCAGCCTTCTTTACTGCTGCGGTCTTGGCAGGCGCAGCCTTCTTCTCAGGGGTTGCGGCCTTGGCGGCCGGCTTCTTCGCAGTTGCCATCATCTTCTCCTAGGGTCAATGAGCAAAGAGCACTCCACGCCTGCATGGGACACGGAGAGATTCAAGAGTCCGAAGCGACGCGCCAGACCCTGAATGGGGGTGCACTGCTCCGGCAGCCACGGTTGCGCGATCGCGCCCTGGGGCCAGAGGAGTGCAGGTAAAGTGTTCATTGAAGTGAAGGATGGCGAACTCGGGCTTAGTCCCAGGCGAGTGCCCCCCCTGATTGGTATTCAATGACGCGGGTTTCGAAGAAGTTGCGCTCCTTCTTCAGATCGATCATTTCGCTCATCCAGGGAAACGGGTTTTCTTCCTGGGAGAACAATTTACCCAAACCGATCTGTGAGGCGCGGCGGTTGCCGATGTGCCGCAGGTACCCTTTGAACATCGAAGCGTTCATGCCAAGCACGCCACGCGGCATGGTGTCCTCGGCGTAGCGGTATTCGAGTTCGACCGCCTTGTGGAACAGCGCCGCGATTTCTTCCTTGAAGGCAGCGGTCCAGAGATGCGGGTTTTCAAGCTTGATGGTGTTGACCAAGTCGATGCCGAAGTTGCAGTGCATGGACTCGTCGCGCAGGATGTACTGGTACTGCTCGGCTGCACCGGTCATCTTGTTCTGCCGTCCCAGCGCAAGAATCTGTGCGAAGCCGACGTAGAAGAACAGTCCCTCCATCAGGCAGGCGAACACAATCAGGGATTTGAGCAGCGCCTGGTCGGTCTCGGGTGTTCCGGTGCTGAACGACGGATTCATGATCACGTCGATGAACGGAATCAGGAATTCGTCCTTGGCGCGAATCGAGGGGACTTCGTTGTAGGCGTTGAAAATCTCGCCCTCGTCCAGCCCCAGTGATTCCACAATGTATTGGTAGGCGTGCGTGTGAATGGCCTCTTCGAACGCCTGGCGCAGCAGGAACTGGCGGCATTCCGGGGCCGTGATGTGCCGGTAGGTCCCAAGCACGATGTTGTTGGCCGCCAGTGAATCGGCGGTGACAAAAAAACCGAGGTTGCGTTTGACGATGCGGCGCTCGTCTTCGGTGAGGCCATTGGGGTCGCGCCACAACGCGATGTCGCGCGTCATGTTGATCTCTTGCGGCATCCAGTGGTTGGCACAACTGGCGAGGTATTTGTCCCACGCCCATTTGTATTTGAAGGGCACCAACTGGTTGACGTCCGTCTTGCCATTGATGATGCGCTTGTCGGTCGCGCTCACGCGACGGGAAGGGCTCGCTGAGGTATCGACTGCAGCTTGTTTTGGCAGGGGCTGCTGAAGTTTGGAAACATCGAGCGGCGACGGGGCCGCCAGCGTTGCTTGGAGCACGACGCGATCAGTAGAAATTGGCGAGAGTGGTGTGACTTCTTCGTCCCAGGTCAGCATGGTTTTTCCAGTGCTCGCATTATGAGAGCACTGCTCCGAAATGAAAAGCGCGCAAGCGCGGCGCGACGCGGTTTTGTTGCTTCACTGCACAAGCAGCCGAGCGTGTGCGTGATGCACGTCTCTATTGGCAGGCTTCGCAGTCGGGGTTGTCGATGGCGCAGAACTGCACATCGCTTACTGGAAGGGCTGCGGCTGCATGCGTTGGCTGCTGCAGTTGGCTGTCGACTGCGTTGTGGTGGCGTGAAGGCACGGTGCTCATTTCGACATGCGTGGCCGACTGGGTGCGCAGGTAGTAGGTGGTCTTGAGTCCTCGCACCCAGGCCAGCTTGTAGGTCTCGTCCAGCGTCTTGCCTGAGGCGCCCGCCATGTAGAGGTTCAGGCTCTGTGCCTGGTCGATCCACTTCTGGCGCCTGGCGGCGGCCTCGACCAGCCATCGGGGTGCGATTTCGAAGGCGGTCGCGTACAGCGCCTTGATCTCTGCGGGCACCCTGTCAATGGGCTGTAGTGAGCCCTTGAAGTGCTTCAGATCCATCAGCATCACTTCGTCCCAGATACCCGCCTGCTTGAGGTCGCGCACCAGCCCGTGGTTGATGATGGTGAACTCGCCCGACAGGTTCGATTTCACCGACAGATTGCCGAAGCATGGCTCGATAGACGCGTCCACGCCGACGATGTTCGAGATGGTTGCCGTCGGCGCGATGGCCACGCAATTGGCGTTGCGCATGCCGTCACGCCTGATCTTGGCGCGCAGCGTGTCCCAATCGAGTTGTGATGAACGATCGACTTCGACATGGCCGCCGCGCGCCTGTGCAAGCAGTTCGAGCGAATCGAGCGGCAGGATGCCGCGGTCCCACAAAGAGCCTTTGAAGCTGCTGTAGCGACCACGCTCCACGGCCAGGTTGCTCGATGCCTCGTAGGCGTAATAGCAGAGAGCCTCTGCCGACTGGTCGGCAAATGCGAGCGCCTCTTCCGACGCGTAGGGAATGCGCAGTGCATACAGCGCGTCCTGAAAACCCATCAGGCCCAGGCCTACCGGGCGGTGCCGGAGATTCGAATCGCGCGCTTTCTTGACCGCGTAGAAATTGATGTCGATGACGTTGTCGAGCATGCGCATCGCGGTCGCCACCGTTCGCTGCAGCTTGCCGTGATCCAGTGACAAGGCACCCTGGGCGCTGCGGCTCAGGTGGTTCAGCAGGTTGATCGACCCAAGATTGCAGACGGCAGTCTCGGAGTCGCTGGTGTTGAGTGTGATCTCGGTGCACAGGTTGCTCGAGTGCACGACGCCGACATGCTGTTGGGGTGAGCGCAGGTTGCAGGCATCCTTGAACGTGATCCAGGGATGCCCGGTCTCGAACAGCATGGTGAGCATTTTTCGCCACAGATCGGTCGCCTCGATGGTGCGTGAAGGTGTGATGTCACCACGCTGTGCACGCTCCTCGTACGCCAGGTATGCACGCTCGAACTCGGCGCCGAAGCAGTCGTGCAGATCGGGCACGTCAGACGGCGAAAACAGGGTCCAGCGTCCCTTTTCCAGGACCCGGCGCATGAACAGATCGGGAATCCAATTGGCGGTGTTCATGTCGTGCGTGCGCCGCCGGTCGTCGCCGGTGTTTTTGCGCAGTTCCAGGAATTCTTCAATATCCAGGTGCCAGGTTTCCAGGTAGGCGCACACGGCTCCTTTGCGCTTGCCTCCCTGGTTGACTGCGACCGCGGTGTCGTTCACGACTTTGAGGAACGGCACGACGCCCTGAGATTCTCCGTTCGTGCCCTTGATGTGGCTACCCAGGGCCCGTACCCGCGTCCAGTCGTTGCCCAGCCCTCCGGCGTACTTGGAAAGCAAGGCGTTTTCTTTGATCGATTCGTAGATGCCATCGAGATCATCGGGCACGGTGGTCAGGTAGCAACTCGAGAGTTGCGAGCGGCGCGTGCCACTGTTGAACAAGGTGGGCGTGCTCGACATGAAGTCAAAGGCCGACAGCAGTTCGTAGAACTCGATGGCGCGGGCTTCGCGATCGACTTCATTGAGAGCCAGCCCCATGGCGACCCGCATGAAAAAGGTCTGCGGCATTTCGATGCGGCGCTTGTGCACATGCAAAAAATAGCGGTCGTACAGCGTTTGCAGGCCCAGGTAGTCGAACTGGCGGTCGCGCTCGGGGCGCAATGCGTTGGCCAGTGGTGTCAGATCGAATTGCAGCAGGCGCTCGTCCAGCAAGCCTTGTTCCACGCCTTGGCGCAGCAAGGTGGGGAAGTGCTCGCGGTAGGCGGCGTCCAACGCTTCGGGGGCCACGTCGCGCCCCCACACTTCACGGCCAATGGTGTGCATGAGCAAGCGGGCCGTGACATAGCTGTAATCCGGGTCCTTTTCAATCAGGGTCCGCGCGGCCAGGATCACGGCCTTGAAGACTTCATCCAGTGCAATGCCGTCGTAGAGGTTGCGCAGCGTCTCCTGGACGATGGGGGCGGCTGCGACATGCTCACCTAGACCAGCGCAACTGGCCTCCACCAGTGCGTGCAGCCTGGCCAAGTCGAGTGGTGTGCGCTCCCCATCGTCGAGCACATGCAGCACTTCGGCCTCTGCATGGTGCACAGGAGTTGCTTGGTGCGAACGCTCCTGCGCGCGACGCTCCCGGTACAGCACATAAGCGCGTGCCACTTCGTGGTGTTCGCCGCGCATCAGCCCCAGCTCGACCTGGTCTTGCACGTCTTCAATGTGAAAGGTGCCGCCGTTCGGACGCGAGCGCAGCAGGGCACGCACCACCGTTTGGGTGAGCCCATCCACGGTCTCGCGGATGCTGGCGGATGCAGCCCCTTGCGCGCCGTGCACGGCGAGAAATGCCTTCATCAATGCCACCGCGATTTTTTGCGGCTCAAACGGTACGACGGCACCGTTGCGACGAATCAGGTGGTGGTGGGCGTAATCCGCTGGTGGTGTGGGTGCCAATAGGTTGGCACCTTGCGCAGGAATTGCCGATCGGCGAAAAGATTCAGGGGGCTGGAGGGAGGAATGCATGGCGTTCCATTCAAAAAAAGAAAAAGACTGGGCGGCGGTAGGTGTGGGTGAATAACTATAGGTGGTGCAAAAAGTATTTGCAATACGCTACCTATAGTGTTTTTTTAGAATTTAATGGTGCATGCCATGCAGACATTTGTGCCAGCCCGCATGTGGCTTGGAGCGCGGGGGAAGAAGCAAGCTTGGCAGCCGTCTGCGAGCTGTTTGTGGCTCTCGGGCCGCGTTTGGATTGGAGCGTTGGCCTGGGCGCGGGCTATGTGGCCCGCGTGCGGCGTGCTCAGCGCAGCGGAAACTGAATGCTCGGCAGGCCCAGGCGGCTCTGAAATTGCACCCAGTCAAATGCCGCACCTGGGTCGGCCTTGCGCCCTGGTGCGATATGTTCATGCCCGGCGATGTGGGCAATGGGGTAGCGCTGCGCCAATGCGTGGCTCAGTTGCACCAGCGTGCCGTACTGCGCAGCCTCGAAGGCTTCGCCCTCCAGGCCTTCGAGTTCAATGCCGATGGAGTCGTCGTTGCAATGGCTGCGGCCCCGGTAGCAGGACGCCCCCGCATGCCATGCGCGCTGGTCGCAGTCCACGAACTGAACCA
>Ga0066485_1000148_pt1 | contig 15923 bp, 10 predicted proteins | sample LakWasM127_HOW14_2_FD_59587 | JGI IMG/M metagenome (GOLD analysis project Ga0066485, IMG submission 59587) | Freshwater sediment methanotrophic microbial communities from Lake Washington under simulated oxygen tension - Sediment Metagenome 127_HOW14 | ecosystem: Environmental > Aquatic >... | reverse complement strand
CTCGTTGCCTTGCGGCTTGGCCGCGCTGCGCAAGGCTTGCTCGGTCGCGGGCAGCGCGTCCATCAGCCGCAGAGCGCCACCAGCCACCAGTTTGTCGCGCATGCGCCGCGTCATGGACTGCGTGCTGCCATCTGGCGCGGTAAACAGAAACAGCGTGTTGTGCGGGCTGCACCATGTAAGCTGGGTGCGCATCAATTTGCCCGAGGTGACCAATTCCACCCAGGCGCCCATGACAAAGCCGTCGCTCTCGGGTGGCCGAGGGGCCGGCGCGTCCTCCTGCTGCACCTCGGGCTCTGCCATCGGCTCGGGCCCGTACAGGGACGTCACGCTGTCGCCATCGTTTGCAGCGTCCTGCTCCAGGTCACCTGGACCTCCGTCCTCCGGTACAGACGCTTGCGGCAACTCGAAATCTGGCGGCCTGGCTGCCAAGGAGAGGCGGTGCAATTGCGCGAGGCGCGCCAAAAACGCGTCGATCTCTTCGCGTGGGTGGCCAATGTTTTCGAGCTCGGTGCGCAAGCGTACCGGCAGCAGCATGGTGGCTTCGTCCAATCGGTCGGGGTGCTCGCATGCGAGGTCCGGCTGCACACTCCAGAGCAGCAAGGGAACCAAGGCCAGTGCACTTGCGGCCTGTGGGCTGCGCTTGCCCTGTGCGTCCAGCGGCGCAGCAGCCACCACTTCCACCCAAGGGCCCAGCACAAAATCGGTGATGTCCTGGGGCGCACCTGGAAACTCAGGCAGCGCACCGATTTCTGCGGCCACACGCTCAGCGCGCATCTCACGTTCTTCCGCCAGCAGCAGGGCCTGCTTCTCGCGCTCCTGGCGGGCCTCAAGCTTCTTTTGCTGCGCCTCCCATGCCGCCTGCAAGGCACGCCGCACGGTTTCAAACGGAGCCGCACTGGTGATCTCTGACTTGCTCAGGTGGGCAACGGCCTGATCGATCAACCGCATGAAGCGGCTAAAGCCCGGCGCCTCCACATGCGTGTACGCGAGGCTGCGCTGGGTGATCTCATCCAGCAAACGGCGGGCTGGGTGGTTGGCATCGCTGAAAAAGCGCGAATCGTGGCGGATCAGCTTGCGAATGGCTGGTTCGAGGTTTTGCACCGCCTGCTGCACCGGCGGCAACAGGCGCGCATCCTGCGAGATATTTTCCACCATGCGTGCGACAACCTCCGCGCCCCTGGGCGCCGCCTCGGCAGCGCCATACAAAGAGGCCTGGCCGGTACGCGGCGCGCCTTGCCCGCTGTGCAGGTAGGCTGACTGGCTGTTCGCCAGGCGCCCTACCAGGCGCTCAAGCTGCGCGATGTCTTCGATCGCCTCCGACGCGCCGGCCGGCGCGTAGCGGTCGAATCCCTGCGGAGAAGGCGCCTGCTGCCCACCCGCGTAAACGGAACCCGCAGATCCCGTTGGCGCATAGAGCTCCTGGTACGGGTCGCCTGCGCCGGCCAGCATTTGCCGAAGAATGCTGACCGTCAGCAATGCCTCCTGGCCACTGGGCGCATAGCCCGAAGCCCCCGCCTCCTGGTAGCCCACAGGTGCCGCCTGGCTGCCGGCCCAGGCAGAAGCGGTCGCCCAACCCGAGCGCCCCTCCCCCGCTCCCGGTCCGTACCAGCCACTGCCAAGCGCGCCCTGCGGGTAAGCGGGCTGCTGCGGTACGCGCGCGCCCCAACCCACCTGCTCAACGCCATGTTCGCGCAAACCTTTCACCGCGCGCTCGTATACCCCCACCAACTGTTGGCTCAGGTAGGGCCGCATATGCTGCATCCACGCCTCGCGCATCGGCGCGATGACTTGCGTGTCGGCGATGGCGCGCTGCAGCGCGCGAATGTAGTTCTCAGGCCGCAGCGGGTTGCGCTCCGGCTGCACGCGTGGCAAACCCTGGGCCGCGCTGACCAGGCCATTGAGCTCCGACAAGATGGCGTCCGTGGTGTGCAGCGCCATCTGCTGCGCCCGGGAGAGTTCGACCTGGGCCTGGACTTCATCGTCGTCCACCAAGGTGAGTTCACCGAAATCCAGTGCGCTGGACGCTGCGGGCTTGGAAGCAGGCGCCCCCGAGCCATCGGCAAACAGCTCCAGAAGCACCATCGGGTACGCCTTGTTCAGGCCCGCGTGGTGCTCGCGCAGCAGCTTCTGCGCCTCATGCGCGAGATCGCGCTTGGCGATGGCCCGGGTTTCGGATTCCTGCTTGGCCAGCTCGTCCAGCGTGAACTTGACGAGCTGGTCCATCAACGTCTCGCCTTCCCGCACGGCCGTGACCACACAAGCCCGAAGTACCGCTCTGGAACGAACCGCAGACAGAGTCATGTTGGCAGAAACTAAAAAGTCAATGAACTGCTTGAATACTACTTCAGCGCCTTGAAACGCATGCGGTGCGGGCGCGCACCCTCTTCACCCAGGCGTTTCTTCTTGTCGGCCTCGTACTCCTGGTAGTTGCCGTCGAAGAACGTCCATTGGCTGTCGCCCTCGGCGGCCAGAATGTGCGTGGCGATGCGGTCGAGGAACCAGCGGTCGTGGCTGATGACCAGCACGCTGCCCGCATATTCCAGCAGGGCGTCTTCCAGGGCGCGCAGGGTTTCCACGTCGAGGTCGTTCGAGGGCTCGTCCAGCAGCAGCACGTTGCCGCCCGCAATCAGCGTCTTGGCCAGGTGCAGGCGTCCGCGCTCACCGCCCGAGAGCATGCCCACCTTCTTTTGCTGGTCAGCGCCGTTGAAGTTGAAGCGGCCGCAATAGGCACGGCTGGCCATCTGGAACTTGCCCACGGTCAGGATGTCCAGGCCGCCCGAGACGTCTTCCCAGACGGTTTTGTCGTTGGCCAGCACATCGCGGTGCTGGTCCACAAACGCCATCTTCACGGTCGAGCCGACCACCACGGTGCCACTGTCGGGCTGCTCTTTGCCCGCCAGCAGCTTGAACAGCGTGGATTTGCCCGCGCCGTTGGGGCCGATGATGCCGACGATGGCGCCAGGCGGCACGGTGAAGCTCAGGTTGTCGATCAAGAGGCGATCGCCAAACGACTTGCTGACGTTGTGGAACTCGAAGACCTGCTGACCGAGACGGTCGGCCACAGGAATGAAAATCTCCTGTGTCTCGTTGCGCTTCTGGTATTCCATGTCGCTCAGCTCTTCAAAGCGGGCGAGGCGCGATTTGCTCTTGGCCTGGCGGGCCTTGGGGTTCTGGCGCGACCATTCCAGCTCTTTCTTCAAAGCCTTGGCGTGGGCTTCTTCGCTCTTTTGCTCTTGCGCCAGGCGCTCGCCCTTCTGTTCCAGCCAGGTGCTGTAGTTGCCCTTCCAGGGAATGCCGCGGCCGCGGTCCATTTCCAGAATCCATTCGGCGGCGTTGTCCAGGAAGTAGCGGTCGTGGGTGATGGCCACCACGGTGCCGGGAAAGCGCTGCAGGAACTGCTCCAGCCAATCCACCGACTCGGCGTCCAGGTGGTTGGTCGGCTCGTCGAGCAGCAGCATGTCGGGCTTGGACAGAAGCAGGCGGCACAGGGCCACGCGGCGCTTTTCGCCACCGGAGAGCAGGCCAATCTTGGCGTCCCAGGGCGGCAGGCGCAGTGCGTCGGCGGCAATCTCAAGCTGGTGCTCAGAGTCGGTCCCGGCGGTGGCAATGACGGCTTCAAGCTGGGCCTGCTCGGCGGCCAGCGCGTCAAAATCGGCGTCTTCGGCGCCATACGCGATATAGACCTCTTCCAGACGGGCCTTGGCGGCAAACACCGCACCCATCGATTCCTCGACCGATTCGCGCACCGTGTGCTCGGGGTTGAGTTTGGGTTCCTGCTCCAGGTAGCCGATAGACAAGCCTGGCATGGGCAGGGCTTCGCCTTCGAACTCCTTGTCCACGCCGGCCATGATCTTGAGCAAGGTGGACTTGCCGGAGCCATTGAGGCCCAGCACGCCAATTTTGGCGCCTGGGAAAAATGAGAGCGAAATGTCCTTCAAGAGCTGGCGCTTCGGGGGCACCGTCTTGCTGACGCGGTTCATGGAGTAAACGTATTGGGCCATCGGTAGAAGGTCGGTCCTGCTGTGCAAAAAAGAGCGGGCGTTGTGCCCGGCGAACAAGCTTAATTATCGACCCATGCGACAATAGCGGCTGTCGTGCACTCCAGCTGTGCGCGATATCAGCAAACTGCTGGGGACGAAGCAACACCGCTTGCTGGCGCCCACTGTTGAACCTTATCAGCCTAACACTGGCTCGGCACCCATCGCAGGGCGCCTCGACAGGCCGATACCCGGCGCCCGGATGGGCGCATCACTTCAATGACTTTTGACGATCTGAATCTGGCTCCGGCCATCATGAAAGCCGTGCGCGAGCAAGGCTATGAAACCCCCACGCCCATCCAGGCACAGGCCATTCCGGCCGTGCTGGCCGGGAACGATCTGCTCGCTGGCGCGCAGACCGGCACGGGAAAAACGGCCGCTTTTGTGCTGCCGCTGCTCGACCGCCTCTCACGCGAAGAAGCGCCGAAAAGCAAATTCGGCGGCAAAGGTGTGCGTGCCCTGGTGCTGACCCCAACACGCGAGCTTGCCGCACAAGTCGAGGAATCCGTGCGCCAGTACGGCAAACACCTCGATCTGAACTCCACCGTGGTCTTTGGCGGCGTCGGCATGAACCCGCAAATTGACCGCATCAAACGCGGCATTGACGTGCTGGTGGCGACACCAGGCCGCCTGCTCGACCTGCAGCAGCAAGGGTTTCTTGATCTCTCCACGGTGCAGGTGCTGGTTCTTGATGAAGCCGACCGCATGCTGGACATGGGCTTCATCCACGACGTCAAGAAGATCCTGGCGCTGGTCCCCAAGGACAAGCAAAGCCTGCTGTTTTCGGCAACCTTCAGCGACGAGATCCGCGAACTGGCCGCCACGTTGCTGAAAGATCCGCTGAGCATCCAGGTGACGCCGAGCAACACCACGGTGCAGCGCATCTCGCAGGTGATCCACCCGGTGGGCCGCGGCAAGAAGAAGCAAGTGCTGGTACACATCATCAACGAGCACAACTGGAGCCAGGTGCTGGTGTTCACCCGCACGAAATTCGGCGCCAACAACGTGGCCGAATTTCTCACCAAACATGGCATCAACGCCATGGCGCTGCACGGCAACAAGAGCCAGAGCGCCCGCACCCAGGCACTCGCTGGGTTCAAGAGCGGCGACATTCGCGCGCTGGTAGCCACCGATATTGCTGCGCGCGGCATTGATATCGACGATCTGCCGCACGTAGTGAACTATGAAATCCCTAACGTCCCAGAAGACTACGTGCACCGTATCGGCCGCACCGGCCGCGCGGGTGCCAGCGGTGAAGCCGTGAGCCTGGTGTGCATGGACGAGGAAGGCTTCATGATGGAGATCGAGCGCTTCACCAAGCAAACGATTCCCGTGCAGCTCATTGAAGGCTTTGGGCCTGATGAGGGTGAAAAAGCCGAACCCATCGCCATGGGCCGACAGACCATATGGGGTGGCGCAGGCCGTCCACCCAGCCGCGACGTGATGCAGGCCGCTGCCAAAGCCGCCCGCAGCGAGATGATGGAGCGCATGCGCGCTGGCAAAACCGCGGGCCAGGGTACCCGTGGCGCCCGACCCTCGGGCGGCGAAGGCAATGGCAACAACCCAGGCCGCAGCGGTGGTGGCGGCGGCCGCAATGCACCTCGCAATGCACCTCGCAACACCCCGACCGGCAACGGCGGCGGGCGTGGCAACCCACGTGGCGGCGCCAATCCACCGCGCCATTCGGACGATTGGCAACCCGCCCGCGAGAACGCGCATCTGGGAACCCAAGCGGGGAACAGCATGGCGCCGCCCCGTGTGCCCGGCCACGGAGCAGCCCAGCCCGACCCAATGCGCACCAGCGTTGACAGCATGTCCGCAGGTCGCCGTGGTGGCGGCGGCTACCGCAGCGGCGGTGGTGGCTTCGGCGGCGGTCGCAGCGGCGGCGGTGGTGGACGCAGTGGTGGCGGTGGCCGCCGTGGCGGGTACTGACCGCCAGCCACAAGCTAAAAAATTACATCAATTCGGCTTCCAGCGCTTACTGCATAAGTGCTGGAAGCTATTTTTTGTGTAGCGCCAGTTCCACCCGTGGTACTGTTGGAAACAAATACCGGCAGACGGCGTGCACGCCGACACCCCGCTGCTTGCGGCGGCGTTTACCATTCTGGCTACGCGCCGGCCCACCTTGCCCGGCAAATCCCTGTTCTTTTGCCGATCGCACCATGCATTTGCTTCACCGTTTCCGCAGCACTCGCGTAGCCGTCCCCAGCCGGGCACTGCCTTTGGCCCTGATGCTCGCCCTGCTCGCCGGCTGCGGCAGCACCCCACTGCCCCCATGGCCAGCCAAGGCCCCCCTACCCCCAGTTGAGCGAGGTCACGTCACCCCCACGGCGCCGCTTGCCACGCAGCCTGCACAGCCTGCAATTGCCCTACCGGTTCCAGCAACGTGGCCTGCGCAGGCGCCGTCGGCAACACTCCAGGTGCCCACGCCGGGTGAGCCGAGTGCCGTGACAGCGCATTTTCCTGATCCCATGGTGCGCTACCGCACCCCAGGCCTGGCCGACGGTCGCCGTGCATTTACCACCAACGCAGAGCTCGCTGATTGGTTGGGGGCGATCGCCTCGGCGCAACAAGGGGCTGGCACCCGAACCGAATTGCTGCACCTCGGCCCTTCACAGCAGGGCGAGCCCATCCTGGGGCTGGTGATCACACGCGCCAATGGCACAACGCCGGACGCCCTTGAGGCGTCGCACCGGCCGACTGTGCTGCTCCTGGCCCAGCAGCATGGCGACGAACCCGCCGGCGCGGAGGCCTTGCTGGTACTGGCCCAGGAGTTGGCCGGTGGCTTGCTGGAGCCTTTGCTGGACCGCATCAACGTGGTGCTGGTGCCACGCGCCAATCCCGACGGAGCAGAAACCGGCACCAGCGCAACCGCTTCCGGCGTGGACATGGCCAAAGACCACCTGACCATATCCACCCCAGAAGCGCGCGCCATTGCGACGCTGACCCGCGACTACCGGCCGATCCTGGTGCTGGACGCACGCGAATTCCAGGCCGCAGGGGCGCTGACAGAACAATTTGGTGCGGTGCAGAGCGACGACGCGCTGTTGCAGTACGCCACGGCGGCCAATGTTCCAGAATTTCTCAGCAAGGCCGCACGCGAGTGGTACTACGAGCCCATGGCGGCCTCCCTCAACACCGAGCGCCTGCGCAACGACTGGTATTTCGAGCCTGTTGCTGGTGCTGGGCGCGACCGCGTCGCGGGTGGCAGTGTGCTGCCAGAGAGCGTGCACAATGCCAGTGGACTGAAGGACGCCGTGGGCTTCGTCGTTGCCAGCCGCGGCGTAGGCCTGGGGCGCGAGCATATCCAGCGCCGGGTTCATACCCTGGTCACAGCCATCTCCAGCGCATTGCGCAGCACTGCAGAGCGGTCATCAAATCTGGATCAGGTGCGCAGCTTTGTGGCACGCGATACCCGTGCGCTTGCCTGCCACGGCCAGGTGGTGGTGCAAGCGGTGCCCACGCCAGCGCAACGCGATATCGAGTTGCTGGACGCGCAATCCGGCGTTGAGCGCACGGAACACGTAAGCTGGGACAGCCCTCTGAAGCTTCGCACCACGACTGCACGGCCACGCCCCTGCGGGTACTGGTTGGCAGCACGTGCGGACAATGTCGTGGACAGGCTCAAGCTGCTGGGCGTGCAAGTCATGCGCGTGGCCGAGCCCGGCTCCATACTCGCCGACAGCTACGATCAGACAGGCGCCAGCGCCACAGACCAAGCGCCACAAGTGCAACTGCGACGCAATGCGATCGATGTGCCCGTCGGGAGTTACTACGTGCCCCTGAACCAACCGCTGGCCAACCTTGCCGTAGCTGCACTGGAACCCGACAGCCCAGCGGGCTACATTGCACGCCAGGTGATTGAAGACGTCAGCGAGGTGGCGCGGATCGTCTCCACGCCCTCGCTGGTCTTTGAAGAATCGAACTGAGCCATTTCAAGCCCGGTGTGTCCGCTTAGAATCAAGTTTGACAGCCAGTAGCTCATCCGGATAGAGCAATGTCCTTCTAAGACATGGGTAGGGGGTTCGAGTCCCTCCTGGCTGGCCAATCCACACTCCCCGGCAAAACTGTGGCTCAAGGGGTCAGGGGGTCAGGCTCCTCTCGGAACCTGCTTCGGTGCAAGGCACTTTTTCGTGTTTCGCTACGCTGCCAAATCAAACGCCAACGCGAAGGCCAAGCGCGGACGACGCTGGCCGCCGTCAGTGACAGCCCGCACCGTCTGGCCGCCCTATTGGCAGGTAAAACGTGTCACACCGTTTCACATCTCGCGCGATCTTGACAAATGCTCCTTCGGCGTGAAAAAGAAAATGCTGCCGTCAGGCGCCTGCAGCCTTCACGCACAGCACGGGACACGGAACCGTCATCAAGATCTCCTGGGCAACACTGCCCAAAATGAGCTTGCCTACGGCAGTGCGCTTGCGCAGGCCGATGATCAAAATGGAGATATCGCCCATTTCGACGAGGTCGTTGATTTCCTCCACGGCATTCTTGCCACGGACAAACTGTTTGAACTCGCCCTGGATGCCTTGTGCGGCGATCAGCTCCTCGATCTGTTCGACTTCAAACGCGGGTACCAGGGATGCATCCTCCTGCTGACCACCGGGGCCAGCGTTAACGATCAGCATCCGCTCTTGGCGCTCCTTTGAAAGTTCGATGGCCTTGTCGAGTGCGGCCCGGCCTTCGGGGCGTGAAACGTAGGCGACGAGGATGGTCATGTGCGGTATCTCCTTAAATGTTTTGAATGGTGGACCTGCGTAGCTTGTGGCGCAGTCCTTACCCGGATCGGGCAGCGTCAGATCGCACTCAGAATGGTAGCAGCAGCACCTTCAGGCTTCGTAGGACACCAGCGTCACATCTGCAGCCTGACGCCGGATCGGAATAAGCGCCTGATAAGCCGCGGAGGAGAACCAGCCTTCTGCCGCGGCCACCGTAGGAAAACGGATCACGACAATGTCCGGATGCGTGCATTCGCCCGCAAGGACTGCCACTTGCGTGCCACGAAACACCAATTCACCACTCCATGGCTCCAGCGTCTGTGGCACCCTGGTCCGGTACTCGTCCCACCGATCTGGATCTCTGACGGTGATATGGCCCACCACGTAAGCTGCAGACATAGCAACCAAATAAAGGTTTAGAAAAACAGAGTCGGCAGGCCGCAATTAAACGCCCAGATAGCGCTGCACGATTTCGGGCTGGCCCTTGAGCTCCGCCGCCGTGCTTTCGTGCGCCATATGGCCGTTGTTCAGGATGTAAATGCGGTTGGCCAAAGCCAGCGTGGCCGCCAAGTTCTGCTCGATCAGGAAGATGGTCTGACCTGACTGCGCCAGATCACGGCAAATGCGCATGATGTCCTGCACAATGACTGGCGCCAACCCCTCAAAGGGCTCGTCGAGCAAGATGATCTTTGGATCGCGCACCAATGCTCGGGCAATCGCCAGCATTTGCTGCTCACCGCCTGACAGGTCCGTTCCGCGGCTAAAACACCGCTCCTTGAGCCGCGGGAACATTTCATAAATGCGCTCAAGCGGCCATTTTTTTGGGGCTGTCAACCCGGCGAGAATGATGTTCTCTTCCACCGTGAGACTGCCGAAAATACGCCGCTCTTCATGGACAAGCTGCATCCCTAACTGTGCAATGGAATGCGCCTTTTTTCCAGCCAACTCCACGCCGTCCATTTTGACGCTGCCAGTGCGGGGCTTGACCACGCCCATTAGGCTCTTGAAAGTGGTGGATTTTCCAGCGCCATTGCGACCCAGTAGCGCCACAACTTCATTCTTTTCTACGCGCAGCGAAACATCGAACAGGATATGGCTGTCGCCGTAGTAGCTGTTGAGACCGTTGACTTCGAGCAGGCTCATACCATCTCCTCGTGAACACCACCCAGATAGGCTTCTTGCACCAGGGGGTTGTTCTTGATTTCCTCAGGCGTGCCCTCGACCAGCACACGCCCCTCCTGTAGCACGGTGACTTTGCCGGCCAGCTCAAACAGGGAATCCATATCGTGGTCGATGACGATCAGCGTACGGCCCTCAGCAATCGCCTTGAGGAGCGCCACGGTTTCGACGCGCTCCTGGGTGCTCATGCCGGCCAACGGCTCGTCGAGCAACAGCAGGCTAGGCGAGGTTGCCAGCGCCAGCCCTATCTCAAGGCGGCGTTTTTCGCCATAAGCCAGTTCCGATACCGGGGCATCCAAGCGGTCGGACAGGTGCACGAGGGCGGCTGTGCCCTCCACATGGTGATCAAGCTTGCGGACTTTGTGCAGGTTCCTGAACATGTCGAGCTTGAACTTGCCGCGCACCTCACCAAGCACGGCGATCTCTAGGTTCTGGCGCACCGTCAGCTTCTCAAAGAGCTGATTGATCTGGTAGCTCTTGGTCAAGCCCATCTGGCAGGCATCAATGACGCCCATTTTGGTGATGTCACGGCCGTCGAAGACGATCTTGCCTGCCGTAGGCTCGACCTCACAGGTGAGCATTTTGAAGAACGTGCTTTTGCCAGCGCCGTTGGGGCCGATGATGCCGCGTATCTCGCCATGCATGACACTGAAATCGATATCGCTATTGGCCGCCAGGCCACCATAGTGCTTGGTCAGCCCGGTAGCTGACAGCAACACACCGTCCTTGCTCTTCGTGGGCTTGCGTCCAACCTTTGCGTGGCTGGCAGTTCCCGGCGTGCGGCCAGCTACAGGAGCGCCAGATTGCGGCTGAGCTCCTTGCCTGCCTCGACGCATCCAGCGATAGGCGTCCGAAATCGCGCCGGCCAAACCATGCCGCAAAAAAACCACCAGCAGCACAAACACAATGCCGAGTATGAGTCTCCAGGTCGCACCCAAATTCAGCACGGTCTGGAAGAAATCACTCAGATAGAGCCATACTGCCGCGCCCAGCAAAGGGCCAAACAAGGTGCCCGCGCCACCGATGGCCGTCTGCATGACGATCTCGCCCGAGGTGGAGAACATGAACGCATCTGGCGGCATGAACCCCTGCATCAACGCAAGCAAGCCACCAGCAAAACCCGCGTACATGGCGGCTACCACGAACACCGCCAACTTGTAGCGCTGAATGTTGTGGCCAAGTGCCTGGGCGCGCAAGGGGTTTTCCCGGATAGCCCGCAGCACCAGTCCAAAGGGCGAGCGCACGAGGCGCAGTGCGATCATCAGGCCGACGAAATAGCAGAATGCCAGGAACCCATACATTCCCATGTTGCTGCTGAACTCAATGGTCGTAAAACCCAAGCTCAGGTTGGGCGTAGGCACGCCGGGCAAACCATTTTCACCACCCGTGAATGCCGACAATGGGTTGAACTCGATAAAAAAGAACACTTCGGCAATGGCCACCGTGATCATGGCGAAATAGATGCCAGTGCGTCGCAGTGCGATCAGGCCAATGAAGAAGCCGATGACACCCGCCACCACCGTGCCGATCAGCAAGGCGGCAACGGTGTTGTGCATCGAAGTTTGCGTCAGCAGATAGGCGGCGAACATGCCACCACTGCCAAAGAAAGCCGATTGCCCAAACGACAGCAACCCGGTATAGCCAAAAAGCAGGTCGAAGCCTATGCCCACCAAACCCCACACCAGGATGCGGTTAATGGTGGTCGGGTTGAAACCAAGGTGTGGAAGCACAAAGGGTGCTGCCACCAGGCCCAAAATCGTCAGGGCCTCGACCAAGAAAGGAATTTGTCTGCGCATTACTGAAGACCCTGTTTATTCGCGACCTACAGCGCCAAGCAATCCGCGCGGACGGAAGACCAGCACAAGTGTCATTACCACGAAGAGCATCACGTAGGAGTAGGCGGGATTGACCATGGACGTCAAGCTGATCAGCTCGCCGGCCACCAAGCCACCAAGCACCGCTCCAGGGAACGATCCGACCCCTCCAATGACCACGACCACGAAGGTCTGCACCAGAATGGCTTCCCCCACATCCGGGGCAAGAGACACCACCGGCGCATTGACGATACCGGCAAAGCCTGCCGCCATAGCCCCAATGCCGAACACCAGCATGAATATCTTGTAGACGTTGATGCCCAGCGAATCGACCATCACCGAATCCTCGATGCCGGCACGCACAATCATGCCGATACGGGTGCGGTACAGCACGAAGTAGAGCGCAAGCAGCGCCACGGTAATGATGCCCAGCAATGCCAGGCGGTAGGTTGGATAGAGCATGAACCCCAGGTTCGTGATACCCATCAGAGGCGCTGGCGGAGGCACGGACTTTGACAAGCTGCCATAGGCAAAGCGCACCAACTCAACAAAAACGATCCCCAGGCCGAATGTGACAAGAAGCTGATCCTCTGCAGGTCGGGTGTAGAAGTGGCGAATGATCAGCCGCTCCATCACGATACCGACAAGCGCCACGAACAGCGAGCCGGCGACTACGGCGATGACGAAGGAGCCGGTGTAGGTGAAAGCCACCCAGCCCGCATAGCCCCCCAGCATGAACATCGCGCCATGCGCAAGATTGAGCACGCCCAGCGTGCCATAAATGATCGTCAGACCAGAGGAGATCAGCGCCAGCAGCGCCCCCAACACCAGTCCGTTGAAACATTGCGAGATGAAATTAGCCCAATTAATCACGCTGACCTGCCCTCATCGCAAATGGATTCAAAGATTGAGACAACAGCTACTCACCCCTGAACCAATCAGGAGATCCAAATCCCGCCTTCAGACGGGAAAAATCATGCTACTTACGCCCCGACAGCGCCTAGGCTGCCAGGGCACCAGCATTTCGGTCAGGCGTAGTCACCCAGTTTGCAACCGAAGGCGTCCGGCGGCTGGATCACCTTGTCGCCAGCAACGACTTCAACAACTTCCCAGAAATCCTCCGGATTCTTCATGTCCTTCTTGGCCTTGCCACGAACAATGACTACGGGGTGCAGGTACTGGTGGTCCTGCGGCCGGTAGGCAAAATCACCCAGCAGCGAAGGAATGACTTCGCCCTTTTCCCACTGCTTGATGACATCGGGCGGGTAGAAGCTGCCTGCCTCGGTCACCATGCGAGCCCAATGGGCAAAGCTGACGTAGGCGTTTTCTGCGCCCCACTCTGGGCGATAGCCGTATTTTTTGGAAAAGGCCTCGACAAACATCTTGGCGAGGGGGTATTTGTCTTCCAGCGTCCACCAGAAATCGGTCGCCGCAAACACCCCGGCACTGATATCCACCCCGGCTTCCTTGGCAAAGAATGGAATTTGATAGGGCAGGACCAAGGTCATCTTGGGCAACAGACCAAACTGCTTGGCCTGCTGGCTTGACAACACAGCATCCCGACCCCAATTGACGTTAATGAGGAAATCGGCACCAGAATTGGCGATATTGGTCAGGTATTGACTGAAATCCTGCGTACCCAACGGGGACACCTGATTGGTCACCACCGTCCATCCAGCTTCCTTGGTCAGATAATCCGCAACCGATTGGGTTGTGGTATGGCCATAGGTATAGTCCGGCGTCATGAAGGCGGCCTTGCGATTCTTGCCGAAATTCTTCACCAACACCGGGCCGATCGCATTGGCCGCCATTTCCCCGAAAAACCCCTGCCGGAACCCGTAACGCACACAATCCTTGCCGGTGGTGTCATTCGAACCGGAAATCCCTGGCATGTAGAGGATTTTTTCGCGCTGAGCAAACTTGTTCAGCGCCACCGCCACCGCCGACGAGGTGGAGCCGGTCATCAGAACAACCTTGTTGTTGTTGATGAAGGTCTGCTCCGACTGCAGCGCCTGGTTGGGCTTGGCAGCCGAATCCGCAGACACAAGGCCCACTTTCTTCCCGAGCACGCCATTGTTCACTTTGGGCGCGAGCTTCTTCATCAGGGGGTGGTTGGTATTCATGTGCTCGACCGCAAGCTCCCAGCCCTTGAGCTCGTCTGCGCCCTGCACCGCATAAGCACCGGTCAAGGGAACAGCCGCCCCCAGATACACCGTATCGCCCTTGGACCCTTCGGGCCACGTACCCATGGCAGGCTTGTCGGCCGCATAGGCCCATTGCACGCCACCAAAAGTCGTCAGCAGAGTACCCGCACTCAACTGCAGAGCATCACGACGCGAAATGACAGCCGTCATCTCCTTTTGAGATTTAAAATCTGACATGTGTTTCCTCGTTGATTATTTCAATCCGAATAAACCCAGATTGGACCCGATAGTTTACAAATATTTGCAGCGATGAAAATCTGCCGACCATCGGGCCACGCCGACATCGATCAAAACCACAAAAACACGCCATTAAGAATAATAGCTTGCCGTTTCATACCCGAAACAACACCAATTTATCACCACAGGAAATATCTTGAAAGACTGGAAAACCCTGCAATGAAATCTCCGCAAATGCCGTCATTCGTAAGGCATATGTAAGATAATAATAGCTTGTTGCCTCATACCTGAAACAGTACCAATCTAGCACCACAGGAAACAACTTCAAAGACTGGAAAACCCTGAAATGAAATCTCCGCAAACACCAACACTCGTCAGGTATATGTAAGATAAAGAAGGGCGACATTGTCAATCAATGCCTGATTCAATAGTTCCGGTCAACACCAGCAGCCCGCTCGCTTCGCTTCATTCAAACAGATCCGAATGTGTCCAGCATCGCGCTTCATCGCCCGGCGGATTCAAAACTGAAGCGCAACACCTGCCAACCTCTAAGGAAAGTCTGCATAAATCGGCTCCCGATGTGCTCGGCGAGCCGATGAGCTGAGAAAATCTGAGGCATGAAGCAAGCGGACCTTGGCCTGAACCTGACAACCAAGCGCACGCGCAAGCGTGAGTTCCTGGGGGAGATGGAGCGCGTGGTGCCGTGGGCGGAACTGGTTGCTCTGATCACGCCGTACGCACCGCAAGGCAATCGCGGACGCCCGCCGTTTGCTGTGGAGAGCATGCTGCGGGTGCACTTCATGCAGCAGTGGTTTACGCTGAGCGATCCGGCCATGGAAGAGGCACTGCACGACGTGCCGTTGTTCCGTGAATTCGCTGGCCTGACCTGGGACACAGCAGTGCCCGACGAGACGACGATTCTTCGATTCCGCCGGCTGCTGGAAGAACACAAGCTGGCCCCGCAGATCCTGGCGCTCATCAACGAACTGCTCAGCGCCAAGGGACTGCTGCTGCGCACCGGCACCGTCGTCGATGCCACACTGATTGCCGCACCGAGCTCGACCAAAAACGCATCGGGTAAGCGCGACCCGCAGATGAAGCAAAGCCAGAAGGGCAATCAGTGGTACTTCGGCATGAAGGCCCACATTGGCGTGGACGCGGACTCGGGTCTGGTGCACACGGTGCGGGGAACGGCAGGCAGCGTCAGCGATGTGGTCGAGGCCAATACCTTGCTGCACGGCGAGGAAGTCGAAGCCTGGGGCGACGCTGGCTACCAGGGCGCTGCCAAGCGGGCCGATGCCAAGGAGGGCGTGCGCTGGAACATTGCCATGCGCCCGGGCAAACGCAAGCTGCTGGACAAGACCCGGCTGGTCGACGACCTGACCGACCAGCTCGAACGCATCAAGGCCAGCATCCGGGCCAAGGTCGAGCATCCGTTTAGGGTGCTCAAGCGCCAGTTTGGCCACGTCAAGGTGCGCTACCGCGGCTTGAGCAAGAACACGGCACAACTGCACACGCTGTTTGCGCTGTCCAACCTGTGGATGGCCCGGCGAACTTTGATGAGAGCGCAGGGATGAGTGCGCCTGCAAACGGCCAAGGGGCCGAGAGAACTGCCCGTACAGGCTGAAAAATCGCTGCGCCACGCGCCCATTCTGCAAATTGGCTCAACTGGGAGCCATCAGCACACTCAAAGTCGCTTTAAGCAGAGCATCCCTAAGGTCAGCAGATGCACTCCTCTCCTTCGCACTACCAGCAGCTCCAGCCTGAAGAGCGCGTCACCATCGCCAGCCTGACGCA
>Ga0066485_1000141_pt1 | contig 16365 bp, 16 predicted proteins | sample LakWasM127_HOW14_2_FD_59587 | JGI IMG/M metagenome (GOLD analysis project Ga0066485, IMG submission 59587) | Freshwater sediment methanotrophic microbial communities from Lake Washington under simulated oxygen tension - Sediment Metagenome 127_HOW14 | ecosystem: Environmental > Aquatic >... | reverse complement strand
AATTATCAAGATCCACGGGTTTCGCCATCATGGCAACAAGAGAGCGTATGCCTATCTGCTTACTCCTGGCGGCATTGAGGCCAAAGCGCGCCTGGCTGTCACCTATCTCAAGGACAAGATGGCCGAGTACGAAGCGATTCGCCGCGAGATAGAAGAACTTCGGCGCGAAACCGAAAAAGAGGCCTCTGCATGAGCGAAGTGCCTGGAAATGGCTCGCGGCATGCGGGCGAGACAACTCGCCGATCCTTCGCCGGACCACTGCCGCCCCAGGCTCCAGCTGTTTCCGACGAATTCGCGTGGAACCTGCCGTGGTATGTCGCCTATGCGAAGCCGAGACAGGAGCATGTCGCAAAGGAAAACCTCCTGCGCCAGGGCTATTCCGTCTACCTGCCACAGATCAAGGTGCTGAGGCGTATTCGTGGCCGTCACCGGGCTCGTTTGGAGCCCCTGTTCCCGCGTTACCTGTTTGTGCAGCCCCGATCGTCGGATCATTCGATTGCACCTGTGCGTTCGACTTCCGGCATATCCGCCATCGTTCGCTTCGGGCAGGAGTCAGCCGTAATGCGGCCGGAAACCTTGAGAAACATTCGCGAATTCGAAGCCCGACAAAACGCGGCCAAGGATGAGGACATCAGCCCCTTCCAGTGCGACGAACGAGTCCTTGTCGTTGATGGTCCTCTAGCCGGGCTGGAAGGGCTGATAACGGAAGTTTCGCGGGACCGGGTTGTGGTGCTGATGCAGCTGCTTGGCCAGGATACGCGGGTGAACATGAGTCATCACCAGTTGTTGGTGGCCCACTGACGACGGAGTTGGCGGCAGCAAGAAGTTCAGTGCAGGTCCCTTGGTTGTGCAGGTTGGAGTTTCGCACCAGGGGTCAGTCAGACAAGCAATGTTGGCGGCTTGGCAAATGCTGTGCATCGAAAATGCACGGGCATGGCGGTAGCGTGTTCAAGCGCTCCATTGCATTTCGCTTCAAGAGCCGGCGTCGGCAGAACGGCGCCGTTTGCCAATTCGAATTCCACAGGAAAGTGCAGCAATGCGTCTAAGCTTCTGCTTTTCGCCATCAGGCGGCTCAGTGCCTTTGTGGAACACCTTGGTCCGCGAAGCAAGCGATCCGTGCCGAATTGCGAGCGTGTACGAAATTCCCGCCGCCTCCCATAGCTGAAATGGATTCATCCCCGTCTGTCACGCACCTGCTCAGGAGACTGTGGCGCCACATCGGTCCCCATCGGCGAGCCCAGTTCGGGCTTCTGCTGGCCCTGATGATATTGACCTCCTTCGCGGAAATTCTCAGCATTGGAGTGGTGTTGCCGTTTCTCGGAGTACTGACGGCGCCAGACAAAGTCTTCGGGCATCCGCTTGCACAGCCCTTAATTCAGACGCTCGGCTACACGCGGCCGGAGCAACTTCTGTTGCCGCTGACCATGGCCTTCGGTCTGGCCGCTCTTGCTGCGGGCGCAATGCGCTTGGTGCTATTGTGGGCCAGCACGCGGCTGTCCTATGCGACCGGTGCCGACCTCAGCATCAGCATCTATCGCCGTACGCTCTATCAACCCTATCCCGTTCATGTCGCCCGCAACAGCAGCGAGATCATCAGCGGCATTTCGGAAAAGACAGGTGTTGTGATCGGCACCATCGTGATGGTGCTCACCCTTGTCAGTTCGGGCATCATGTTGGTTTCCATACTTGTTGCCTTGCTGGCGGTCGACCCGGCGGTGGCATTGACAGCCTTTGCCGGATTCGGCCTGATGTACGTCTTGATCATATGGTTTGTTCGCAATCGCTTGCTGAGAAACAGCCGGAGCGTCGCCCACGAGTCCACGCAAAGGATCAAGTCCCTGCAGGAGGGCCTGGGCGGTATTCGCGATGTGCTGATCGATGGCAGTCAGGCCGCCTACTGCGAGATCTACCGCAATGCGGACTACCCCCTGCGTCGCGCCCAGGGCAGCAGTGCATTCATCAGTGCCAGCCCGCGTTATGGCATGGAAGCCATGGGCATGGTGCTCATCGCTGTACTGGCCTTTACGCTCGCCCAGCAACTGGATGGGATCGCCAGGGCCATTCCCGTACTTGGGGCCCTGGCACTAGGAGCGCAGCGCTTGTTACCTGTGTTGCAGCAGGCCTACATGGCGCTCACCGGAATCCAGGGCGGACAGGCATCGTTGCAGGATGCGCTGGGACTGCTCGACCAGCCACTTCCCGACCATGCCGACCAGCCTCCGGCCAAGCCCCTGCCCTTCAAGCATCAGATCAACCTGCGGCAACTCTCGTTTCGCTACAGGGACGACGCGCCTTGGGTGCTGAGGAATCTGGACCTGAGCATTGCAAGGGGAAGTCGTGTTGGCTTTGTAGGCACGACCGGCAGTGGAAAGAGCACCCTGCTGGACATAGTCATGGGCCTGCTGCGCCCAACCGAGGGTACGCTGGAAATCGACGGGCAGCCTCTCACTATAGCCAATACCCGCGCTTGGCAGGCGCATATCGCCCACGTTCCGCAAGCCATCTATCTTGCCGACAGCACCATTGAAGAGAACATCGCTTTCGGCGTACCCAAGGACCAGATCGATCATCAGCGGGTCAAGCAGGCAGCGCGCCAGGCCCAGATCGCAGATACCATCGAAAATTGGCCCGGGCAATACAAGAGCTTCGTCGGCGAACGGGGAGTTCGCTTGTCCGGAGGCCAGCGCCAGCGCATCGGCATTGCCCGCGCGCTATACAGGCAGGCCGACGTCATCATCTTCGACGAAGCCACCAGCGCCCTGGACAACGAAACAGAAGAGGCAGTGATGCAGGCCATCGAAGGACTCGGTGACGATTTGACCGTGCTCATCATCGCCCATCGCCTGACCACCCTGAAAGGCTGCACGCAGATCGTTCAGGTGGGCGAACGTGCCGAGCTTGACCGCAGCACCTGATCATCAGGCCGCAACTCATACGACGTGAGTTGGCCGATCCAGTACTTGCCTACAAACATTCCCCAGGAATAACGATGAATACAAATCTCTGCAGGATCGCCGGCACGCCACTGACCAAGGTTGTCGATTTCGGGAAGCAGCCTCTGGGAAATGGCTTCCTCGAGCCGCGGCACTTTGGCGATGAATATTTCTTTCCGATGGCGGTCGGGTTCTCCGAGCAAAGCATGATGTTTCAACTGATCGAGCAGCCCGCGCCCGAAAAGATGTTCCACGATCATTACGCGTTTTATTCAAGCACGTCCAGTTTCATGGCTCGGCATTTCAAGGAATTTGCGGACCAGGTACTGCGGTCGGGATACCCCGAAAAGCAGGATCCGTTCGTCGTCGAACTGGGTTGCAACGACGGGATCATGTTGAAGAACTTTGCTGCGCGCGGCATTCGCCATCTGGGAATAGAGCCCTCCCTGAACGTCGCCCAGGAGGCAAACAAGCATGGTGTGCGAACATGCTCCGAGTTTTTCTCCGAGCAACTCGCCGCGACCATCGTCCGCGAAAACGGGCAGGCCGACGCCTTTCTCGCTGCCAACGTGATGTGCCACATTCCGGACATCCTCGGTGTCGTCAAAGGGATCAAGAAGCTCCTGAAACCGACGGGGGTTGTCATGTTCGAGGACCCCTACCTGGGCGACGTGATCGCCAAGACCTCATACGACCAGATCTACGATGAGCACGTTTTCCTGTTTTCGGCCTTGTCGATTCGATATCTTTTCGGCTTGCACGGCATGGAACTCATCGATGTCCAGCCGCAAACGACTCACGGCGGTTCGATGCGGTATGTGCTGGCGCATCAAGGTGCCCATCCCGTCAAGGATTCCGTTGCCAGACTCGTCGCAAGCGAGAAGGAGCAGGGTCTTGATCGCCTGGCCACCTTCGAACAGTTCAGGATCAATGTGGAACAGTCCAGAGCGAACCTGGTGAAGCTTCTGAAAGATCTCAAGGCGCGGGGGAAAAGAGTCGCTGGCTACGGTGCGACATCGAAAAGCACCACCATTCTGAACTATTGCGGAATTGGTCCCGAGCTGATCGAATACATATCAGACACTACGCCCATCAAGCAGGGAAAATTCACCCCGGGCATGCACATTCCTGTAGTGCCCTATCAGGCCTTCAAGGACAACCCGCCCGATTACGCCGTGCTCTTTGCGTGGAACCACGCGGAAGAGATCATGGCAAAGGAGAGCGAATTCATGGCCGCGGGAGGGAAGTGGATTGTTCACGTGCCTGACGTGAAGGTGCTCTGATGATTCTTTGCGCAAATCCCGCAGCCCAGTTTCAAAGCTATCAGGATGAGATCGAAGCGGCTGTGCGAAGAGTCGTGCGCAGCAATCGCTACATTCTGGGTCCCGAAGTAGAGGCGCTGGAGCGCGAGTTCGCCGCCTACATTGGTACCGGATCGGCAATCGGGGTCGCCAACGGAACCGATGCGCTGGAACTGGCTATCCGGGCCCTGGACATCGGTCCGGGGGACGAGGTAATCACCGTCTCCCACACCGCCGTAGCGACGGTCGCGGCCATCGAAGCATGCGGCGCCGTGCCGGTCCTGGTGGATGTCGATCCCACCTATTTCACCCTGAACCCGGATCAGTTGCCCGAAGTGCTCACATCAAGGACAAAGGCAGTCATAGCGGTCCACCTGTATGGACAGGCCGCGGACCTCGACGCCATCGGCCAGTTTTGCGCCGGAAACGGCCTGGCGCTGATCGAAGACGGCTCGCAGGCCCATGGCGCAACGTGGCAGGGCAGGCGTCTCGGCAGCATAGGAAACATCGGCTGCTTCAGCTGCTATCCCACCAAGAACCTGGGCGCCATCGGCGATGCGGGGCTGATCACGACCGGCGACGAAAAGCTCGCCCACAAGATTTGCATGCTCAGGGAATATGGCTGGCGGCAGCGTTACATCAGTGACCTGCCGGGGCGCAATTCGCGGTTGGACGAGTTGCAGGCCGCAATCCTCAGAATCAAGCTGCGCCATCTAGATGAGGACAATGCCAAGCGACAGCGGCTTGCCGCGCATTACTCAACGCAGCTTGCCGGACTCCCGCTGCAGCTTCCCGCCGTCAGAAAGCATGCGGAACATGTGTATCACCTCTACGTGGCCAGAACCGGCAGTCGCCAGGCCGTGATCGACCACCTCAAGGCGCATGACATCCACGCGGGCGTGCACTACCCGATGCCGGTGCACCTCCAGCCGGCGTACAAAGGGCGGATTCGAACCGCAAACTCGATGGCGGTTTCGGAACGGTTCGCGCAAGAAGTGCTGTCCCTGCCCATATACCCGGAGCTGTCGATCGAAATGGCCGACCGGGTGGTTGCCGCGCTGAAGGATGCCAAGTGAAGGTCATCGCGCGGCCTTTCGACGGCATCGTGGTGCTGCAACCGCGCCGCTTCGATGATGCCCGGGGTTTCTTTCTCGAGAGCTTCGAGCGGGAGAGATACCGGGCGCTCGGCATCGCCGAGAGCTTCGTCCAGGACAACCACTCGCGTTCGGCGAAGAGCGTGCTGCGCGGCCTGCACTTCACGAGGAAAAGGCCGCAGGCGCAGATCGTCACCGTGATCCGTGGCAGGATTTTCGACGCGGTGGTAGACGTCCGCAAGGAGTCGCCGAGCTTCGGCCAGTGGTTCGGCGCCGAGCTCAGCGACGAAGGCCCGAACCAGATCTACATGGCGCATGGGTTCGCCCACGGCTTCTGCGTCCTTTCCGACCATGCCGACTTGCACTACAAGGTCAGCCAGCGGTACGACCCGAGCGACGATGCGGGTCTTCGCTGGAATGACGCGGAGGTCGGAATTGAATGGCCGGTGGCTGCGCCGCTTGTCTCCGAGCGGGACCGAGGCCATCCGCTGCTCCGAAGCATCGTCCCCGTTTGATTTCGAATCCTGGATTTCCGGTCAAAACATGAAGACGTCAAAGCTCTGGGATAGCCTGGTAAGGAACCAGTTCGCGAAGATCGACGAGTCGTTTCTGTCGACCTTCAGGGAGCCCGGCAACGCCAACAACCGTCTCGCCGCCTGGGATCCGTATGACAAATCGATGCGCTACTTCAAGTTTCTGTTCTTCCACCAGTTGCAGGCGAAGGACCAATCGTTCTTTTCGAACTACGCGAAAATCGGCTCCACATCATTGGGCAATCCAGTAATCTTGACCGCAGCTTCGGGCCAGGCAATCAACCTCGACCACTTCTTTTCCATCGAGGAATTCACATTTCTCGATGCGCACCTCGATTTCACCCAAATCGATCATGTTCTGGAAATAGGTGCCGGATTCGGGCGCACTGCGCAGGCATTGATCAAGCTGGTCGAAAATCTCAAGAGCTATACGATCGTTGATCTGCCGGAAGTGCTGGCGCTTAGCTGCAGCTACTTGGAACAGGTGCTGGACCAGGACGAATTCGCAAAACTCCATTTTGTCGATGCGCTGTCACTGACCAGAGAGCAGCGCGACTTCCCCTCCTTCGACCTGGTCATCAACATCGACAGTTTCCAGGAAATGCCCCGGCAGACCATCGAATACTACTTTCAGCGGTTCATCGATGCCGCGCGATACTTCTATTCCAAGAATGCGATCGGCAAGTACAAGCCGGAATCGGTCGGACTGCATGGTGTCGATGAGAATCAATTGCTGGATGTCTTTTCGCTTGGCTTGTCGACCGAGGTCATCGACATCTTCGATCCGCAAGAGTTGTCCAGGGCGCGCGCAAGACATGTCGAGGAGTATCGGCCGCGAAGCGATTTCACGGTCATTGCGCAAGAACCGCTGGGCATCTTTCCCTACTATCACAACGTGTTGTACGGTCGGGTCGGCGGATAATGAGAATCCTGATCACCGGCGCCAGCGGCTTCATCGGCTCGGCGCTGCTCGACAGACTGCTGGTAGGGAAGCATTCCGTCGTCTGCCTGAGCCGTTCCGCGCACCAGGATCAGCCCAACGTCAAATGGATCGAGCACGACCTGGTTCATGATCCATGGAGCAACATCCCGCGATTTGACGTCGATGTGGCCTATCACCTTGCCGGCCAGACGAGCACCTATCGCGCAAGGCAAGACCCTATCGAGGACGCCTCGGTGAATGTGCTGGGCCTGCTCAATCTGATGGAGTACTGCAGGAGCCTGCCGCAGCCGCCCTTTGTCGTGAATGCGGGGACGGCGACCGAGGTGGGCCTGGCGAAGCAGCTGCCGCTCAATGAGGACACGCCGGACCAGCCCATGACATTCTATGACATCAGCAAGCTTGCGGCCGAGATGTACCTGATGCAATATGTCCGGGAAGGATGGCTAAGGGGCTGCTCCCTCCGCCTTGCCAATGTGTTCGGGCGCCGCACACAGGGCCAGCAGGCCGACCGGGGAATTCTCGACAAGGTCTTCGGTCAGGCAGCGGCGGGCGGGAACATCACGATCTATGGCGATGGCAGTTATCTCAGGGATTATCTCTTCATAGACGACGTGGTGTCGGCCTTGATCCTGGCGGCGGAAAACGCCGAAAGGACCAATGCCCGCCATTTCTGCATCGGCAGCGGTCACGGCGTAAGCTTGAAGGATGCCTTCCTCAAGGTGATGTCGCTGGCCGCCGATGTGACGGGTGTTCGAGCGAGTCACGAGCACGTGGCGCCGCCGGCGGATCTGTCGGATATCGAACGCAGAAACGCCATCATTGATTCGTCCGCATTCAGGCAGGCGACAGGGTGGGTTCCGCAGTACGATTTCGATGCCGGGCTGAACGCCGCCTATCGCAGTCCTTCGTCGAAGTGATCCGGATATGCAAGCGACTATCATCAGGTTTCCCAGGCATGAAGACAGGAACGGCGTGCTCTATGTCTATGAGTCCGGGCGGCACGTTCCCTTCGATATCCGCCGCATATTCACGGTCTCGGCGATGGCTGGGGATATACGCGGCAATCACGCACACAGGCAGTGCTCGCAGTTGCTGGTTTGCACCACCGGCGAAATTCGCGTCGTCTGCGATGACGGGTTCGAGCTGACCCATCATTTGCTCGACAGCGCGGATTGCGGACTGCTGATACCGCCCGGCATTTGGGCAAGGGAAGACTATCTGACCGACGGTGCCGTGTTGATGGTGTTATGTGACCGCATCTATGAAGAAGGCGATTACATACGCGACTATGACGAATTCAAAACAGTTGCTGGATCATAAGGAAGAGAAATGACAGAGCAGTCGATGGCGAGCCATCAGGCAAAGACAATTGTTTCAAAAGAGGAGTTCCTGCGGATCAACGAAAATGCCGCCCATGAAATGAGCATGGACCAGCAGCTTCAGGGCAAGGCGCTTGACGTCCTGGTGCAAGCCGACCGCCATCGCTGGATACACCAGAATACCTGGTTCGGCGAGCCGCTTCTCAATCTGCCCCAGGACATGTTTGCGATTCAGGACATTATCTGGCGGACTCGTCCCGAGTTCGTCATCGAAGTCGGGGTTGCATGGGGCGGCGGCATGCTCTTCGAGGCGACCCTGCTCGAAATGCTGGGCGGCAAAAAGGTGATCGGCATAGATATTTTCATCCCGCCCGATCTGCGGCAGCGCCTGTCCAGCCATGGGAAGCTGTCAGAGCGCCTCGAACTCATCGAAGGCAGCAGCACTTCCGCCGACACGCTCACCAAGGTAAAAGCCATGCTGGGGGGCTCGCGCAAGGTGCTCGTAATCCTGGACTCCGATCACACGCATGAGCACGTTCTCAACGAGCTTCGCACTTATGCGCCGCTGGTGGAAAAGGGCCAGTACCTGATTTGCGGCGATACCATTGTCGAGCATATGCCACCGCAGTTGCATGTAGTACGGCCCTGGGGTCCTGGCAACAACCCGGCCACGGCCGTCAAGCAGTTCCTTTCCGAAACCGACCGGTTCGTGGTGGACGAGAAGATTGATCGGCGCCTGCTTTTCTCCTGCCATCCGGGCGGCTATCTGCAAGCGGTCAAATAATCTGCGGCGAGCAGGCTCGCCTCTTCAGCTGTAGGGATATTCAAATGAAAGTAGTTGTCACAGGTGCTCTCGGCCACATAGGCTCCCGCTTGGTCCGCGATCTTCCATTTTCCCTTCCGGGATGCGAAATCATCATGGTCGATAACATGATGACGCAGCGGTATTGTTCGCTCTTCGATCTGCCGGCAGAAGGAAGTTACCGATTCATCGAGGCCGATATCACCAAGATGGACTTGTCGCCGCTCCTGGAGGGGGCCGACGTTGTAGTCCACCTTGCCGCGATAACAGATGCGGCGGGAAGTTTCGATCGCGCGGAGCAGGTGGAGGGCAACAACTTCAATGCCACGAAACGGCTGGCGGAAACTTGCGCAAGGACTGGGGTGCGTCTGATTACCCTGTCTTCGACGAGTGTCTACGGTACCCAGGCCGAATTGGTGGCTGAGGATTGCTCCGAAGAAGAACTGAAGCCCCAAAGTCCGTACGCAACGACCAAGCTGAAGGAAGAGCGCCTGGTTCAACAGCTTGTAAGGGAGCAGGGGCTGAAGGCGGGAATCTATCGTTTCGGAACCATCTTCGGAGTGTCGCCTGGAATGCGCTTCCACACCGCAGTAAACAAGTTTTGCTGGCAGGCTGCCATGGGACTGCCGATCACGGTCTGGAGCACGGCATACGAGCAGAAGCGTCCCTACCTCGATCTTGGCGATGCCTGCAAGGCAGTGGCGCACATCATTCGCAATGAGCTGTTCGATGGCAGGATTTACAACGTCCTTACCCTGAATGCAACAGTGCGCGAGGTGGTCGATGCCATTCGCGCATTTGTGCCGACACTTGAGGTCCAGTTCGTCGACAACAAAATTATGAACCAGCTCAGCTACGAAGTAAGCGATGCACGGTTTCGCAGCACCGGCTATATGCCGGCAGCCAAGCTTTCGGAAACCTTGAAACAGGAGCTGAAGCTGCTGTTGCCAAGGCTGAACTGACAGCGAGACTGGATGAAAAGGCTAACCTTCGTCCTCCCGCTAAAGGACAGGCCGTACTACACCAGGATCTGGCTTGGGCACAATATTCGCCAGGAATATGACTACTTGGTTGCTGACGGCAGCATCGGTAACGAGAACGAAGAGTTGTTCCGCTTGGTTCAGCTCCCGAACGTTACCTATGTGCGATTTCCCCAGGACCTGTCCGTCGAGCATTACGTTGAAAAGATGTTCCAGGCCGTCGGTCGGGTCGAGACTGCGTATGTCATGACCTGTGACAACGATGATTTCATCAATTTCCAGGGAATCGCCAGCTGCATCGATGCGCTGGAGAAGGATCCGGACGCGGTCTGTGCTGGCGGGCCGATCTACGGCGTGAGTCAGGTTACGTCTGCCGCCTCCGCGCCGCGCTACGGCATGCCGGTAAGTATCATCGATGCGGCGGCACTCAGTGGCATGTCCGGTTTCGATGCGCTGGTGCAACTGTTCAAGAGCTACAAGTACATGTGGTATTCGGTGTTTCGAACCCCAAGCTACCAGAAGATCTGGTCCGACATCCGGCAACTGCATATTTCCAACGTATATCTCGTGGAAATCCTCCAGGCGGAGTTGGCTTTTTGCCACGGGAAATACATCCAGGTGCCGGCCAACCATTACATCCGGCTGGAAAATCCAGTGACCAGCGCGGCCAGGGAGGAGGCGTCGATGGATGAACGCCATACCCGCAAGATCTTCTTCGACAGTGAGTACAGGGACCAGGTCGTCAAAATGTCGGCGCATGTCGCCAAGTTGGCAGACGTTCGCTTGAGTCAGTTGTTGAGCGAATTTACCAACTACTTCATTGCAGGCAATGGTCAGAGGCAGGATTCGTTTCGTTCAAGGATGTCCGTACGACTCGGGAGGCTCCATGAAATCATTCCCCGCAGGTTGAACCTCTCCTTCCCGATCGAATTCGGGATCGGGTTTGTCAATGGGCTCGAAAGAGTCCGCAGCAGGTTGGGCATATGACGGTCATGGCTCATACCGTGCTGGTTTGCGGTGCCGGACAGCTTGGGTCGAGATATCTGCAGGGACTGGCAAAATGTCGGTTGCCTTTGAGAATCCTGGTTCAGGACAGCAGCCCGGATTCTCTTGAGCGCGCGCGACTTCGCTGGAGCGAGGTGCTGGACCCCCAGGTGATCCACGAGGTGTCATACCACTCGTCGATCGAGACGCTATCCCGGCAGATTGACGTCGCCATCGTCGCGACGACCGCAGATTCCCGTCCGCAGGTGGTCGGGCACATTGCCGCTCACGCCGGTGTGCGCTTCTGGGTGCTGGAAAAGGTGTTGGCCCAGAGCGAATCGGGTCTCAATGAAATCGTCACTCATGTTGGATCTGGCTCCAAAGCGTGGGTCAATACCCCCCGCAGAATCATGCCGTGGCATCGCCAAGTTAAGGCTCAACTTGGCCTCGCGCGACCGATGATCATGCGCATGGAAGGGGGCGCGTGGGGACTGGCGTGCAACGCCATACATCTTCTTGATTTGCTCGCATGGTGGACGGGAGAAACGCTGCAGGCGGTTGTAACTGATCGCCTGGAGCCGCGTTGGTTCGAGAGCAAGCGCCGCGGTGTCTGGGAAGTTACAGGAACCTTGGAAGCGAGGTTTTCCGCAGGGTCTTGTGCCTACTTGAGCGCCAATCAGGGCAGCGATGCGGTGCGTTTGGAAGTTACGGACGGACGGCAGACTTGGTATTTCAATGAAGCCGATGGCGTCGCCACTCGATCCGACGGGCTTGCGATTCCTGGACGGATGCAGTACCAGAGCGAAATGACGGCGCCCCTGGTCGAATCCCTTCTGGAAGGTCATGGTTGTGACCTGCCGACGCTGGAGGAGTCCGTCAGTCTTCACCGCGTTTTTATTCAGAGCATGCTGGAGCACTGGAGGCGATCGGCCGATGCCGGCGCAACAGCCGTCCCGACTACCTGAATCAATGAGACGGACACTATGAGTCTTTGGTTGATTGGCGCCGGCGTGATGGCGCAGGACTATGCGAAGGTATTGAACAGCCTCGGCCTTGATTTCACGGTCGTCGGGCGAGCTGCCACGTCCGCCGAGAAGTTCGAATCTGCTACGGGACATCCCGTACGGCAAGGCGGGCTAAGCGACGCCCTCCATGCGCTCGATGCCCCCGCGCAGGCTATTGTCGCCGTTGGCGTCGAGCAGCTGGCGGCTGCCGCCATCGAGTTGATCGAAGCCGGTACCCGGCGCATCCTGGTCGAAAAGCCCGGCGGCCTGAATTCAGAACAGATCAAGGCGTTGGGGCAAGCGGCATCCAAGAACGGGGCCGAGGTGTTGATTGCCTACAACCGCCGCTTCTATACTTCCACTGCCATGGCCCGAAAGATGATGGTCGAAGACGGTGGCGCCACCAGTTGCTCTTTCGAGTTTACCGAATGGTCCCATGTGATCGCGCCCTTGACCAAGGCGCCGGGAGTAAAGGAGGCATGGTTTCTTGCCAACTCCACGCATGTGGTCGACCTGGCCTTTCATTTGTGCGGATTTCCTGTCGACTGGAAGGCTTGGCATGGAGGCTCGCTGAGCTGGCATCCATCCGCTGCAAGATTCTGCGGCTCGGGAATCACGGGGCAGGGCGTCTTCTTCAGCTACCACGCAGATTGGGAAGCACCAGGGCGCTGGGGAGTCGAGGTGCTCACGCGCAAGCGGCGCCTCTTCCTTCGGCCCATGGAGCAGTTGCAGGTGATTCCGCTGGGTTCCGTAAAGGCAGAGAACGTTGAACTCGATGATCGCCTGGACAAGGAATTCAAGCCGGGCTTGTACACGCAGACCAAAGCGTTTCTGGACGGAGATGACCGCCTGTTCTGCTCGGCTGACGAACAACTCCAGCACTGTGCCATCTATGATCGGATGGCCGGTTACGGGCCGGGGGTTTTGAATGGTTCTTGAGGAATGAAGGCACAAAAATGACCAAGGTCCTTATCACCGGCGCCGACGGCTTCATCGGTTCCCACCTCACCGAAGAACTGGTTAGACAGGGACACGAAGTTCGTGCCTTCGTACTTTACAACTCCTTCAACTCCTGGGGTTGGCTCGACCATTGCGCGCCGGACGTAAAGGGCCGGTTCGAAGTGTTTGCCGGCGATATCCGCGATCCACATGGCGTGAAGGAGGCTGTCAGGGGGGCCGGCGCGGTACTGCATCTTGCCGCTCTGATTGCCATTCCTTACTCCTATCATTCGCCAGATACCTATGTGGATACGAATATCAAGGGCACGCTGAATGTATTGCAGGCAGCCCGCGAGCTTGGCGTCGGAAGGGTGATCCATACCTCGACCAGCGAGGTCTACGGTACGGCGCGCTTTGTGCCGATTACCGAAGAGCATCCCCTTCAAGGCCAGTCGCCATACTCGGCGACCAAGATCGCCGCCGACCAGTTGGCCTACTCCTTCTACTCGTCCTTCAACCTGCCGGTGGTGATCGCCCGCCCCTTCAATACCTATGGCCCTCGCCAGTCCGCCCGTGCGGTGATTCCGACCATCATTACCCAGATCGCCAGCGGAAGGCGCCAAATTCGGCTTGGTGCCGTATCGCCAACGAGGGATTTCAATTTCGTGGGCGACACGGTCCGCGGATTTGTTGCCGCGCTGAATTCCAACCTCGGCTTGGGCGAAGTGGTCAATTTCGGCAGCAATTTCGAGATCTCGATAGGCGATACGGCTCAGTTGATTGCGGAAGCCATGAACGCAGATATCGAGATCGTCACCGACGAAGTCCGCTTGCGACCCGAAAATTCCGAAGTTGAACGCCTGTGCGCGGACAACACCAAGGCTCGCCGGCTCTTTGGCTGGCAGCCCGGCTATGGCGGCCGCGAAGGATTCAAGCGTGGCCTTGCGGAAACCGCGGATTGGTTCGCGCATTCCGGCAAGCTGATGGGCTACAAGACGGATGTCTACAACGTGTGAGACCTGTGCCAGGATCAAGCCCCATTGCTGAGCAGGTCGTGAGTGCCCTCCGGGCCGTCGTCGGCGGAGGATCCGCGGCTTTGCACGAGCCCGGTTTCGGGGGAAACGAGTGGCTGTATCTCAAGGAGTGCCTGGACTCGACCTTCGTCTCCTCGGTGGGGAAGTTCGTCGACCGCTTCGAGTCGGAATTGGCAAGCTTTACCGGCGCCGGACATGCGGTTGCGGTAGTCAATGGCACGGCCGCCCTGCACATCGCCCTGAAGCTGGCAGGCGTGCAAGCGGGTGACGAAGTCCTGGTTCCGGCGCTGACCTTTGTCGCCACGGCCAATGCGGTCACCTACTGCGGCGCAACGCCGCATTTCGTCGACAGTGAAGAGCGCAGCCTGGGAATGGACGCGGGACAGCTGCGTGCCCACCTCGCCGAAACGACGGAAAGGCGGGCCGGTGTCTGCGTCAGCCGCGCCACTGGGCGGATCATTCGAGCCATGGTCCCCATGCATACCTTCGGCCATCCCGTGGACCTTGATGGACTGCTTGCGGTGGCGAGAGACTTCAACATTGTCATGGTGGAAGATGCGGCCGAGTCCTTGGGCAGCTACTACCATGGTCGCCATACCGGAACCTTGGGGCTGCTGGGTACCCTCAGCTTCAACGGCAACAAGACGATTACCACCGGCGGCGGCGGCGCCATCCTCACCAATGACTCCGAGCTTGCTCGCCGGGCCAAGCATCTGACCACCACCGCCAAGGTGCCCCACGCGTGGGAGTTCGTCCATGACGAAATCGGCTACAACTACCGCATGCCCAACATCAATGCGGCCCTGGGATGCGCCCAGCTTGAGCAACTCGTCGGTTTCCTCAAAAGCAAGCGCACGCTGTTCGAACGCTATCGCGATGCGTTCGCGCCAGTGCCGGGCGTCCGCATGTTTGCGGAGCCGGAAGGCTGCCGGAGCAACTACTGGTTGCAGACGCTGCTCCTTGATGAATCCATCGGCGGCCAGCGTGACGACATTCTTGCAGCCACAAACGATGCAGGCCTGATGACCCGGCCCGCATGGACCCTGATGCATCGCCTGGCACCCTTTCGCCAATGTCCGTCAATGAACCTGCAGGGCGCCGAATCGCTGGCAAGCCGGTTGATCAATCTGCCAAGCAGTTCATTTCTTTTGAACAGAAATGCCGAATAGGGTAACAGTTAAGTGAAGCCTGTACCGCGCGTTGCGATGAATGACGGCGTTCCGACGATGACCTTCGATACGATGCCATTTTGGGAAGGCGTCCAGAAGACGCCGGGCGTCAGGCGGAGCTATCCCTTTATCTTGACTGCGGCGACCGACGGCCCGATCAGGCAGATCACCTCAGAGTCAGTCATTGCGGAAGTCGTGAATGCCTATCGCTTGGACGAATACAAGTTCATAACGCCGCCACCGGGGGCAAGCGCCTGGGCAAACTCCCTCGGCGAGCGCAGCGTGACGACCGTGAAGAACGCCATCGGCGGCATGCGCCCTGAAAACATCCTGGAAATCGGCGGAGGAAGTACCTGGGTGGCAAGCCGGCTAAGGGAGTTGTATCAGCCGAAATCCTATGTGCTTGTCGATCCGTCCGCAAGAGATTCTGCCGCAGGGGTGGAAGTCATTCGCGATTACTTTCCCAACCCGCAACTTGCTGGCCGTTGTTTCGATCTTGTCCTGGGATTCAGCGTGCTGGAGCACGTTCCTGATCCGCTCCATTTCCTCTGCAACATCCGGGAACAGTTGGCCGAAGGCGGCAAGGTTGTCCTGATCTATCCCGACTGCGAAGACCAGTTGCGTCGCGGGGACCTGAACGCGCTCCTGCACGAGCATCTAAGCTACTTCACCGAAGCATCTTCCCGCTGCACCGCGTCTTTAGCCGGGTTCAATGTTGTTTCCCTTCACAGCCGGAATGATCTCTTCACCTTGGTGCTCGAAGTCAGTTCGGGAAAGTCTGTCACCAGCCAAGCAAACGATGAGTCGGAACTGCTTCTGCATAGTGCCGCGATGTATCAGAATCTTCTGACGAACACGGCCAACAAGATCCGGCACTGCTTGGAGAGCGGCGAGCATGTGGCATTTCACGGTGCCACCCAGGGACTCAACAGCTTCCTTGCCATGACCGGGCTCGGAAGACATTCCGGGATTCGCTTGTATGACGGCGATGCTTCAAAGGAAGGCCTCTACCTGCCGGCATGTACGTCTCCGATTCGGCTTTCGACCGACAGGTCGTATACGGACAACTCGCTGCTCGTCATATCGGCGATGTCGTTTTTCGACCAGATCCGGCAGTTCGCGATCGAAAAGGGTGGATTCGATCCTTTGCGCCTGCTGCCGCTGAGCGGCGGCTGACCATGGAAAAAAGATTGAGCCGCATGGATCGCAAAGGCCTGATCTTCAGAGCAAGGGAACTTGATCTGGCCAGGCTGCCGCGAGTAGATTCGCATCTTCATACATCATGGACTGATGGGGAGGCGACCGTAGATGCCGTATACGAGGCGGCAGT
>Ga0066485_1000096_pt1 | contig 19121 bp, 17 predicted proteins | sample LakWasM127_HOW14_2_FD_59587 | JGI IMG/M metagenome (GOLD analysis project Ga0066485, IMG submission 59587) | Freshwater sediment methanotrophic microbial communities from Lake Washington under simulated oxygen tension - Sediment Metagenome 127_HOW14 | ecosystem: Environmental > Aquatic >... | reverse complement strand
TCAACATCGACGGCACCAAAAAAGCCGTCATCCTCTCCCAGGTGGGTCAGTTTTACGTCGGCGGGGTGGGTCAGTATTACTCCGGCGCTAACATGCAGTTGTTGAATACGGCGTGGGCGTACTTCACCGACCGGGCAACGGGAGCAATCCGCTGGGCCAGGGCCTGCAGTTCCTCGGAGTCGTAGGCGTAGTCGAAGCGCTCGGCGGCCGTCTTGGCGGGCTTGCCATAGGCCAGTGCATTGCGCCCGTGCAGGCGCAGCAGGGCATGCTCGGGATGGGTGCTCTCCCATATGGCCGGCACGCTGTTCGCCGAGCCTTGGGGGCCATCGACGATCGTGTGCACGAGCCCAAGGCGTCGCAGCATGGCCAGCGTTTCGGCGGTGGTTTCTTCGCTCTCCCACCAGCTGGGGTTGCGAAACTCGAAGCTCAGGGTGTGGCCTGGCAGCTGCTCCAGGCAGTGCTCGATGTGTTCCACGACCTGTGGGTGGCGAGACACCGCGGGTGAGAACTGAAAGTGCACCAGGCCCAGCTTGCCGTTGGCCTGCAGCGGCACGAGCGAGGCGGCAAAGCGTCGCCACAGCTCGTCCCGCAATTCAGTGGCCATGTCCTTGTAGACCATCCTGCGCCCAGCCCCCAGGGCTTGTCTGATGTCCTTGGGCAGCACGTCGGTGCTCGTCCACTGCCCGGTAAACAGGCTAAAGGCCTTGATGTTGAAAACGAATCCCGGTGGGGTGCGCTCCGCCCAGTGCTGGGCGGTGCTCACCGAGGGGATGGAGTAGTAGCTGGTGTCGACTTCCACCAGGTTGAACTGGGAGGCATAAAAAGCGCAGTCGCGCTTCGGGCGACTTCGCGCTTGCCGGGTAGAACTTGCCGCTCTCCAGCAGCGTCTTGTCCGTCCAGGATGCCGTTCCGACCAGCCAGATCATGGGTGCCTCCTCGGCGCATCCTAGCCACGTTCTTTCTGAGAAAACTGTATATTTATACAGTATGCCATCACAGGAGAAGAACCATGAAAGTCATCGAGTCCACCTACGCCGTCACCCTGCGCGACTACCCCGGAGAGCTCCCGCTCAAGGAACGCCTTGCAGCGGAGGTACGTTACGCCAAAGCGCTTGAGAAGCAGCTGGGCGGCCCCGAGCAGGTGGCTGCTGCTCTCGAGACCATGACCAGCCTGGAGGATTCCGCGCCGGAGGTGGTCTCGGCGGGGGACCTTACGCTGCTCAAGGCATGGGGCAGGGCGAGCGTTGCGGCCAAGCAAGCGGGGTTCAGGGATCTGGGTGAGGGGGACGGGGCGTACTTCGAAGTGCGGTTGGCATGAAGCGCCTGGATGCGCTAACGCTGGTGGATCGCGTTGCCTCAGCATTTTGATGCTGTGCTGGACGGATTGCTTTTCTTTCCTCCGTATGAACAACCCGCTGAGATCGCCTTCGGGCGCATGTCAAGCCATGTGTCCACAATAGGCTGGTTGCGGCCAGTCATCCTTCGCGGTTGAACGGCTGCTGCGTTCAAGAGCAGACCGTGAAGAAGATCACCGCACGCTTTCCGAACTCCATGAACTGATACACCCAGCGTGGGCAGGAACGCGGCTCGCTGTTTACGTCCGACATGCATAGTGGAGCCGCCACGGACAACTGTTGGTAGTAGCATGCTAGATTGCTTCGGGTTGAACACCTAGTCCCCCACGCACATAAAGACCAAGCTGCCAATCTCGCGCGAACAACCGAGGGGGGCCATCCCATCCATCACGTCGAACATTAGGCCGCAAGATGAGCCCTGACGGGAAACAACTAGAGGCGTTGGTCGCATTCGTCGAAGAAGCCTTGGTGCCACCCGGATTCGAGGTGAAGGCCAATAGTCGGGTGTTCAACGACGAGGGAGTGCAGATTGCCGAGTTCGACATCGAAATCCACGGCAAGGTAGGCTCCACCATGATCGCTTGGCTAATCGAGTGCAGAGACCGTCCTGGTCAAGGCGCCGCCCCGGGCTCGTGGATTGAGCAGTTAGTTGGTCGTCGAGATCGATTCGGCTTCAACAAGGTGACCGCAGTCTCCACGACAGGTTTCGCTGCAGGAGCTTCCGACTACGCACGCCGCGCAGGGATTGAGCTCCGCGAGGTGCAGACTCTTGATCCGACGAGCTTTGAGAGCTGGCTTCAGATCTCCGAAATGACTCAGGTCAAGAAGATCCATGACCTGCACCACGCAAAAATCGTCATAAGTTCGACTGAGTCGGCAGAGGTCAAAGCCGCTGCGCAGCGCGTGATTGAGCGCGCCAGCGGTAACGACGCCCTGCTGGTGGCTTCGCTGAGCAAAGAACACGTCTCAGTCACACATGCATTCTTGGGGGCAGTGGAGACGGAGCCTACTGCGTTTGACGACGTTGCCGTTGACGGTCCGAAGAAGGTCTGCGTCGTCGGACAGTACTCAGGAGACGACTATTTCTACATCGTTACGGAGGTAGGCAACGCTAGGGTAGAGCGCATCGAATTCTTCGGAGAGCTCAGAATCGAACAGACTTCAGTGCCGATAGTTCGCACTGCTGAGTATCGGCACGTCGAAACCGGCGAGGTCATATCGCAGCTCGCTGCGTTTGCGCCCCACTCAGTCTTGGGGATGAACTTCGCCGTGGAACTACATCGTATGGGCGAGGACGGGGAGACGCACGTGCTCATGAGACGCATACCAGATGACTGACTCTCACGCACCAACCCATCGATTGCCGGCGATGCAGCCGCAGTCCATGACCAAGCTGGCCTGCAAGCATAACGATGGGCTCAACGAGAGGCGGGGCGCGGCGGGGACCAACGGTTTGAAAGTATTTTTAGCGAATTAGTTTTAGCCTGCCGCTTCTGCGCAGGTGCGTTTGGTGCGAACTACCAACTGCCCGTCAGAGGATTTTCTGGGGGCGGAAAAGCGAGGGTTGCCGGTGGGCCTGCCGGCGCCGGTTTGGCTGCGGCGGCAGCCAGCGCTGCTCTGGCCGCGGCATCATCCGCGGCTCGCTGGGCTTGCAACTGAGCGACGCGGTCTTTCAGCGTTGCAACAACTGCAAGAGCGTCGGGCGATTGCTCTGCCAGTTCCATCATGATGCGGAATGTGTCGTTGATTTTCGATGGGCTGACGTAGGTGACTACCTTGCACATCATCTCGTAGACCTTCTTACGGTACTTCGCAGCAAAATGCCCGGACAGGCGCAAGAGGTTGATGCCGTCCATCGCACATATTGAGATGGTCTCAGGGCCTTTGGTGCTACCTGGAATCGGTGCTATGCGGCCTATTTCGTCAAAACTCAAATGGTGGTCCCACTCGTCGAGGTGTGGGTGAAGAATCTTGTAGTCGGTAGACGCGTCGGGGATAGTCTGAGGCCGCACGGTGCCATCGGTCAGTACTGACTTCGCAGACTTGTGCGTGTTGCATATCACGCAAGCTACCGCGATGTTTTCCGGATGGAACATGAATTCTGGAAAACCAGATTTGTCCAGGATGTGCTCGGCGTCGTAGACACGGGCATTCGGCTGGAGCTCCGTACTGCAGTAGCAGCACCGGAAGCGCTGCTGCCAGAAGTAATGGTCTTTGACTTCTGTCCTGAACCTGTTGACGAGTTGTCGGTGCTGATACTGGGTATCCGACCACAGGTGGTGATTCTGTGCGCCGTCGGTCTTGAGCGTGCCGTGCTCCACGTCGTCGAGGGTGGTCAGCTGAGTCAGGCGGGCTGCTTTCTCTCTGAATGTCATCGTGTTCACCCAATGAGCTGACGCACGTCGCCGCTAGGTGGTGGGGTATCCGGCGTGTTTATCAGCCGTATCGCATCCCTGACAAGCCGAGCCGTCTTCCCGTTCTTCTCGTCCCGATAAATCTTGCCGAGCTGGTCGAGCTTGGCCAACGCCTCTTGTTTTTCAAGCAAGTCGCCCGTCTCCCCCATGACCACGGCCTGGAAGATTTCGTTTGAAACGTGGGCACTGCCGGCGATGGGTGTTTGGAATACGTCAACGAGAGCCTGTTCAATCGACAAGGGCGTGTCTGAACGCATGGGCAATGGGTTCGCAGAACTCCCGGTCCTGTCCCCCATCTGCACCACGTCAGCTCCGTGAAGCACGGCTTGTTGGACCACCAACGGTGAATGAGTCGCAACGACGATGTGAGCGTTATCCACCGACTTCGCAATGCGGACAAGTGCGTCCACGTACTTTAGCTGCCACTCCGGGTGGAGGCTCAGCTCAGGCTCGTCCAGCAAGGCGAGGCAGCCGGGAGTTATGGAGGTCGCGAGGCCGAAGATGGCGCACAGCATTTGCTGCTGGCCGGAACTGGTTTTTTGCAACGTCTATCGACTCAACATCGTTGCCGCGAAGTTCACACGACGTCAGGTTCAGGAGGTCCAACCGACGCAGGAGCGCAAAGGCCTGGATGATGTGTAAATCCCGTCTCACATTCTGAAGTGAGATAGGAAGGATGTAGCTCTTGGCGCGTTGGTCGTAGTGGTCGCGGACGACACTGATGGAATGGCGCAGTACGCCAAGAAACTCCTCCCCTTTGCCCGAGTTCAGTTCGCGAAGAATCCGTGTTCCGCTGGGGGGGAGCCTGCCTTTGGTCTGCAGGTCTTGCAGGTGCGACTCGATAAAACGAGCTGGGTCATTATTCTCAAACGCCTTCTTGAACCCCATTTTCAGCTTGTACCCCAGACTGAATTGGGTCTGAAAGCCGAGCTCGTACAGCACGGAAAAGAGAGTTTTGGCCGATTCTGGGTTTTCGCTCAGCCTGATAAGTGCCTCTTCCAGAACCTTGCGCGACAGAGTGGCACCCACGCTTCGAGAGGACCTGTGAAGACCAGCGCAGACGTACTTGCTTTGCTCAACATCCTCTTCGGTGTACCTTTCTGTGAGCGAGGAGACATCGGCCTTAGGCGCCTCGAAGCGTGAAAAGGGACTGAATGTTTGTACAACGACCCTTTCTGGCATGCCGGTAGCGTGTACCACAGGCCATAAGTTGGGCTGGTTGGGCCGACTCTGATATGGCGATTTCGCGTGCTGCAAGAGTACCTCTAGCAGCTCCGTTTTTCCGCACCCGTTCGGCCCAGTAATGACATCGACGTAGTTGCCACTGTCCGAGAGTTTGCGCCCGAGAGTGACGTTCAGCCTCTGGCTGATGACTTGATGAACTTGCATTTCTCTATTTCCACCTCATCGCGGCCTACCCCGCGATGCCTCTTGATTACTGTTATCCGCGCGAGTTCTTCCGCTCTCGACGCTCTTGTTTATCTGCTGCGCGCCTGGCCGCCCTGTTCATGGGCACACCATCCTTGCCGACATATTTTGACGGTGAGTCAACGAACCGAAACGGGACCGGAAACTCCCGCTCTGAGTGCCGGAAGAGCTGCATTTCTGTCTTCGGCCGCAGGATATCGAGTTCGTCTGCTTCCTTGCGCCACCCTGTGAGCTCTTCGGCCGATATAGCGGACAGGTCGACGTGCATGAAGTCCTGTGATGCCGAGCCTTCAGAAAACGGCTCGCTAGCGATTCCGATGGCTTCCTTTAGCGTTGGCATCTCACTTTTGACGGCATGGCAGTAGACCGTCAAGGCATGCATCCGTCGGTGTCGGTACGTCGTGTTGTAGTCCTCCCCCTCGGTCCTGGGCATGGTGAGGAAGACAAACGCTCGGTCGGGCGGCCGACCTGTCATCTTGATGCGCGCAAACATGCGGCCCGGCTCACTACGCTGCATGACATAGTGGAGGTCCGTGGACAGGCTGCGGCGGGCCAGGCGAGGCTGGGAAGCGAGAGCCCGGACTATGCGCTCGTGATGACTTCCGTCTGAATCTGGAAGCCAAGGCATGCTAATGGCTTTGCCTGAGCGGATGAACTTGCTCTGGTGCTCTATGAGCGCATCCCACAGGTAGCTGATTTCATTGGCCTGTTGCTTGGCCTGCCATTGCGGACTTGTTCTGTATACCTGCCAGTCCCCCTCAGGAAGTGCGATGAAGTTGGCGCCCTTGGGTATCTTGGGGAATTCGTGTTCCTCGTCACGAGTTGTGGACATGTATCGGCCCAGCAGGTCTTCTTCCCCTGTTGCGGAGATGATGACCCCAGGCTGCTGCATGAACTCTTCCTTCTTGCGCAGGTACCCAACCAGGTCCGGCACGGTATCCAGCTCCTCGAGAAGCAGGTCGACAGTCATCTCATCGAGGACATGCACGAAGCGCCGGCTCTCCAGCGGGTAGCCGATATGGAAGGGGTTCTTGACATGGGCGGTCTTCCCGACGAGTTCGTTAAGCAACATGAGGCTGCCGGAACTTCCACCTCCGAAGAAATGGCGCGCAGGCAGGTGCGACCCTCGGGTGACTGCGATGAGGTAGTACTGTGCGACGCTCGCGTCGGGTAACTCAATGGGCAGTGGCGCCTGGCAAGCCTTGTCGAGGAATATTCGTTTGGGAAATGCCTTGATGAACTTTTCGGCCCCCGCCAGTTGCCGGACGGATTTGTCGATGGCGTTTCGATACCACCGCGGCCAGGCAACGGAAACGTCAACGTTGCTCTGGTAGGCGCAGTCCTTGTCGGAAAACAACAGCACGTCGTTGCCGAAGACGACTAGGAGGTCGCAGAGCTCCTTGCCATCCCCCTTGCCGTTGGCTCGACCCTCGTCGGTGAAGACATTGGGATAGCTCCAGAGGCTCAGAAAGGCCTTGCGTGCCAACCCCGCCAGCGCTCGCTCGGAGGCCGTCGTACCGTCTGCTGAGGCTGCCTTTTCCCATGCCGTCTCTTGTGTCATGGATGACTAGCCCCCTCGTCAATGCGCCGGGTCAGCTGCAGCGGCGGCCGCGGCGGCTTCCGCTGGAGGCTTCTTCTTCCAGAACTTTGCGTAGGAGGGGCCTTCCGACTTGGGCGGGTACTCCGGCTCAGTGACCTTGATGGGCGTGGGCATAGGGAAGTCGACGCCGACCAGGATTGCCTCCCCTTGACCCAGCGTAGGCAGGAAGGCTGCTGCACTACCGTCCAGATTGCCACAGGCCTTCTCGACGATGTCGCGGTCGCGCTCGTTTATCAGGCGGTGCACGATGAACATGCCCATCTGGCTCAACACATCCTCAGGGATGTCCCGCGGACGCTGCGTCGCAAGAAGAGTCGTCAGACCGTACTTTCGACCCTCTTTTGCAATCAGGCCGAAGGCGTCGAGCGACACGCGGTTGGCTTCGTCACCTATGGACTTGCTCAAGAACTGGTGGGCTTCATCGAGAACCACTACCGTGGGCATCTCTTGGAACGCCCCGTTCCGAGCCAAGCCCAGGAGGTGCCGCCCGATGGCGTTGATGAGCAGCTCGCGCGCGTGGTGCTCGAACGGCAAGTCAGCCAAGCTGATTCTCAGCACGGCATCGTCAGACGCAAAAAACGATTGAATTTCTTCCGTCAGCGCAGCGAACTGCTCCGGCGCGAAGAGGCATCGAAGCGCTGGCGACCGGGTGATGCTGTGAATCTTGGACACGAGCGTGTCGCAGTAGCCCCGAATGCGCTCGTCGGGGGCGCCCCATATTAAATAGTTGGGCTCACGCGAGGTGCCACCGCTCTCGTAGACACACTCTTCGTACACCTGCCTTGCCAGGTGCTTGATGACATACCTTGCACCATGCGCCTCGACCTTTGCCTCGTGCTTGTTCACCGCGTAGTTGAAGTCCTTCTTATCCGCGTTTGCCTTCACGTACAGATGAGGCTCCTGGTCGCCGCGCAGGACGTAGTTGAGTTTCAGGCTGCGCAGAGCTTCCCGCAGTTTCGGAACCTGGGCGCCAGGTGACGGCTGGAAGATTGCGAACAGGTCCGTTTCGGTGAGGTCCCAATACGGGAAAGCAACAAACTTGCGAGAGTCCTCAGCACTCTTAGGTGCGCCGCCGAGATGCACAGAGCGGACACCCTTGGTGAATGTGTGGAACTCGCCACTGGGGTCCACGAGGAGAACCTTGCCCCCAAGCTTGGCGGCTTCCTGAATGATTCGAGCGACGGTCCAGCTCTTGCCGCCCCCGGTCGCTCCCAGTACCGCGCAGTGACGGCCAAACAAGTGGGCCGGGCTCACGTTGACCATCGTGCTCGGGTCATGCGGAATCGTGGCTAGCTCGACGGCTCCCGCGCTGGAGACCGACTGTCCCTCCACGATGTGCTTCACGAGGAGCGGGTGAGCCGAGAAAACGTGCTGCCCGATGCGGGGATGGAACGGAATCCCTGAGATGACCTTGGCGGTCGCAAGCTCGAGGGTCGTCAAGAGCTGCACAAACCCGATGGGGTTGGCATCTGGGGGAGCGCCCAGGGAAGGCTCGGCCTTGAGCCGCTCGTTGTCAGGCAGTTTCACCTCGGTGATGCGCCCCAGCACTGCAACCCCTTCGCCCTCGATGAAGATGAACTCACCGACCTGACCGCCGAGCACCGCATATCCCGAGTACTGCCGGGGAGCAACCCCCGCGGCTTTTGGCAGATTGACGCGAGCACTGTCTGGGCCCACGAAGGTGACCGCACCGATGTACCGACTGGGGTCAAACGGGCTTGTTGCGAGCCTGCCTGTCATCCTGCCTCCCGCATCAGTCGAATGCGCTCGTAGTGCTGCTCGAGGTCGGTTTCCGCCGCGATGTCCGGCATCACCGGAACGGCTTGCTCAAAGGTGGCGGAAATGAGCGCCAGGCGAGCATCGCCGTGCTCAATCAAGTACCTGAGCTTTGACAGGTATGAATTCTTCGCATCGTAGCCCTCCTGGACACCGTTGTCCTTGTGTTCCCATGGACCAAGGCCAGGGTCACAGACGACGACCTTGAGATGCAGATTGGAGTTGATGGCCGAAAGTATTGGCTCAGCCAAATGGTTGTCATTGAATCCAAATCCCAAAACGAGAAGGCCGGTATCCGGTTGCCGCAATGCAGTTTGGAATGCCGACATCATCTCGAGGTACGGTTGCTCGAATGACAACTCGTATTTCGTATTTCGGGGATAGATAAGCAGCGGCGATTCGGAGGTGGGGTCTTTTTCAATCTCCCCGGATTTCTTGTTCTTCGTCCAATCTACAGAGCCGTGCAGCTTGTAGAGATGGAAGACGTTCGGAATGAAATCGTGACTGTCTGGGCTGCTTTCTCGTTTCACGATGTCGTACGAGAAGTAGAGCGAGTCGAAGACTTGTGGCGTTGTATGAGAAAAGCCGTCAACGATTACGTAGCGACCTTTGCGCGCGGCGTACTCGAAGCACAAGTCATAGTTGGTTGTAAAGACTTTTGTGCGTAACTTTCGCGTGGACCGGCGGACCAACCGGCGAAGAAAGTCGGCATGAAGGCCAACTTCGTCTTCAACATCCAAGAAGCGCACGCAATCACGCACAGTCTTTTCGGCCGAGGCGATGAATTCCGTTACTAGCGCTTTGTCGTCTCCGTCTCCAAGGAACTCTTCGGCAATCTTGCAGTGCGATAGCAGCGCTTCGATGTTCTCTCCCTTGGCCGCCGGGAAATGCGTGAGCGCGATGACCTTGTCGAAGCGGTCCCCACAGTTGACCTTGCACTCCCTCCACAGGTCAGCCATCGTGGGGGCGATGCGCTTGTCAGGCTGTGCTGCGCGTGGACCAGACTCCCCTGGAGCTTTCGGCTGCACGTTCACATGCAAGGACGTACCGAGCCCTGTGAGAACAATAAGATTGGTGCACCTGAAGCAATCGGACAGGTTGCGGTTGATTTCTGCAAGTGCTGGGTCAGGGATGGTGCGTCCGTTGCCATCCTCCTGAGGGTCTTTAACTTCGCGCCACGCTCCCCCATTCCTGTAGGTCAATACTTGCATATCTCAATAAGCGTAAGGAATATCCAAGGTTCCGCGGGCGCCGAGAGCACAACGCGAACTGCTGCCGATAAACGCCAGATATCCGCATGGTAAGGGACATCGGCGAGCATGCGCAGGCTCAGGTGAGCACTGCTACCCGCATGGTTGTGCGAGGAGCTAGCGCAGGAGGTCGTAGTCGGAGATCGGGATCGGTCCTGCAGATGGCAGGCTTGCGCTTGGCGTGCCAACTAAAGTCGGCGCAAGTAGATCGAATCAGGCACCTTCGATCCGAAAAGTGTCTTCTTTCTTTTGTCAGCCCACTTGTCGAAGCGTGCCTTAAGACTCCGTTCCACTGACCACCACCAAGTGTTAAAGACCTCGGAGCCCACGGGCACATCGCGGTGCTCGGCGTCAAAGCGGGCATCTACAACCTTCAGGAACAGTACGGACGTAGCCCAGAACTCAGCCTCCGTCTTTGCAACCAGCATTTTGTAGAACCAGTGCCTGCTCCACTGGTGCCGGTCCATTGCATATCGACCAGATCGTGCCGCCGTGACGAGCAGGCCCTCGTCGCCATCGATGCTCGCGGCCACATCACTTGCAAACACTGCATCTTCTGAAAACCCCGCTACTGTGATCGCTCGTGCGATGTCGATTGGAAGTAGTGAGTTGAGCCTGTCACGGACATATGCTTTGAGGATTGCGGATTTGTCGGCATAGATTGCAGTCGCGGCTTCCAAGGCGAGTTCTTGATCGCTTCTACACGCATCAAGCCGCGCGAATCGAAGTTGGTTGACCTCCGCCGTATCAGCCGACCGCCATAGCGCCACCGCTTCCAGCGGCAGGCCGGCTAGCGTGTGCCGCACTTGTACGAAGGATGTGTCCTCCTGGAGTATCGACAATAGCTCGCACCCCTCAGATGAACTCTCGCCGTGCGTCAGCGCGCATGCTACGTAGAAACCAAAGTTACGCAACGCTCTCCGACGAGTCATCGAAGCGTTACGCAGGAGCGCGACCCAGCCATTCACCACCTGGGGCGCCACTCGCAAAATGGCATGAACCTCTTCTAGACCAAAAGCATCCAGAACTACCGTGGCAGCCTGTGGCGAAAGCTGATCCTTAAAGGCTTCAAATGCGTCATTCAGCCGCCTCTCTCTCGCGTAGAACGCCGACTCGCTTTCGGAAAGAGTTTCAAGGGCGTCGTCAAGATTTTTCGGTACGGTGCCGACCTCTTCGAGGCTGTACCGAGCATCGATCTCATCTTTGGCCCGGTTGATTGATAGGATGATCTTTACTGGAGGAAGCGGAACTTCAAAACTAGAGGCTGACCGCACGCACCCGTCGACCATGATGGCAAGCTCCTTTATGGATTCGTCATCGAGCCGCGTGCAGGCGACACCTAGAGTTTCTGGAGCGATCCGTGGATAGATTTCACATGCGGCTACAACACCCAGTCTGGCTGCTTCGATGAGCGCGACTGACCCTGTGATTCGCTCGCGGGTAGACCACGAAGCCGTCTCGGATCTCCAATTCGAGGCGACGACTGCCCGCAGACTTTCCGGATCGGCCGTTATGCCTGCCAAGCGGAGAGCAGCTGACCTGACGAGCGAGTGAGGACTATCTAGCAGGGCGGGTAGAACGTCCGCAATACCAGGAAGAGGCCCTTCGGCAAAACGGCTGGCCAGAACAAGAGGCACAGCCACCTGCAGGGCTGACGGGTCTCGCAGGCGCACCTCGTCCATCAGCTGTGACGGTGAGCCTCCCTTGGCGAGTTGCAAGAGCTCTAGCCAGACGTGGTTTGGGTCAGGGAGCGCGTCGATTGCATCAAACTGCTCTTGCGGAGACAGGTGTGGAAACGCAGCGACCAGAAGTGCTTGCTGGACGTGACCGAAAGATTTCTCATCAACCCCTGAACTCTCTCGGGTCATGGAGGTGGCCAGTGCCAACAGGCGTGCCGCCAACTGATGATCGACCAGCGCCGCATCGTTGAGGGTTGCCCATGTCGCTTGGCGCAGCGATAGGCCGCTTCTGGTCGGGATCGAGGCCAGAAACTCGCGATGTTTTTGTACTGCGACATCCGGTGAGAAGCGCGCCAAACCTGGTAATGCTGACTCGGCAAAGCGATCGTGCTCGGTCATGCCCATGAAAAGCCTGAGCTTTCGGACATCCAACTCCGCATACTTGCGCGCCGTTTCTCCGATGTTGTTAGGACTACCGCTTTCCGGATCACATGGGTCCGTTGCGCAGTACGTCTCCAAGCGCCGCCGCGATTGGAACTGCTCTCGATTTTTGGTCAAATCGAGGAACAGTTTGTGGGCTGCTGCGGAGTCGGCAAGCGCACCGGTGGAACGCAGCAGGGTCACCGCAGCCCATCGCCCCGATTCGGAAGAGCCAGGTGACTCAAATCGTTTTGCGTGACTAATCAATCGATTCCGAGTGGCGGACCAATCGCGGCGATTGAAGACGATCAGACTGGACAGTTCTTCATGAGGCGCATAGATCGTAGGTGTTAGCGCCATCGAGAAGCTCGCACAGGCGAGACTGTTGGCAAGGTTCTCTAGGGGCATGCCCGCGCAGAGCTGCAGAGCAAACTGCACCAATCGATATGGGCTTGCCTGTTGGCGTATCAAACGGGACAGGTATTCGCGTTCGACATCGTTCAGACTGCGGATTCGCTGGTCACGTTCTGCTTCTGCGTCACGCCGTAAGTCGTCAGGCGAACCTTGAGCGTTGCTGACTTTGTAGTCGACACGAACATCGGGCCACCAGAAGCGCAGCCACCTGCCCACAAAGGTCTGCACTTCCTTCTCAATGGCTGATCGACGCTTGATGGCTTGCAGAGAGTCCTCCAACCAATCCGCGTTGGGCGGGGGAACAGGAGCCATCCACAGTACCTCGCATGCTTCGAGGAAAACCCGCGCATTTCGGCTCGCTAGCCCTGTCAACAAGGCAGCTTGTGCGCTATCAGGGTTCTGCAGCTGCGCGAAGCCGATCAGGAGAGCTACCCTGATGGACTCCGGAACTTGCGGGTCCAGGCATGCGATGGTGAGCGCTGCAATAGTGGCATCCGCAGTCTGGTCCAGAGCAGCGATCGGTTCCAGGACAGTCTGCAGCGCTTCCTGGACGTCCCGACGATTGCGCACCGCCGCGCGGAGTTCCTCAATGACAGCTAGGCCCAAGGCATACGTCAATCCCTGCTCGCCGAGCGTGTACCTGTGTGGGTCACCGTCTATACCTCGGAAAAAATGCCCCTCAGCCGCAGGTGCAAGATTTTCGAAGACGGTAAGGTCGTCGGCGACCTGTGAACGGACACGCGCAAGAATGTCCTTGGCATGGAGTTGTAGCATGCGGGCGAACTCTGTAGCCGAGTGGTCGTCGGATCGTTCGCAGTCAAGCGTTCGAAGGTGCTCGAAGAGCAGCCATGTCACGCTAAGTGATTCCAAACCTTCCAACGTTTCTGCGTCTAGCAACGCGAGCGCTATCCCGAGCAAGCGGGGGTTGAGAAGCGAATTCGCTACGGCTGGTTGTAGGTTTGCGACCAGCACCCCCTTGCTATCGAGGATCTGGTCCCGCTCCGCTGCGGTCCAGTGCGGCACTATGACCGAAGTCACGGGCGACATCAGCCTAGACTCGACATGCCGCCGGAAGTACTCCGGACGGCTCGTGATCACAGTGCATCCTCCCAATTCGTGCGTGTGCAACACAAGGCTGTCAATATGGCGTCCCCAATTGACGGTGGGGCGCTGGTTCAATCCATCGATTAGTACCAGCAACCGAGGAGAGCTGGAAGCTTCCGCATGCCGCCAACGCTCGAATCTTCGCAACCATCGTTTTTCGGATACTTCAGCGCCCGACTCTCCGGTCTGTGTGAGCAATTTCTGCGCGAGGATCACATGCCAGTTAGCGCCTTCAGGGATCGAAACGAACTCTTCCGGAGAGAAGACCACCACCAGGGGCGCGGTCGAAAACTCGATGCAAGCTTGGATAGCGAGCCAAGATTTGCCGTTTCCTTCGTCTCCCAATACGGCGACTAGACGAGCCTCTGCCGAATTTTCGAGCGCCGTTTGCAGTTCGTCTCTCAATCCGCTGCGGGTCAGCGCTGGGGCTTCGTCCGTATCGAGCGGTGTGAGGGCTTGGCCAAGCCGGCTCTTGGCTTTGATGCGATTCGAAAGCGTTTCCAAAAGCCACCCGTGATTCGCTTCTCGAGCCATTGGTGTCGCAACGCTCGCCGCACGCAATTGGGAAACAACCGAATGCGCGCTGTGCTCGATGTCTTCACGGCCTGAGAGTGCTTGCAATTCGGCAATTGCTTTTGTTGCCAATCCAGGTGTGGGTACGCTTCTGTTCAAGAACTCGTCCACCTCGGCACGGGCCTGCGTGAGCACCGCTGCAAGCCTTGGCACGTCTGGCTGCCAGTCCAAGATCAAAGTAGCAAAACCGTGAATTGCTGCCAGCGCTTCGAGGTCATCAGCAACTTGGCTCGAGACGATGCCAGTAGTTCCCAGAATCCAAAGTTCGACAGGGTCATCACGGATGGCCAGGGCCCCGATCTTGTTTAGCACTTCAGAGGAAGGCACGTTGTCTCGGAACAGTTTGGCTTCGAACGCAACAGGGAATGCAGGGTCGGATGTTTTTCCGTCTACCCCAAACTGTGAGCCAGACTTGGCAAGCCGGAATGGAACGCCCAAGAGCTTCGCGAACACCGTAGCAAGGAGCCCTTCGAATCCATTGGTGCCGGAGCTTGGAAGGGCTAGTAAGGCCTCTCGCAGGGCGATGAGGTGGGGATTCACGATAGGCATCGTGCTAAGCATAAATCCAGGCAATCATTTAAGTGCCAAGCCGACGAACTTGACAACGCTTGGTCAGCCAGGCTGTGAACAATGTACCTACGACCACATCACTGATACCAGCGACTGTCAGCTTTCGACAGTGGCGCAGACATCTACATTCTGAGATGAACTTCCGCAACCGCTGCAGAGCCGACTCGAGCGCGGGAGCTCCCTCACGCTTAGGCCCTTGCCACCGGCACATCCTCCCACCGGGTCGTGTACTGCGGCGTGCGCCTCTCCTGCTTCATCCCCCAGTCCTTGCCCCTGTTGGTGCCGCCCGTGGCACCTGAATGCACGGTGCCCTTGCCATAGCGCTGGTTGAGCGCATCCAGCGCCACCATCAGTCGGGTGCGGTCCCGGTGGTCTTCATCCTCCAGATCCAGCTCACCTTGCAGCACGTTTCCGGGCATCAAGTCCAGCAGCATCACCCCGGCCTTGGCCATCTTGTAGCCAGGCTCGAACATGCGGCGCATGCCGGCAGCGGCCGCCCACACCAGCTTGCCGGTGTCGGCCGTAGGCCGGCGAAGGGGCACCAACACGGACTTGTTGAAACGCGGGCCGGGCCGGAACGGCGAGGTGTGGCAGAACACCAGCAGCTGGCTGGCCAAGCTGCCTTGCTTGCGCAATTTCTCGGCTGCACGGCTGGCGAACTCGCTCATAGCCTCCACCAGCGGTGGCAGCTCGGTCACCGCCTGGCCGAATGACCGGGTGCATGCAATCTCCCTCTTGGGCTCGGGTGTGTCATCCAGCTCGATGCACTGCATGCCCTGCAACTCGCGCACGGTGCGCTCCAGCACCACGCTCCAGCGCCTGCGCACCATGGCCGGGTCCAGCCGGGCCAGGTCCAGGACCGTATGCACCCCACACTGATGCAGTTGCGCACCGATCTTGCGGCCCACGCCCCAGACTTCCTCCACCAGCGTGGCGGCCAGCACGTCGTCCAGGTCTTGAGCGGGTAGGGCGGTCAGGTTGCACACCTGGGCCAACTCGGCCGGGTAGCTGCCTGGCTTGCGCTCGGCCGTCTTGGCGATGTGGTTGGCCAGCTTCGCCAGTGTCTTGGTGTGACCAATGCCGATGCCGCAGGGGATGCCCACCCACTGGTGAATACGGGCGCGGATGGCGTGGCTGCGTGTGATCAGGTCGCCCCGCAGCCCCTGCAAGCCGACAAACGACTCATCGATGCTGTAGATCTCCTGTGAAGGCCCCAGACCCGCCGCCAAGCTCATCATCCGATTGCTCATGTCTCCGTATAGGGTGAAGTTGGCACTCAAGGCCACCAGGCCGTGGGTCTCTTCCATGTGCCGTATCTGGAACCACGGCGCCCCCATCTTGATGCCCAGGGCCTTGGCCTCATTGCTGCGGGCAATTGCGCAGCCGTCGTTGTTGCTCAGCACCACCACCGGGCGGCCGTTCAGGCCGGGGCGGAACACCCGCTCGCAGCTCACGTAAAAGTTGTTGCCATCCACCAGCGCATACATGCTGGCCTCCGTCCATCAGATCAGGTGAGAAACAGCTTCACGCACCCACTCACCACCCCCCACACCTCAATGGTCTGGCTGTCGCGGGGGATGATGTCGGGATAGGTTGGGTTGGCCGCGCGCAGCTTGATCCGGCCGGCACGCTGGTGCAGATACTTCACGGTGCATTCGCCGTCCACAATGGCCACGACGATGCTGTTGTGCTTGGGCTTGATCGCCCGGTCCACTGCGATGATGCTGCCGTCCTCAATGCCCGCGTCCCTCATCGAGTCGCCACGCACGCGCCAGAAATAGGTGGCCTGGGGATGCTTCACCAGCAGCTGCATGATGTCCAGCCGCTCCACCACGAAGTCGTCAGCTGGCGATGGAAACCCCGCGCGCACGCTCACCCCGCAGAGAGGCAAGACCAGCGACTGCGCCGCCGTGTCGTACGGCACAGGTAGCGGGGAATTCCAAAGACTGTACATATTTACAGTATAGCTCCCTGCTGCCAGAATGTTGCTATGTGTACCTACTACGAGGTCCCGGGCCGCGAGCAGCTGGTGCTGCACTTCGGTGACGTGCCCGAGGAAGAGTGGCGCGACAAGATGAGCCCGCTGTACCGTGGGCCGTTCCTGCGGGCCAAGGGCGGGGCAGGGCGCGAGCCGGTGGTGGGGCAGTGGGGCATGATCCCGCCGCACTCCAAGACGCACATCCCCACCGGCAAGGACGGCAAGCGCCTGAGCACCTTCAACGCCCGGCGCGAAGGCATGGCCAAGTCATGGACCTACGGCGGCCCCTGGCGCAGGGGGCAGCGCTGCATCATTCCGGCGCAGCTGTACGTGGAGCCCTACTGGGGAACCGGCAAACACATCCCCTGGCAGTTTGAGCGCGCAGATTGCGAGCCCTGGGGCCTGGCGGGCCTGTGGAGCGAGTGGGCCGACCCGGCCACGGGCGAGGTGCTGCCCAGTTACACCATGATCACGCAGAACTGTGACGACGTGCCGGTGCTGAAACTGATGCACCGGCCTGACCCCAAACGCGCGCCCGACAAGCAGGACAAGCGCACGGTGGTGCCGCTGGAAAAGGGGGATTGGGACACCTGGCTGCATGGCACCGTGGAGCAGGTCGAGGCGCTGATCAAAGTGCCGCCGCTGGAGCTGTTTGTGCACCGGGTGAAGGACCCGGCACAGCAAGTCGAGTTACCTGTTGAGTCAGCATGACGCATGCGTGCAACAGCCGGTACTTGCGCCGACTGGACGCAGCAAATTAAATTATTGGGTGTCCGGGCTAACGCGAACCCGGCCGCGTCCGGGTGACTTGGCGCATAGCCGAGTGGTGCGATGCCCCGGCGCCCGGCCTGTCCGGCTATCGGCAACGGGAGTAGCTTCAACACTACCCCTGCTGCCAAATGAACAAGATAGCCAAACTCCGTATCCAGTCCGCGCTCATCCAACAATGCCGTTGTTTCTACTGCGGTTTGGCAATGATCGAACCTGCGTTGCCTGAGTTCACGCCCAAAGAACTCAAGCCTAAATTCCAAAAGTACCTTCGTTGCACGGCTGAGCATCTAACTGCTCGCCAGGATCAAGGGCGCGATTCCGCACAAAACATCGTTGCTGCATGTTGGTGGTGCGACACTCGGCGACACAAAGGGCGTGAGGAGAATGCGCCAAATCCACAGAAATATCGGCAACGGGTGCAAAGCTTGATGAAAAAGGGCCGTTGGCACCCAGTTAGCGCGATAGCTGTCGCTTTCCGAGCCAACGCCTACGGAGTAGGCGAGCCTTCAAAACCAAGGGCAAGCGTGACTTCAGCAAAACTGACGAACCTGCAGGCGTTCCCGCAAGGCGGCTTGTGAATGCCTGCGTATCTGGCAGACCAACTGTTTGAGTTGGATTAAAGCAGTTGCGGGACTTCCATGGCGGTGGCACTTCGCGCGGTGCGGGTGCTGCTGCCATGGGGAGTATTAATTGAATCGCAGGGGCGGGCAGGCAGATCGGGCTCCCTTTGGGGGCCCTCTCTGTTTGTGGACTCCATCTCTGCAAGCAGCTGTAAAACCCTGCGGGATCCGAGCATTCGGACTAAAGGCTGAGGTGAACGGTGCTCCAATCGGACTCCGTTTTGTTCGACCCGAATGCTCCTTCTGTGAATCGTTTGTTCTCTTGGCAAGGCCGTGTGCGCCTGGGGGCTGTGCTGGTACTCTCTCTGGCCGGCATTGCTATCCCGAATCTCTCGTGGGCGCGGTTTCCGCAGTTCGACAGCGCGGCGCTGCTCACGCCCGAGCCCACTTCGTTTGCGCAATGCCCGCAGTTCTTTGCGAATGGCACGCCACCCGCCATCACGCCCCGGCCGCAGTTGCGCGAGCTTTGCTATGAGGCCTTTGCGGTGCTGCACTCCGGGACCACCAAGACACCCGTGTTTGTGGCCCAGCGGTTGAACCGCAGGCTCATCGAGGATGCTGACGAGAAGCGGGCCAAGCGCTTCTTTGCAGATGCGCGCTTGCCCAGTGGCGAGCGTGCGGAGTTGGAGGACTACAAGAACTCTGGCTACTCCCGAGGGCACATGGCACCTGCGGGAGACATGCCGACGCCGACGGCGATGGCCCAGAGCTTCAGCCTGGCGAACATGGTTCCCCAGATTGCCCAGCACAACGGGGGCGCCTGGAACAAGATCGAGCAGGACACGCGGCACTATGTGAAGCGGGCCAAGGGGGATGTGTTTGTAATCACCGGGCCAGTGTTCACGGATGCGGGGCCACGCATTGGGGCCAATGGGGTGAAGGTACCGACCTATCTGTACAAGCTGGTGTACGACGCAACCACCCAAAGAGCTTGGGCGCACTGGCAGGAGAACCGGGAGGGGGAGACAGTGGGTCGGCCGATCAGCTACCAGGAGTTGGTGAAGCGCACAGGAGTGGAGTTTTTGCCAAGAAGTGCACTGCAGCATTGAGTCGCAGCAAGGGCCGTGTCAGCGGTGGCGGTATAAATCGCTCCTTTCCAACCTCTACACGTGAGCATCCATGAACCGCGCAGAACTCGTTGAAATCCTGGCTTCCAAGAATGACCTGTC
>Ga0066485_1000051_pt1 | contig 24453 bp, 22 predicted proteins | sample LakWasM127_HOW14_2_FD_59587 | JGI IMG/M metagenome (GOLD analysis project Ga0066485, IMG submission 59587) | Freshwater sediment methanotrophic microbial communities from Lake Washington under simulated oxygen tension - Sediment Metagenome 127_HOW14 | ecosystem: Environmental > Aquatic >... | reverse complement strand
TCAACATCGACGGCACCAAAAAAGCCGTCATCCTCTCCCAGGTGGGTCAGTTTTACGTCGACGGGGTGGGTCAGTATTACTCCGGCGCTAACAACCGGCTGTGCACCAGCCCCTAAGTGCGCGTTAAGTGGTCAAAGTTACCATCGGGCATATGAATACATTTTCTAATGCCTTTCGCGCTGAAGTTGTTCGCATGGCTCGCAAGGAGATCAAACCCGAACTCCAGGGCATGCGCAAGGCGATCACCGGCCATCGCTCGGAGATCGCAGCGCTGAAGCGCGAGGTCAAGGCACTGACCTCCCAGCTCAAAGCCACTCAACGGCAGGTCAAAGCAGCGGACGCGCCCAAGGCCAAGGCCGTGACAGAAGAAACCACACCCAAGAAGTCAAGGCAGATCCAGTTCGATGCTCAGGTGTTAATCGACAAACGCGCAGCACTCGGTATTACGCAGAAGCAGATGGCTCAGCTGCTGGGTGCTTCTTCGATATCTGTCTACAAGTGGGAAACGGGCCATGTTCATCCCCGGGCCGCACAGTTGGAGCGCATTGCTGAAGTGCTCAAACTGGGCAAGCGCAAGGCGCTGGCATTGCTCAAGCAGCAGTAAGCGGGAACAGTGGGCAGGTCCGCCCCACCAGACACTCAGCGGCGGCGGTACTCCTCTCCCGGTGATGAGTCATTGCGCTCGTCCGCCAGTTCGAACAGGCACTGCATGTAAGGCTGGACTTCGCCCCATCGGGCGCGGTCTTCATAGAAGCGCGACAGAGTGCGCGTCGCCTCCACAGCATCCGGCCAACGGTCTGCAGCGCTAACCCGAGTCATAGCCTCCCGGCTGTCTTGTTCATCGTGCAGGCCTCCGTCCTGCGCGCCATAGGTATGGAATTCCACGATCCGTCTGGGCTGAGTAAGGTCAGTGCCCTGACACATTCCGCTTGGCTGTGAGCTCTCCCGCGAGGCATGGGCTCCGGCAAACGAGTCTTGGACCGTATGGAGCACAGAGCCGAACGCCACGTGGTGCAAGTAGGGAAGTAGTTTGTCCTGACGCCCTAGGATGTAGAGGTCCGAGACCCGCCACTGGGTGCATCCGAAGTGCTCCTTCAGCGTGGCGTTGTCTAGGTCTCGAAGAAAGGTGTCGGGCTTGATTTCGCGCGAGGACACCTTCCAGGCGAATTCCAGCCAGTCCAGCACCTTGGCCCGGGTGGCGCCAGGGTGTACGCCCTCCTCACTCGCCATGGCATGTAGGAACTGCAAGTCGCCAAAATGCGAGCGGGTCATCACGTTGCCGTGAAGACTACCCTTGGTCTTGCTGCACCCAACGATCGGCTGGGTCTGTGCTTTCTTCTCTGCATCCTTGAAGAGGCAGTACCAACAAAGCGGCTGCGTGGAGAACCGGATGGTCTGGGACACGTTACAGGACTTGCCCAGGTAGGTGCAGTTGCCCTCATCGGGTGAAAGCTTGAACGGGGGGAGATCGTTCCAACGCACCCCGTAGATGACATATGGCGTGGCAAAAGGCAGATCCCGGGAGCTGCAGCTGACGTCTTGAGCCAGGGTGCCTGGCTCTATCGGACAACCCATGCCAATCTGGGTGATCTCTTCATGGACGCGGCCCTTGATCAGAACGCCCAGTCTTCCCGCAACCGTCGCCAGAGAGTTTTCTGTTTCGTTGGTCAGTTTGGATTCGAAGGCCGAGCCCATGGGGGCTATCTGGAACGCCATGGCGGCACTGGAAAGAGCCAGAGCGCTTGCAACCATTGCGACTTGACGCGCAACAAAGCGCATTGAAAGCGATGACTCGTGAAGATGAACTGACGTCTTGTGGATTGCGGCGTGCATATCTCCTCCTACGACCGCACTCTAGATGGAGGACAGTTTTAGGCAACTAAAAATTTTGCACGGTGACTTTGTGATCGCAGGGTACGTCAGGAGACCTGACTGCTTCAGGCTGATTGCAGCCGCTCGGAGTTGAGATTCGAACGACCGGCTGCTCCAGAAGCAGCCGGTCATTGGCAGCTAGCGCTTTCGTCTCATCGATTGCGGCGACTGCCCTTAAATTTCCGTTTGCTCAAAAATCTCCAGGGCATCATCAACCTCGATGCCAAGGTACAGGATGCGCCCTAGCATCGTTAGATTGCCGTCTGTTACCCGCAGCTAGCGAACAATGTGCAGCGCTCGGCGTCGACGTCCGACACAGACATCGCCGATGTACCCGGTATGCGCTGCACCGAATCGGGTGATCTGTCCGTCATGACGCGCATGCCCCGCACCAATCGCATGGAGATTGACCGGAGCCATCAGAGTCGTCGTCTACATGCTCCCTCCATCAGGTAACAGATGAGAGAAGCCTCAAGTATTTGACGGAATTAGGCCACCACGCTTTTTAGTTTCCATTGTTTGACCAGGCCGTAGATCGCCGGAATCACCGCCAGCGTGAGCACGGTCGAAGAAATCATCCCGCCCACCATCGGTGCAGCGATACGGCTCATCACTTCCGAGCCGGTGCCCGTCCCCCACAGGATGGGCAGCAGGCCCGCCATGATGGCGACCACGGTCATCATCTTGGGGCGCACCCGCTCGACCGCGCCTTCCATGATGGCTTCGTAGAGATCGGCCACGCCAGGCTCCTTGTTTTCCGATCGGCGCCGGGCCTGAATCTCTTCCCAGGCATGGTCGAGGTAGATCAGCATGATGACGCCCGTCTCTGCTGCCACCCCGGCCAGTGCGATGAAGCCCACCGCGACAGCCACCGACATGTTGTAGCCCAGCCACCACATAAGCCAGATGCCCCCCACCAGGGCAAACGGCACCGACAGCATGACGATCAAGGTTTCGGTCAGGCGCTTGAAGTTCAGGTACAGCAGCAGGAAGATGATGAGCAAGGTGACCGGGATGACGACCTTCATCTTCTGCACCGCGCGCTCCATGGATTCGAACTGGCCGCTCCAGGTGGCGTAGTAGCCGGGCGGGAACTGAACTTGCTCGTTCACGGCCTTGCGCGCATCGGCCACATAACCGCCGATGTCGCGGTCCCGGATGTCGACAAAGATATAGGCCGACAGCAGCGCGTTTTCGGTACGGATGCCGGGAGCCCCCTTGGCGACTTCCACGCGCGCCACCTGTCCCAGCGGGACCATGGCGCCGTCCATAGTGGGCACCAGCACTTCACGGGCGATCTGCTGCGGGTCGGCGCGCAGCTCGCGCGGGTAGCGCACCGTCACGCCAAAGCGCTCGCGGCCTTCCACCGTAGTGGTCACCATTTCGCCGCCCAGGGCCGTGCCAATGACGTCCTGCAGCTCTCCTACCCCCAGGCCGTAGCGCGCCAGTTGCGTCCGGTCGGGTTCAATATTGAGGTAAAAGCCCCCTGTGATGCGTTCCGCGAACGCCGAGGTCGTTCCGGGCACCTGCTTGACCACGGTCTCGATCTCGCGCGCCAGGCGCTCCATCTCGCCCAGGTCCTTGCCGAAGACCTTGATCCCGATGGGCGTGCGGATGCCGGTGGAAAGCATGTCGATGCGGGCCTTGATGGGCATGGTCCAGGCGTTGGACACGCCAGGAAACTGCAGTGCCTGGTCCAACTCCGCGATCAGCTTGTCGATCGTCATGCCCGTGCGCCACTCGGACTCCGGCTTGAGGTTGATGACGGTTTCGAACATCTCGGTCGGTGCCGGGTCCGTGGCCGTGTTGGCGCGCCCGGCTTTGCCGTACACCGACGCCACCTCGGGGAAGCTCTTGATGATCTTGTTCTGCGTCTGCATCAGCTCGGCCGCCTTGGTGATGGACATGCCGGGCAGCGACGCGGGCATGTACAGCAGCGTGCCTTCGTTGAGCGTGGGCATGAACTCCGAGCCGAGCTGGCTGGCGGGGTAGAACGACACGCCCAGCACGATGATCGACGTGGCAACCGTCAGTTTCTTCCAGCGCATCACAGCGGCGATGATGGGACGGTAGATCCAGATGAGGAACCGGTTCACCGGGTTGCGTGCCTCCGGCATGATGCGCCCCCGGATGAACAGCATCATCAGCACGGGCACCAGCGTCACCGACAGTAGCGCGGCACCTGCCATGGCAAAGGTTTTGGTATAGGCCAGTGGCGAGAACAGGCGGCCTTCCTGCGACTCCAGCGTGAACACCGGCAGGAAGGACACGGTGATGATGAGCAGCGAGAAGAACAAAGCCGGGCCCACCTCCTTGCAGGCGGCAATCATGGCTTCCACGCGATCGGTGTTGGTGTGCTCCTCGGGCAGGCGCTCCAGGTGCTTGTGGGCGTTCTCGATCATGACGATGGCCGCGTCCACCATGGCACCGATGGCAATGGCGATGCCACCCAGGCTCATCAGGTTGGAGTTCATGCCCAGCAGGCGCATGCAGATGAAGGCGATCAGCACCCCCACGGGGAGCATCAGGATCGCCACCAAGGCTGAGCGCACATGCATCAGGAAGACCACGCAGACCAGCGCGACGATCAGGCTTTCTTCGATCAGTGTGCGCTTGAGCGTTTCAATCGCGCGGTGAATCAGGTCGGAGCGGTCGTATACCGCCTCGATGGTGACGCCCTGCGGCAGGCCGGTCGAAACCTCGGCGATCTTCTCCTTCAGGTTGTGAATCACTTCCAGCGCGTTCTGGCCGTAGCGCGCCATGGCAATGCCCGAGACCACCTCGCCCTCGCCATTGAGCTCCGTCAGACCCCGGCGCTCGTCGGGCACCAACTCCACGCGGGCGATGTCACGGATGAGAACCGGCGTGCCCTTGTCGGCCTTGACCACCAGGTTCTCGATGTCGCCAACGCCGCGCAGGTAGCCCTTGCCGCGCACCATGTACTCGGTCTCGGCCATCTCCACCACGCGGCCGCCCACGTCGCGGTTGGAGTCGCGCACCACCTGCGACACCTTGGCCAAGGGAATACCGTAGGCGCGCAGCTTCACCGGATCGACGGTAATCTGGTAGGTCTGCACGAAGCCGCCGATGGATGCCACCTCGGCCACGCCATGGGCCTTGGTGAGCTGGTAGCGCAGGTACCAATCCTGCAGCGTGCGCAGCTCGGCCAGGGTCTTGTCCTTGGCCAGCAGCGCATACTGGTAGACCCAGCCCACGCCGGTGGCGTCTGGCCCGATCTGCGGCGTCACGCCCTTAGGCATGCGCCCGGCGGCGAAGTTGAGGTATTCGAGCACGCGCGAGCGCGCCCAATAGATGTCGGTGCCGTCCTCAAAAATGATGTAGACGAACGAGGCGCCGAAGAAGGAAAAGCCGCGCACCACCTTCGACTTGGGAACCGACAGCATGGAAGTGGTCAGCGGGTACGTGACCTGGTCCTCGACCACCTGCGGGGCCTGGCCCGGGTATTCGGTGTAGACAATGACCTGTACGTCCGACAGGTCCGGCAGCGCGTCCAGCGGCGTCTTGAGCACGGCATAGACCCCACCCACGACGACGAACAGGGTCGCCAACAGCACCAGGAAACGGTTTCTCCCCGACCAGTCAATGATCTTCGCAAGCATGGTGTCTCCCGAGGATCAGTTGTGGCCGGCGTGCGGATTGGCCGTGGTTTTGCCCCGGGGCTTGGCGGCGGTGATCACCCACTCGCCCTGGCCGCGTTCGACGAATTCGAACGCCACCGCCGCGCCCGGTTGAAGGTCCTTCAGCAAGGCACTGTTCGCCACCTTGAACTCCATGGACATGGCCGGCCATTTGAGGCTGGCCACCGGGCCATGCGCCAGGGTGACCGTGGAGGTTTTGGTGTCAACCTCCTCCACCGTGCCTTCGGCCTGGTGGCCCACGCCGGTGACGGCCTTGGTACTGGTGGAACCCTCCGTGGGGATTTGCGCACCGTGTCCTGCATGTCCCAGGCTCCCGACGGCAGCCTTGAGATTGCTTTCCGCATCGATGAGGAAGTTGGCGGCCACCACCACCATCTCGCCATCCCGCACGCCCTCGATGATTTCGATGCGGTCCTCGCTGCGGGCACCGACCTTCACGTCACGGGGCTCGAAACGGCCCTCCTGGAGTTGCACCAGCACGATCTGGCGCGTGCCGCTGTCGATGACGGCCGACGTCGGCACCGTCAGGACGGCCCCCTTGGAGGTGGCGGGCAGTTCCACCTGGGCAAACATGCCCGGTTTCAGCAGTCCGCCTGGATTGGCCAATTCAACCCGCACGGGCACGGTGCGGGTTTCCGCCGTGAGTGTGGGATAGACGTAGGTGATGGAGCCGGTGAACACCTTGTCGGGGTAGGCATTGATGCGAACCGATGCCTTCGTGCCGGGCTTGACCAGGCCGATGTCCTGCTCGAACACATCGGCGATCACCCACACGGACGATAGATTGGTGACCTGGTAGAGCGCGTCGCCCGGCATGAAGCGCATGCCTTGCACGGCCTTCTTTTCGGTCACGATACCCGCCACCGGCGAGCGGAACGTGAGCGTGCGGCGCGCCGCGCTCGACTGAGCCAGCGCCTTCACCTGTTCGTCCGAAATATCCCAGTTGCGCAGGCGCGTCAGGCTGGATTCGGCGAGCTGGCGCATGCCGTTCTGCGTTTCCTCGCTGGCGCCTTTCAAGGCATCGACCCCCTGGGCGGCGATGGCGTATTCGCGCTGCGCCGACACCAGCTCCGGGCTGTAGACCTCGAACAAGGGCTGGCCCTTGCCCACGCCCTGTCCGGTGGCATTGACATGCAGGCGTTCGACGTAGCCTTCGAACTTGGGCGTGATGGCGTAGGTCAGGCGCTCGTCGGGTTCCACGCGGCCTGCGGCGCGCACCATCTTGTCCAGGGAGCGCAAACTGGCGGCCTCGACACGAACCCCGAGCTTCTGGACCTTGTCGGTGCTGATCTTGATCTGATTGGTGCTCCCAGCGTCCGGCTCTTGCTCGCCTTCATAGACCGCGATGTAGTCCATCCCCATCGGGTCCTTCTTGGGCGTGGGTGAGGTATCCGGCAACCCCATCGGATTGCGGTAATACAGAACCTTGCGCTCCTTTTTGTCGCTTGCCGAACCCACTGTCGAAACCGCTTGCGCCGACCCTTGCGCGGCGGATTGCCGCTGGCCGTACCAGTAGCCGCCGCCCGCGGCCAATGCCGTGACCGCCAGCACGAGCGCGCCTACCTTGAGATTTGTTGTCATAGTTCTTCTCCAACGATGCGCTCGATGTCTGCCAGCCGCGTTTGCGCGGCCACACCTGCCTTGACCTGGTTGAGCTTGGCCTGGCGTATCTGCCTCTGGGCATCCAGCAGCGTGGCGAAGTCCACCTTGCCGGATTCATAGCCTGCCAATGCGGACCGATAGGTCAGTTCCGACTGGGGCAGCAGGCTCTCCGTGGTCAATGCCAGCGTGCGGCGCGCTGCCTCCAGGCCAGCGACGCTTTCGTATAGATCGGCGAGCACCTGGTTGGTGGCGACTTCGCGGCGCGAGCGCGCGGCCTCCAGCATGGCCTGCGCCTCTCGCTCCTGCGCGCGCCGGGTATCCTGCTGCAGCGGAATGGTGACCTCGACCATCAGTTCCCATTCGCGGATCGACTTGCCGTACTGGATGGGCGAGAGCCCCACCATGAAGTCCGGATAGCGGTTCTTGTAGGTGAGTTCGCGGTTCTTTTCGGCGGCGAGGATCTGCGATTCCTCGGTTCTCAACAGCGGATTACTGGCCCGCGCACGCTGCTCCAGGACATCGAAGCGCATGCTCTCGGACGCAGGAAGCGTGCGAATGCGCTCCGGCGTGGCCAAAGTCTCGCTGGCGGGACGCCCCACGAGCGCTTTCAACCGCGCCTGCAGCTGGCTGCGTTCCGCTTCAAGTGCGATCAATTCATTGCGCATGCTGGTCTGCTCCAGCTGCGCGCGGATCACGTCCTGCTGCGCCGCCAGTCCGCTGGCATAGCGCACCTGGGCCACCTTCTCCAGGCGTGCCATCAGATCCAGGATCTCCCGGGTGAGCCGTTCATTCTGGTCAAGGTAGTAAAGCTGAGCGTAGGCCGTCTTGATCTTGGCGGCCAATTCGCTCCAGGTACCCGCCACCCGTCCCCGCGCTGCCTCTGCCTGCAGTTCAGCGGCTTCACGCTTGAGGCCCCGTTTCCCGAACCATGGCAGCTCCTGCGTGAAGATGTAGCGTGTGCTGCCGACCCGCCCTGGCAGCAGTGTCGGATTGCGCTCGCCCATCCGGGTGATGTCGCGCAGCTCCATGCCGAACTTGGGGTCGGGCAAGGCCCCGGCGGGCAGCACCCGCTCTGCGGCGGCATCGGCTTCGAACTGCATGCCGGCGAACTCTGGATTGCCCTCCCGCGCCGCAACCAACAGCCCTTCCAGATGGGCACCGAGCCGCACCTCCTGGCTGAAACCGGCCTGGGTGAAAACGAGTGCCAGCAGAGCTGCGCCGACGGAGAGTCTCAAGCGGATCCTGGGCATCACTTACCTTCCGATCCACGCAAGGCAGTGTTCAATTGATCCACGATCTCCGCCCAATCGGCATCCAGCAATATTTCATCCCGCAGCAAGGACGATTGCGCTTCGCTCCAGAAAGGGGCGTTTTCCAGCCGGATGGATGGGTGGAGTGGGCTGTGGCGCGCCAGGAATTCCTGGATGCTCCGGGTGTCAGAGGCCAGCCCCAGTTGTTGAAATAGCTCGGTGAACCGATGGTAGGTCGAATCCATGGTGTTGATTCCCTCAGTGTTCTTGCCGGCGCGTCGGATCAGGAGCGCCATCCCATGCGGCCATTCTCGACAGGCTGGCCTGATAGAAGGATGAGCCTCAGATTACTTTTCTGTTATCTGCGGCTGACGGCTAACTGCAGCAACTGCGCTGCAGCTGTACCGGCGGGCAAGGCATGGATCCGAACGAGCAAAACACGCAGCAATCCCCCGGGCGAGGTCGCAGAAGTGCCTTGCACTGGCGGCATTCGTAGAAATACTGGCAGGCATTCGTGGGCATCGATTCCTGCCGTGAGAAGCCGCAGTGCGGGCAGGTCAGCACGGATTCGAGAAGAGGGACATTCATGGTTTTTGCGGAGAGGCACCTGCACCATCAATGGCCACGGCGCAGTCGCAGCGCATTGAAAATCACCGAAGCCGAACTGAGGCTCATCGCCAATGCCGCAATCAATGGTGACAGCAGCCACCCAGTGAACGGATACAGCACGCCAGCAGCGATGGGCACTCCAAGACCGTTGTAGACAAAAGCGAAGAGCAGGTTTTGGCGCATGTTCCGGACGGTGTTGATGGAAATATCCCGTGCCGCCGTGATACCGCGCAAGTCGCCCTTGACCAGCGTGACCTGGCCGCTGTTCATGGCCACGTCGGTGCCGGTGCCCATGGCCACGCCGACGTCGGCCTTGGCCAACGCGGGGGCATCGTTGATGCCATCGCCGGCCATGGCAACGATATGGCCGCTTCTCTGAAGCCTGTCCACAAGCTCCAGCTTGTCGGCTGGCTTGACCTCTCCATGCACTTCGTCGATGCCGAGCCTGGCCCCCACGGCCTTGGCCGTGGTCAGGCCGTCGCCGGTCGCCATCACGATGCGCAGGCCGCTGGCATGCAGCGTCCGGATCGCATCCGGCGTGGTGGTCTTGATGGGGTCGGTCACGGCCAGAATGCCGGCCAGCTGCCCGTCCACGGCCAGGTGCATCACGCTGGCGCCGTCGCCGCGCAGCCGCTCTCCGTCGGCCTTGAGCGCATCGATGGCCACGCCCTCTTGCTGCATCAAGGCGGTGTTGCCCAGGACCAGGCGCCGGCCCTCGACCGTGCCGCGCACGCCGATGCCGCTGCCGGATTCAAAATCAGCGGGCTTGACCAGCTCCAGCCCCTTGGCGCGCGCGGCGCTGACGATGGCGTCGGCCAGCGGGTGCTCGCTGCCCTGGTCCAGGCTGGCGGCTAGGCGCAGCACCTCGTCGTGCGTGTAGCCCGTGGCCGCCACGGCCGTGTCGAACGCGGGCTTGCCCTCGGTCAGCGTGCCGGTCTTGTCCACGATCAAGGTGTCTACCTCACGCATCTTCTCGATGGCGCCGGCGTCCCGGAACAACACGCCCTGGGTGGCGGCGCGGCCGGTGGCCACCATCACCGACATGGGCGTGGCCAGGCCGAGGGCACAGGGGCAGGCGATGATGAGCACCGCCACCGCGTTGATCAGGCCAAAGACCCAGCTCGGCTCGGGCCCGAACAGACCCCAGACCAGGAAGGTGGCCAACGCGATCAGCACCACCACCACCACGAACTTGCCGGCCACCACGTCGGCCATGCGCTGCATGGGGGCCTTGGAGCGCTGGGCGTTGGCCACCATCTGCACGATCTGCGACAGCATGGTGGCCGCGCCCACCTTCTCGGAGCGCATCACCAGGGCGCCGCTGGTGTTCAGCGTGGCGCCGATCACCTTGTCGCCGATGCGCTTGGTCACGGGCACGGGCTCGCCCGTCAGCATGGATTCGTCCACGGCGCTGTGGCCCTCGGTTACCACGCCATCGACAGGCACCTTCTCGCCGGGACGGATGCGCAGCAGATCGCCGACATGCACATGGGCCAGCGGCACGTCTTCCTCGCTGCCGTCGGTATTGATGCGACGCGCAGTTTTGGGTGCCAGGCCGAGCAGTGCCTTGATCGCGGCGGAGGTCTGTGAACGGGCCTTGAGTTCGATGATCTGGCCTAGCATGGTCAACGAGATGATGACCACGGCCGCCTCGAAATAGACCGCCACGCGGCCCATGGAAACGAACGAGTCCGGGAACACGCCGGGCGCTGCCGTGGCGACCAGGCTGTAGAGGAAGGCCGCGCCCGTCCCCAAACCGATCAAGGTCCACATGTTGGGACTGCGCTGGACAAGTGAATGCCAGCCACGGACAAAGAATGGCCCGCCCGTCCACGCCACGACAGGCAGCGACAGCACCAACTCCACCCAGGTTTGTACCCTCATGTCAAACCATCCGAGACGGTGCCCGAACATCGCCAGGACGGTCACGCTCACCGTGAGTGGCAATGTCCACCAGAAGCGCCGCTGAAAATCGCGCAGCTCATGGTTGTCTTCCGCGTCGAGGGGAATGATGGGTTCGAGCGTCATCCCGCACTTGGGGCAATTGCCAGGATGGTCCTGCCGCACTTCGGGATGCATGGGGCAGGTGTAGACCGTTCCAGCCGGCGCTTGCGGTGGCTCGATGGGCGCATGGACATGCGCCGATGCGGCGTGCGGCGCCGGCGATTCACCATGGACGTGGCCGTGGTGATGACCATGCTGATGGCCTTGGATCGGCGCCCCCTCTGGCACCAGAAGCATCTGGCACTTGGGGCAGCGCCCCGGGTGGTCCTGCCGAATTTCAGGATGCATGGGGCAGTGGTAGATGAGCGCTGTGCTTGCTGGCATGGTCTGTGGCTCCAGGTTCAACTCCAAGGTGACAACGGGCACCGGTCGCGGGGTCAGGTCGGGCTGAGGAAATGCCTCGCGCGGCCAGCGAAATGAAGGAAACGTAATTTGCAGGTCATCGTTTTGTTGGTCGCGGATTCATACAGTCTGTCCGTGCCTTTTGCACAGGCAGGACATCCCGCCCCAACCCATAGACAAGGACTTCAAGATGATTGCAAAGACCATTTCTTTCTCGCTCACCGTTGCCCTCATGGCTCTGTCCGGCATGGCCCAAGCAACCTCTGCTTGGCATCAAGGGAATGGTGATGTGGTTCACATCACGCCCGAGCACATTGGACAAAACACGGCCAAACGCACCCTGGATCCGAAGGTTCATGACCAGATGCTGCACGGCGATGCGGTGACGCCCCAAGTGGCACTGCAATCCGATGCGGCAACCTCTGGCGGCAAGTCCCGGCAGCAGGTCGCCCAGGAACTGCGCAACCAGCCCAGCAACGAGCGCGAGCAAATGAAAAAGCTCTACACCAACTGATCGCCATCTTGCGTCCTTCAGGCCTGCTGCCTCGGCGGCAGGCTTGTCTTGAAGGAGCACTTCAGCGCTCAGACGATTTGCGAAATTGATCATTGAGCTGGTCATGGCGCGCGCGGATTTCCTGTGGCCACTGCGCCTTGATCCATGAAAGCACGGCCACTATCTCCACGTCGCTCAACACACCGTCATAGACAGGCATGTCGGTACGGTAGTCAGGCTGCCGGATCAGTTGGGCCAAGCCATGCTTGGTGATGGCGAAAAGCTGTGCATCAGGGTGGTGCCAGGTGTGCCCGCTTTCATCGTGTGGCGGCGCCGGCAGCAGGCCGTTCGGTCCGTGTTCGCGCCAGTTCGCTTGCCCCTGGCCACGGACTCCGTGGCAGGCTGCGCAATGCTGTGCATAGATGCGAGCACCAGCTTGCACCGTCTGTGGGTCATCGGGACGAAGCGCATAGGGTTCTGGCGCGGCAGTCCAGGCACCTTTGGCGCTCAACGCATACCAACCTGCCGCAGCCAGGAGCACGGCTAGCAATCCGCCCAAGGCCAGGTTCACCGTGTTCGAGCGCATGGGCAACTCAGGCCTTCCCACATCCACGGTTGCCGTGCGAATGCGCCGCAAGGACCGTATGACGAGCCTTGGCACCCAAGGATGGAGGAACTGCACTCATGGACACCTCCGAGAAAGAAGAGAAACCGGCGGCCAGAATTCTCTACCCCAGCCGGGGAAAAAAGCGCGGGACTTGGCTTGCATAGTCTTGCCAGTCCTTGCCGAAGCGCATCGCGCTCTCACGCTCCTCCGCCAAGGACAATCGGCCATACATCACCAGCAAGACGGGAAACATCAGCAATGTCAGCAAGGTCGGCCATTGCAGCAGGAAGCCCAGCATGATCAACACGAAGCCGATGTACTGCGGGTGGCGCAGACGCGCGTAAGGGCCAGTCCGTGCCAATTGGCCTGCACGCTGAGCCGCATACAGCACCGGCCACGCTTCTGCCAGCAACCAGAAGCCGCCTCCAATGAACACATAGCTGAGGATGTGGAATGGGCCGAAATGCGGATCGCCCCCCCAACCGAACAGCAGCTCCAGCAAATGCCCCGCGTCATGGCCCAGAAGATCCACGGAGGGAAATTTCTGCCCCAGCCAGCCCGAAAGGAAATAGATGGTCAGCGGGAAGCCGTACATCTCGACAAACAGCGCGGCGATGAATGCCGTGAAGGCGCTGAAACTGCGCCAGTCACGCGCGTTGGCCGGCTTGAAAAAGCTGAAGGCGAACATGACGAACACCGCGATGTTCATCACCACCAGCAGCCAGAGGCCATATGCGGGTCCTGTGTGTTCCATGATGCCTAACTCCTGTGAGAGTTTTCATCCTGCCGAGGGGAATCCGAGTCCACGCTGCCTCCATGTCCGCCATGTCCGCCGTGCATGAAAACGTGCATCAGCGGGCAAAGCAGCAAGATCGCGTAGGGCCACCATTGCGTCAGATGGGCTCGGTGCTCCGTCCACAGAAAGTAGCCAGCCACCGCGCCGATCACCAGGAGGCCGATGGCATAGCGTGAGCGCCAGAAGCCGCCACTTTGCGGGCTGCCTGGTCCGGGTGGCCGAGGGGCATGGTGGTGGTGGCTCATGATCGCCCTCTTACTTGGTAGCAGGCGGCATTGATGACTGCATGCGATCCATCATCATCTGCATCATGGACTCCATCATGTCCATGCGCTTCTCCATCATTTGCTGACGCTCGGACATGCCGCTCATGCCTTTGCCTCCCTGCATGCCACCCATCTTGGACATGCCGCCCATCTGCTTCATCATGGCCATGCCGTCCTGCATCATCTTCATGTGCTCGGCCATCAGTGCCTGACGCTCTTCGGGCGTCTTGGCGGACATCATTTTTTCGTGCATCGCCTGCATGTCCTTCATGCGCTGGTCCATGGCAGCCATCTTTTCTGCGCCCATGGATTTACCCGGGGCCTTCGTGGCAGCCGCAGCGGGCGCCGCGCCTTCCGGATGGTGTTCCTTGTGCTCATCGGTGCCTTGGGCGAAAACGCCCAGCGATGCCGTTGCCACGCAGATGCCGATCAGGGTGTTGCGAATATGGATCATGGTTCTCTCCTGTCCTGGTTGAAATTACCGTGGCCATCCCTGGAAGGGTGGAGCGCGCGGCGATGGCACGCGAATGCAGCGTGTTCTTAACGGGACGGCTGAATGTCGGTGACGATCAGCTTTCCTCCCTCGCTCACCGCCATGAACTTGATCTTGTCGCCCGGCTTGACCGTGGCCAACAAACCCTTGTCCCTCACAGTGAACACCATGGTCATGCCAGGCATGTCCAGATGCTTGATTTCGCCATGCTTGAGCGTGACCTTGGAGGACTCCTGGTCCACCTTCTTGACCTCGCCTTCGGTCAGGGATGCGGCGGAGGCCGCGGACGCATGGCTGTGGTCGTGTTCCGTGGCGGCCTGTGCGAAGCTGCTGATGGGCAGCAAGGCGCCTGCGGCGAAGGCCGAGGCAACGAGGAGGTGTGTAAAGAGGTTCATGCTTTTCCTGCGTACGATGTGAAAACTTGCGCCGACCCGTCCTTCTGGATCAGCAGCACCTGGTAAGCATCCCGGCGCCCGCCGTAGGCTGGCCCATCCATGCCCGGCGAACCGATTGGCATGCCTGGCACGGCCAGGCCCAAGGCCTTGGGCTTTTCCTTCAGAAGGCGCTGGATGTCGGCAACAGGCACATGGCCTTCGATGACATAGCCCTGCACCAGCGCGGTATGGCAGGACGCAAACTTCTGTGCCACCCCCAGCCGGGCGCGTGCCGCGTTGTTGCCCTCGTCGGCCACGCTGGCGCTAAAGCCGCTCTGTTCCATGTGCGCGATCCAGTCCTTGCAGCAGCCGCAGTTCGGATCCTTCCAGACCCGCATGGCAATCGCTTGGGTGGCTGCAAGGGCAGGCATGGAGGCAGCGCCCAGGGCCAGCATGCCCAGCAGGAACACGCGGCGCGTGGACCTTGAGGTGGAATTCATTTCTCGCATGGATGGTTCCTTCTGTTTGGAGAGCCTTACTTCTGGGCCACCTTGATCAAGCCCTTCATGCCGGCCTCGTAGTGACCAGGCATCAAACATGCGAAGTTCACAACCCCAGGCTTCGTGAATTGCCAAACGATCTCCCCTTGCTTTCCGGGGGCAAGCGTCACCTTTCCTGGTTCGTCGTGCTCCATGTCGGGGTACTTCTTCATCGCTTCCAGATGTTCAAGCAAGTCCTTCTCGGTGCCCAGGCTCAGCTCGTGCTTGACCTGGCCTTTGTTCTTGACGATGAAACGCACGGTTTCGTTCTTTTTGACCTGGATCGCGGAAGGCGTGTACCGCATGTCGTCGCTCATGTTGATCGTGATCGTGCGGGTGACTTTCCCGGCCGCACCGGGTTTACCGATCGCGGTTTCATCGGTGCCGTGTCCGTGTCCGCCGGAATGGCTGCCACTTGCGTAGGCCAGTCCAGTGACGGCACACATCAGCAGCGCGATGATTTTGGGAGTTGTGTTGCCTGTGCTTTTCATCGGATTCATCCATCTAGAGGTGGTTTGCTAGTGACCATGGTGCGAAGTGGGCTTGCGCACCTGGACCTCGGCGGGCTTGTTGGATTCTTGGATTCGGCGCATGGACTGCCCGCCTTCGGCCTTGAACCGTGCGGGTTCGGTCATGGGGCCTTGGTACTCGTGGGCGACCGTGCCTTCTGGGTGTTGGAACCAGCCTGGGTTCTTGTAGTCGCCAGGCTTTTGATCTCGGCGTACCTTCAACACGCTGAACATGCCTCCCATTTCGACGGAGCCAAAGGGGCCTTCGCCGGTCATCATCGGTACGGTGTTGTCGGGGATCGGCATCTCCATCTCGGTCATGTCCGCCATGCCACGCTCGCCCATCACCATGTAGTCCGGGATCAGGCTGGAGATCTTTCCTACCACTCCACGGTGGTCCACTCCGATCAGGTTCGGAACATCGTGGCCCATCGCGTTCATGGTGTGGTGGCTCTTGTGGCAATGGAATGCCCAGTCGCCCTCCTCATCGGCGACGAACTCGATCTGGCGCATCTGGCCGACGGCGATATCCGTCGTTACCTCAGGCCAACGCGCGCCTTTCGGCGTAGGGCCCCCATCGGTGCCTGTCACCACGAATTCATGACCGTGGACATGAATGGGATGGTTTGTCATCGTCAGATTGCCGATGCGGATGCGCACCTTGTCGTTCAAGCGCACATTGAGCGATTCAATGCCGGGAAAAATGCGGCTGTTCCAGGCCCAGAGATTGAAGTCCAGCATGGTCATCGTCTTGGGCGTGTAGCTGCCGGGGTCGATGTCGAAGGCATTGAGCAAGAAGCAAAAGTCCCGCTGCACCTCGTCGATCAGCGGGTGCCTGGACTTGGGATGGGTGACCCAGAAACCCATCATCCCCATGGCCATCTGCGTCATTTCATCCGCATGGGGGTGGTACATGAAGGTCCCTGGACGCCTCGCCACGAACTCGTACACGAACGTCTTTCCTGGCTGGATTGCAGGTTGGGTCAAGCCGGCCACGCCATCCATGCCACTGGGCAGGCGCTGTCCGTGCCAGTGGATGCTGGTGTGCTCGGGCAGCTTGTTGGTGACGAAGATTCGCACCCGGTCACCCTCCACCACCTCGATGGTGGGCCCCGGGCTTTGGCCGTTGTAGCCCCACAGATGGGCCTTGAAGCCCGGCGCCATCTCGCGCACCACGGGTTCGGCGACCAGGTGGAATTCCTTGACGCCCTGGTTCATCCTCCAAGGCAGCGTCCATCCGTTCAAGGTCACGACAGGGTTGTAGGGGCGGCCGGTATTGGGCACCAATGGGGCCATGGTCTGCGCCGAGCCCTGGATGACTGGCTCTGGCAATCCCGCCATGGCCACGCGGCTGACCGCGCTGGCTGCGACAGCTCCACCCGCGATACCGGCAAACCTGAAAAAATCTCTTCTGGATGTCATTGCTTGCACCTGGTGCTCAGTGGGCTTCGCCACCGCCGCTGGCTGCGGGGGGAGCTGCAGATAGCGAGACGTTGGCGGGGCGGCCGATCAGCGCGGCCTGAAGTGCCGCGTCCGCCAGCCAGAACTGCTGCTCCGCATTGATTGCCGCCATGACGGTATTGATCTGCTCGCGTGCATCGGCCAGCAACTCGAACACGCCAATGATCATTCCGTTGTAGCGAAGCTGGTTTTCCTCTGAAATCAGTTTGCGCAATGGAATGACCTCGTCTCGGTGATGGCGGGCGATATCGAACGCGGTTCTGTAGGCCGAATAGTTCTCTCGCAAATTCGAGGCCGCCGAGCGCACCGTCGCTTCAAGCTGGTTGGCGGCCGCCAGCGTTCGTGCATTCCAGGCATCGCGCTGCATGCCTCCCCAATCAAAGAGAGGCAGGCGGATACCAATTTCATAACCACGGGAATTGGAACGGGCACCTGCCGCATTGTCGAACTGGGTATCACGGCGGACCACCATTTCGATGTCCGTCATGCTGGTGACGACATTCAGGCGCTGCGCCTTGCCAGCGGCATCCAGAGCACTTTGGGCCAGCCGGATATCCAAGCGCGCCCGGGTGGCCAAGGCACCGACCGCCTGCGGTTCCAGCGCTTGCCGTGGCAGATCGGGCAACCGATCGGGAAGCTGAAGCAATTGCGCTTGCGATGCATCCAGACCGAGCAAGCGGATCAACTCTTCTCGGCTGGAAATGGCCTCGTGCCTTGCTGTGGCCAGGCGCGTGGCCGCATCAGCGTAAAAAACCTGCTCACGGGCGCGGCTGAGGCGGCTGAAGTTACCTACGGATTGCATCCGACGGGCCAATTCGGCACTGGCTTCCGCACTTTGAAACACCTGCTGGGCATATTGGTAAATTTGCCGCGCGGCGACCGCCCGCACCCACGCCTGTCGAACACGGGTGATGTGGTCCACGACTTCACCGGCCAAGCGCAACCGTGCCTGCTCCAGTCGCGTGGATGCAATCTGCTGACGCGCGGGAAGAGTCATCAGGTCGAGCAGACCGAAGGACAGCGCCCGTCCTACCTCCAGCTCGTCACCCGCAACCATGCGCTCGAAGCCAAACACAGGGTTGGCGATCCGCCCTGACTGCACTGCCTCGGCGGACTGGCCCCATCCTTGAGCCAGCAATGCCTGCAATGCCTGGCTGTTCACCAAGGCCAAACCGACCGCCTCCTTTTGATCAAGGGGAGCCAATAGGAGCTTGTGGGCGGCTTCAGCGCGCTGTTGACGTTGCTCCGCACTGCGAGCCAGCACCAGTTGGCCATCGACGAAAGCCGATACGTCATTGTTCACTCGCTCAATGCTCTGTTCAGGGCCAATGCTGGCGCAGCCAGAGAGAACTGCAATCGCTGAGCCAGCCAAGATTGCTCTGTGCTCCAGGAACCGAATCCACATCACGGCTGCCCCTTTTCACTGGAGTCGGAACGGGAGTTCGTGGGCGTCGGCTCTTCATTGGATCTGTGCGCAGCCGCTTCCTTGGCGTAGGAACGCCAGCCCCCAATTCGCCCGACTTGATCGTTTGCCTCGCGCCAGGACCGCAGGGGCGGGTCGGCATAGGGCTGGTATTTACCGAGCTCGGAAACGTATTCCAGCTCCCTGGACACTGAATCCAATGTGTGAGCTGGGTCGGTCGAAGAGGGCTGCGCCGATACAGCCGCGGCCACCCATGCAAGCATCCAAGGGAGCTTCGCAACCGGCCGGCGTAGAGAGGTGGGGCGCCGCCCGGACAACCCACGGTGCATCTCTGTGTTCATAGGCGAGATTCTTGAGAGATGTCCCTGACACAAAGCTGTGCGCCAAATTACATCTTTGTTATCTACATGTCAGATGCAGAAAACCTGGTCAAACTATCGACACGCAACCGAGTGGAGGGCGACTGTGAGGATACTGATCGTTGAGGACGAACCCAAGACCGGGGAGTACCTGTGCCAAGGCCTTGGCGAGGCCGGCTTCGTCGTTGATCTGGCGTCCAACGGCATCGATGGCCTGCACTTGGCGCTGCAGGGAAAGTACGACCTGGTGATCCTCGATGTCATGTTGCCCGGACTCAGCGGCTGGCAAATTTTGCAGTCGATGCGACAGCATGGATTGCAGATGCCCGCAATGTTTCTCACCGCCAGAGACCAAGTAGAGGACCGGGTGAAGGGTTTGGAGCTGGGCGCCGATGACTATCTGGTCAAACCGTTCTCGTTCGCCGAACTGTTGGCGCGCGTGCGAACCATCCTGCGGCGCGGGCGCAGCGGAACGGAGAGCACGACGCTGCGCGTGGCAGATTTGGAACTGGACTTGCTTCGGCGCCGTGTCACCCGCGCCGGCAAACGCATCGACCTGACCGCCAAGGAGTTCGGCCTTCTGGAGTTATTGATGCGGCGCAGCGGCGAAGTGTTGCCGCGTTCATTGATTGCCTCGCAGGTGTGGGACATGAATTTCGACAGCGACACCAATGTGATCGAGGTCGCCATGCGCCGCCTGCGCATCAAAATCGACGAAGGGCAGGAGGTCAAACTGATCCAAACGGTACGTGGCATGGGCTACGTTCTGGAAGCGCCCGAGGAGCAGTGAGTGCTACGCCGCTATTCACTCACCAGCCGCTTGACGGCTTTTTTCACGTCGGTGGCCGCTGCCGTCGTGCTTGGATTGGGCCTGTTGTTCTTGATTGCAACAGATCGGCATTTTCAGGAACTGGACCGTGCCGCACTAAGAGACAAGAAGCTCCTGATCGAGAGCATTCTGGCCCAAGCCCATTCTTCAGAGGACGCCAAGTGGCGGCTGGAAGATGCCTTGAGCCATCATCATGGTCTCTATGTTGTTGTGAACGACGCCCAAGGAAACACACTTTTCCAATCGGCAGGTTTCCATTTACCCGAACGCTCCCATTCGGGACATCCATCTCCGGACGGCTACTCTCTCCAAGCATGGAAAAGTGGTGAAAGCGAATTTCACGCGATTCATTTTCAGGCTCGCACGGGGAGCGCACCGGCAACAGATCTCGATGTCTTTGTTGCCATCGATATTGAGCACCACAAGCAGTTTCTTTCGGACTTGCGGCGCAACCTTGCGATCTATGCCGCCATTGCAACGCTGATCAGTGGCTTGCTGGGCTGGCTGGCCGCTCATCAAGGCATGGCGCCACTGCGCGCGATGAAGACACGGGCCGCCACGGTCACCGGGCAGAGGCTAGAAGGGCGTATGCCCGTTGAATCCGTCCCTGTCGAAATGGCGGATCTGGCGCGAGAGCTCAACCATATGCTGGATCGGCTGCAAGAGGACTTCCAGCGCCTCTCGGATTTTTCATCTGATCTGGCGCATGAACTGCGCACGCCGATCAGCAATCTGCTCACGCAGACCCAGGTGACGCTGTCTGCCAAAAGAGACGCAGATACCTACCGCGACACACTCGCGTCCAATGCGGAGGAGTTACAGCGCTTGGCCCGCATGGTGGCCGACATGTTGTTTCTCGCCAAGACGGAACGCGGGGTCGATCTGCCCCACAAGGAGTGGTTTTCCGCTGCGGCCGAGGTGCAGGCGCTTTTAGAGTTCTATGAAGCAGTCGCCGAGGAAAAAGGAATCGATTTGCGTGCGCATGGCGATGGTGAAATTCAGGGTGATCGACTGATGTTCCGTCGCGCGGTAAGTAACTTGCTCTCCAATGCGATACGACATACACCCGACAAGGGAGATGTTCAGATTTACGTTTCGAGAGATGAAGACGCGATCACAGTGACTGTTGAAAATACAGGCAAAGAGATTGAAACCAAGGATCTCTCTCGATTGTTCGACCGCTTCTATCGTGCCGATCCTTCCAGAACACATCCAGGATCAGATGGCGCAGGTTTAGGACTCTCCATTACCAAAGCCATCGTCGAAGCACATGGTGGGACTGTATCGGCTCACTCCTCTCAGGGGAAAACGCGCTTCACGTTGGTATTCCCATTCCCGCGACCTCTGGACTTTTAACGCATCGATCAGCTTTTCCTGGTTTGCTTGAGGCTTCACGCAACTGCAGCTATCGAACTTTGCGTACGGCCGCTATATCGCCGATATTGGTCAGTCGTGATGCGAGCATGACCGGCTGCAACCGCTGCAGAACAGTCCTTGCCAGTTCGATGGAGATTCGCCAATAGGTTGACCCTCCGCGGCAGCGGAGCGAAGAGTTTCAGGCAATCCGGTGACACGGTATTGGATCTATGCAACCTGAACGTGAGCTTCATCCGTTCAAAGGAGGATTCTGGAGCTTTCCTGTCGCATCAAGCCGCGGGCTTCATAGGGCAGCAATCTGTGAACTGCTCGTACAACCCAGTTACCTTGTTCATCCTGCGCTGTGAGCCGGTCAATGTGGCGAGCATCCGGTATGCCATGTGCATCAGCCCGTTGGAAATGCGGATCAGCTGCAGTGCCATCTCTTCCGGGAACCCTTCGCGAACGCGTCGCAAGGGGTGAATACCGCTGTGCACGTAGGAATTCAAGGCGTGGCGCGAATACTGATTGAACTCTGCCAGGTGTGCAGTCAGTCCCTGAGGTGCCGCTTCCAGGACCTTGGCCAGCATCTCGCTCGCCCCCGGAAGGTTCTTCGCTGCAAGCTCGGCCTTTTGCGTCAGGTCCTGTCCTAGCTTGCTGATCTGCGCAGGATTCGCCACATAAACAAGCCAAGCGGCCCTCAGCAACGCCTCGTACTGCAGCCTCAATACAGCGGATGCAGAGTTTGGGGCATCCATGGTAAATGCGGCGCGCGCAACGCTCGCATGCTCAATACAAAGGTGGCATGCGCTCGCAGCCAATCGACACTGATCGGAATCGATGGAAAGCAAAGTTCCCACTGAAGGAAAGCACATCAGCAGGGCCTCTTCAAATTGTTCGGACCGCTCGACTAGAGCCAAGAGCTTATCGTCGGCGGATGACTCGAGTGCAGAGGAGGTGGGATCGGCCAAGATGGGTTCGTCTCGCTTGATGAAGCCTGCAAGAGTAACCGGAGCCTGGGCTTGACCCAGGTCAAATGAGACTGGCAGTTCTTGCCTTGCCATTTCTCATCTGCTGCAGAAAATGGAAGTAAGGGGGAGGCAAGGCATGAAGTCTTTACACGCATCGCGCGGACTCGCGCTCACAATCTTATTGCTGGCCATGCGCTCAGTATCGGGGTGTTCTCGTCGCAGCCATCCAGCGATTTGCTGAGGAGACCACTGCAACGCCAGCTTCTGGGACACGAGCCGGGCCAGCTCAGGATTGAGCGCCAGGGCACAGGGCTGAGGTCGGCGCGCCTGCTCCCAGGCCCGCCCATCGGCCAGTGCTGCACGATATCGCTCGGCACCGCCATTGCGATGGATCTCTCGGCTGACCGTTGAAGGCGATCGGCCAAGTTCCGCGGCGATCTGCCTGCATGAATGACCGGCCGCCAGACCGCGAGAGATCTGCTCGCGCTCGTGTGTCGTCAAGGCTGAGGCGGCCCGTTTGCGCGCCGGGCTGTAGATGCCGCCGCCCAACGCGAGCACCCCATGCACCGACCCAGGGTGCTTGAACAATGCACGACCGATGTCGCTGATGGAATCCCCTGCCTTCCATCGCTCCCACAACTCTCGCCGCTGCGCATCCGACAGTCCGGGACGTCCCAATCTCGCCATGAATATCTTCCTCGCTGCACACTTGTATCAAAGGTGTTGCAGCGACGGGTTGAATCCAAGGCAGCGTACTTTGCCAAGCAGTCCGGGTGAGGTACGCGTTCATGAAGGCGCACGAGGCACAGTACAGCGTTCGGCGGATGTGTCGGGTCATGCAGGTGCATCCCAGCGGCTATTACGCATGGAAAGTCGAGCCAACCAGTGCAAGCGCACAGGACGATCAACGGCTGACTGGCCTGCTCAAGCAAGCCTGGCTGGAGAGCGGCGGCGTGTATGGCTATCGCAAGCTGACGCTGGACATGCGCGACCTGGGCGAGCGTTGCGGCAAGCACCGCGTCGCTCGGTTGCTCAAGCTCGAAGGGCTGCGCTCGCAGACAGGTTACCGCCGCCGCCCTGGCGGGCGTGCAGGAGCGCCTGCCGTGGTCGCGCCCAATCATCTGCAGCGCGAGTTTCTGGTGACCCAGCCCAATCGATCCTGGGTGACCGATATCACCTACATCCGCACACACGAAGGCTGGCTGTATCTGGCGGTCGTGATCGACCTGTTCTCGCGCCAAGTGGTGGGCTGGTCCATGGGCAGCCGTATTGACACCAGCTTGGTCCTGGACGCGCTTGTGATGGCGTTATGGCGCCGTCGGCCTCAAGAGGCTGTCACGGTGCACTCGGATCAGGGCTGCCAATTCACAGGCCATGACTGGCAGACGTTCGTGCGGGAACACAATTTGGTCAGCAGCATGAGCCGGCGCGGAAACTGCCACGACAACGCCGTCGCCGAGAGCTTCTTTCAGTTGCTCAAGCGTGAGCGGGTGCGCCGCCAGATCTATGCCACGCGCCACGACGCACGCGTCGATATCTTCAACTACATCGAGATGTTCTATAACCCCAAGCGGCGACACGCAACGGCCGGCGATACTTCGCCGGTCGAGTTCGAACGACGCCATTCCCAACGGTTCGCAGGTGTCTAGAAAACTCGGGTCGATTCATGGAGAACTGGGTGGAGAAGGGCATTGCACCCAAGGATCAGATCACCACCGACACGGTCGGTGTTCCAGGACGCAAGCGACCCCTTTGCGAGTACCCCGCGTGGCCCAGGTACCGTGGTGAGGGGGACGTGAATGCTGCGGAGTCATATGTCTGTTGACTTCGGCTGACTTCAGAACCGGGGTGAAAGAAAAACTTTGAATCGCCCCGGGGCGGTTCAAAGCGCTTTGGAGCACCGAGCGTGAGTCAGCCAAAGAAAGCCGAGCTGTCATCTGGAAACCCTCAGCTACACATATACCCATTTCCATCTAGGTAAACCTCGCTGACCAGCCCCCCGTTGGTCAGCCCGCGCTGCGGTGGCACCGGCCATCGAGAAAGGCCAAAGGAGTCCCGGCCGGATGCAAACCACATCACTTGAAAAAAAGTAATGTGAATATTAAACTTGGGCGCTCATGAACCAATCCGACCACATCCTCGAACTGGCCCGCCACCGGCGGGTGCTGCGGGCGGCGGATGTGCGTGAGCAAGGCTGGTCGCCGCAGCTTTTGATTCGGCTGCACCAGGCGGGCAAGCTGCACCGGCTGGGGCGCGGTTTGTACGCGCTGCCCGACGCCGAAGTGACCGAGCACCAGACGCTGATAGAGGTGTGTCAGCGCGTGCCCAAGGCTGTGCTGTGCCTGCTGAGCGCGCTGCAATGGCACGAAATCGGCACGCAACTGCCCCACGAAGTATGGGTCGCGCTGCCTGAAGGCACGCAGGCCCCGGCGCTGGGCTACCCAACGCTGCGCATCACGCGCCTGCGGGGCGCCGCATACAGCGACGGCATCCAGACGGTGACCGAGCATGGTGTCCCCATCCGCGTGTACAGCGCCGCCAAAACGGTGACGGACTGCTTTAAGTTCCGCAACAAGATTGGCCTGGACGTGGCGCTGGAGGCGCTGAAAGATGCCTGGCGCAGCCGCAAGGTCACCATG
>Ga0066485_1000043_pt1 | contig 25269 bp, 24 predicted proteins | sample LakWasM127_HOW14_2_FD_59587 | JGI IMG/M metagenome (GOLD analysis project Ga0066485, IMG submission 59587) | Freshwater sediment methanotrophic microbial communities from Lake Washington under simulated oxygen tension - Sediment Metagenome 127_HOW14 | ecosystem: Environmental > Aquatic >... | reverse complement strand
GCCAACTGGGCGAACAAGATACTCACCAACGGCGGCCCGTTTCACCAGCAGCTTGAGAAAGCGCTGTGTGAGTACCTTGGCGTGCAGCACCTCGCCCTGTTCTCTAACGGCACGCTCGGCCTCGTTACCGCTCTGCAGGCCTTGCGCATTACCGGCGAAGTCATCACCACGCCGTATTCCTTCGTGGCCACCGCCCATTCCCTCTTGTGGAACGGCATCAAACCCGTGTTCGCGGACGTGCACCCCGATACGCTCAACCTCGACCCCGCCCGTATCGAAGCCGCCATCACCCCGCAGACCACGGCCATCCTGCCCGTGCACTGCTATGGCCACCCCGCCGATGTCGAGGCCATTCAGAAGATCGCCGACAACTACAACCTCAAGGTCATCTACGACGCCGCCCACGCCTTTGGCGTGCAAGACGCTGGCGGCAGCGTGCTGCGCCATGGTGACCTGGCGGTGCTCAGCTTTCACGCCACCAAGGTTTTTAACACCTTTGAGGGCGGCGCCATCATCTGCCCCGACGCCAAAACCAAGCTGCGCATCGACCAGCTAAAGAACTTTGGCTTTGTCGATGAAACCACCGTGGTGGCCCCCGGCATCAACGGCAAGATGAGTGAAATCAACGCCGCCTTTGGCATGCTGCAACTGCAGCACGTGGATGCAGCCCTGGCCAAGCGAAAGAGCATTGACGCCGCCTACCGCGAAGCACTTAAAGAGGTGCCCGGAATTCGCTGCCTGGAAAGTGCAGGCGAGCAAGTGGCCAACTACGCGTACTTTCCCATCCTGGTCGAAGCCGATTACCCGCTGAGCCGCGACGCGCTGTACCAAAAGCTCAAAGACAACAACATCTTTGCCCGCCGGTATTTCTATCCGCTGATCACCGATTTTCCGATGTACCGGGGCATGCCCTCGGCGCACCGCGAAAGCCTGCCTGTGGCCACGGCTGCGGCGCAGAAGGTGCTTTGCTTGCCCATTTATCCGGCACTGAGTCATGAAGACGTGAGTCGTGTTGTAGATCTAATTAGTGGAGTCTAAAAATGAAAGGTGCAGTAATGCAGCCTTACTTCTTTCCCTACATTGGATATTACCAACTGGCATATGAGGTGGAGAAGTTTGTTTTTTTTGATGATGTGAATTACATCAAGAAAGGCTATATCAATAGAAATTCAATATTGATGAATGGCGCTTTGCATCAATTTACTATACCGGTTGTTGGGGTTAGCCAAAACAAGAAGATCAATGAGCATTTTTATGTGGGCGATTTTTCTCAATTTTTAGAAAAAATCAGCACAGCCTACAGGGGGGCGCCTTGTTTTAATGACATATTCCCCATGATTCAAGAGGCGGCTTTGGGTGGGAATCTTAACGTGGCAGAAAAAAATGCCGCTAGCATAAAACTCGTTTTTGATTATCTCGGTTTGGATAGAAGTTTTTATTTTTCATCTGGTGTGCAAAATGATCCGCCCTTGAAAGGTCAGGCGCGCATTATTGATTTATGCAAAAAAATAAATGTAAATGAGTATGTAAATGCAATTGGAGGGCGGGAGCTGTACAGTCAGGAGGATTTTGGTAACGAAAAAATGGATCTGAAGTTCATTAAGTCAGATTTACAGTCGTATCCGCAATCTTCAGATAATTTTGTGCCGAACCTTTCCATGATTGACGTTTTAATGTGGAATGATGCAAGTTGTGTTTTGAATTTGCTTAATCAATATTCTGTCATTCAATAATTGATCATGGAAGTGCCTGAGCAAGTACTTGAGTTGATTGCTGCTGAACAAGCTAGGCAAAGCGGTTTTTTCGTTCCAAGGGACGATTCCTATCTTAAAAAATTAAGCGCGCATGCAGAGCTATTGATTCACCAAGATTCGAGCGGTGTGCTAGGTTTTGTATTTTTCTACTGTAACGCCCAAGACAAGATAGCGAGCTACATCACGCTTATTGGTACATCCATCGAGGCGCGTGGCAAAGGCGTAGGCTACGCATTGTTGAATCAGGTATTGTTCATAAGCAAACAACGCGGTTTTTCGGTTTGCCAGTTGGAAGTCAGAAAAAACAACATTCAAGCTCTCAATTTTTATCAAAAAATTGGATTTGTCAACATCGAAGATCGAGGCGAAAAATACCTCATGAGCATTCAACTGAAGTAATTTTCGTGTCCCTCAAAAAAAACATCCTCGCCAGCTACGCCACCCAGATTTACGTCACGCTGGTAGGCATCCTCATCCTGCCCCTGTATTTGAAATACATGGGTGCAGAGGCTTATGGGCTGGTGGGTTTTTTCACCATGCTGCAGGCCTGGTTCAACCTGCTGGACATGGGCCTCACGCCCACCGTGGCGCGTGAGACGGCGCGCTTCCATGGCGGCGCCACCGATGCGCTGAGCTACCGGCGTCTGCTGCGCGCACTGCAACTCATCTTCCTTGCGGTCGCGCTGCTGGGCGGCGGCGCCATGTTCCTGTTTTCTGGCGTGATTGCCGACCGCTGGCTCAAGGTGCAAACCCTGCCGCTGGCGCAGGTGCAACTGGCGCTGCAGCTCATGGCCGTGGGCGTGGCGCTGCGCTGGATGTCGGGGTTGTACCGGGGCTGTATTTCGGGCTCCGAGCGGCTGGTGTGGCTGGGCGGCTTCAATGCGTTTGTGGCTACGCTGCGCTTTGTGGGCGTGTTGCCCATACTGATATGGGTAGGGCATTCGCCTGCAGTCTTCTTTACGTACCAATTGCTGGTGGCGGTAGTGGAGTTGGCGGGCCTGACGACCAAGTCCTATCGCTTGTTCCCTGTTGTGCTATCGGGGCAGTTGCTAGGCTGGTTACCCGCGTCACTCTTTGCACCCATCAAGCCCGTGCTCAAGTTCTCGCTCAGTATTGCGTTCACTTCTTCGGTGTGGGTGCTGGTTACGCAGACCGATAAGCTGGTGCTGTCTAAACTGCTGCCTTTGGCCGAATACGGATACTTCACCCTGGCGGTGCTGGCCGCCAGCGGCGTGATGATGATCAGTGGCCCCATCAGCAGCGCATTGCTGCCGCGGATGGCGCGATTGCAGGCGGAAGGCGATGAAGCGGGCCTAATCACGCTGTACCGAAGCGCTACACAAATGGTAGCTGTTATCGCAATTCCTGCCTGCCTAATGCTCGTTTTTTTCGCCGAACAGGTACTGTGGGTGTGGACTGGGGATGCCCACGCTGCAGCTAAAGCTGCGCCAGTACTTCGATTGTATGCATTGGGTAATGGGTTCGTCGCTATGGGGGCCTTTCCATACTACTTGCAGTTTGCTAAGGGTGACTTGAGCATGCATTTTCGTGGAAATGTCATCTTCCTAATAGTTCTGGTTCCTTTTCTGATCTTCGCGACCTCGGCATTTGGATCAATTGGGGCAGGTTATGCTTGGTTTTTGTCAAACGCTATCTATTTTATTGCGTGGGTTCCATTAATCCACAATAAATTCATAAATAAATTTCAAAAAAAATGGCTAGTGCAGGATGTAATTAAGGTGCTTGCTCCTGGGTTGGTTGCAGTAGTTTCGTTGCATAGCTTAATATCCTGGAGACATAGTAAATTTCAAAATTTCATGATATTACTTTTCGCTGGTGGAATGACGGTGCTTTTCTGCGCCTTGGGATCTAGTGCTATCAAAACTAGAGTCGCGCTTCTGAAAAAATGCGTTGCCAGTAAACTTGGTATAAAGAAATATGAGTCTTGAAAAAATTCAACCAAAACTATCGGTATGTTTAATAGCATACAACCAAGAAAAATATATTAGGGACGCATTGGATGGAGTGCTAATGCAGCAAACGCCATTTAATTATGAATTGATAATTCACGATGATGCCTCAACGGATAGCACAGCAGATATCTTGAGGCAATACAAAGAGCGCTACAAGGGTAAAATTCATTTAATTATTGAGAATGATAATCAGTTCTCGAAAACTGGTTTTAATTTCATCAGGGATATGTTCGCTCTCGCAAAAGGCGAATACATTGCTCTTTGCGAGGGTGACGATTATTGGACGGATCCACTAAAACTTCAGAAACAAGTCGAAATCTTGGAACTAAATTCAAGCTACTCTATGAGTATTCATAATGCTCTGAGGATAAATTGCATGACTGAAAAACAAGATCTTTTCAATGGAGTTTCATTGCCAACCGTAATGGGAGTTAAAGACGTACTATTGCGGGGGTGGTTTGCCCCAACTGCCAGTTTTGTTTTTAGAAGAAGAAATGTCGTCGTTCCAGCTATTACCGATATGAGTTTGGATATAGCCATACTTTACCAAAATGCAGCAAAGGGAAAGGTTCATTATTCCCACGATGTTGCCTCTGTTTATCGGTACTCATCCATAAATAGTCTATCTGAAAAATATAAAAATAATAGAATTGCTTTGTATAGAAGGAAATTGCGCTTCCTGAATTATGTTGATGGACTATCTCGCGGAAAATATTTGGCCTTTACGATCATTGCGAGATTGAGGCTGTTTGCAGCGGCTGCCATATATTTAATGACGTCAAATAATAGTTGATTTTTATGCGGATAGCCTATAAAAATTTCTGGTGGAATTTTTTGTTTTTTCTGTGCATATTTTTGTATGTATATCAAACGCCAGTAATTCCGAAAATTGTGTATCCGATTCTTGAATTGATTGCTCTATCATTTTTTGTAATTCTCCGTTCTAGTAGATATTGGTTGATTTTTTCAAAATTTAAGGTTGAGAATACGCTAATTGCTGCTATCGTGCTTTTGAGCCTGGTTCGGGACGCTGTAACTGGGGAAATTACTTATTCTGATAGATTTTTGGTCTGGTGGTTTCAAGCATATCTGTTTGGCGTGGTGATCGTGTACTTTCTAATTCGTTATCGCTCGGCCGATATGGAGGAATTTCCGCGCATGGTTTATTTGACTGGTATTGTTGCTGCATGCATATCAGTTACCCTGTATTTCTTCCCTTTTATTGATAATTTCTATAAATCAATTCAATTGGATTCTTACTATGAGACGTATGCTAACTTTGATGAGCGGTATCGGGCTTATGGGTTTTCGGAGAACTTAACATTTACTTATGGATATATACTTGGAATTTTTGCGGGCTACGCATTTCTAGGAATAAAGAAAAATATTTTTTCTGTTTTTCCAATGATGTTTTTGGTCTTAGGGATGGCGTTAAATGCAAGAATTGGATTTCTTCCGTTTATTTTAATAATTATTTATGGGAGTGTTTATAATAATAAAATTGGTTCAAATTTCAGATTGCTTGTTTCTCTGTTGAGCGTATTTCTATTCATTTACTATTTTAGGGAGTATATTTCCAGTCGTGCAGGGTGGGTTATTTCTTTCTTTGAAGAATTTACGAGCCTATTATCCTCAGATAAAAATTCTGCTCAACATGGCACTATTGATGTTATATTCGGTGATTTTATTGTCTGGCCAAATAATAGTTCTGAGTGGTTTTTTGGAAGTGGGCGCTCATTATTTTTAGATGATCACAGAAATACTGATCTAGGGATATTCCTTCAGCTTAATTATGCCGGTGTTTTTTTTCTCATACTAATTTTTTTGTTTTCTGGGTACACTTCCTGGAGGATTTTTTCGGTCTTCAAGAGACGGCACTGGTTCCCCTATATTTATACTTTTTCTATTTTCTTCTTGAATTTTAAAGGGTTCTTGTTTGCTGCCACACCTGGTGGAAGATTATTGTTTGTCCTCTACATGTATTATGTTACGATCAATAGTAGAACCATTTCCATGAAGCTTGATAAGCGAAAGATCACAAAAAATGGTCATGCGTTTGTAAGAACAAAGCAGATGCCTAGTTAATTGTATAATAATGGGATGACGGGCGTACCAGATGATTATAAGATTGAAATCCGTTGAGAATTTCTTATGCGCACTAGCAGGTGCTACAGAAAACTGAAGATGATCCAGTCGTCTCAGCGCTATATTTTATATGTTGGCCCATTTTCGTTTCCCAACGGCGGTGCAGCTGCGCGAAGAGTGCTTGGGAATTGCCAATCATTAAAAGATGCGGGGTTTCCTGTGATTGTTGCAAGTGGCCAATTGCCCGACGAAGCTATTGCCGGTGAATTTCGAGGGGTAAAATTTCTTTCTCTTGGCGAGAGAGATGCGGAAAAATTGCCACGATGGTTGAAACGTCTAGCATATTTCCGAATGGGGAATAAAACCATTCGATGGCTAAGTTCGCTTCAAGAAAAACCATATGCAATTATCTTGTATAGCGGTTATTCGCCATATTTATTGAAATTTATTCCTTGGACCAAGCGTAACCAAGTTAAGCTTATTTTCGATGCGGTCGAATGGTACGACCCTGAGTCACTCCTGCATCGTTTTTCGCCTTACCAGCTTAATATTGAGTTTGCGATGCGCTGCTTACTTCCTAGGGTGCCGAACATCATTGCGATCAGTAGTTATCTAGAAAGCTATTATCAGAAGCGTGGAGCTCAGTGCGTTATTGTTCCTCCTACACTGGATGTGAAGAATACAGAATTTCGAATGACAGGCCGAGATGTTAATAAGCCGCTCGCATTGGTATATGCGGGATCTCCCGGAAAAAAGGACCTGCTTAATAATATAATGGAGGCAGTATTCCGTTTGCGTTTTGCTGGTCATGACCTGCGTCTGGCCGTTGCCGGTATTACATCTTCGGATGCAGCGAACTACCTGGCGGTGCGCACAAGATCTACTAAAGAGGTATCGGCTGGTGTGGATTTTAAAGGAGTACTCAGCCATTCCGATTCGATTGCGTTGGTTCGGGATTCGGATTTTTCTCTCCTTCTTCGGATGGAGGCACGCTATTCTCGCGCGGGTTTTCCGACTAAATTTGTTGAAAGTTTTGCAGTGGGAACACCAGTGATTTCTAATATCACTAGCGACCTAGCAAAATATCTTTTGGATAACGAAACAGGATTCATTTGCGAAGGACCAACAGCGGCCAACATGGAATCTGCCTTGCTCAGAGCGCTGCAATTATCTCAATCCGATCACGTGATGATGCGAACCCGGTGTCGTGAATCCGCAGTTTGTAATTTCGATTTCCGTATATTTTCATCACCTCTTTCTAGTTTCTTAAGCTCAGCCCGGCTCTAATATATGTTTTCTTCAAAATCCCTACTAATAACTGGTGGAACTGGCTCTTTCGGCAATGCCATTCTGCGGCGGTTCGTGGGAATGGATATTGGAGAGATTCGAATATTCAGCCGCGACGAGAAAAAGCAGGACGACATGCGCAAGCGCTACAACAGCGCCAAGCTCAAGTTCTACATAGGCGACGTGCGCGACGCGCGCAGCGTGCAGCAGGCCATGCGTGGGGTGGACTATGTGTTTCATGCTGCCGCACTCAAACAAGTCCCCTCGTGCGAATTCCACCCCATGCAGGCGGTGCGCACCAACGTGCTGGGCACCGAGAACGTGCTGGAGGCCGCCATTGCCGCAGGCGTCAAGCGCGTGGTGTGCCTCAGTACCGACAAGGCCGTGTACCCCATTAACGCCATGGGCATCAGCAAGGCGATGATGGAGAAGGTGATGGTGGCAGCTAGCCGCAACCTGGAAGGCTCGGGTACGGTGATTTGCGGCACGCGCTATGGCAATGTGATGGCGTCGCGCGGCTCGGTGATTCCGCTGTTTGTCGAGCAGGTGTTTGCCGGCAAGCCTATCACGGTGACCGACCCGGCCATGACACGCTTCATGATGACGCTGGCCGATGCGGTGGACCTGGTGCTCTATGCCTTCGAGCATGGCAACAACGGCGATATTTTTGTGCAAAAGGCGCCCGCCGCCACGGTAGAGACGCTTGCAAAAGCGGTGCTTGATCTCATGGGTCAGCCCGGTCACCCCGTGCATGTGATGGGCACCCGCCATGGCGAAAAGCTGTATGAGGCGCTTTTAAGTCGCGAAGAAATGGCCTGCGCAGAGGATATGGGCGACTATTTCCGTGTGCCGCCCGATGGGCGCGACTTGAACTACGCGAAGTTTGTCGATGTTGGCCAGGCTGCTCTTACGCGGAGTGCGCATGGGGATGAATACAACTCCCACAACACTACCCGGCTCGACGTAGAGGGCATGAAGGCGCTGCTGCTCAAGCTCGATTTCATGCAGCGCATCGCCCATGGCGAGCGCGTTGCGGCAGAGGATTGAACGCATGACTCAAACGGTGCTGATTACCGGGGCCGATGGCTTCGTTGGTAAAAACTTGCAGTTGCACCTGGCCGAGCGCGCTGATACACACGTGCGGTGCTTTACGCGCAGCCACTCTGCTGCTCAGTTGCATGAGCTACTGCAGGGGGTGGATTTTGTGTTCCACCTGGCAGGGGTCAACCGCCCGCAAGACCCACAAGAGTTCGCCAGGGGGAATGCCGGCTTGACCCAGGCGCTGTGCAGGGCGCTGGCCGACAGCGGCCGGCGGATTCCAGTGGTGTTTACCTCGTCCACACAGGCGGCGCAGCCCAATGCCTATGGTCAGAGCAAGCGCGCGGCAGAAGACGCGCTGTTTGCCCTGCAGCGCTCGCACGGCGTGCCGGTGCATGTGTTTCGCCTCCCCAATGTGTTTGGCAAATGGTGCAAGCCCAACTACAACTCCGCCGTGGCCACGTTTTGCCACAACATGGCGCGTGGCCTGCCCATTCAGGTGAACGATCCGGGTGCACCGCTCACGCTGGTGTACGTAGATGACGTGATAGCGCGCTTTGCTCAATTGCTGGATGGCTCTGATGGCGCTGTGGATGCCGAGGGTTTTGCCACAGTGGCCCCGCAATTCACCACCACCGTAGGCGCGCTGGCAGCGCAAATTCAGGCCTTTGTCGACAGCCGCGTCACGCTAATGACCGAGCGGGTGGGTACCGGCCTGGTGCGTGCGCTGTATTCCACCTATGTCAGTTACTTGCCGGTGGAGTTGTTTGCCTACCCCGTGGCGCAGCATGCCGACCCGCGCGGTGTGTTTGTCGAAATGCTCAAGACGCCCGATTGCGGCCAGTTCAGCTACTTCACCGCGCACCCCGGCATTACGCGTGGCGGGCACTACCACCACAGCAAGACAGAGAAGTTCCTGGTCATCAAGGGCCAGGCGCGCTTCAAGTTCAGGCACATGCACACCGGCGAGACGCACGAGCTGCTGACCAGTGGTGACAAGGCCGAGATTGTGGAAACGGTGCCGGGCTGGACGCACGACATTACCAATATCGGCCAGGATGAATTAGTCGTCATGCTCTGGGCCAATGAAGTGTTTGACCGCGCCCGGCCCGATACCTTTGCGTGTGCGCTGTGAACCTGCTCCCCCGCCTGTATGGCTGGCCGGATGCCATACAGCCCCTGGCGCTGTTTGGCAAAGACCAGCAACTCAAATCGCACCACGCATACCAGCGTGCCAAGGCGGGGGATGAGGCCGCAGCTTTGGATCTGCTGCTTGATGTAGCAGTGTCTTGGCTTTACCAACATAGGGCCCGGTTTCCACCGGGTTGTTTGTATGTCGCACCTCACGCCCAAGAGGCCACTGGCGACAACGCGATACCGCAGGCTCTGGCAGCGGTTTGCGCCGCAGTGTGGGGCGGCGTGGCTGAAACCAGCATCGTGCAGTCTGATCGGGTGTACCACACCGGCGCTGACGCCATGGAACGGATGGCCGCGCGCGCGCAGTTTGTGGGTCCCGTGCAGCCCGACGAACGCTACATCCTGGTGGACGACGTCACCAGTTTGGGTGGCACGCTTGCCGAGCTGGCCAACTACATTCAACACGGCGGTGGCAAAATCCAGGATGTGGTGGTTTTGGTGAATGCAGGGCGTAACCCTGCGTTAGTGCCATCGCCTAAGAATGTGCAACTACTGAACAGGAGGTTTGGTGATGAAGTCTTCAACATCTTCGGCATCAAGCCCGAAGCACTCACGGCCAACGAAGCCCAATACCTTATTGGTTTCCGATCCATTGACGAAATCAGAAATCGCCTCGCTGCAGCAGGGCAAGAAATCGATCGCCGACTTCGTGCAAAAGGAATTGCCCGCGCGCTTGAAGGCACGGCAGCAGGATTACATGCTGTACAAAGCTTGAGCGAGGCTGGCACTCCGGCGCCAGTATTTCAAAGTAAGCGACCTCCGCACGGCACATGATGCCGTGCGGTTTTTTTACGTCCAAGTTGCTATGAAAAAACTCAAAATCATGACCGTGGTGGGCACTCGGCCAGAAATTATTCGCCTCTCGCGCGTGTTGGCGCGGCTCGACGAGCATTGCGAGCATGTGCTGGTCCACACCGGGCAGAACTACGATTACGAGCTCAACCAGATCTTCTTTGATGACTTGGGTATTCGCAAGCCCGACCACTTCCTGAACGCTGCCGGTGGCAGTGCGGCGGAAACCATCGGCAAGATCATCATCGCCGTGGACGGCGTGCTGGCTGCAGAGAACCCCGAGGCGCTGCTGGTGCTAGGCGACACCAACAGTTGCATGGCGGTGCTGCCGGCCAAGCGGCGCAAGGTGCCGGTGTTCCACATGGAGGCCGGCAACCGCTGTTTTGACCAGCGCGTGCCCGAGGAAATCAACCGCCGCATCGTGGACCACACGGCCGACATCAACCTCACCTACAGCAGTATCGCCCGCGAATACTTGCTGCGTGAGGGGTTGCCGCCCGACATGGTCATCAAGACAGGCAGCCCCATGGCCGAAGTGCTGGCGCATTACCGGCCTGCCATCGATGCATCGGGCGTGCTGGGCCGCCTGGGTCTGGCCGAAGAGCAATTCTTTGTGGTCAGCGCGCACCGCGAAGAAAACATTGATTCAGACCTGAATTTTGGCAAGTTGGTGCAGGTGCTCAATACCGTGGCCGAACAGTACGGTCTGCCCGTCATCGTCTCGACCCACCCACGCACGCAAAAGCGGGTCGATGCCCTGGGCGCCAAGTTTCACGCCAACGTGCAGTTGCTCAAACCCCTTGGCTTTACCGACTACAACCGGCTCCAGTTGTCTGCGAAGGCCGTGCTGTCAGACAGTGGCACCATCAACGAAGAATCGTCCATCCTCAACTTCCCGGCGCTGAACCTGCGCGAGGCGCACGAACGCCCCGAGGGCATGGAGGAGGCGGCCGTGATGATGGTGGGCCTGGAGGTTAATCGCGTGCTGCAGGGCCTTGCAATCTTGGAAAGCCAGCCGCGCGGCGATACCCGGCTGCTGCGCCAGGTGGCCGACTACAGCATGCCCAACGTGTCGGACAAGGTGCTGCGCATCATTCACAGCTATACCGACTATGTGAATAAAGTAGTGTGGAATAAGTTCTGAGGAATATCATTTTCTCGGTTTCAAATAATTTTAGATATTTAATTGACAAATCTTCGGAAATTTAAATCCGCCGAGCGATATTTTTATATTTTAAAATGAATATTCTGCGCACTGTTTTAATAACCCCATTCTTGAGTATCGCATTGCTGGCAAATGCTGGCGTACAGGACTCCTGTACGGTAAAAATCGCAGCAAAGCCAATGATCGATGCACGGGCTCAAGGGGCTGCAGGCGATGGTCTAACCGATGACACCAGAGCCTTGCAGGGTGCTATCGACCAGGCTTCGGTTGCCGGTGGCGTGGTTGTCGTCCCTGATGGTGTTTACCTGGTGGATGCCGTGAAAGGCGTCCGGTTGAAAAGCGATGTGGTATTGAAGTTGTCTGAGAATGCTGTCATCAAGGCTGCTCCAAACGGAAGCACCAGCTACAGCATTTTGCGGATAGAGAATGCTTCAAATGTGGCGATTATCGGAGGCGTTCTGCTCGGTGAACGGTATCAGCACCAGGGCACAAAAGGTGAATGGGGCATGGGGGTGTCGCTTGCTGCGGCAACCAATATCATCATTAAAAATGTGGTGTCCAAGGACAATTGGGGAGATGGGTTTTACATCGGCGGCAATAGCAAGGATGTTAGCTTCTGCTCGGTTGTTGCGGATGGCAATCGGCGCCAGGGGATGTCCATTATTTCTGGCGAAAATATTCTTGTAGCGAATTCCTCGTTTATGAACACCAAGGGAACGGCGCCACAAGCGGGAATTGATATCGAGCCAAATGCGAAAGAAATGGTCCGGGGTGTGAAGATCGTAAATTCAAAATTTTGGAACAATAGCGGTGCTGGAATTGCCTCGTATGCTGCGTTCGGTCCAACGCAGGTTTCTATTTTCGATATTGAGGTGAATGGAAATATGGTTGCTGAGAACAATAATTCTGGTATCTCAATATTCAATACATCGCTTTTCAGAATCATTGGCAATACCCTGAGGGGCAACAGAGGGAATGCGATATTTATGGACGATAAAACACGGGCCGGGTTGGTAAGGGGGAACAGGGTTTTTCATAAGGGCATATTCAATGAGAGTCGCATTGTTGATAATGGCATGAATGCTGTTTCCGATAACTATTTTGATTGATTTCAGTCGGTCGAAAATCCATGTTTATTCTGCATGTGCGATTCATTTGACTTCCAATTAGTAATCGCCATGGTTTGGTCGCGTCAGGTGAAGTCTTTACTTAAAAGTATTTATAGAAAATCTTTATTATTGATGGCGGGATAGGTTTTTTAAAATTAATTTCAGTAATATAATAATTCAAAATTTTCACTTTGCTCTTAATGAGAAATAAATTCCCGCTTGGTGTAAATTCGAATAATTTTACCATCACCTATTTTGATTTTGAATTTTATATTTAAAATACGCATTTAAGTGTTTATGACCCAATCTCGCAACTACCGCCCAGACATTGACGGTTTGCGTGCAATTGCAGTAATGTCGGTTTTCTTGCATCACCTTAATGCGGTGATTTTGCCTGGTGGTTTCATTGGCGTTGATGTGTTCTTTGTGATTTCAGGTTACTTGATCACAAGCCACATCGCCGAGGAAATTCGTAATGGTGTTTTTTCGATCGGTAAGTTTTATCAGCGCCGAATTAATCGCATCGTCCCTGCTTTAGCAACTGTCATAACGATGTCGGTTGCGGTAGGATTTATTCTTCTGTCTCCCGCGGATTTGATACTGCTTTCAAAAAGCGCTACTTCCTCAATTCTTGGGTTTTCTAATCTATTCTTCTGGCGCGAATACGGTAACTATTTTGCTGCCAACTCGACTGAGGCCCCGCTGCTCCATACGTGGTCCCTGGGCGTCGAAGAGCAGTTTTATGTGATCTGGCCCTTGCTATTGTTCGCAATGTTCAAGGTTGGCCGGCGCTTTGCGATCAGCACGCTTCTGCTGCTGCTTTTGGTAGCCTTTCTTGTATCTGAGGCGGGTACGCGGATGGTTGCCTCTGCTGCATACTATCTTTTGCCTACTCGGTTTTTTGAGCTGATGATCGGTGGATTGCTGGCACTTTTATCCAAAAATTTCATCCCTTCCAGTAATGTGCAATCCAATATTTCCGCATTTTTTGGCTTTATATTGGTTGGGGGGTCATTATTCTTTATCGACAAGGCTACTCCGTTTCCTGGTGTGTGGGCCTTGTGGCCTTGTTTAGGCACAGCGTTACTGATATGGTCAGGTTTGCGATCAAGTACGATTCACCGATTACTTACGCTTCAGCCGATGGTGTTCATCGGTTTAATATCTTACTCGCTTTACCTTTGGCATTGGCCAATCATTGCATTTCTGAAATATATAGGTATTGAAATTGACCTGTATGTCGGCACCGTGGTTATGGGGGCCGCTATGCTGCTATCCTGGTTATCTTGGAAGTTCATAGAAACGCCTTTTCGCCGTTCTGGAGGCACGATGCCTTTCTTGGCCGTGCTGACAAAACGGTTTGGTTTTCCTGTTCTTATTTTGGTGACACTAAACGCTATTGCGTTGCAGCATCACGGGTTTCCGGAGCGATTTAGCCCGGAGGTCGGCCGCCTAGAAGCCGCACAGTACACAAGACCAAACGAACTGCGGGCGGGCTGTCATGTGCCCACCGCGCTATTTGATACACCACCTTTGGACCGGTGTCGGCTCGGTGTACCAAAATTAAAACCTGAAGGGATTTTGCTCGGGGACTCGTTCGCGAATCACTTCACTGGGATGCTCGACGTAATAGCCAAGCATGATGGAATTTCCTTAATGGACTACACCATGGATGGCTGTCCGCCAATTCTCGGATATGACACGGGTAAGGCGGACGCTTATTCTAAACGTTGTCTGCTGCGCAACGAAGCAGCCTATGCGCAGTTGGAGCAATATCAATATAAAAAAGTTATTCTGGCATCAAATTGGCCTGACTCAGCAGATGTTTTGCCACTCCTTTCTGTTTCAATAGAAAGGGCTCTTGCCACTGGTGCCGAAGTCACAATTATTCTGAGGAATGAGAGCATTGAAAATGCCAGCACCTGCGCAATCCGAAACGCAATGTATGCGCGGCATACTGAATGCAGACGCCCTCCTCGAGGGCAGCCCGCATATTTTGAGGTGATTCGGGCTCGTTTCCCATTTGTCAGATTTATTGATCCAAATTTGGTTATTTGCCGCGAAAATGAATGTAACCCCGTACTTGATGGAATGCTGATTTATAGAGATTCCGCACATTTGAATGACAGTGGGTCGCGCTTGTTAGGGGAGCTGTTGTTGAAGGCCGGTGTTGGTTTGGTAAGTGCCAATAATTCAATTAAACATTGATGTCAGGATAATTTCTAAATGATTATCAGGGCAAAATTCAATTCAGCTCCACAGGGGCGAGTTCTGAAGTTTCTTGTTATCGGGGGATTTGCGAATTCCCTCATCCTATTTCGTGGCCCGTTGATCGCGGCCTTGCAGGCGCGCGGCCTGCAGGTGCATGTGGCGGCGCCTGATTTGCCTGCGGGCGACCCCGTGCGGCGGCAGCTTGAGGCCGCCGGGGTGGTGGTGCACGGCATTCCCCTGCGCCGCACCGGCACCAACCCATTGGCCGATATGCAGACGCTGTGGAGCCTCTGGCGGCTCATGCGTCGGGTGCGGCCCGACTGCGTGCTGGGCTACACCATCAAGCCGGTCATTTATGGCTCGCTGGCCGCCTGGCTTGCAGGGGTGCCCCAGCGCTGCGCGCTTATCACGGGGCTGGGCTATGCGTTCCAGGTGCAGGGCAGTGGGGGCCGTTTGCAGGCGCTGGTGCAGCGGCTGTATGCGCTGGCGCTTTCAAAGGTGCACACGGTGTTTTTCCAGAATCCCGACGACGAGGCGCTGTTTCGCCAGCGGGGCATCGTGGCTGCGGGGGCACGCACCTGCGTGGTCAATGGCTCGGGTGTGGACGTGGGCGCCTTCACCGTGGCGCCGCTGCCCCTAGGCCCGCCGTGCTTTCTGCTGATTGCGCGCCTGCTGGGCGACAAGGGCGTGCGCGAATACGCGCAGGCGGCACGCCGCATCCGGGCCGTGCACCCGGGCGTGCGCTGCCTGCTGGTGGGTTGGATCGACACCAACCCCGACACCATTGCCCAGCACGAGCTGGACGCCTGGGTGGCCGACGGCTCGCTCGAATTTTTGGGCCGCCTGTCTGACGTGCGCCCCGCCATCGCCGCGTGCAGCGTGTACGTGCTGCCCAGCTACCGCGAAGGCACACCGCGCACCGTGCTCGAAGCCATGGCCATGGGCCGTGCCGTCATCACCACCGACGCTCCCGGCTGCCGCGAGACGGTGGTGGAGGGCGACAATGGGTTTTTGGTGCCGGTGCAGTCGGTCGATGCGCTGGAGCAGGCGATGCTGCGGTTTGTTGCCGACCTGGCGCTGGCGGGCTGCATGGGCCTGCGCGGGCGGCAGATCGCCGAAGCGAAGTACGACGTGCACAAGGTGAATGCCGTGATGCTGCGGGCCATGGAACTCGATTGAGGAATATTCAGGGTGTTTTTGGCCTCTAGCGCTTGCTGTATATGCGCGGAATGCTATTATTTTTAAAGTGTCATGAAGCGCCTTTTCGACATCACCACCTCTGCCATCGCCCTGCTGCTGCTGGCTCTGCCGCTGCTCGCGCTGGTTGTGCTGGTGCGCCGCAAGCTCGGCTACCCGGCGTTCTTCCGCCAGGTGCGGCCGGGCCTGCACGGCCAGCCGTTCGAGATGCTCAAGCTGCGCACCATGACGGACGCACGCGGCCCGGATGGCGCCTTGCTGCCCGATGCCGACCGCCTCACGCCCTTTGGCCGCTTTCTGCGCGCCAGCAGCCTTGATGAACTGCCTGAGCTGTGGAACGTGCTCAAGGGCGACATGAGCCTGGTCGGCCCGCGCCCGCTGTTGGTGGAATATTTGCCGCTGTATTCGCCCGAGCAGGCGCGCCGGCACGAAGTGCGCCCCGGCATCACCGGCTGGGCACAGGTCAACGGGCGCAATGCGCTGGGTTGGGAAGAGAAATTTGCGCTCGACGTGTGGTACGTGGACCATCGCTCGCTGTGGCTCGACATCAAAATTCTGTGGCTCACGGTAAAGAAAGTGCTGGTGCGCGACGGCATCAGCGCGGCGGGTGAGGCGACCATGCCGCGCTTTACGGGCGAGCCATTCAAGGGCCTTGACAAGATCAACGGAAGTCAATAGTTTGTCCTTTGTCCTGGGACGAAGGACGGGCCTGAATTCAATCCATGAAAAGTCAAGACGTTTTTTTGCTGCTCAAGCTGGTCAGCCTGGAGTTGTTGTATGCCGACATCCAAAGGGCAGGCCCTGCCGTGGCGGACGAATATGGCCACGCCAAAGCAAGTTGGCAGGACTGGGAGCCGGAAGCGAATAGCAGCCAAGAGTGGGGCACGGGCTTGTCCGACGATAACTTTAGCCAGCAGTGGATGGACAGCAAATACACGGTGCGTGGGCTGGAAGAGAGCACAGGTATCAGCAAGACGGAAGTGGCTGCAGCCCTGAAGCGTTGCCAAGAGGTGGGGTTGGCCATGCCTGACCGCCACACGCAATGGCCTGTCGTCAATCGCAAAGGCCTGTGGGAGTTGTTGGTGTATGGGCTGCGTTACGTCTTTCCTGCCAGGGCGGGCGAGTTGACCCGGGGCATTGCCACGGGCGTGGGGGCGCCCGTTTTGCAGGGCCAATTGATGAGTGCCGGCGATTTGCTGCCGGTGTGGCCAGACCCGCGCGGCAAAACCAAGGGCCTGAGCGTGATGCCCTTGTTCAAGTCGGTGCCGCATGCGGCACGGCGCGATCCGCGTCTTTATGCCCTGTTGGCTTTGACAGACGCTGTGCGCATGGGTCGCCCCCGTGAGAGCGCCCTGGCAGCAAAAGCCTTGGCGCAATGGCTGGAGGTGGCATGAAAAGCAAGCATATTGAGATGATTTCTAGCGTGGCCCAGGCGCTGGGGGATGAACTCTTGCCGCAAATGGCGTTTGTGGGCGGGTGCACCACGGCTTTGTTGCTGACGGACGAATTCAGCAAAGAGCAGGTGCGGCACACCGACGATGTGGATCTCATCGTCCATGTCGTGGGGCATGTGGGGATGGATCGGTTGCAAACGCAGCTCAGTGCCCGTGGGTTTGCGCATGTGATGGAGGAAGAGGCCCCTATCTGCGCGATGAGGCTGGGGGCTTTGCGGGTGGACTTCATGCCCGACGACGCATCGGTGCTGGGCTTCACCAATCGTTGGTACACCGAAGCGCTGGAAACGGCCACGCCCTGCGCATTGCCGACGGGCAAAGTCATCCGACTGGTGACGCCGCCATTGTTCGTGGCCACCAAGCTGGAGGCGTACAAGGGGCGCGGCAACAACGATCCTTTGGGCAGTCGCGATATTGAAGACATTCTGACTTTGGTCGATGGGCGGCCCGGCTTGCTCGATGAATTGCGTAGCGCCAGCGCAGCGCTGCGGCATTACGTGGCAGATGAGTTGGCGCAGTTGCTGGTCTTGCACTCTTTTGCCTACGCTGTCACCAGTGCTGCTGGCAACGATCTTGGACGTGAGGCGCTGATATTCGAGCAGCTCGATGCGATGAAGGCGTTGGCGTGAGAGTGGCGCAGTGGCTCAGTCACAAGGGCTGTGCTTGCCCAGACAACCGCGATTTCGGTGGGGTGTTGCTGCGCCCCGGATTTGAATTTGCCATGGTGGTCGATGCTGCCCAACGTGGCCCGCATGGCGCAGATTTGGCCAAGGCGTGGGTGTGTGGTCTGCTTGATGCCCTGGGCCAGAAAACCAAAGTGTCGCCCAACCAGGTGGAGGCGGAAATGCGTCGCTGCCACGGGCAAATGCGCCACGACTTTCTGGCAGAAAGAGCCAGTTATGCGGCTTTGCTTTTGCATTCGAGTGGCGATGCCTGGGCCATGGTGTGCGGTGACTGCCGGGTGGGGACTTTGCTGGGCGATCAAGTTGAATGGGTGACGCCTGTTCACACGCTGGCCAACCCATGGGGCCAAGCGTTTGTGCGCAGCCATGCCGACCTGCCCGCCAGGCACACCCTGACCCAATGCTGGAACGCCAGGCGGTTCAATCCCCCGCAAGTCGTGGCCTTGAATGTGCAAGGGGCAGCACTTTGTTTGGCCACCGATGGTTATTGGCTGGAGCATCAGTGGCTGGGCATTGCACAGCCGGCATTGCAAGACGACGCCAGTTGCCTGGTATTGGGCGCAGGCCAGGACATGCGGGGCTTTGGCCCCGGCGGAGATAATTTTGTGCTGCGCACCTGCGCCGCACCCGACGCGACGATGCCGCGCTTTACGGGGAGCAAGTCATAGGCGTCCACGCCGCACCTTGCATCGCTGGCGCCAGGCGGTCGAGAGGGCCGACATGGCAGCTCAAAATATTAAGCAAAATAGGCCTCCAGCGCTTATGCAGTAAGCGAAGGCAGCTATCAATACTGAAGTCACCAGCAAAGAAGGAACCCGCACCATGCAGCAGCAGGACTTGTACGCCGTCTATGGCGCCAGTGGGTGCGGTCGCGGGATCATGCCGTTGGCGCGCCAGCAACGCGTGCTGGCTGGTATGCCCGCCGGCCGCCGGCCGCCGGCCGCCGGCCGCCTGGTGTTTGGGGATGACGCGCCGGGGCCAGCCCAGGTCAATGGCCAGCGCCTCATGAGCTATGCGCAGTTTCTGGGCGAACCCGCCGCCGCGCGCTATGTTCTCAGCAATTGGCAATATCAACGGCAATTTTCAAGGGTTCTGATGTTTAAGATTGGGCCGGAGTTGATCGCCGTATGAGCAAAACCCTGTTGTTCGTGGTAAACGTGGATTGGTTTTTTCTTTCACACCGACTGCCTATTGCAGAAAAGGCTCTAAGCGAAGATTTCAAGGTACATATAGCGACCGGAATTACCGATAGGCGAGAAATATTGTGCCAAAATGGTTTGGTGGTCCATTGTTTGGCGCTAAATCGAAACGGAACAGGAATCGGAAATGCCTTGCGCACTGCGGCGCAGCTATGGAAGATCTTTCGAAACGTTCGCCCCGATGTTGTTCACTTGGTAACCATTAAACCAGTGTTGCTTGGGGGCATTATTGCAAGAGTGGCGAGTGTTCCAGCGGTAGTTGCGGCGGTATCGGGTCTTGGTTTTGTTTTTATGGCGCGTGGGCTCGGCGCCTCTATACGGCGCGGCGCGGTTTCCCTGATGTATCGTTTGGCCCTAAGTCACAAAAATATCAAGGTGATTTTTCAAAATCCAGACGATCTGCAGAGCGTGTCCAGGATGGCGCGTCTCGACGTTGAAAAGGCTGCCCTGATTCGAGGCTCCGGGGTGGACTTGGTGAGCTTCGCCCGCATGCCCCTGCCGAGCGGGCCTCCGGTGGTGATGTTTGCTGCGCGCCTGTTGGGCGATAAGGGCATACGTGAATTTGTTCAGGCCGCCAAGCTGCTGCAGACTCGCAGATGTCGAGCGCGTTTCGTCTTGGTGGGAACGCCTGATCCGGCAAACCCAACGAGTGTTTCCAAGGCGGAATTAGATGCCTGGGTTGGTAACGGCAGCGTGGAATGCTGGGGGCACCGGCCAGATATGCCCACGGTATTGGCGCAAGCGCACATTGTGGTTTTGCCGTCCTACCGCGAAGGTCTGCCAAAGGTACTTCTTGAAGCTGCTGCGGTAGGCCGGGCGGTGGTGACCACCGATGTTCCAGGATGTCGCGATGCGATTGAGCCTGGTGTCACGGGGGTTTTGGTCCCGGTACGCAACGCAGACGATTTGGCCCATGCAATTGCCGAACTGCTGGATGACCCAGTGCGCTGCCAGCGCTTGGGAGAGGCGGGGCGGAGGCTAGCTGAGCGTAGTTTTGATGTGAATGAAGTCGTCAACGCACATCTAAAAATTTACCGCGAGCTGATGGAAAAGTCATGAGGATGCTCGTGACAGGCGCGAATGGCTTTGTAGGCCACGCAGTGTGGAGCAGACTGAATCGCACCCATGGCTTGGGCGTGCTGGGCACAGTGCGGGTTGCAGTTGCTGAAAGTACTTCGCTGGTGCCCGTCGGCGACCTTTCAGCATACTCCGACTGGTCACATGTGTTGGGTGGGATCGAGGTGGTCGTCCATGCTGCTGCACGGGTGCATGTGATGAAGGATGAGGCGCGTGACCCCCTGGCCGAATTTCGCAGCGTGAATGTGCAAGGAACATTGAATCTGGCGCGGCAAGCTGCGGCGGCAGATGTGCAGCGCTTTGTTTTCATCAGCTCCATCAAGGTTAACGGCGAGGCGACAGCAGTGGGGAAGGTGTTCGGTGCAGATGACGTGCCACAACCCGCCGACGCTTATGGGATTTCCAAAATGGAAGCAGAGCAAGGTTTGTGTGAAATTGCTGCGCAAACGGGTATGCAGGTGGTCATCATCCGACCGCCGCTGGTGTACGGCCCCGGGGTGAAGGCCAATTTTGAATCAATGATGCGCTGGTTGGCACGTGGCCTTCCTCTGCCTTTGGGCGCTGTAAATGGAAACCGCCGAAGTTTCGTGGCGCTGGACAACTTGGTTGATTTGATCGCTCGATGCATTGACCACCCTGCTGCGGCGAACCAGACGTTTTTGGTGTCGGACGGAGAAGATCTTTCGACCACCGATCTATTGCGGCGATTGGGGTCGGCATTGGGCCGCCCGGCACGTTTGGTAGCGATTCCCACTCCACTGTTGATGTTGGGCGCTACGTTGATCGGAAAGCGGGGAGTCGCTCAGCGCCTGTGCGGCTCTTTGCAGGTAGATATCACGAAAACCAAACGGCTGTTGCAATGGGAGCCCCCCGTTTCAGTGGATGCTGGATTGAAGATCGCGGCGGAAGGTTTTTTGCATGAAACGGCTATTTGACTTGGCTTTAGCCTGCGTGGCCACGTTGGTTCTGGCGATACCAGTGGCGGTTGTTGCCGTAGCAGTACGATTGACCTCCCCTGGCCCGGCCCTTTACTGGTCTGATCGCGTGGGTCGAAACAACAAAATTTTTAAGATGCCAAAGTTTCGAAGCATGCATGTGGGCACGCCCACGGTGGCGACCCATTTGTTGACGAATGCCGAAACCTACCTAACGCCTATAGGCTCATTCTTGCGGCGAAGCAGTCTCGATGAGCTGCCCCAGTTGTGGAATATCTTGCGTGGTGACATGAGCTTTGTCGGGCCACGTCCAGCGTTGTTCAACCAGAAGGAATTGATTGCGATGCGCACGCAGGTTGACGTGCATGAACTCTTGCCTGGCCTGACAGGTTGGGCCCAGGTAAATGGGCGAGACGAACTTCCCATTCCTCAAAAAGTCAAGCTCGACGCCGAATACAAGGCGCGCCAATCGCTGTGGTTTGACTTGCGCATTCTCTGGCTCACGTTTGTGAAGGTATTGCGCCGTGAGGGGGTAACCCATTGATGCGCTGGATCAAAGTAGCATTCTGGCTGGCGGTAATAGTTACTGCCATCGTTTTGCTGGTGCCTGGCGATACGGTGTTGGCAGCCAAGGTGTGGGTTGCGTCCTGGTTGCCAATGGCTGCGGCGCTGGACGCAGCCGATGCCACTGAACATGCCGACAAGCTTGTGCACGCAAGCTTGTTCGCGATACTTGGCGCATTAGGCATGCGTGGATGGCTCCAAGCCGATCAGCGTTGGCACATCCTGGCATTTTTGCTTGGGCTTGGCGCGGTGACTGAGGCTCTGCAATCGCTTGTTCCAGGGCGAAGTTCATCGACGTGGGATTGGCTGGCGGATGCCATTGGCGTGCTGTTGGGTTTTGGGCTTGGTACGTACGTCAGCAAGCAATATCTTGGCATGGCGGTCGCTTCCAAGGGCGTGTGAACTGCAGACAAACGGATAAAGAATGCAACGCTCCCGAATCTCAGCTTGGTTTATCGCCATGCCGCGCCCCTTGAAGCGGCTGCTGGCCATAACACACGATGCCTTTTTTAGTGGCCTTACCGTGTGGCTGGCAGTGTGCCTGCGGCTGGAGCGCTGGGAGCCTTTAACCCCCAACTATTGGCCCGCTGTGCTGGCTGCTGCTGCCTTGGCGCTGCCGATTTTTGCCTATTTCGGTCTGTATCGGGCGGTGTTTCGTTATGCTGGCTGGCACGCCATGCTCAGCCTGATCCGCGCTATCGCCGTATACAGCCTGGTCTTCTTTGTGATTTTTACACTGGTCAGAGTGCCCGGCGTGCCGCGCACGGTAGGTATTGTTCAGCCCTTGCTGATGTTTCTGATGGTGGGCATCAGCCGTGTCGGGGTGCGGTTTTTTCTGGGTGACCTATACCGCCGCATGCTTGGGCAGGGCAGCCTGCCGGGCGTGCTGATCTACGGCGCGGGTTCGGCTGGGCGGCAACTGGCGTCGGCCCTGCGCAATGGCCGCGAGCAGCGGGTGGTGGGCTTCATTGACGACGACGTGCGCCTGCACGGCCATACGGTCGATGGCCTGCGCGTGCATGGGGCGCACCAGTTGACCGTGCTGATCGCCAAGCAGCAGGTGGGCCATGTGCTGCTGGCCATGCCCTCGATCGGCCGCAAAGAGCGCAACGCCATCGTGCAGCGCATGCGTCCGCACCCGGTGCATGTGCGCACGCTGCCGGGGGTGTCCGAGCTGGCCTCGGGCAAGGTCACGCTCAAGGATGTGCAAGAGCTCGACATTGCCGACATCCTGGGGCGCGAGCCGGTGCTGCCCAATGGCATCCTGCTCAACCGCAACGTGCGCGGCAAGGTGGTGCTGGTGACGGGGGCGGGCGGCTCCATTGGCAGCGAGCTGTGCCGCCAGGTGCTCAAGTGCGCGCCGGGTTGCCTGCTGCTGGTCGAGATGAACGAGTTTTCGCTGTACCAGATCCACCGCGAACTCGAAGACGCCCTGGCCGCGGCCGACGGCGTGGCGCCCGAGCTGGTGCCGCTGCTGGGCTCGGCGCAGAACGAAGAGCGCATGGGCGCCATCATGGCCGCCTGGCACCCGCATACCGTGTACCACGCCGCTGCCTACAAGCATGTGCCGCTGGTCGAATTCAACCCGGTGGAGGGCATACGCAACAACGTTTGGGGCACGCTGGCCTGTGCGCGGTCGGCCGCGCGCCATGGGGTGCAGAGCTTTGTGCTCATCAGCACCGACAAGGCAGTGCGGCCGACGAACATCATGGGTTCAAGCAAGCGCATGGCCGAGCTGGTGGTGCAGGCTTTTGCTGCCTCCGCTCCGGTAGTAGGGCCTGCGGGAGCGGCGCCCACTTGCTTCTCTATCGTGCGCTTTGGCAATGTGCTGGGGTCTTCGGGCTCGGTGGTGCCGCTGTTTCGCCAGCAGATCGCGCAGGGCGGGCCGGTGACACTGACGCACGCCGATGTCACGCGCTACTTCATGACCATTCCCGAGGCCGCCGAGCTGGTGGTGCAGGCGGGCGCCATGGCCAGCGGGGGCGAGGTGTTCGTGCTTGACATGGGCGAGCCGGTGCGCATTGTGGATCTGGCCTACCGCATGGTCGAGCTCTCGGGCATGCGCGTGCGTGACGAGACCTGCCCGGACGGCGAAATCGAGATCAAGGTGACCGGCCTGCGCCCTGGCGAGAAGCTGTACGAAGAGCTGCTGATCGGCAACAACCCGCAGCCCACCACCCACCCGCGCGTGATGAAGGCGAGCGAAGTGTCGCTCCCCTGGCCCGCCCTGGAGCACGAGCTTGCCACGCTGAACACTGCCATGGCAGCGGGCGACATGGTCACCGTGCACCGCATGTTGCAGCGGCTTGCAGGCTATACACCGATGGCCGACGAAACGGGTTCACTGCTGGCTGCCAGAAGAATCAGGGTCGAGGACGCGAAGTCGATTTTTGGAGACGCAGAGGGCGGCGTTCGCGCTTAAAAATTGTAGAAATTGGGGTGGAAATTGGGGTCAGATTCCAATTATTTTCAAATAATTGGAATCTGACCCCAATTCCTACCTCACCCCAATTTCTATTCAAGCGTGCAGTAAAACCCGCCATCTTCGAACGGATAGCCTTCCACGCTGCGCGCATGCGGGTGGTAGCCGGTTGGGGCGTAGCGTTTTCCGCCGTTGTTAAGGGTGGCGCAGTACTGCCGTCCGGTCGTGAGCATCTCTTTGGGCACCGGGCCAAAGGCTTCGGGGTGGTCCCATTGCTTGAGGCCGCGCGCGTTCATGAACAGTTGCGGTGCATTGGGCGATGGCGCCGCACCAGGGCCTGTGGCGCAGCCGGTCAGCAGGCTTGCCGTGAGCAAGGCGGCTGCCAGGTGCATGCGGGGCCGTACTCCCTGAGTGGCCCATTGCGATGCGAAACCCATCCACCTCTGCATCTGCTTCAGGCCTTTGACCGGGTGGGGCGCAGTGGCCGCAGATAGACCCCGAGCAAGAAAGCCGCCGTGAGCGCCAGCGCCGGGATGTGCATGTTGAATTCCACGGTGCTGTGCAGCAGCAGGGCGGTAGCCCCCAGGCCGCACCAGATGCGCAGCGCCAGCTCGCCAGAGAGGCGCCGCTCGGCCCGGTAGGCGCGCAGCAGGCGCACGCCCTGGACGGCCATCAGGCCTGCCACCACCAGCGCCAGCAGCACGCCGGGCAGGCCCAGCTCCATGAGCAGTTGGGCGTAGTCGTTGTGTGCGTATTCCACGTAATAGAGAGAGTCGGCCGCCTGGAAGCGTGGGAACACCGATTCGTAGGTGCCGGCGCCACTGCCCCAGGGCCAGAAGGCCTGGGCGCCTTCCAGCGTGGCGGTGGTGAAGTTGTGGCGCGTCTGGGCGTCCGCCTCCAGCGTGGTCGTATCGAGCCGCTGGCCGACGCGTTCGGCGCCCACGCCGATGATCGCGAACAGGGCGAACAGGCCCGCAGCCACGCCCAAGGCGATGCGCTGCTTGCGGCCCAGGCGCGACTTGAGTTTGACACCGAGCAGCAGCATGCTGGCGGTCAGCACCAGTGCAGCCGACAGCAGGGCGCCGCGCGAGAGTGTTGCCAGGGTGACGACCAGCAGTGCAAAGCCA
>Ga0066485_1000035_pt1 | contig 27789 bp, 26 predicted proteins | sample LakWasM127_HOW14_2_FD_59587 | JGI IMG/M metagenome (GOLD analysis project Ga0066485, IMG submission 59587) | Freshwater sediment methanotrophic microbial communities from Lake Washington under simulated oxygen tension - Sediment Metagenome 127_HOW14 | ecosystem: Environmental > Aquatic >... | reverse complement strand
CCAGCTCCATCCACAGCACGGCCAGGCTGATGGGAATGCCCCGGCGCGTGCGCAGCACGGCGTTCAGGTAGCTGTTTTCGGGGTCGTAGTAGTTGTTGATGTTGCCGCCAAAACCCAGGTCGGCAAAAAAGAATTGGTTAAGCGTGCGCAGCCTTTGCAGTGCGGGGGCATCGGCAGGCAGGCGGCGCTTGATGCGGGCCTGCAGCTGATCCACATCGCCCAGCAGTTGCTGCACGTCGAACTCGGGGTACTCATCCTGCGCAAGGCTGGCGGCCGCTTCGAGCAAGGGAAAGTGGTCGTCGCTTTGCACCAGCGATGCAAAGTACTCCAGCGAGGTGGGCACGGAAAGGCTCAGGGACATGGCAGCTTTGTAAGGGGCCGCTGCCATGGCGTCAAGCTACAGAAGCACGGGCTTTGCAGGGTATTTCGGGCGCCGGGCGGGCCGCTGCCGCTCAGCGGCGCAGCAACTGGCGCAGCTTCAGGCCGGCGGCCCACAGGGCGCCAAAGTACAGCACCGCAGCGGCCACCATCATCGCGGCCAGCAGGCCGATGCGCTGAAGGCGCTGCGCTTTCATTTCCACCCAGTCGAAATGCTGCGCACCCCAAGCCAGCAGCACGGCCAGCAAGGCGCTGGCCGCCACCACCTGCAGGGCAAACCGCCCCCAGCCCGGCAGCGGCCGGTAGCTGCCACGCCGCAGCAGCCCCACCAGCAGCCAGGTGGCATTGATGACCGCCCCCACGCCGATGGACAGCGTCAGCGCGGCATGCTGCAAATAGGGCACCAGCACCAGGTTCATCATCTGCGTGAACACCAGCACCGCCACCGCAATCAGCATGGGGGTGCGCATGTCGTGCTTGGCAAAGTAGCCCGGCGCCAGCACCTTGATGGCCACGATGCCCACAATGCCCACCCCGTAGCCCGCCAGGGCCAGCGTGGTCTGTTGCACATCCCGGTCGGCAAAGGCGCCGTAGTGGTACAGCACAGCCACCAGCGGCTTGGCAAACACCAGCAGCGCCACCATGCAGGGCACCGACAGCACCACCACCAGCCGCAGCCCCCAGTCGAGCATGGCCGAATAGCGTTCGTCGTCGTGCTTGGCACGGGCACTGGCCAGCTGCGGCATCAGCACCACACCCAGCGCCACACCCAGCAACGCGGTGGGCAGCTCCATCAGGCGGTCGGCATAGGTGATCCAGCTCACGCTGCCGGTGGCCAGGTGCGAGGCAATCTGCGTGTTGATGAGCAGCGAGACCTGCGCCACGCTCACCCCCAGCAAGGCGGGCAGCATCAGGCGCACCACCTTGCGGGTGGTGGGGTCGGCCCAGGCCGCGCGGATGGCCGACCAGCGCACGCCAATGCGCGGCAGCAGTCCCAGGCGCAGCAGCGCAGGCACCTGGATGCCCAGTTGCAGCAGGCCGCCCAGCATCACGCCCGCTGCCTGGGCATAGATGGGCTCGATGCCATGGCGCGCAAACAAGGGCGCGCCCAGCGTGATGGACAGGATGAGCGCAATGTTGAGCAACACCGGCGAGGCGGCGGGCACCGCAAACTTTTTCCAGGTGTTGAGAATGCCCCCCGCCAGCGCCACCAGCGACATGAAGCCGATGTAGGGGAACATCCAGCGCGTCATCGTGACGGCGGCATCAAACCCCTGGGGCTGGAGCCCACTGGCCATGGCCCACACCATCCAGGGCGCACCCAGCACGCCCGCGATGCACAGCAGCACCAGCGTCCAGGCCAGCAAGGTGCCCACGTGGTCGATCAGCGCCTTGGCGCCCTCGTCGCCGTCCTCGGCCCGGGTGGCAGCCAGCACCGGCACAAAAGCCTGGCTGAAAGCGCCCTCGCCCAGCACCCGGCGGAACAGGTTGGGAATGCGGAACGCCACATTGAAGGCGTCGGTCATGGCACTGACCCCAAACACGGAGGCCATGAGCAACTCGCGCACCAGCCCGGTGATGCGGGAGACGAGGGTCAAGAGGGAGACGGTGGAGGCGGCTTTGAACAGTGACACCGCGGGGAGTGTATTCCCCCTGCGCCGCTTCGCGCCTGGGTACAGCTGCCACAGGCCGCAGCTTTTTCAGACCGTCCAAGCCTGCACAGGCAGGCACGAAGCCGTGCCCCTCCGCCTTCAAGGGCGATGCACATGTTGCGCTGACAGCGCCAGGCGCCACTGGCGCGCTGGCGATGGCATTCCGCCGGTTCGGGCACAGGGGTGGATACAGGCGCTGCTCTGGGCTATAATCGCTGGCTTTGCTGGCATCATCCACAGACCCAAGGAACTAAACAATGGCATCCGCAAAACCCAAGAAGAAGAACCCGCGCCTGGCGTCGGGCCGCAAGCGCGTCCGTCAGGACGTCAAGATCAACGCTGCAAACACCTCGCTGCGTTCCAAATACCGTACCGCTGTCAAGAACGTCGAAAAGGCTGTTCTGGCTGGCGACAAGACCAAGGCGACCGAACTGTTCGCCAAGATGCAGGCCGTGGTGGACACCGTGGCTGACAAGGGCATCTTCCACAAGAACAAGGCTGCTCGCGACAAGAGCCGTCTGTCTGCCAAGGTGAAAGCCCTGGCAACGGCCGCCTGACCCACCTCAGGCAAACAGCCCGAACGGCACCTGCCGTTCGCCGTTTGTAACGGGTGCGCTGCCAGCAAAGAACGAACAAACCGCCTTCGGGCGGTTTTTTCGTTGGGGGTTCAGAACTGCACCAGGCAGCCTGAAGCGCATCAAAGGGTGGATGGGGAGTGCCCGCTGGCTGCCGGGCGGGCACGCCCCTGCGCAGCGACGCCTCGGGCCCGACGCGGCAGGCAGCGCCGGAAGCCAGGCCGTGGCCGGTCAGGGCTTGGCGGGAGGAGGCGGGTCGGGCAGCAGGCAGGCCTCGGCCACCTGCAGGTTGTTGTCGCGGGCGAAATTGATCACAAAGTCCCAGGCCATGGGCTCGTGCCCCTGCAGGTCGCGGTGTACGACTACACATTTGACGCCGTTGAGCGTGGTGGGAATGCACCAGGGCGAATAGCTCAGATGGCTGCCTGGCCGGGCTCCACCGGGTCGAAAGCTGCTCATCACCCCGGCCAGCCGCTCGGCCCAGTCGCTGGGACGAAAGGTTTTCCCGTCATGGGTGATGCCCTGGATGAAGACTTCTTTGGAGGAGGGGGAAACCATCGGGGATTGGAGTGGTAGTGAGGGCACAGACGCAGGATCACTGCATGTTGCACCGCAACGCGACATTCTAACTCTTATATAAGAGCTAGCTCCCTAATCCCTCCGGCGCGCTACACATAGGCACCCCGAAGAGGGTAAGGGCCCGGCATTGCAGTGATGCGCAATCGTCAACAGACCGTCGCCCTGCTCCCCCTAGAATCGTGACTCGTTTTTTCGCCACTGCACCGTCTGGAGATTTCCGCATGACCGCTTTCATTGAGGCAGCTTCGCCCCACGTGATGAACACCTATGGCCGCGTACCGATCGCGCTGGCCCGTGGACAAGGCAGCCGCGTGTGGGATGTGAATGGCAAGGAATACCTGGACGGGCTGGGCGGCATTGCCGTGAACACGCTGGGCCACAACCACGCCAAGCTGGTGCCAGCGCTGCAGGACCAGATCACCAAGCTGATCCACACCTCCAACTACTACCACTCGCCCCTTCAGGAGCAGCTGGCCACCAAGCTGGTGGAGCTGTCGGGCATGCAGAACGTCTTCTTCTGCAACTCGGGCCTGGAGGCCAATGAGGCGGCCCTGAAGATTGCCCGCAAGTTCGGCGTGGACAAGGGCATCGCCAAGCCCGAGATCGTGGTGTACGAAAAGGCCTTCCACGGCCGCTCCATTGCCACCATGTCGGCCACCGGCAACCCCAAGATCTACAGCGGCTTCGGCCCGCTGGTCGAGGGCTTCATCCGCGTGCCGCTCAACGACATCGAAGCCATCAAGAAGGCCACCGAAGGCAACCCCAACGTGGTGGCCGTGTTCTTTGAGACCATTCAGGGCGAAGGCGGCATCAACCCTATGCGCGTGGAATACCTGCAGCAGCTGCGCAAGCTGTGCGACGAGCGCGGCTGGCTGATGATGATCGACGAAGTGCAGTGCGGCATGGGCCGCACCGGCAAGTGGTTTGCCCACCAGTGGGCTGGCATCGTGCCCGACGTGATGCCACTGGCCAAGGGCCTGGGCTCGGGTGTGCCGATTGGCGCGGTGGTGGCGGGCCCCAAGGCCGCCAACGTGCTGCAGCCCGGCAACCACGGCACCACCTTTGGCGGCAACCCGCTGGCCATGCGCGCCGGGGTCGAAACCATTCGCATCATGGAAGAAGACGGCCTGCTGCAAAATGCCACCACGGTGGGTGAGCACCTCAAGGCGGCACTGCAGCGCGAGCTGGGCAGCCTGCCCGGTGTGAAGGAGATCCGGGGACAGGGCCTGATGCTGGGCATTGAGCTGAACAAGCCCTGCGGCGCCCTGATCGGCCGCGCGGCCGAGGCAGGCCTGCTGCTGTCGGTCACGGCCGACAGCGTGATCCGCCTGGTGCCCCCGCTGATCCTCACCACCGCCGAAGCCGACGAAATCGTCGCCAAGCTGACCCCGCTGGTCAAAGCCATCCTGGCTGAATGAAGAATAGTCCCACTGCCATGACGACGCTGAAACATTACCTGCAGTTCACCGACCTCACCGCCGACGAGTACGCCTACCTGTTCGAGCGCGCCGCGCTCATCAAGAAGAAGTTCAAGGCCTACGAAAAGCACCACCCGCTGGTGGACCGCACACTGGCCATGATCTTCGAGAAGGCCAGCACCCGCACGCGCGTGAGCTTTGAGGCGGGCATGTACCAGCTCGGCGGCAGTGTGGTGCACCTGACCACGGGCGACAGCCAGTTGGGCCGCGCCGAGCCCATCGAGGACAGCGCCAAGGTCATCAGCCGCATGACCGACCTGGTGATGATCCGCACCTACGAGCAAAGCAAGATCGAGCGTTTTGCCGCCAACTCGCGCGTGCCCGTGATCAACGGCCTGACCAACGAATACCACCCCTGCCAGATCCTGGCGGACATCTTCACCTACATCGAGCACCGTGGTTCCATCCAGGGCAAGACGGTGGCCTGGGTGGGCGATGGCAACAACATGGCCAACACCTGGCTGCAGGCGGCGTCGCTGCTGGGCTTCAAGGTGCATGTGAGCACGCCACGCGGCTACGAAGTGGACGAGAAATTGGCCGCTGGCGCCCATGGAATCAGCGCTGACAGCTATCAATTCTTTAGCAACCCCATGGAGGCCTGCCGGGGTGCCGATCTGGTCACCACCGATGTGTGGACCAGCATGGGCTACGAAGCCGAGAACGAAGCGCGCAAGAAGGCCTTTGCCGACTGGTGCGTGGACACCGAAATGATGGCTGCGGCCCAACCCGACGCCCTCTTCATGCACTGCCTGCCCGCACACCGGGGCGAAGAGGTCGAGGCCGACGTGATCGACGGGCCGCAGTCGGTGGTATGGGATGAGGCGGAAAACAGGATGCACGTGCAGAAGGCACTCATGGAGTACCTTCTGCTCGGCCGTATTGCATGAAATGCAATGCGGTGGCGCGCCAGCGCCAGCAACCTGTTTCGGCGCAGGCTCACGTCCGCGCAGCGGACGTGAAGCAGCCGCAGGCTGCGGGCCATAGCCAGAACACCATTTACCTGCAGAAGGCCCTGATGGAGTACCTGCTGCTGGGCAAACTGGCCTGACAGCCCCATGCCCTGGCGCCGCCAGCCCGCCCACAGCGCCGAATTGCTGGCGCACTGGCAGGCCCTGGGCCAAGCGCTGGGGCGCGACACGCCCGCTTGGCGTGCTGAAGGCCGGCGCCTGCTGCGCAGCTGGGCCCGCTGGCCCCGCGCCTACCACGACACCACCCACCTGCGGGCCTGCCTGCGGCACCTGCAGGCGGTGCAGGACCACCAACCTGGCGCGCTCCACAACCCCCACGCCGTGGCGCTGGCCCTGTGGTACCACGACGCCGTCTACTGGCCGTGGAGCGGCCACAACGAAGAGCGCAGCGCCGACTGGGCGCGCCAGTTTCTGCTGAGCCAAGGGCTGCCCACCACGCTGGCCGAGACCGTGCACCAGCATGTGATGGACACCCGCCACACCCCGGACCCACTCACCGGAGATGCGTTGTGGGTGGTGAACATCGACTTGGCCATACTGGGCCAGAACGACGCGGTGTACCGCCAGTTCGAACGCAACGTGCGGCGTGAATACTTCTTTGTGCGCTGGCCGCGCTATGTGGCAGGGCGCAGCGCCGTGCTGCAGGGGTTTCTGGACCGTCCGCACATCTACGGCACGGACTACTTTGCGCAGCGCTACGAGGCCCAGGCGCGCGTCAACCTGCAACAGGCGCTGAGCGCGCTGGGCCAAGGCCAGCTGTACCAGTAATCAATTAGAGCCAAAACGGCCTGTAGCGCTAGTGAATCATGCGCTAGAAGCTATACAAAAGATAGCACTCACTGAGAAGCAGGCCCGCGACGAACAGGCATAGCCACGGGTTTTGCAGCTGCTGCGTCAAATGGCGCCGCGCAACTGCCGCAGCTGCTGCACCCACCATCGCTCGCGCCACAGCCCGGCGACTGGACCAACCCCGGGTGGACCTTGCCCAACCCCTGGCGCCAGCGCCCGGGCAGATACCGCCAGAGCACATAGAGCGCCGCGGCAAGGACGATCAGACCAACGATGAATTGCTGGGCCATCACAACGTTCCTCCTCAGCCCCCGCCCAGCGCCAGCGCCACGCGGTAGGTCACAAAGCTGGCGGCATACGCCATGGCAAACAGGTACCCCACCATGAGCAGCGGGTAGCGCCATCCGTTGGTCTCACGCCGCACGGCGGCGATGGTGGAGATGCACTGGGGCGCAAACACATACCAGGCCATCAGCGACAGCGCAGTGGCCAGCGACCACGAGCCCGCGATCAGCGACCCCAGCTGGCTGGCCACCTCGTCGCCCGTGGCAGACAGCGCGTACACCGTGCCCAGTGCGCTCACCGCCACCTCGCGCGCCGCCATGCCGGGCACCAGCGCAATGGCAATCTGCCAGTTGAAGCCGATCGGCGCGACGATGACCTCCAGCAGGCGGCCCAGCTGCCCGGCCAGGCTGTAGGTGATGGCGGGCTGGGTGGCGCCTTCCGGCGCACCGGGGTAGGTGGACAGGAACCACAACAACACCGTGACGGCCAGGATGATGCCGCCCACCCGCTTGATGAAAATCACCGCCCGCTCGTACAGGCCGTAGGCCAGGCCCCGCACGCTGGGCCAGCGGTACGCGGGCAGCTCCATCATCAGCGGCGTAGCCCGCGTATCGCTGCGGGCCAGCTTGGCCACCGCCGCCACGGCCATGGCGCTGACGATGCCCGCCACATACAGGGCGAACAGCACCACACCCTGCAGGTTGAACACCCCCGCCACCGTGCGCTCGGGGATGAAGGCTGCAATCAGCAGCGCATACACCGGCAGGCGCGCCGAGCAAGTCATGAGCGGCGCGATCATGATGGTCACCAGCCGGTCGCGCCAGTGGGTGATGGAGCGAGTGGCCATCACGCCGGGCACGGCGCAGGCAAAACTCGACAGCAGGGGAATGAACGAGCGGCCCGACAGGCCCACCGTGCCCATCACGCGGTCCAGCAAGAACGCCGCACGCGGCAGATAGCCCGAGTCCTCCAGCGCCAGGATGAACAGGAACAGAAACAGGATTTGTGGCAAAAACACCAGTACCCCGCCCGCACCCGCCAGCACCCCGTCGGTCAGCAGACTGCGCAAGGGGCCGTCGGCCATATGGCTGTTGACCAGGGCTGCCAGCCAGCCCACGCCATCTTCGATCCACGACTTGGGCAGCTCGGCCCAGCTGAACACCGCCTGGAACATCAGGAACAGCGTGGCCGCCAGGATCAACAGGCCCCACACCGGGTGCAGCACCACCGCGTCGATGCGGTCGTCCGTTCGCAGGCTGACCACCGGCACACGCACGGCCTGGTCCAGAATGCGCCGCACCTCCTGGTGGGTGCGGATGACATCGTTCTGCGCCTCCAGGTCGCTCGCGTCCAGGCGCGCCGCCGCATCCGGCGCCACCACGGGGCGCTGCAGCTGCTGCAGGTTGGCACTGTCCAGCCACTGCACCAGCTCCTGGGCGCCGTTGCCGCGCACGCCCACGGTGGCCAGCACGGGCATGCCCAGCTCGCGCGACAGCGCCTCGCGGTCGATGGCAATGCCCTGGCGCTCGGCCACATCCATCATGTTGAGCACCAGCACCATGGGCAGGCCCAGGGCGCGCGCCTCCAGCACCAGACGCAGGTTCAGGCGCAGGTGGGTGGCATCCGTCACGCACACCAGCACATCCGGCACCGGCTCGCCCGGGCGGCGCCCGCGCACGATGTCGCGGGTGATGGCCTCGTCCACGCTGTGTGCATGCAGGCTGTAGGCGCCCGGCAGGTCCAGCACGCGCACGCGGCGGCCGGCGGCGGTCTGCAGCAGGCCTTCCTTGCGCTCCACCGTCACGCCCGCATAGTTGGCCACCTTCTGGCGCGCGCCGGTGAGCAGGTTGAACAGCGCGGTCTTGCCGCAATTGGGGTTGCCCAGCAGCGCGATGCGCAGGGGCGCATCGGTTGCGGTGGGCTGCACAGTGGCCTGAGCGTTCATGCCAACCCCTTGGCAGGCAGGGTGGCTTCATCCAGCGGCTGCACCTGCACCATGGAGGCCTCCTGGCGGCGCAGCGCAAAAGTGGCCTGCCCGACGCGCACCGCGATGGGGTCGCCGCCCCAGCCGCCGCGCGCGACCACCTGCACGGTTTCTCCAGGCAGAAAGCCGATCTCCAGCAAGCGCAGCAGCATGCTGTGCTCTTGCGCGTCCTGCGCGGGCAACAAGCCCGTGACCCGGCCCAAGGCGCGGCGCGGCAACTGGTCCAGCCGCGAGGACAGGTTCTGCTGCGTAGGAAGATGCAACCGCGCCGCAGCGCCATCGTCCATGGTTTTCATGGTGACTGGCCTCGATACAAATAATAGTGATTCTCATTCTACCAATATCTGTATCGCAGTGGTCGCCGTCTCAATCTCTCCTTGATGCAGCGCAAGCTGCAGTGGCCCTTGCCCTGCCGGGCAGTCAGTCAGTCACATGGCTCCAACCTCTTGCACTCCGCCGTAACGCGGATGGACGTGAGCGTGTTTTCGCCGTCGATGTGCCGGGCAGTGAACTGCACCCAGGACCCCTGCGAAATGCCGTGCAGCAACGCGGGGTTGGCCACCCGGAAGGTCTGTGTGGTGAATGGCAACTTGGCGCGGGGCAGCAGCTTGAGCCGCACAAGCGTGGCGTTGCCGCCCGCATCCATCTCCACAGACACCAGCCGCGCACGGGTGTAGACCGGAGCCGCAGGGGCTGCACCCTCTGCAGCAGCCGAGGCCGCGCCCGCCGGTGCAACGGGCTGGGCGCCTGCCGCACCCCACACGGCGGGCAAGGCCAGTGCGGTGGCAAGCGCGCAGCCGTGCCGCCCCCAGCGGGCAAGCAACCAAGTGACTGCCTGCCCCATCAGAACGCCCACGCGCCCAGCTGGTAGTAGTCAAAACCGCTGGTCCGCCCACCCAGGCATCGGGCGAGGAAGTCCTCGGTCTTGCGGTACATGGTGAGATTGTTGGGCCAGCGCTGGTTGCCGTGGCCGTCCCCTTTGAAGGTGACGTAGTCCACCTCTTTGCCCGCCTTGCGCAGGGCCGCCACCATCCATTCGGACTGCTCCAGCTTCACGCGCGGGTCGTTCACGCCGTGCATGATGAGGATGGGCTTTTGCGCATGCTCCGCCCGGTACAGGGGCGACTTCGCATCCATGCGCGCACGGTCTTCCGGCACGGCCGGGTTGCCAACATAGCGGTGCCACCAGGGCAGGCCCAGCTCCCAATACGGCGGGGCAGCCTCCAGCAGGCGCGCGATGTCCGTCACGCCCACCACATCCACGGCACACGCAAAGACTTCGGGCGTGAAGGTGGCACCCACCAGGGCTGAATAGCCGCCGTAGCTCGCGCCATAGATCGCCACGCGCTGCGGGTCGGCCACGCCACGCTCCACCGCCCAGCGCACGCCGTCCACCAGATCGTCGTGCATGCGGCCCGCGAACTCGCCCCGGGCCTTTTCCATGTGGTTGCGGCCATAGCCGCTGGAGCCCCGGTAGTTGACCTGCAGCACCGCATAGCCCCGGTTGGCCAGAAACTGCTGCATGGCGCGGCTGGTGGCGCCATCGCCCCAGCGGTCACGCGCCCAGGGGCCGCCATGCACCAGCAGCACGGTGGGCAGCCGCTGCGGCGCCGCCCCCACGGGCAGCGTGAGGTAGCCGTGAATGGCGAGACCATCGCGCGCGGTGTAGGTGATGGGCGCGGTGGGGGCCAGGTCCTTGGCAATCAGGCTCAGCCGGTTCTCGCCCAGAAAGCGGGGTTCGTGCCCATCGCGCAGCAGGTAGTTGCGGGTGCCACGGTCGGTGGCCACCGCCACCGTGAGCACCTTGTCGGTCTGGTCCAGGCTCGTCACCAGCACCTCTGCAGGCTTGTCACCGGCCAGCGCAGACAGCCGGGCATCGAGCGCCGGGTCAAACACCTTGCGCGCCGGGTATCCCGGCATGAAGTGCGCCAGCAGCGGCTCGCGGGTGCGGCGGCTCAGCGTCACGCTGTCCAGGTCCACGTCGGGCGAGGCAAACCACTCTTCCTCGGAGCCCGTGGTCAGGTCCAGCCGCACCAGCGCTAGCTTGTCGCGCCCCCGGTTCGACAAGGCCCAGGCCTTGCGCCCCTCATCGTGCAGGCCAAAGATGTTCAGCGTGTCCCACCGGCTGCGCTCTGCCACCGTCACCCAGCTGCCCGGCTCGGCGCCAGGTCGCTCCAGCAGCACCTGGTCGCCCTTGATCTGTGCCCGGGCGCGCAGTTGGCCTGCGGTGTCCACGCCCCACCAGCCCACGTTGCCGGGGTTGCTGGCCATCAGCACCGGTGGCCCGCCCGCAGGGTTCACGCGGTACAGGTCAAACACCTTTTTGTCGCGCTGGTTGGAGGTGACGATGAAGTCGGACGAGGCATCGACCGCCTCCGCAAAATGCGCCACCGAACGCGGTGCAGGCATCAGCTCGCGCAAGTCGGTCCCGAGGCCCTCGACCGGGCCCGCATAGATGCGGGTGTTTTCATCGCCCGTGGGGTCGGCCGTGATGCCGAGCCAGCGGCTGTCGGCACTGAAGCGGATGGCGCGCGCACGGATGCGAAACGCCTTGGCGTCGCCCCCATCGATGGACTGCACCCAGATTGCGGGCACCACGCCGTCGGTGCCAAACCAGGCGATGCGCTTTCCATCCGGCGACACGCGATAACCCCCGGTGGACTGCCGGCTGGCCACAAAGTCGCGCACGGGCACCAGGTCGGGCAATTGCGCCCCAGCCAGCGAAGGGTGCGTAGGCCCGGAAGCACAGCCCACCAAGGCCAGTGCAGCAGCAAGCGCTGCGCTGCTCCACCATCGCCGCACCATCGCCTGTTTGGTTGTCGATGCCATCGCTTTCCCCCCAATATGTTGAGCCATTGAATGCGCCCATTGTGCAAAGCCCCGCCTTAAGGCCAGCCAAAGGTGGCGGCTGCGGCACTGCGCGACGGCCACCACTCCCGCCACAATCGCCCCATGCACATCCTGCTCATCGAAGACGACCTGGATCTGGGCCGCGCGCTGCAGTCCGCGCTGAAGGTGGAGGGGCTGACCAGCGAGTGGCTGCGCCGCGCGGTGGATGCGCCCGCCACGGTGGACGCCACGACGGTGGACTGTGTGCTGCTGGACCTGACACTGCCCGACGGCAGTGGCTTTGACCTGCTGGCGCGCTGGCGCAACCAGAGCGGGCACAGCGGGCAGGTGCCCGTCATCGTGATCACGGCGCGCTCGGCCGTGGAGGACCGGCTGGCGGGCCTGGACGGTGGGGCGGACGACTTTGTGATCAAGCCCTTTGCCACGGCCGAACTGATGTCGCGCATCCGCGCCGTGCTGCGCCGCAGCGCGCGCCAGGCCAGCGAGCGCTGGGTGCTGGGCGAGCTGGTGATCGAGCCGCGGCGTCATGCCGTGCAGCGCGCCGGGCTTCCGCTGGAGCTGTCGCCGCGCGAGTTCCAGTTGCTGCTGGAGCTGGCGCGCGAGCCCGGCGTGGTGGTGTCCAAAAGCGTGCTGTCGCAGCGGCTGGACCCGCTGGGCGAGCCCATGGACTTTGCCGCCATCGAAGTGCATGTGTCCAACCTGCGGCGCAAGATCGGGGCGGAGCTGATCCGAACCGTGCGCGGCGTGGGCTACCTGTTGCAAGCATGACCACGATGAAGCACGCGTTGCGCAGCGCATGGGCCTGGCTGGCCGAACCCACGCTGATGCGCCGCAGCGTGGCCTCGGTGCTGGTGGCGTTTGTGGTGGTGTGGGCGGTGCTGCTGGGCTACAACTTCGTCAACTACAAACACACCATCACCCGCGACCCGGGCCTGATGAAGTACGGCGACGCGGTGTTGGACTCGCTGGCCCAGGTTACCGATCCTGCACACGCCGCCACGGCTGTGGCGGCCACCGACCACTGGACCAACGTCCGCCGCCGCCAGATCGGGCTGCTGCCCGGGGTGCAGATGCACGAGCTGCTCGATGCGGCATCGGGCCAGCGCGTGTTCGCATCGCCGGGGCTGCAGAACGTGGCCTTGCCACCCGCCACACCGCGCGCTGAGCCTTTTATTGAAGAAGCCGCCCTGCAAGGCCGGTCATTCCGCATCTACACCGGCCGCAATGCGCGCTGGGTGCTGCGGGTGTTCGAGACCAAGCGCACCGACTCCAACTTTCTGCAGTACAACGGCCGCGCGCTGCTGCCCTACCTGTTGCTGGCGTCACCCTTTGTGCTGCTGGCGGTGTGGCTGTCGGTACGCCATGGCCTGCGGCCGCTGCAGCAACTGGCCAGCCGCATTGCGCAGCGCGGGCAGGACGACCTCCAATCGGTGGGCTTCAACGCCCGCCACGGCGAACTCAAGCCCCTGGAGCAGTCGCTGGACCACCTCTTCGCCCAGCTGCGGAACAAGGTGGAGCGCGAGCGCGCCTTTGTGCAGGACGCCGCGCACGAGATCCGCACGCCGCTGGCCGTCATCACTGCACAGGCCCACGTGATGGCCCGCTCGCCCAGCGAGGAGGAACGCACGCAGGCCCAGGCCCACCTGGAGCAGGCCATCGCCCGCACCTCGCACTTGGCGCAGCAACTGCTGGACCTGGCCGCGCTGGACGACGCACAGCGCCCCGCACCGCGCGACCTGGACGTGGCGCAATGGCTGCGCGGCGCGCTAGCGCAGGCTGCGCCGCAGGCCATCGCGCGTCAGATCGAGCTGTCGCTGGACGCGCCCGACACCTTGCCCGCGCGGCTCGACCAGCCTGCGTTCGAATCCATCGCCCACAACCTCATCGACAACGCGCTGCGCTACACGCCCGATGGCGGCAACGTGGCGGTGACGCTGCGGCGCGGGGGGGCGGCGCTGCAACTGTCGGTGCAGGACGACGGACCCGGCATCCCGGCCACCGAACACCAGCGGGTGTTCGAGCGCTTTTACCGAGGCGCGGGCCATGCCGCCAGCGGCTCGGGCCTGGGCCTGGCCATCGTGCGGCAGGCGGTGCTGCGCATGAGCGGGCAGGTGCAGATCGGCGTGGGTGTAAATGGCAAAGGCGTGGGCTTTTTCGTTAGCATTCCCCTCCCCCACGCCTGACGGCCCCGCCGCAGGCCGAACGCACGCACTGCATGTCCGACGACGCGACCACCATGACCACCGCCGATTCCGCCCACCCGTGCCTCAGCTGCGGCGCCTGCTGCGCCAGCTTTCGCGTGGACTTTGCCGTGTACGAGATGCAGGCCATGGGCGGCACGGTGCCCGACGGTCTGGCGCTGGATGTGAACGGCAGCACCTGCCGCATGCGGGGCACGGAGCAGGTGCCCATCCGCTGCGCTGCGCTGACCGGCCAGGTGGGCCAGCAGGTGGCCTGCAGCATCTACGAACTGCGCCCCGCGCCCTGCCGCGAGTTCTCGGCGGGCGACTACGCCTGCCACAAGGCGCGTGCGCGGCACGGGCTGGCACCGCTGGAGGAAGGCCTGATTCTGTGAAGGTGGCCCCCTTCCAGCAGCCGGGCTACTGCCGCATCAAAATAGTTTAGGCCTCAACAAAAAATCGACACGGTGTTGGAAATAACCGACACCACGGGTTTTTCGGGACATGCAAACTTTGTCCCATGTCAACGCCCCCTACCCCCACCGCCCGCCAGCTTTGGGACATCTCGCCGCCCGTGTTTGCGGGCAGCCCCGTGTTCCCCGGCGACACGGCCTACAGCCAGCAGTGGTGCGCCACCATCGGCCCGGGCTGCCCGGTCAACGTGAGCGCAATCACGATGTCGCCCCATGTGGGCGCCCACGCCGATGCACCGCTGCACTATGACGCGCAGGGCGCCACCATCGGTGACGTGTCGCTCGACGCGTTTCTGGGCCCCTGCCGCGTGATCCATGCCATCGGCTGCGGCCCACTGATCACCTGGGAACACATTGCCCACGCGGTGAACAGCCCCCTGCCCCAGCGCGTGCTGGTGCGCACCTACGAACACATGCCCGTGGACCGCTGGGACGGCCAGCTGGCTGCCTATGCGCCCGGCACCATCGAGCGCCTGGCCGACCTGGGCGTGCTGCTGGTGGGCATCGACACCGCCAGCATCGACCCGGCCGACAGCAAGACACTGGAGAGCCACCAGGTCATCCGCCGCCGGGGCCTGCGCGTGCTCGAAAACCTGGTGCTCGACGCCGTGCCCGAGGGCGACTACGAACTCATCGCCCTGCCGCTCAAGCTGACCACGGCCGATGCATCCCCAGTGCGGGCCGTGTTGCGGGCACTGGAATAGCGCAACACGCAGAATTTCAAGCATTTTTGGCTGGAAGCGCCAGTAGAACATGCGCCAGCAGCTATCAATAACATAGCAACCATCTCCCCAACTCCCATGTCCATCACCCTTCAAGACTGCCGCACCCGCGACGCCCAAGACCCGCTGCGCGCCCTGCGCGACCACTTCGCCCTGCCCGCAGGCGTGATCTACCTCGACGGCAATTCGCTGGGCGTGGCCCCCAAGGCCGCTGCAGCACGCGTGGCCGATGTGGTCACCCGCGAATGGGGCACAGACCTCATCAAATCGTGGAACACCGCCAGCTGGTTTGACCTGCCCCAGCGCCTGGGCAACCAGCTCGCCCCACTGATCGGCGCGGGCAAAGATGAAGTGGTGTGCACCGACAGCACCTCCATCAACCTCTACAAGGTGCTGAGCGCAGCGCTCAACATTGCGCGGGAAGACAGCCCCGCGCGCAAGCGCATCGTGAGCGAGCGCAGCAACTTCCCCACCGACCTCTACATTGCCGAAGGCCTGTGCAAGGAGCGCGGCCTGGAGCTGGTGCTGGTAGAGCCCGAAGAGATCACCGCAGCACTCACCAGCGACGTGGCTGTGCTGATGCTCACGCACGTGAACTACCGCACCGGCGCCATGCACGACATGGCCACCATCACCGCCGCCGCGCACGCCCAGGGCATTCTGTGCGTCTGGGACCTGGCGCACAGCGCGGGCGCGGTGCCGGTCGATCTGAACGGCGCAGGCGCAGATTTCTCGATTGGCTGCGGCTACAAGTATTTGAACGGCGGCCCCGGCGCACCGGCCTTTGCCTGGGTGCACCCGCGCCATGCCAGCCGCTTCTGGCAACCGCTGTCCGGCTGGTGGGGCCACGCCGCACCGTTTGCCTTCACACCCGACTACCAACCCGCCCCAGGCATCACGCGCTACCTGTGTGGCACGCAGCCCATCATCAGCCTGTCGGCCCTGCAATGCGGGCTGGATGTGTTCACCGCCGCACAAAGCCTGGGCGGCATGGCCGCGCTGCGCGCCAAGTCGCTGGCGCTCACTGATCTGTTCATCCAGCTGGTGGAGGAGCGCTGCGCAGGCCACGGCCTGGGCCTGGCCACGCCGCGTGACCATGCACAGCGCGGCTCGCAGGTGTGCCTGACCCGCGATGAAGGCGCGGGCGTGAACGGCCAGGGCAGCGGTGCCTACGCCATCGTGCAGGCGCTGATTGCGCGCGGCGTGATCGGCGACTTCCGCAAGGGCGATGGCGGCACGGGCCGCCACAAGGACATCCTGCGGTTTGGCTTCACGCCGCTGTACCTGGGCTTTGAGGATGTGTGGAATGCCGTGGAGCACCTGCGCCAGGTGCTGGAGAGCGGCGAGTGGCAGAAGGCCGAGTTCAACCAGACGCACGCCGTCACCTGATCGGAAAGGCAAACCACCATGTGCCCTTTCTCGCAAACCCCTGCCGATGGCAACAACCCGGCGTCTGCCGCCCTGCCCGAATCCATCGTGCACGAAGAGCGCGCCCAGCTCGACTTCAGCAAGTCCATGAGCTACGGCGACTACCTGCAGCTCGACGCCATCCTCACCGCGCAAAAGCCGCTGTCGCCCGCGCACGACGAGATGCTGTTCATCGTGCAGCACCAAACCAGCGAGCTGTGGATGAAACTCATGCTGCACGAGCTGCGCGCGGCCATCGGCCACATTGCGCGCGACGAGCTGCCGCCCGCGTTCAAGATGCTGGCGCGCGTGAGCAAGATCATGGAGCAGCTGGTGCACGCCTGGGACGTGCTGGCCACCATGACACCGCCCGAGTACAGCGCCATGCGGCCGTACCTGGGCCAGTCCAGCGGCTTCCAGAGTTACCAGTACCGCTGCATCGAGTTCTCGATGGGCAACAAGAACCGCGCCATGCTCAAGCCCCACGAGCACCGCGCCGACCTGCTGGCACTGGTGCAGGCCGCCTACGAAGCCCCGTCGCTGTACGACGAAGCCCTGCGCCTGATGGCCCGGCGCGGCCTGGCTGTGCCCGCCAGCCACACCGAACGCGACTGGACGCAGCCCTATGTGGAGAACGATGCGGTGGAGCAGGCCTGGCTCACCGTGTACCGCAACCCCGACAAGTACTGGGACCTGTACCAGCTGGGTGAGGAGCTGACCGACCTGGAAGACGCCTTCCGCCTCTGGCGCTTCCGCCACGTGACCACGGTGGAGCGCGTGATCGGATTCAAGCGCGGCACGGGCGGCACGGGCGGAGTGAGCTACCTGCGCAAAATGCTGGACGTGGTGCTGTTCCCGGAGATCTGGAAGCTGCGCACCGATCTGTGAGCAATTCAAGCTGCCCCAAAAAAAACAGGCCTGTTCACCACCCTGGTGAACAGGCCTTCTAACTGCTGCCAGCGCCCAACGATAAAGCGCTGGCAGCTATCGTTTTTATAGTTCTCTCCCTGATTCGCAACCGGCAGCGTTTCAGTCTCCGGCCCTGGCGAACACCTGGCCGCCCGAGAGCTGGTAGGCCACGTTGTCCACCTGCAAGCTGCGCTCGTTGGCAATGTCAAAGCGGCTGTACAGCCCGGGCGTGTCGCCGTTAAGGATGGCGGTAGACACCACCATGGAGCGCTGGGCCAGCGCGCCGGTGGTGGTGTTCACCTCCAGCCGCAAGGCGCCCTGGTAGCCCCGCACGGGCGGGGGCGTGCCTACGCCCGTGGGCGCTTGGTAAACGCGTGCAGGGAACGCTATGCGCACCTTGCCATCCACCGCCTGCAGGTTGAGCACGGGGCGGGTGCTGTCGAGCGTGGTGATACTGCCCCGGCCGCCCGCCGTCTGCGCGGCCAGCCGCTTGCCCTGCGCGGCATTGCGCACATCGAACACCGCAAGCTGAATGCCATCGGCAACGCCGCCCAGGGCGCTGTCCTTGCCCACGCCCAGCAGCAGTCCGTTCGGAAGCGGAACCAGGTGGTCGGCATGGCCGCCCGCAGCCAGCTCGCCTGCCACCGTAGGGTTCGCAGGGTTGGCAAGGTCCAGCACCCACACGGGTTCGGTGTTGGTAAAGGGTGTGGCATAGGCCCGGGCGCCTGCAAAGAACAGGTTGTCGATCTGCTGGTCGCCCCGCGCCGTGCGCAGCCGAATGGGCAGCTTGGCCTGCGGGCCCAGATAGCTGTCCCGACCGCTGTCGCGCAGCACGGTCAGCAGCGCGGGGGAGGCCTGCTGGGCCTGGATGGTCACCGGCGGCATGCCGCTCTGGCCCGTATTGCCGGTGAAGGTCAGTACGCGCAGATCGTTCTGGTACTCGTTCAGGCGCGATGGCAGGCGGCGCAGGTCCCAGCCCAGGTGGCCGTCCACGCCGCCCGATGCGTCGTAGTCCACCTGCGCGCCCCGGAAGCTGAACTTGTGGATGTCGGTGCGGCTGTCGGCGGGGAACACAGCGTTGGCAACGTCACCGCCATAGCGGTACTGCCGCGAGCTGGCGACATACACGCTGCGCGCGCCCAGGTGCACCGCTTCGCTGCCGCCCGCAAAGCAGCGGCTGGTGCGCGCCAGACTGGACGAGGTGAGGTCGATGGCCGTGATGGACGTGAGCTGCAGCGACAGCGAGGCATTGCCCGTCTGCACCAGGCAGTCTGCCTCGTTGACCAGCGGCTGCGGCTGGCCGCCATCCACGCGCAGGGTGGGGATCAGCGCGGCGGTGTTCAGGTCCTTGAGTGCCGCGTCCACCGCCGATGCCGTGGCCCCCGCCGGCACGGTGAAGCGCGTGAGGTCAGGCGACCAGGTGGTGACCAGGTACAGCATGTTGCCGATCAGGCGGCTGCCCACCAGCAGGCCATCGATGCGCATCTGCTTGAGCTGCGCTGGCGCCATGTCCTTGTGGATGGCGAACAGGTCCAGCGACAGCGTGCGGCTGTACTCCGGCAACACGGTGATGCTGGCGTCGGCCGCAGCCACCACGGGCTGGCGGTCGGCATACGGGTCTTGCTGCGACAGCACGGCAGCGCGCGTACCGCCGCCCGCCACATAAAAGCCCTGGGGGATGAACTTGGCGTCCAGCGTGGCGCGGCCCACGCTGGCCAGGCTCCCATCGGCGGCGCGCGTCTGGGCAGTCAGGCGCGGCGGCTCGCGGCCGGTGTCGGTGGCGTAGGCGCGGTGCAGGCCATACAGCATGTTGCCCTCGGCCTTGATGAGGGCGTCTTCCTCCACCACCGCGCCCGCCAGCGGCGCGCCGGTGTGGGTGACCACGCTGCCCGCGCTGCTCAAGCCCCCCACGGTGGGCACGGTGATGGCCGTGCCCGGATAGCCCAACGCCACCCGCTGCGCAATCTTGGCCTTGAAGTAGGCCACCAGATCGCCGGAGCGCGCCACCTGCAGCCGCGCCTCGTTGGGGGTTTGCGGGTTGCCGCCCTCCCCGCCACCGCAACCCGCCACGAATGCAGCGGTGGCTACGGCCAGCCATGCGGGCGACGCATGGGATATGCCCGCCAATGTGTTCATCAACCCTCGGTTCTTCATGTGATTGTTCTCCCTGTGAATGCGGATACCCACGGCGCGGCGTCGGCTTCGGCCCACACCCCATCGCAAACAAGTGGGATAATATCCCACATAATTTCAAACCGTCAACCAGATGACAATCACAGCCTGACCCTGACACCCGCCGCGCCTCGGCCTTCTTTCATGCCCTCCCGCTCCGCCATCGTTCTGGCCTCTGCCCTGCACGTGCTGCGCCCTCTGGCGCGCCTGCTGCTGCGCAATGGCGTGGCCTACCCCGCGTTTGCCGCGGCCATGAAGAAAGTGTTTCTGGACGCCGCGCATGACGAACTGCAGCGCACAGGCAAGAAGACCACCGACAGCGCGGTGAGCCTGATGTCGGGCGTGCACCGGCGCGATGTGCGCAACCTCGGCCGTCTGGCCGAGCCCGCTGCTGAGGAAGAAGCGGGCGAAAACCCGTTGAACATGGCCAGCCAGGTGGCCGCGCGCTGGCTGAGCCAGACGGATTGCCTGGACGATGAGGGCCAGCCCCGCCCCCTACCCCGCAGCGGCGAGCCCCCGCACTTCGATGGCCTGGTGGCCAGCATCAGCAGCGATGTGCGGCCCCGCGCGGTGCTCGACGAACTGGTGCGTCTGGGCATGGCCGAGGAAGGTGAGGATGGACTCATCCGCCTGCTGGCCGCCGGCTTTGTGCCGCGCCAGGGCTTTGCCGAGATGGCACAGCTGATGCAGGACAACCTGCACGACCATTTGGCGGCTGCCAGCCTCAATCTGGAGGGCGAGCACAACTACCTGGAGCAGGCCGTGTTTGTGGACCAGCTCAGCGAAGAATCAGCCCACCGCCTGCACGTCGTGGCCGCCAAGGCCTGGCGCCAAGCCTTCAAGACCGTGATGACCGAGGCCCAGGCCCGCTACGACCACGACCAGCAAAACACCCCGCCCGGCGAGCGCAACCGGCGCGCCCGCTTTGGCAGCTACTTCTATGCCGCAGACCAAGATGAACGTCCTTCCTGAACTCTGGGCCCGGGTGGGCCGGATGGCCCTGCTCGCGGCCCGACGGCTGGTGGCTGTCACCACCCTGCTGGTGCTGGCCGCCTGCGGTCCCGGCACCGGTGGTACGGGCACCGGCCCGATCAACGGAGCGGTTTATTTTTCGGGCGCGGGCTTCACGGTAGGAGCCCCCTGCGCTCTGCATTGTGGTGGCACGGACCTGCTGTTGGAAAACGAGCGGGTGGAACTCAACATCACCTGCCAGCGCTTTGTGTTCACCGGCCCGTGGGAGATCGATGCACAGGGCCTGGCACTCCTGAAGGGCACCCTGGAAACCACGGAATTTCCCAACGGGGGCGAAGCCCAAACCCGCACTGTGGCTGCCGAGATGCAACTGCAGTTCAGCGACACCCGCGCCGACAGCAGCCGCGAGGTGGTCGTTACCGTGCGGGACGCACAGGGCAACCTGCTGGTCGCCCCCCGCACGCTGGAGCAGCGCCCTGCTTCTGCAGCAGCCGCCCCCGGGTCCTGCACGCCCGAGGCGCGCTGAAACGACACAGGGCCTGTGCAGACAGGCTGCACAGGCCCTGGAAAAACAGAAACCCGAACCAGCCCCGAACAGGCCGGTGACAAAGAGGGGTGAGGTTACTGGACGCCCGCCACCATCATGCCGCGGTTGCTGCGGCACCAGATCGGTGCCAGGTGTCCAATCTGGATCGTCAGCTCATTGCCCTTGCCCAGCACCGTGGTGGGGCCGTTGCTGTAGGCGTAGCCGCTGTCGGCAGCCTGCTTGGGCAGCTCCACCGTCCAGCCGCTGCGGCGCATCACGCTGCGGCCTTGCTCGGGGTAGAACTGCATCTCCACTTTTTCGCCGTTGCCGCAGGCGTATTGCATGCTGCTGCCATCGGTCGGTGCGCTGAACGCCTGCATCGCGGGGGGCTGGCTCGCGCAGCCCGACAACAAGAGGGTAGCCAACGCACCCGAACCCAGCAAAACCATCGTCTTCATCGGTCACTCCTGACATCGCGGCGCCATCTGACGGCGCCCGACAACTTCCATCCAACGGCTTGTGGCCACCGGCCACCGGGACCCATTCAAAGCCCCGTGGTGATCACCCAAGCACAAACCTTGCCACTCACCACTGCCTGCACCATCCTGATTGCGAGAGACCGAAACTTGCGATTCCAGAGCCGTGACCAACACCCGGTGCAGCGCATGGACACAAGAGTGCCCCAGGCCCCCGGCACCGTCATTGGGGTGATCCCCACATCGAGAGCCTCCTCTAAAGTCTGCCCGCGCCCTGTGGCGCCCTCATGACGGCCCCAGCCCCCTGCAGACGGGGCAGGATTGGAAGCACCGAAGGACCCAATCAGCGATAGAAACATCTGATTACAAGCACCCACACACCAAAATCCGCAGCATCCGACGCGTTTGGTCGGTTATGGACGGGAGGGACTGGGACATACCCTATGAGCCTGCCTGTACGGCTGCTCCGCCCACCGGGCCGGCTCCCCGCCGTCCATGGGTGACAGCAGCGCCCGTGCTCAGCGGATAACCTCGCGGGGCCCGGTCGCCGGCAGAGAACCCCTCTCGACCGCCACGGGCATCCGCTCTGGAGACCTGCCCCCGTGCCCACCCCCTTGCCCGCCACCCCTCTCCTCGCCCCCCGCACTGCCTGGGCCATGCTGCTGGCGCTGGTGGCGGGCTTTGCGCTGAGCCAGGCGTTTCGCACCATCACGGCCATCATGGCGACGGGCTTGCGGGCCGAGTTCGGGCTGTCGGCACAAGCGCTGGGGGTGTTTGCCGGGGCGTTTGCGTTTGCCTTTGGCACCATGCAGCTGTTCATGGGCATCGGCATCGACCTGTACGGCGTGCGGCGCACCCTGCTGGTGGCGTTTCCGCTCACCATTGCGGGCGCGGTGTTGTCGGCACTGGCGCCGGGCTATGGCACGGTGCTGCTGGGGCAGGTGCTGATCGGTGTGGGCTGCGCGCCCGCATTTTTGGTGTGCACCGTGTTCATCGCGCGCTACTTTCCCGCGTCGCGGTTTGCCATGGTGTCGGGCGTGGCCATGGGGGTGGGTGGGCTGGGCATGCTGTTTACCGGCACGCCCCTGGCCTGGCTGGTGCAGCAGTCGTCCTGGCGCATGGGGTTTGGCGTGCTGGCGGGCCTAGCGGCGCTGGCCTGGCTGCTGATCTTCTGGAAGGTGCATGAACCCGCACAACCCATCGACGAGGCCGCTCCGCGCGAATCGGTGCTGGAGGCAGTGCGTGGCTTTGGCGCGCTGTTCCTGCTGCCGCACACCGCCGGCATCATGCTGCTGGCGCTGATGACGTACGCCTCTTTCCTCACGCTGCGCGGGCTGTGGCTGGGGCCGCTGCTGATCGAGCGGCACGGCTATTCACTGGTAGCCAGCGGCAATGTGGCCATGCTGTCGTCGCTGGTGTCGCTGTTCAGCCCGGCCTTTTTTGGTCGGCTGGACCCCGGACCCACACGGCGCAGGCGCTGGCTGCAGGGCTTTACGGCCCTGCTGGCGGCGCTGTTTGCAGCCATGGGCTTTTTGCATGCCGAATGGCTGGACGTGAGCGGCTCCGTGGCCGTGGGCCTGCTGTCCGGCTACATGGTGCTGCAGTACTCGGATGTGCGCTCGGCTTACGCCCCCGCCGTCACGGGGCGTGCCATGGCGGTGTTCACCATGGCGCTGTTCTTGGGCGTAGCGCTGATGCAGTGGGTGACGGGCGTGGCGGCCTCCATCGCCGCCGCACAGGGCGCAGACCCGTATGTGGCGGTGATGTTGACCATTGCCACCATGCTGGGGGTGGGCGCACTGGCCTTCAGGCTGCTGCCCGCGCCCGCCCATTGACCCGATCATTCCCCTGTGCGGGGCCGGGCGGGCACAGTGCCGTGCTGCTGCCCGCCACGCGCCACCACTGCAGCACGCCAAACAGCAGCTCGAACGCGGTAAAACCCAGCACGATGGCATTGGCGCCGTGTGCCACCGCGTAGATCTGCCAGGCCGCAAACAGAAACCGCGCCACGCCGTCCAGCCGCCCGAGCAACACCGTGGGCGCCACGATGCGCGCCACCGACCACACCACCACCACCGAGCCCAACAGGTTGGCCAGCAGCATGTGCGTGGTGTCCAAGGGGTGCAAGGTGCCGGGCAATGCGAGCGCCTGGGCCAGCAGGTTCAGCTGGGCGTAGAGCCAGGCGAAGGTCCAGGGCAAGGCAAAAGGCCAGGTGACGAGCAGGTCGTACCAGCCGCTGGCGCGCACGATGCGCAGATAACGGCCGGAATCGAAAACGGGGATGTGCATGACAGGAAACCTCTGTGAATGGATCAATGAGGCCCCGAGCTTCCACCTTGAAGTACGCTTTAGGGTCAAGCACTTTGTGAAGGGAGCGGGATCATGCTGATCGGTGAACTGGCCACGGCCTCGGGCCTGAGCCGCGAGGCGCTGCGCTTTTATGAACAGCAGGGCCTGATTCGCGCGCGCCGCCTGGACAACGGTTACCGGGACTACCCGCCCGAGGTGGTGACGCTGGTGCAGTACATCCGCACTGCGCAGCAGCTGGGCTTTACCCTGGCGGAGATCGGCGACCGGCTGCCCGCCATCTGGGACGCCGCCGAGCCCGGCCCCGCATTGGCGCAGGTGCTGGCCGCCAAGCTGCAGGAGATTGACGACCGCATTGCCGCGCTGCAGGCCCTGCGCCAGACGTTGGCCGAGCGTGTGGCCACCGACTGCCCGCTGCAGGCCCGGGTGCCACGGGCCAAGGCCTCTTCGCCTGTTTTTTGAGCCGAATCGGGCGGTAGCGCTAGTGCATCATGCGCCAGCAGCTATCAAAAACAGAGCAATTTTCCTTCACCCGCTGAGAAGGTACTAACGCAGCCCTGTCAGGCGGCTGAGGCGGGCACCTGGTGCAGCAGCACCGGGTGGTTGCCATCGGCGTCCGCACTCTCGATCTGCACCCCAAAGCCCCACAGCCGCGCCACGTGCTTGAGCACCTCGTGCGTGTCGTCGGCCAGCGGACGGCCCTGGTACTGGGTGTGGCGCAGGGTCAGGCTGCGGTCGCCGCGCAGGTTCACGTTCCACACCTGGATGTTGGGCTCGCGCGTGCCCAGGTCGTACTGCTGCGACAGCAACTGGCGCAGGCTGCGGTAGCCGTTCTCGTCATGGATCTCGCTGACCACCAGGTCGCGCTCGCCAGCGTCGTCGTGCAGCGCAAACAGGCGCATCTCGCGCATCAGGTGCGGGCTGAGGTACTGGCCGATGAAGCTTTCGTCCTTGAAGTTGCGCATGGCATGGTCCAGCGCGGGCAGCCAGGGGGTGCCTGCGATGTCGGGGAACCAGTGCCGGTCTTCCGCTGTGGGGTTCTGGCAGATGCGCTGGATGTCGCGGTACATGGCAAAGCCCAGCGCATAGGGGTTGATGCCGCTGTAGGCGCGGTGCCCCACGGGCGGCTGGTAGACCACGTTGGTGTGCGAGCCCAGCCATTCGATCATCACGCCATCACTCAGATACCCCTCTTCGTACAGCGTGTTGAGCAGCGTGTAGTGCCAGAAGGTGGCCCAGCCTTCGTTCATCACCTGGGTCTGGCGCTGCGGGTAAAAGTACTGCGCGATCTTGCGCACGATGCGCACGATCTCGCGCTGCCAGGGCTCCAACAGGGGTGCGTTCTTTTCGATGAAGTACAGGATGTTCTCCTGCGGCTCCTGCGGAAAGCGGTTGTGCTCTTGCGCGGCATCCTCTTTGCCGGGGCGGGTGGGTAGCGTGCGCCACAGCTCGTTGACCTGCTGCTGGGCGTAAGCTTCGCGCTGTGCACGCTCCAGGCGTTCGCGCGCCAGGTTCTTCTTGGAGGGGCGGCGGTAGCGGTCCACGCCAAAGTTGGCCAGGGCATGGCACGAGTCCAGCAGCCGCTCCACTTCGCCCGTGCCGTAGCGCTCCTCGCACTGGGCCACATAGTCCTTGGCATACACCAGGTAGTCGATGATGCTGGACGCATCGGTCCACATGCGAAACAGGTAGTTGCCCTTGAAGAAGCTGTTGTGGCCATAGGCGGCGTGGGCAATCACCAGCGCCTGCATGGCGGTGGTGTTCTCCTCCATCAGGTAGCTGATGCAGGGGTTGGAGTTGATGACGATCTCGTACGCCAGCCCCATGTGCCCGCGCCGGTAGCGCCGCTCGGTGGCCAGAAACTCCTTGCCGTAGCTCCAGTGCCGGTAGTTCACCGGCATGCCCACGCTGGAGTAGGCGTCCATCATCTGTTCGGCGGTGATGATCTCCAGCTGGTTGGGGTAGGTGTCCAGGCCAAAGCGCTCGGCCGTGGCGGCAATGGCCGCGTGGTAGCGCTCGATCAGCTCGAACGTCCAGTCGCTCGGGTCGGGCAACGGCTCGGCCGGCCGCGCGCCTGCAGGCAGGGGCTGGCCGGGCACGGCACGGTGGCGGCGCTCGCCCACGGCAGCGGCCTTCCAGGGGTTGTCGCTGAGGCGGCGCTCCAGCACGGGGTACTGCACCACGTTGTTCATGCGGCCACCCCCTCTTTCTTGAAGAGATCGCGGAATACCGGGTAGATGTCACCGGGTGCGGAGACCTTGCGCATCGCAAAGTGGGAGTACAGCGGCGCGAGCTGGCTGTACTCGTCCCACAGGTTCTGTTCTTCCTCGGCCACCTGCACATAGGCAAAGTAGCGCACCAGCGGCAGGATCTTGTCCACCAGCAGGTTGCGGCAGACGCCGCTGTCGTTGGTGAAGTTGTCACCATCGCTGGCCTGGGCCACGTAAATGTTCCAGTCGCCCTGCGGGTAGCGTGCACGGATGATCTGGTCCAGCAGCACCAGCGCGCTGCTCACCACCGTGCCGCCGCTTTCGGTGGAATGAAAGAACTGCTCCTCGCTCACCTCGGCCGCCTGGGTGTGGTGGCGGATGAACACGATCTCGATGGTCTCGTAGTGCCGCGTGAGGAACAGGTACAGCAGGATGAAGAACCGCTTGGCCAGCTCCTTGCGCGTCTCGTCCATGGAGCCCGACACATCCATCACGCAGAACATCACCGCCTGGCTGCTGGGCACGGGCACCGGCGTGCGCGCACGAAAGCGCAGGTCGATGGGGTCGAGGTACGGAATCTTGCCGATGCGCGCCGTGAGCGCATCGATGCGGCGCTGCAACTCAGCCACCGCCTCGCTGGTGCCGTCGTCCTGCGCCAGCAGGGCGTCCAGTTCGGCCTGCAGCGCCAGCAGCTCGCGGTGCGCCGACTTGCCCAGTGCAATGCGCCGGCCCAAAGCGCCGCGCATGGTGCGCAGCACGGCCAGGTTGTTGGGGATGCCGTCCTGGCTGTAGCCTGCGCGGCGCGACTTCCACTGCGGGTTCTCGCCAATGTGGGTGCGCAGCAGGTGCGGCAGCGCGAGGTCTTCAAAAAAGAGCTGCATGAACTCTTCCTTGGTCAGCGTGAAGGTGAAGTCGTCTTCGCCCTCACCGCTGTCGCTGGCCTGCGATCCGCGCCCGCCCGCACCGCCCTGGGGCCGCTCGATGCGGTCGCCACGCACATGCTCTGCATTGCCGGGGTGCACGGTGTCGCGGATGCCGCCCTGGCCGTGGTGGAAGACGGGCTCGCTGATGTCCTTGCGCGGGATGGTGATGTTCTCGGCCTGCTCCATGTCGCGGATGCCGCGCTGCGAGACGGCACGGCGCACCGCATCCGCGATCTGTTCCTTGTAGCGGCGAACAAATCGCTCGCGGTTGCCCACCGACTTGTTCTTGCCAGCGAGCCTGCGGTCGATGATTTGCAATGCCATCCGTTGCTCCCGTTCCCCATGCAGGGCCTGTGGCCCAGGCACCGACCCTAGCTACTCTTGCGCACGCGCAGGTACCACTCGCACAGCAGCCGCACCTGCTTGGGCGTGTAGCCCTTGTTCACCATGCGGGTGACGAAGTCCTCGTGCTTGCGGGCCTCTTCGGCGCTGGCCTTGGCGTTGAAGCTGATCACCGGCAGCAGCTCTTCGGTGTTGGAGAACATCTTCTTCTCGATCACCAGCCGCAGTTTTTCGTAGCTGGTCCAGCTGGGGTTCTTGCCCTGGTTGTTGGCGCGCGCGCGCAGCACAAAGTTGACGATCTCGTTGCGGAAGTCCTTGGGGTTGGCGATGCCGGCGGGCTTCTCGATCTTCTCCAGCTCGGCGTTGAGCGCACTGCGGTCGAACACCTCGCCGGTGTCGGTGTCGCGGTACTCGTTGTCCTGGATCCAGTAGTCGGCGTAGGTGACGTAGCGGTCAAAGATGTTCTGGCCGTACTCGCTGTAGCTTTCCAGGTACGCCGTCTGTATCTCCTTGCCGATGAACTCGGCGTAGCGCGGCGACAGGAACTCCTTGATGTAGCCGGTGTACTTGGTCTCCAGCTCGGCAGGGAACTGCTCGCGCTCGATCTGCTGCTCCAGCACATACATCAGGTG
>Ga0066485_1000020_pt1 | contig 34415 bp, 43 predicted proteins | sample LakWasM127_HOW14_2_FD_59587 | JGI IMG/M metagenome (GOLD analysis project Ga0066485, IMG submission 59587) | Freshwater sediment methanotrophic microbial communities from Lake Washington under simulated oxygen tension - Sediment Metagenome 127_HOW14 | ecosystem: Environmental > Aquatic >... | reverse complement strand
AGCCCGACCTCGCCGAGTTTCGCTTCGCGTTGCCGGAGGGCGCGGCGGACGCAATCACGGTGAAGGCGCGCCTGGTCTATCGCTGGACCTTCAAACCCATGGCCGACCGCAAACAGTGGGCGCTGGAGGATCGCCCGATGCGGGAGGTGACGCAGACGGTGAAAATTGCGGCGACAGTGTCGGGCGCGGGTGCCAATCTGGCCGCGCGCTGAATCCGACCGGCCGTCCCTCGATGGCGTCATACGGGCATCGGCGGCTGACAGACATTTTTACTCAAGCAAGACCAACCAAGGAGGAGACACCATGAAGATGAAGAGAATCCTGATCACCGCCATCGCCGCGACGTTTGCACTCGCTGGCGCCGGCACTGCGCTGGCGGGCAACAGCCTGCTGCCCGAAACCGCCACCGAAGCCGTTGCACTCAAGGTCGCCAATGAAGTCCTGCAAGGCGGCTACAAGCTGCTCAGCGTCGCCGACATGAAGAAGATGATCGACGCCAAGGAGAACTTCGTACTGATCGACGCGCATCCGCCCGAGGAATTCGTGCTGGCCTATGTCGAAGGCGCGACCAACTTCGGCTTTCAGTCCAACCGCAACGGCAAGTGGGAAGAAGATGCGCTGGGCAAGACGCAAGAGGCCTATCGCAAGGTGCTCGGCCCGGACCTGAACAGGAAGATCGTCATCTACTGCGGCTTCGTCAAATGCGGTCGCTCGCACAACGCCGCCATTTGGGCCAAACAGCTCGGCTATACCAACCTCTATCGCGTTCCGGGCGGCATCTCGGCATGGATGGATGCCGGCTATCCCTACAAGACCCTGATCAAATAGGCGCGGGAGCGTCGTCCGCGGAAGGCATGCGGCAAGGCGGGCTTAGGTCCGCCATTTTTTTTAAAGCCGGGATGGCGCCGATACCGCCCTTTCCACCGTCCCGCCATCCGCTACGGCGAGGAGAGCGCTTTCTGCTCGACCGCCTTGTAGCGCAGTTGCTTCATCAGCGCCGACTTTTCGTCCGCAGGCTGCATCCCTTTGACGATGGATTCGTCTTCTGCATGGCGCTGCACCTGGCGCCAAGCCGAAACAATTCAGACATCCCACCACAAGGAACTTTCAAATGACTGTCAATCGCGCAATTTCCAGTTTCGCCGGCTTCATGATGATGCTTAGTTTGGGCCTGGCCCATTTCACCGGGCAGATCGATCTGTCCCAAATGAGCTGGTTGTGGCTCGGCGCTTTTGTCGGCGCCAACCTGTTCCAGATGGGCTTCACCGGCTTCTGCCCGGCGGCCTCGATCATGCGGGCGTTGGGCATGAAGGACAAGGAAGGCGCGGCCTGCTGCTCGTAATTGCCATGGCAGATTCGGCAAATGCGTTCTCGCAACAACTCAGCGGCCGCCTTCTCGGCGTCATCCGCTGGCAGGATCTCGATGCTTTGTGGATCCGGGTTCACGCCGCACCGGAAGGCTGGTACGCCAGCCTGACCGGTGAGGTGCCGCCCGAGGTGCCGCTGGCCGCCGATGCCCTGCAGCACTTCGTCGCCGAAGTGGATGCCCTGCTGCGGCGCGAGCACAAAGAAGACTATTGCGGCATCGTCTATGCCGACAATCTTGAGACTCCGACTTTCATCAAGATTTACGACCCCAACAACCTGGGCAGCTCCTGCGGCATGCATGGCGGCGCGTATCCGCCGCGCTGGCTGCTCTCGCGCCTGCGCCCGGAACGCATCGCGGATGCCGCGCCGCTGCCGAACGTGCGCCGGCGCTGGTGGCAGGCGTTGTTCGGCTGATCGCCGGCACACGCCATGTCTGTCTGCCTCACGCCAGCGCCCGACGCGCCGCGCGTTGCCTTGACCCTTGTCGGCAGCGGTGAGCCGCTGCTGCGCCTGGAGAAGCGCCTCTCCTGTGCCGCCGCCGGGCTGGGACTGACGCTGGATATGGACATTCGCAAGGATGCCGAATCGTTCGGCATCCCCTTTGCGCAGACCCCTGCGGTGTTGTCCGATGGAAGGGTGGTTCTGAGCGGCCTGCCGCGCACCGAAGACATCGAAGCCTGGCTGCGCTGGTTTTCCGCTCGACCGTAAGCCTGGCGCCGTGCCGCCGGCGCCGACTTTCCGCCGACTTTGAATGGCGCCTGCATCCTTCGCCGGGCCGCTGCGTCAACATTAAGTGACCGTCCGGATTTCCGGCCGGTTCTCATTCGATTCCCGGAGGCATCATGAAAAAGCTCGTCATCCACATTTTCCATGTCCACGAAAACGCGGCCATCACCGGCGCCAAGCTCGCCGAACGTGTTCGCCAGGTAGCAGCCGAGCGTGGCGTGGCGCTGGAAATTTTCATTTTCGGCGCAGCCATCGGTGCGCTGTCGGACCCGGCGCAAACCGAATACCGCGATGCGCTGGTGGCTTTGGCGAAAGCGGGCGTCCCTGTCAATGTCTGCCAACAGACGGTGGAAAACATGGGCCAGGTCGATGCCCTGAAGACGCTGGGACTGGCGCTTGAATATGCCCGCGACGCTTTCATCCGCTTTACGCTGGAAGGCGCCACCATCGTCAGTCTGTAGGCACTTGCCATGAGCGCCTCGCTGCCAGCCACCCCGGTGCATCACGGGCCACCGCCCGGCGCTGCGCTGGCCCACCATCTGCGCGACCGTCTGTTCTGGTATGCGCTGGCCGCCATGGGCGGCGGTTGGCTGCTCGGGATGCTGGGCGCGGACCAGGCCAGGGTTTGGGCGCCGGCGCTGGCTTCGGTAATGAACGTCGTGGTGTTCCTGATGATTTTCCCGATGATGATCGGGCTCAACTTCGCGCTCCTGCCCAAGGTGTTCAATCAACCGCGTCCGCTGCTGCTGAGCCTGTTCTACAACTTCGTCCTGACGCCCGTCATCGCCTGGTTTCTGGTGCAGGGCATGGCCGGTTCCCCGGAGCTGGCCCTGGGTTTCTATCTTGTCATGCTGATTCCCGGCTCGTCGATGGCCGTGGCTTACACCGGTATGGCGGGCGGCAGCATGGAGGTAGCCACTGTCGCCCAGGCCGCCGGCTTCCTCGTGGCACCCTTGGTGCTGCCGGTTTTCATGCATCAGGTCGGCCAGAGCTATGCCATCGAGGTGCCGCTGGGCATGTTGGTGACCAGCATAGTGACGGTGCTGATCCTGCCGATGGCTGCCGGCGCTCTCACCCGGCGCTGGATGGTGGATCGCTACGGGCCGAGGACGGTGGAACGCGCCAAACCCGTGCTCGGGCTGATCACGCTGCTGACCATGCTGGTGCTGATCGCGCTGATCTTCTTTGCCAAGGGAGAACTGCTCGCCCAGAATTGGCGCAGCCTGTTGCCGCTGATTGCCGCCACCATCGCCTTCATGGGCATCATCCTGGGCCTGATGACCTGGCTTGATCGCCGTCTCGGTCTGAGTTATGCCGAGCACATGGCGGTGGCTTTCGTTTCCAGCGGCAAGAACAACGCCACGGCCATCGCCATCGCCGTGTCGGTGACGGCTTTCAGCCCGCTGGTAGCGGTCCCCGCCGCGACCTTGCCGTTGTTCCAGGTGGTCTTCCTCATAGGCTATCTGCGCATGGCGGACTTGCTGCGCCGATATTTCGATGTGCCCGGAAAGTCGGCGCCGGCGGGACGGCGCGGGGACCCGATTTGAATGCACGGAAAGGAGCGAGCGATGTCGATCTACTCGGAACAAGTCAATGAGCTCGTCGCGATTGGCGCAGCCATCGCGGCCAACTGCGAGCCCTGTCTCAAATATCACTACGACCAGGCACGCAAACTGGGGGTGAGCGACGACGACATGCTCGCCGCCGTGCGCATGGCGCAGCGGGTGAAGCAGGCGCCAGCGCGGGCCATGCTCGAACTCGCCGGCCGGCTGCTGGGCGCGCCGATACTGCCGGAAGCGGCGTCCTGACGTAAGCTGCGAGGCTGCGATGCATCCACGGTAAGTATCCACGGCAAGGAGTCCTGCAATGGAACACGGCTTTCATCCCTTCCATGAGTTGTTCAAACAGCTTGGCCTGGATTGCAGTCCCGCTGGGATCGAAGCCTTCTTGCGCGCACACGCGGCTCTGTCACCGGATGTGATGCTGCCCGACGCGCCATTCTGGAATCCGGCCCAGGCCGCTTTCCTGCGCGATGCGCTGAGCGCAGACAGCGACTGGGCCGAGGTGGTCGATGCCTTGAACGCGGCCCTGCGGCGCGAACCGACCTGATTGCAATGATGACCGCTGATGCAGACGCCGTTACGGCGCCATAACCAGGAGACCAACATGCCCAACCCACAATTCACCAAGCCCTGGCACGGCGTGCCGCGGGAACAAATCGACTGGAATCCGACGGTCGTCGAGGCGGCCTGTATCGGCTGCGGCACCTGCGTTACCGGCTGCAGCCGACTCGTTTACCGCTTCGATTTCGAGCGCAAGAAGAGCGTGGTCGTCGACCCGCTCAACTGCATGGTGGGCTGCACCACCTGCGCCAACACCTGTCCGACGCATGCCATCCAGTTTCCGCCGCTGAGTACGGTATTTGCCATGGAGGCGCGGCCAGAAGTGCGTCACGCCATAGAGGACGATCTGCTCGTGCGCCATGACCAGCTTGCAGCTTCTTCGCAGGTTCCCCATCCAGACCGGATGGTCGAGCTGAGTGTTGCGCACATTTACAGGCAGACGCAGGACATCCTTGTCGTGCGCCTCACGCCTGTCGTCAAGGGCGAGTGTTTCTGCCAATTCACGCCAGGCCAGTACGTTGAAGTCTGGATTCCCGGCAGCCCTTATCTGTCGCGCGCCTATTCGATTGCCAACACCCCGCGTGATGACGGCAGCATTGAGTTGCATTTGCACCGGATCGAGGGGGGGCGCCTGTCCGAGTGGGCGTTCCGGGAAATGAAGGAGGGCGACCGCATCCATGTGCGCGGCCCGCTGGGCAGCTTCACGGTACGCTCGCCGTTGGATCGGTCGTTGCTGTTCGTCGCCGGTGGCACAGGCTTCGCGCCGATCAAGGCGCTGATCGAGCAGCAACTCAAACTAACGCCGCAGCGCGAGATGCAGCTTTTCTGGGGCATGCGCGAGATGAAAGACTGCTACGCGCTGGGTCTTCTCGTCAGTTGGGCCGAGACGCATCCCAACCTGCACCTGGTGCTGGCCGTCGAACATGACATCGGGGCATTCCGCATTCCGCACGGGATCACCGTCGTGGCCGGCCAGGTAGCCCATGCATTGGGCAGCAGCGGTGTGCCCATCGCCGGCCACGACGTTTACGTCGCCGGGCCGCCGGGCATGATTCCCTTCGTGGTCGATGCGCTGCGCGAGGCGGGCATTGCCGCGGACCATGTGGTGATCGATTCTTTCGGCTTGCAGTAGCGGAGAAGCGCATCGTGATTGAACAACCTGCCCGCAAAGAGCGCGCCGAGACAACGGCCAGCGTTGCCGTCGAGATCTCCTTCGTGCTGCTGTTTTCCGTACGCCTGAAAGGCGCGTTCAAGGGCTTTGGCACGACGCATCCCGGCGTGGTGCCGCTGCCGCCCGACGAGTCGCGGGCCTATACCGCCGGCCTGGCCGACTTCGAGCGGCGGCTGTTGGGCAGCGCCTTTCTGGAGACGCGGCGGATCACCCGCTGGCCGCTGGGGCGCATTGCGCTGGATGGAGTGGCGGACGATGCCCCCGTCCACGCCGACGTCTATCTGCTCAGCCACAAGTCGGGCGTGGCGCTGTGGGAGGTGTGGCTGCGCGCGCCGCTCCAGTCCTTCGACGCGGGGCGCTGGATCGCCTGGCTCGATGCCGAGGTCGAAGACGGCCTGATCGCCCGGTTATGGAGCGCGCTTGGCATCGTCAATCATCAGATCGCGGGCAAGACTGTCTGGTCGGGATTGTATTTCCCGCTGACCCTGCTGCGCGTGCAGTCGCAATCGCTGGCAACGCTGGTCGAGCGCCACGGAGCTGATCTCGTGCGCCTGCTGTTTCTCGATCATTCGCACCGGGCCTTGAAAGCCGCGGTTGTAGCGGAGGAACTGGCGCGCGACTATTGCGCCCGACAAGGCGGCATGACGCTGCTCGCGCGCCGTAGCGGGATCGACTTGCGCGACGCGGAAGAGAATATTCCTGAAGAAGCGCCGACCAATGGCCTGCCACCGAAGAGCGCGTTGCCCTTTCTCGTCACGCTGGAACTCCTGCTGCTCGAGCACGCGGTGCTGCAACACCTCTACGACAGGCTCTCGCGCCACATGCCGAAATCGATCGAGGAACTTATCGTACTCAAGCAGGAAGTGATCGACGGCCTGGAGGAATACTACGGCGCGATCACCAACGCCACCCGCTTCAGCGACGCGGTGACCGCCGACGGCGAACGCCTGCTGGGCGTCAAGGACATCTATGGTGCCGTGATGGGGCGGCTGGAGACGGTGAGTTTCGCCATCACGACGCGCTCCCAGCGCAACATGACCCTGTTGCAGTTCTGGCTGACCATCGTCTTCGGCGCCAGCGAGATCGGCTTCGTCGCCGCCAGCATCGCGACCTGGCACTATCGTACCGAACTGTGGCTGGTGTTGGGCTGGACGATTGGCGCCGCGCTGGTGTCCGGGTTTGGGCTGGCGCTCTTGCTGAAAGGGAAGGTCGAATGACCGTGACGAAAATGCATTGGCATCTTCACCGCAGGCGAGGAATGATTCCGGTTACGGACAAAAGCGACCGGCGGCTGGAACTGCTGCACGAGAACGTGAAAAGATACGGCGCCGTTTTCAACACGGTAAATGCCGGTTGCGAACTTTCCGGCACCCTGCGGCGCGGCAAAGCGGAATAGATCATGGACTCCTGCGCCGCCGCATCCCCCATCGGCCGGGTCGTCGAAGTGCACGGCCCGGTGGTGGATATCGCCTGCGAATTGCTGCCCCCTTTGCATCGGGCGCTGATGGTGGCCGTCGATGGTGGCTGCACGGTGCTCGAAGTGCTGCATCATCTCGACCCGCATCAGGTGCGGGCGATTGCCCTGCACCGAACGGTCGGCCTGCAACGCGGCATGGCGGTGTTCGATACGGGCGCGCCGCTGCGTGTACCGGTGGCGCCGGGCTGTCTGGGTCGCCTGCTCGATGTCTTTGGCCAGCCGCTCGACGGCGGCTTGCCGCTGACCGGCGATGAATTCCGCGATGTGCTGGCCGCGCCGCCGAAGCTCTCCGATACCTTGCCATCTTCCGGAATTCTGGAAACCGGGATCAAGGTCATCGACCTGCTGTGTCCATTCATCCGCGGTGGCAAAACCGGTCTCTTCGGCGGCGCCGGCGTCGGCAAGACCGTGCTGATCATGGAATTCATGCAGGCCGTGGCTTCGCTGCATGGCGGCGTATCGGTGTTTGCCGGCGTCGGCGAGCGCATCCGCGAAGGGCACGAGCTGTGGCGCGAGATGGCGGACAACGGCACCCTGGCCAATACGGTGCTGGTCTTCGGCCAGATGGACGAGTCGCCCGGCGTGCGCTTTCGTGTCGGCATGGCGGCGCTGAGTTATGCCGAATATCTGCGCGACACGCTGGGCAAGGAAGTGTTGTTCCTGATGGACAACGTGTTCCGCTTTGTTCAGGCCGGCTCGGAGGTCTCGGGGCTGCTCGGCCGCATGCCGGCCACCGTGGGGTATCAGCCAACCCTGCCGTCGGAGGTGGCTGAACTGGAAGACCGCATCGTCTCCAGCCGGCTCGGCAACATCACCTCGGTGCAGGCTGTCTATGTGCCCGCCGACGACATGACCGACCCGGCGGTCGGCGCGATTCTCACACACCTCGACACGCGGGTGATCCTCTCGCGTGCCCAGGCCGCCAAGGGCATTTACCCGGCGGTCGATCCCCTGGCCTCGGGCAGCAAGCTGATGGACCGGCATTTCCTCGGCGATCGCCACTACACAGTGGCTCAAGGGGTACGCGAGGCGCTGGCGCGCTACCGCGAGTTGGAAGACATCATCACCATGCTGGGGCTGGAAGAACTTTCGGAAGCCGACCGCCAGGTGGTACAGCGCGCGCGCCGGTTGCAACGCTATCTGACCCAGCCCTTCCACGCCATGACGGCACAGAATTCGGGTCGCGGCGTCTCGGTGCCACTGGCGCAAACGCTCTCCGACTGCGAAGCCTTCCTGCGCGGCGATTACGATCATTTGTCGGAAGAACGCTGCTACATGCGCGGCGCCATGGAGGTCGCGCCATGAACAGCTTTACGCTGCATCTGCTGGCCGCCGATCACAGCGCGCGCATCGATGGCGTGACGAGTTTTGTCGGCGAGGACAAGAGCGGCAGTTTCGGCCTGCTGCCGAACCACGAGCGGTTCATGACCGTGCTCGGTTTTGGTCTGGCGCGCGTGCGCGGCGCCAATGACCGCTGGGAGTATCTTGGCTTCCCCGGCGCCCTGCTGTATTTCCTCGACAATGAGTGCCGCATTTCCACTCGGCGCTATCTGCGCGATGCCGATGCCACGCGCATTGCACAGGCGTTGAGCCGCGAAATGCTGGAAGAGGAGCAGGCGCTCGACGAGACGCGCCACAAGCTGCATCGTCTCGAAGCTGAAATGCTGAAACGCCTGGCCGAACTCGGGAGGGATTAACGAACATGCAAAACGGCGAACACTTGCGCGAAAACATCGAGAAGCAGGCCGAACGGCTGGCGCGCGCGGAACAGGAGCGGCCGACGCTGCTGGCGCAAACCGTATTTCTCGGCACGCTGGCGCTGCTGTTCGTGGTGCCGGTCGTCGGCGGCGCCTACCTCGGCCGCTGGATCGACAGCCAATTGGCGGGATATTCCTACCGCTGGACCATCAGTCTGCTGATCACCGGGTTGATGGTGGGCGGCTGGAACGTGTATCTCTACATCCAGAAGCACTGACATGGGCAAGCCGGAACTCTTCCAACTGCTGATCTTTCATCTGGGTTCGCTGACCATCGGGCCGACGGTGCTCACCACCTGGCTGCTGATGGCGGGGTTGGCCGCGACCGCCTGGGTCGGGACGCGGCGACTCAGCGTGGAAAATCCATCGAGCCTGCAGACGGCACTGGAAGGCGCGCTGCTGGCCCTGCAACAGGCCATCGAGGACTCGGCCCCCGGCCACGCGCAGCGCCTGCTGCCTTTTATCGGCACCTTGTGGCTGTTCATTGCGACGGCCAATCTGATCGGTCTGGTGCCGGGCCTGCGTTCGCCGACCGGGGATCTGTCGCTCACCGTCGCGCTGGCCCTGCTGGTATTTCTCGCCGTGCATTGGTTCGGCATCCGCGGCAACGGCCTCAAGGCCTATCTGCGCCACTACCTCGACCCCAATCCGATCCTGCTGCCCTTCCATCTGCTGGGCGAGATCACGCGCACGCTGGCGCTGGCGGTGCGCCTTTTCGGCAACATGATGAGTCTGGAAATGGCGGCCTTGCTGGTGCTGCTGGTGGCGGGCTTTCTGGCGCCGGTGCCGCTGCTGATGCTGCATATCGTCGAGGCGCTGGTGCAGGCCTACATCTTCGGCACCCTGGCTCTGGTGTATGTGGCCGGCGCCCTGCAATCCCACGAACTTGAACAGAGGAGCAAATGATGGACAAATTGAGCTGGTTTGCCTTGCTTTCCACCGGCGGCGCCTTATTCGCCATTGCTATCGGCATCATTTTTCCGGCGTTGGCCATGGGGCGCGCCATCACCCAGGCGCTTGACGCGCTGGCCCGGCAACCCGAGGCCGAGAAATCGATTACGCGTACGCTGTTCATCGGCCTGGCGATGATCGAGTCGCTGGCGATTTATGTGCTGGTGATCGTACTCATCGTGCTGTTCCGCAATCCGCTGCTCGAATACGTCCTGAAGTAGTCGCGCCATGGAATTCGACTGGACCACCGTCATCCTGGAAATGCTCAATTTCCTGGTGCTGATCTGGCTCTTGAAGCGCTTCTTCTATTGGCCCGTGCTGGCGGTGATCGAAAAGCGCCGCGCCGCCAGCGAAAAGATCATCACCGATGCCGAAGCGCAGCGCCATTCGGCTGACGCGCTCAAGGGCGACTATGAGCAGCGACTGGCCCAATTTGCCAAGGAGCGCGAATTGGCCATGGCCAAGCTGGACGAAGAAATCTCCGTCGAGCGAGAGCGACGCCTTGCGACCGTGGAGATTGAAGCGAAGGCCGATCGCCAGCGTCGGCAAATGCTCGAAGCGCGGGAAACCAGCGAACGTGAGGCGGCCATGGCAAGCGAGGCGGTGGCGATCGCCGGCCGCTTCGCCAGCCGTCTTCTGGAGCGATTGGCCGGCCCCGAGATGGAAATAAAACTGGTGGATCTGGCACTGGCCGAACTGCAAACGGCAAGCCCGGAAAAGTTGGCCGAGTTACGCACGGCCTTGCGTGATCCGACGGTGAACATCAAGGTCGTCACCGTCTATCCGCTCGACGCCACGCGACGCGCCACCTGCGCCACCGTGCTGGGCGGCTTGGCCGGGCGCGAGGTGACCCCGCAGTTTCAGGAAGATGCCTCGCTCAAGTCCGGGCTTTGCCTGATGGCGGGTTCCTGGGTGCTGATGGCGAATTTGCGCGATGAACTCAACTTCTTCACCAGTGCGGCCGAACGTGGCTGAAGTCGGTCCGCTCGAACGCCTGGCGCAACGGGTCGACGGCTATCGCCTCGGCCTGCGCTTGGGCGAGAAGGGCCGGGTGGCCTCGGTCGGCGACGGCATCGCCTGGGTGTATGGCCTGCCCTCGGCCGCGGCCGAGGAAATCCTGCACTTCGAGGATGGCAGCCGCGGCATGGTGTTCGAACTCCAGAAGGAGCGGCTCGGCGTCATCCTGCTCGACCCGGAAGCCCGCATCACCTCGGGATCGATGGTGTCCCACAGCGGCGAACGCCTGGAAATCGGCGTGGGCGACGCCCTGCTCGGGCGCGTGATCGACCCCCTCGGGGTTCCGCTCGACGGTTTGCCCGCGGATGCCATGAATGATTTTGTCGCGCTGGAGGGTGCGTCGCCACCCATCGTCGCGCGCGACTTCGTCAATCGCCCGCTGTACACCGGTGCCAAGGTCGTCGATACGCTAATACCCATCGGGCGTGGGCAACGTCAGTTGATTATTGGCGATTCCGGCACCGGCAAAACTTCGCTGGCGCTGGATACGGTGGTGGCGCAGGCCGGGCAGGACGTGAAATGCGTGTATGTGATGATCGGCCAGAAGCGCTCGGAAGCGGCCACCGTCATTGACCTGCTGCGGCAACACGGCGCGCTGGCCTACACCACGGTGGTGGTCGGCGAAGCCACCGCCACGCCGGGCATGAAGTACCTCGCCCCATTCGCCGGCTGCGCCGTGGCCGAGGGCTGGATGCGGCGCGGCGAAGATACCCTGGTGATCTATGACGACCTCAGCACCCATGCCCGCGCCTATCGCGAACTGTCGCTGCTGATGCACCGCCCGCCGGGGCGCGAAGCCTATCCCGGCGACATTTTCTACCTGCATGCGCGCCTGCTGGAACGCGCCACCCGCTTGGGCGCGGCCCACGGCGGCGGCAGTTTGACCGCGCTGCCCATCGTGGAAACCGAAGAAAGCGAAATTGCCGCCTACATTCCCACCAATCTGATTTCCATTACCGACGGCCAGATTTACCTCGACCGCCGTTTGTTCGCCGCCGGAATCCTGCCGGCGGTCGATGTGCCGCTGTCGGTCTCGCGCATCGGCGGCAAGGCCCAGCATCCGCGCATCCGGGAAGAGGCCGGGCGCATGAAGCTCGACTACCTGCAATTTCTCGAACTCGAAGTCTTCACCCGTTTCGGCACCAAGCTGGAGGCCGGCACCGAAGCCAGGATCCGGCGCGGCCGGCTATTGCGCGAGATTCTCAAACAGGAACGCCTCGCCCCCCTGCCGGCCAGCTTCCAGTTGGCCTGGCTGATCGCCTACAACACGGGTTTGCTCGATGCCTGCGATCTGCCGGCGGTCCCGACCGCGCTGGGCAGAATCGCCGCTGAATTTGCCATCGATCCACCGACGCTGGAGGCCGGGCGCGACGAATGGCTGGCTCGGCTGAATCACGCTCTGGGCCGTCCCGCATGAGCAGCCTGGCCGAACTCTCGCGGCGGCTGGGTCGTCTCAAGGAGATCAGCAGCATCATGACGGCGATGAAAAGCCTGTCGCTGGTGGAAACCCACAAGCTGGCGCGTTTCATCGGCTACCAGCGGCAGATGCTGACCAATATCGAGTCGGCGGCTGCCGACTTCCTGCATTTTTTTCCTCTGCCGGATGCGAGCGGGGAAACGCAAACCATCGTGCTGCTGATCGGGTCGGAACGCGGCTTCTGCGGTAACTTCAATGAGCGCGTGCTGGCCGCGCTGGATGCCTTGCCAGCGTGGACCACCCCACCTCGGCTGGTGGCGGTCGGGCATCGCCTGGCGATCAAATTGGCAGTGCATCCGCATGTGGCGGAGCAAATCGATGGCCCGACGGTGACGGAAGACGTGCCCGCCGTGCTCGGGCGTCTGATGGATGCCCTGCATGCAGGGCGCCGGCACGCTGGCGCAACCCGTATCGCACTCCATGGCCTGGCCCATGACGCCGAGGGCGAACTGCGCCTCAAGCAACTACTGCCCCTGCCGGCGCTCTCGTCACCGTCCTTCACGCAGGCGCCGGATCTTAATCTCGCGCCCGCCGAATTCCTCGCCGAACTGCTCGACCAGTACCTGCTGGCGGCCCTGCACGGCCTGCTCTACGAATCGCTGGCCGCGGAAAACCGTCAGCGCTTGGCTCACATGGACAATGCCCTGGCCCGCCTCGACGAAACCCTCGCTGGTCTGGCGCTCAAGCGCAACGCCTTGCGCCAGGAAAAGATCATTGAGGAAATCGAGGTGATGCAGGCAGGGAAGCTGGCGTTTGGGGGTCGGGCATGAATTACCGGAGCTCGTGCCGCCATTCCGGACCCTGTTTGCCGGGTATCCCGCTTCGCCGTCCTGCGAGCGCCGACTTTCCCTGTGCAAGAGTTCTCTACCTGCGTCCATTTTTGGACTGACTCGTCTACATTGATGGAGAGTAAGCTTGTTTTTATCCATCACTCAATGGAGCATCGTTATGACAACTCGTGAAGTCGTCCTCTGCAATCCCGTACGCACCGCGATCGGTACCTATAACGGCAGCCTCAAGGACGTGGCTGCTCCGATGCTGGGCGCGACGGTAATCCGGGAAACCCTGAAGCGCGCCAATCTTCCCGCCGACAAGGTTCAGGCCTTGGTCATGGGCAATGTGATCCAGGCCGGCGTCAAGATGAATCCGGCGCGCCAGGCCGGCATCGCCGGCGGCTTGCCGGTCGAAGTGCCGGCGCTGACGGTCAATCGCGTCTGCGGTTCCGGCGCGCAGGGCGTGGTCAGTGCCGCGCTCGAAATCTGGTCGGGCATGATTGACTGCGCCATCGGCGGCGGCATGGAGAACATGGACCGCGCGCCCTATCTGATGCCGCAGGCCCGCTGGGGCGCGCGCATGGGCGACGTCACCGTTTACGACGCGATGTTGATGGACGGTCTCAACGACGCCTTTTCGGACAAGCATTCGGGCTGGCATACCGAAGACTTGGTGACGAAGAACGGCATCAGCCGCGCGGATCAGGATGCTTGGGCTTTGCGCTCGCAGCAGAGCTTCTCCGCGGCGCAGGCCGCCGGCAAGTTCGCCGCCGAAATCGTCGCCGTCGAAGTGCCGGGCCGCAAGGGGCCTACGCTGTTCGACAAGGACGAGCACAACCGTCCGGAGACCACCGCCGAAAGTCTCGCCAAACTCAAACCCGCTTTCCGCAAGGAAGGCACGATCACCGCCGGCAACGCGCCAGGCCTGAATACCGGGGCGGCGGCAATGATCGTCGCCGAGCGCAGTTGGGCCGAGAAGAACGGCCTGAAGCCTATGGCCAAGCTGGTGGCCTACGGCATCGGTGCGGTCGAACCAGGCTTCTTCGGCCTCGGCCCGGTGCCGGCCGTGCGTCAGGCGCTGGCGCGCGCCGGCTGGAGCGTGGCCGACGTACAGCGCGTCGAGATCAACGAAGCTTTCGCCGCGATTGCGCTGGCCTGCCAGCGCGAGCTGGGCTTTGCGCCGGACATCGTCAACGTCGAAGGCGGTGCGATTGCCCACGGCCATCCGATCGGTGCTTCCGGTGCGGTGTTGGCCACCCGCTTGATGCACTCGATGAAACGCGACGGTCTCAAGCGCGGCATCGTCACGCTTTGTATCGGGGGCGGGCAGGGCATCGCGCTGGCCATCGAAATGCTGTAGGGAACGCTTACCGGGATTCATTGCTCAACCTGACTCAAGGAGACATCATGAAAATCGCAAACCAACTGCGCCGCGGCGCAATCGCTCATGCCGTGCTCATCATGATCGGCGGCACTGCCACGACAGCCCTTGCCGCTGACAAGCTGATCGATGTCGGCAAGTTCGAGTACGAAGGCGCCTGCGCCGTTTGTCATGGTGCGACGGGCAAGGGCAACGGACCCTTCATGGGGCAGCTGACGGTCAAAATTCCCGATCTCACCGTACTGGCAAAAAACAACGGCGGCGTGTTCCCCTTCGATCGCGTCTATCAGGTGATCGACGGTCGGGAAGAGTTGAAGGCGCACGGCTCGCGCGAGATGCCGATCTGGGGTCGCGGTTTCCGCATGCAAAGTTCGGTCTTCTTCCGTGACTATCCGCCGGGTGACGCCGAGTCGTCCGCGCGCAGCCGCATCCTGGCTTTGACCGAGTATCTGTACCGGATGCAGGACAAGAAATAGGATTTCGAACATCGATGAGACGTCGTGTCTGGCACCCAGTTACAACGGCTTGCATGCAAGCCGGCGGCGCCTCGCCGACGGCATCGCGCAGGCCGCAGCGGATTTTCTCATATGGCACCCCGAACTCAAACTCCCCACGGTGGGCGGTGCCGAATTGTGCGCGGTGATCGGCACGCAGCAGGGCTTTTGCGGCGACATCACCGAGGAGATCGAGATTCTGCTGCTGGCCGGCGAAGCGCAATAGTCCGCCTGAACTACCGGTGCTTGATCGATAATCTTCCGGGAACACCGACATGAATAACTACTCTTCGCAACGCAAACGACGGATCGTCTGGATTCTGGCGGGTACGCTCCTTCTGCATGCATGGTCCGTTCAGGCGCGGGGCCCGATCAGAGCGAGCGAAGAAAATACCCGCGGCTGGAATTTCATGACGCCGGAGGAGCGCATTGCCCACCAGGCGAAGATTCGCGGTTTCAAGACCTACGAAGAATGCAAGGTCTACCAGCAGGAACAGCATCGCCGCATCAATGAGCGCGCCCGCGAGGCTGGCTGGGCGCCGCCCAGCGACGGGCGCGACTTCTGTGCCCATCTTCTGGAAAGCACAGCAAAGTAGCGGCAAAGCCGCTCGAAGTCCGGTCATGAATCTCGCACAACGCCTTTCCATTCCTGTTCTCGCCTTTGGCTGCGTCGCCATCCCCTTGTATTGGGCCTTTCCCGACGCGTTGTCGGGGTGGCGCTTCGCCGGGATCGTGCTCGGCTGGATCGGCAGCGGCCTGCTGCTGGCCTGCCTGATGCTGATGCTGCGCGAGCCAATGCTCGCCCGCTGGCTCGGCAGTCTGGAACGCATGTATCGTTGGCACCATGCCGTGGGTGTCTTGGCCTACGTTGTCCTGCTGGCGCATCCCCTGCTGCTGGCCGCCACCGTCTGGCACGAGTCGCCGGGGGTGGCCTGGTCGTTATTGGTGCCCGATGCCGCAGCCTGGTCGATCTGGTCGGGCTGGCTGGCGCTGCTCCTGCTTATGGCGGGTCTTGCCGCCAGCTTCGCTGCGCGACTGGACTACCGCATTTGGCGCTGGCTACACGGGCTTCTGGGAGTTGGTGTGCTGGTCGCGGCGGGACATCTGATGCTGCTGGGGCTTTCCGGCATCGTGCTGGCCCTCACGGTAGCCATCCTCGTACTGTTGGCATGGCGCGTCGCACGCGCGGACATAGGGTTTGGCGCCGCGCCCCATGTCGTCGTGGCGGTGCGGCATGTCGCCGACGCATCCGTCGAGATTGCGCTGCAGCCGCTGGCGTCGCCCATCCGTGCCGTTCCTGGTCAGTTCGTTCTCGCCGCCTTCTTTCCTGGCAATGGCTATGCCGGCTGCCGCGAGTACCACCCCTTTACCGTCAGCGCCATCGAGGCGGATGGCGGGTTGCGCATCGGTGTCAAGGCACTCGGTGACTGCACGCGGCAAATGCAATCTCTCGCTTCCGGCGTTCCGGCGCGCGTCCAGGGGCCTTTTGGCGACTTCCTGCCGTTGCGGCAAGGCGCCTTGGGCACAGCGGAACTCTGGATCGCCGGTGGCATCGGCATCACCCCCTTTCTCGCGCGTTTGCGCCAGGCCGCAGAACATCCCATCGCGGCCGATACTGACCTGATCTATTTCCATCGCGACCAACACGACGCCGCATTTCTCGACGAACTGCAGGAACTGGCAGCCGCCACCCCCCGCTTCTCCTTCATCGATCATCCCACCGGACCGGGCCTGCCCGACCTGGCGGCGGCCCTCCCCGACGCAACTCGTCTGACCAACCGGGAAGTCTTCCTGTGCGGTCCGCCGGGACTCATTACCGCGGCGGTGGGCATGCTCAGCGCTCGCGGCCTCTCCCCGTCTGCCATCCACTTCGAACGCTTCGACTTCCGCTGATGCGCCGCCTGTTCATTGTCGCCACACTGTGCTTCTGGATCGTCGTCGGCCTGATCGGCATCGTCGCGTCTACCACGCCTGCGGCAGATCCGCCCAAGCAGCCGCCGTCAGCCAACGATCGTCTGATTGCCCTTTCCGAGCTTGCGCGTCACGCCTCCCCCACGGACTGCTGGATGGCCATTGACGGCAAGGTGTACGACGTCACGATTTACCTTCCCGACCATCCATCGGCACCCGAACTCATTCTTCCATGGTGTGGCAAGGAATCCACCAAAGCCTACGCAACCAAGGGAAAGGAGCGTTCTCATACAAGCCACGCCGACCGGCTGTTGGAAGAATACTGGATTGGTCGCGTTGTGAACGGTTCGGTACAGTTGGAGGTCGCCGGTTGAGATGGACACGGTTGGCTTTCCTTGGCTTGCACCCGCGCTGGTTTTCGTCATCGCCCTGGTTTTCTCGATGTTGGGACTCGGTGGCGCCATGCTCTACGTGCCGATCTTCAAGTGGCTCGAACTACCGCTGAAGACCGTGGCGATTCCGCTCGGCCTGTTGCTCAACGGCGCGACCTCGCTTTCGGCCTTCCTGCGCTACTGGCGCGAGGGTCTGGTCGATTTTCGCGGTGGCCTGCCGGCGGCGCTGGCGGCGGTCATGGCCGCGCCGCTCGGCGCCATGAGCATGGCTTACGTGCCGCGTGATGCGCTGCTGTTGCTGTTCGCCGCCTTCACCGCGCTGGCGGGTGCCTACAGCCTGAAGGCAGGGGCGCAGGAAGCCGCCGAACCGCCGTCCCGCCAGCGCCGACTTTTGATCGGCCTCGGCTTGGGCGCCGGCGAGGGTTTCGTCGGCGGACTGCTCGGGGTGGGAGGCGGCTTCATCGTCGCGCCGGTTCTGATGGCGCTGGGCTTTCCGACCAAGCGGGCAGTGGCGACCACCAGCTTCATCGTCACCTTCGCCTCCATTTCCGGCTTCGCCGCTCACGCCGCGGCCGGGCGATTCGATCCGCTGCTGACCGGTCTGACCTTGCTGGCGGCGATTGCCGGCGCCCAGGCCGGCGCCTGGTTCATGGCGAAGCGCGCCAAGCCGGCGTGGGTTAAGCGGCTTTACGGCGGCCTGCTGCTGGCGGTGGCGGCCAAACTATTCTGGGACGTAACGCATTGACAGGGAGAACACCATGGACATGAGCGATACCAAACTGATCCTGACGCGCGCGCTGGAATTCCACGGCCACCGCTGCTGGGCCAGCGTCGCCGGTGTGCGCGTCGGCCTCGCCGCGCTGCGCGAGTTGGGCGTCAGGCGTTCGGGCGGCGGCCAGTTGCATGCCGTCGTCGAAATCGGCGAGGACCACGGCGGCATGTGCTTCGCCGACGGCGTGCAGTTCGCCACCGGCTGTACCCTCGGCAAGGGCAACATGAGCAAGCAGCCGCTGGGCAAGCTGGCGGTGACCTTGGTCGAGAAAAAGACCCATCGCGCGCTGCGCATCGGCTACAAGCCGACGCTGCAAAAGCAGATCGCCGAATCTGCCTTCATGATCAAACGCGGACAGGGCATCGAGCCCGACGAGATTCCCGAGAGCGAGCAGATGGAACTGGTGAACCTGGTCTGGAACGCGCCTGAAGCCGATGTGCTGAGCATCGAGAAAGTCTTCAGCTACGACCGCGACTGGTTGCCCGAGACCATGGGTTTCGTGCCCTGCGCCGCCTGCCACGAACTCACGGCACGGGCCTATCTGCGCGTGGTGGGCGACAAGCATGTCTGCATTCCGTGTTCGGGCTACGACCGCTGAGGGCAGCGTGAGCACGATGAAGCGCCTTGCCTTCTTCGCCGTGGTGGTCGTTTGCCTGACGCTGCTGGTGCCGTTTGCCGCGCGCGCTGAAGATCCCTGGATCGTCAAGGGCGCCGACGGCACGCCGCAGGTGCAGCTCTACTTCTTCTGGTCGCTGACCTGTCCGCACTGCACTGCCGCGCATCCCTACATCGAGGCCATCCCGCAGGCGCGACCGTGGGTGAAGCTGCATGCGCTGGAACTGACCCGCCACCCGGAAAACGTGAAGCAGTATGAAACCATGGCGCGTGCCCTCGGGGAAGAGGCCGCCAGCGTTCCGGCGTGGCTGTTCTGCGGCGAGATGCATGTCGGCTGGGGCGACGACGAGACCACCGGCGCGACCCTTCGCCGCCGGCTGGACGACTGTCGTGCGCGTGCGGTCGGCGGCGGTGGCGGCGGTATTGGCACTCCGGCCGCTGCGCCGCCGCCACCAACCACCACCGTCAATCTGCCGCTGATCGGTGCGGTCGATCCAACCAGCCTTTCGCTGCCGGTGCTGACGCTGATGCTGGCCGGGCTCGACGCCTTCAACCCCTGCGCCTTCTTCGTGCTGCTGTTCCTGCTCTCGATGATGGCGCACCAGAAGAGCCGCACGCGCATGCTGGTGATCGGCGGCGTCTTCGTCGCCATCTCCGGCCTCATGTATTTCGCCTTCATGGCGGCCTGGCTCAATGTCTTCCAGCTCTTCGGCCATCTGGCCTGGGTGACGCTGGCCGCCGGCGCGCTGGCGGTGTTCGTCGGCGCGGTCAATGTCAAGGACTATTTCTGGTTCGAGCAGGGCCTGACGCTCTCGATCCCCGAATCGAAGAAGCCCGACATCTTCCGCCGCACGCGCAACATCCTCAGCGCCGAAAACCTGCCGGCGATGATCGCCGCCACGGCCTTTCTCGCCATCGCCGCCAACTTCTACGAACTGCTATGCACGGCCGGCTTTCCCATGGTCTATACGCGCCTGCTGACGCTGGCCGACCTGTCGCCGGCCGGCCGCTACGGCTATCTCGCTGCCTACAACCTGATCTACGTCGTGCCGCTGGCCGCCATCGTTGCCGTCTTTGCCGGTAGCCTCGGCGCGCGCAAGCTCAGCGAGCGCGAAGGCCGCCTGTTGAAGCTGATGTCGGGCGTGATGATGCTGGAACTGGGAGCCTTGCTGTTGCTGGCGCCCGAGCGCGTCAGCCAGGTCGGCATCGCCTTTGCCCTGATGGCGGTGGCGGTGGGCATCACGTTTGCGGCGGCGAAACTCCGGCGCGACGCATAGAATCGCGCCGACATGAGCGCGAACCACCACGATCACTCCCACGCCCACGGCAGCGCAGGGAATCCCGAGCAGCGCCGCCGCCTGCTGATCGCACTCGGCCTGACCTGGGGTTTCGCCGTGGTCGAGGCCGTCGCCGGCTGGCAAGGCGGCTCGCTGGCTTTGCTGGCCGACGCCGGCCACATGGTGACCGACGGCGCCGCGCTGGGGCTGGCACTGCTTGCCGCCTGGCTTGCCGCGCGGCCGCCGTCGGCACGGCATTCCTACGGCTTCGGCCGCAGCGAGCTGTTCGCGGCGCTGATCAATGCGCTGGCGATGCTCGCCGTGGTGGCCGGCATCGGCATCGAAGCCTGGTCGCGCTTCGCGACGCCACACCCGATCGACGGCGCGCTGGTCTCGGCGGTGGCCGTGGTCGGCCTGGCGGTCAACCTCTTCGTCGCCTGGCTGCTGTCGCACGGCCAGGACAACCTCAATGTGCGCGGCGCCTTCCTGCACGTGCTGGGCGACGTGCTCGGCTCGGTGGCGGCCATCGCCGCCGGCCTGGTAGTGTGGCTGACCGGCTGGACGCCGATCGACCCGCTGCTGTCGCTCTTGATCGGCGGCCTGGTGCTGGCGGCCAGCCTGCGCCTGCTGCGCGATGCCCTGCACGGCCTGATGGATGGCGTGCCCTTCGCCATCGACCTCGCCGCGCTGGGGCACGAACTCGCCGCCGTGCCCGGCGTGGTCGAGGTGCATGACCTGCATGTCTGGGCGCTGTCGGGCGAGCGGCTGGCGCTTACCGCCCATGTGCGGGTCCGCGATCTCGCCGCTTGGCCCGACATCCTGCAAGGCTTGCGCCACGAGGCGACGGAACATGGCATCGGCCACGCCACCTTCCAGCCCGAAGCCGTGGCCTGGGTGCCGCTGATGCGGCACTGAGGCGCCCGGCCTGCATCCTTTTCGGCTCCGCTTCGTCTTCTGTCATATCTGCAATCAAACTGGAGTCAATGCGATGAAGAACATCAAGGTGCTCGGCACCGGTTGCGCCAACTGCAAGACCACGCTCAAGCTGATCGAGGACATGGCAGCCGCCAAGGGCGTCGCCGTCCAGCTCGAAAAAGTCGAGGAGATCAAGGACATCATGGGCTACGGTGTGATGAGTACGCCCGGCGTGGTGATCAATGGAAAAGTGGTCCATGCCGGAGGCGTTCCCGGCCGCGACAAGATCGAGCAATGGCTGGGCGGCACAAGCTGATCCCACGAGCCGCCGTATCGCTGGCGCCGACTCTTGCAATAGCCTGGCGCCTCGTGGTGAAGGAGAACACCGTGAAGACAATTGCATTTGCCGCGCTGGCCCTGCTTGCGGCCGGTCCGACCTATGCCGCGCCGACGGGAGACAGCGCGGACTGGTACTACCCGCAATGGCTCGCCGAGGCGCCGCACGCGCCGGCTTTCAAGGTGCGCGACACCGTCAACAAATACGGACGCTACGCCGCCGAGACCAATACCATCACCATCAAGGATCTGATCAAGTTCCATGGCCATTTCTGCGGCGGGCTGGTGGAAGGCGCCACGGCGTTGAAGGTGGCTTTCGATCGCCTGTACCCCGATGGCATTGTCGACCGCACCGATCTGGCGATCGCGTCGAGCAACTCGGCCTGCGGCGGCGACGTGGCGGCGTACCTGACGGGTGCCCGCGCCCGCTTCGGTTCGCATCGGATCGACCCGGCGCTGAAGGAAAGCGATTTCGTGGTGCGGCGAATTTCCGACGGCAAGAGCGTGCGTGTGGTCATCAATGCCGCCACCTATCCGCATGAGGTGCGCACCCAGATGCGGAAAATCGAATCCGGCAAGTTCGAGCCCGCCGACATCGACCGCTTCCAGGACGTGCAATGGGCCTACGCCAGGAAACTGGTAGCGCGGCCGGCTATCGAGTCGGTGGACGTCACCGACGATCCCGTCTACGTCTGGCCCGATTCGGCCTGCAAGCCGCTCGGGCAGCGTCGCGACAACGATTACAAGAGCGTGCCGGAGGCGAAGTGATTCCGCGCTTCATCCGCATCCTCGGGCTCTGCCTGCTGTGCGCCGCGCCGGTCCGGGCCGAAGACAGCGCGGTGCTGGTGGTTTCGATCGACGCCCTGCACCCGGCGGCGCTCAGCGAAAAGAACAGCCCGGCGCTGCACGCCTTGATGCAAGCTGGGCGCTTTACCTTGAACGGCCGCAGCGTCGATCCGCCGAAAACGCTGATCGCGCACACCGCGACGCTGACAGGTCTTTCGCCGGTGCGGAACGGCAAGCAGGACAATGACTGGCACGCAGGCGCGGCGCGCGTGTCGCAGATGACGCTGTTCGACGATGCCAGACGGCGCGGTTATCGCACCGCTTTCCATTACGCCAAGCCCAAGCTCGGCTACCTGGCCAGCAGCGCGGTGGATGAACACAGCCTGGCGCCGGAAGACGGCATCGACAAAGTTGCCGCGTTCTTTCGCCGGGGTGGCCGCCGCATGGCTTTGCTGCATCTGAGCGGGCTCGAACGCGCCGGAGCGGAATCGGGCTGGCTGTCGTCCGACTACCTCGAAGAACTGGCCTACATCGACATGATGCTGACGCCACTGCTCGAACAAGTCCGCCAGCGCGGTACTCATGCCATCGTTGTGACCAGCGACCATGGCGGGCATGAACGGCAGCACGGCACGCAGCATCCGGAAGATTTCAAGCTGCCGCTGATCGTGGCCACCAATCTCGTCCGTATGCCGCTGCTGCCCGAGGGCATCTGGAACATTACCGAGCTGCGGCACCTCGTGCGGGACATGCTGCGATGAGCCAGCGCAAGACGATGACGTCAACGCCGTCCCACCATCCGCTACGGCGAGGATCCGCAGCGACGAGGAGAGCACCTTTGCTCGACCGTCCTGCTGCGCAGGGGCTTCATCAGAGCGTTTTCTGCTCGACTGCCTTGTAGCGCAGTTGCTTCATCAGCGCCGACTCCCATTTACAAGACGTTACCTTTCCCCGGTAAGCCTGTCCCGCCCGTCTGCGTTGACCGAAATGAACCGACGCATTGTCGGATGTTTCTTAACCACTGAAGGAGTCTGACCATGAAACTCACACACATCGCACTTGTTGCATTTCTCGGCGCAGCGCTGGCCGCTCCTGTCGTTGCCCAGCCCGTTCAGGGCGCCGGCCCGGGCATGGGACCAGGAGCCGGAATGGGTCCGGGTGCCGGGATGGGGCCTGGAGCGGGTGGACGCGGCAAAGCCGCACGCTTCACTTGGAACAAGACCAACACCGCCGGCTGGACACTGATGACGGCGGAAGAACGCACCGCCAATCAAACCAAAATGCGCGCGGTCAAGACCTATGACGAGTGCAAAGCCCTCCAGGCCGAGAATCACAGCGCCATGGAAGCCCGCGCCAAGGAAAAGGGCGTGACACTGCCGGCGCCGCGCCAGAATGGCTGCGATGTGATGAAGGCCCGCGGCTATTTCAAGTAGCATTCGGTATCCACCGCCGTAGGGTGGAAAACAGCCCGGCCGCGAGTTCGCGGCCGGGTGTCCTTTCCCTGGTGTCCGCCCACCATGCCTTCCGCGCTGCGCGTCTGTTGCCAGTGGTTCATCCGCCTGTTGCTGGTACTCGGCGCGGCCTTGTCCACTCAAACATATGCCGCAGCGAGTGCACCGGCTGCCGGTATCTATCGCCTGGATGTCGCCTTCGACCTGGCCCGTTCGCGTCTCATGGGCACTGCGGATATTCAGCCTGCCCGCCCCGGTCGTCTGAAGCTCGACCTGGGGGATCTAAAAATCCTCTCCGTCGAAGCCGATGGCCGACCGGTGGCCCTGCCGGCGGAAGCCGACGCGCCGCTGTTGGTAAATGTCCGCAAGCGCCTGAACATTCGCTATGAGGCCGACTATCCCGCGGCCGACACGGAGCAAATATCGCCCGCCGGAATAGCGCTCGCCGGTGAGTGGTATCCCGTGGTGCACGGCAGTTACCGCTACCGCCTGCGCGCCGTGCTGCCCGAGGGTTGGCAGGCGGTGTCGGAAGCCGACGCGGTGCACCGTGTGGTGGTGGCCGGCGGTGTCCGCCATGAGTTCCTGTTGCGCCATGCGCTGCCGCATCAGGACGGCATCAGCCTGATCGCCAGCGACCGCTTTGTGGTCACGCAGCGCAAGTATCGCGACATCGACCTGGCCGCTTTTTTCCTACCCGAAGATGCCCATCATGCGCAGCGCTTTCTCGACAAGGCGGCCGAATACCTGGCCCGCTTCGAGCGGCAACTCGGCCCCTATCCATACCAGCGACTGTCGCTGGTCGAGCATCTGCACGGCGGCGCCCACTCGCTCCCCGGCTACATCGTGCTGACGCCGGACAATCTTCGCGCCGAGGCGTGGGAGGACACGTCGCTCGATCACGAGATCGCCCATCAGTGGTTCGGCAACCTGGTATTCACCGACTACGGCAGCGGCAACTGGAACGAGGGGCTGACGATCTATGTTGCCGATTACCTGTCGTCGGAAGCCGCGGGGCGCGGCTGGGAATGCCGGCGACGCATCCTCGCCGGTTACGGCAACAACATTCCGGCGGGCAAGGCCTATCCACTGGCCGCATTCGAGGAAAAGGAGGATCGCGCTTCCAAGTCCATCGGCTATGGCAAATCGGCCATGGTGTTTCACATGCTGCGCCGGGATCTGGGCGACGCGCGCTTTTTCGCCGGACTCAGGCGCTTCGTCGAACAACATCGTTTCCGTGTGGCTTCCTGGCACGACATCCGCAAGTCTTTCGAGGCAGCCGCGGGACGCCCGCTCGACGCATTTTTCGCGCAATGGGTGTGGCGGGCGGAGACGCCAAAACTCGACATCGCCGCCGTCTCGATACGGCAAACGGCGGCAGAGGTCGTCGCCGAGTTCACTGTCACCCAGGAAACCCAGGGCACGCCGGCTTTCCGGATGCGGCTGCCGGTGACCTGGTGCTTCGCCGATGGTCGCCGCGTCAGCGAAACCGTGACGCTGAACGGTCCGCGCACCATCCTGCGACGCAGCTTCGCCGAGTCTCCGGTAGAGATCGCGCTGGACGAGGAATTCGATGTCTTCCGCACTCTGCGGGATGCCGAATACCCGCCCACCATCGAGCGGCTGCTCACCCGCGAACGCATCCGCTATATCACCGACAAGACCCTGCCGTCCTACTATCAGCCCGTCATCAAGCGTCTCGCGGCACTCGATGGCGAGGTGATGGGCATGCGTGTCGACGATATGGGCACGCGTCCGGGCCGATCAGCCCGCAAACGCCCGGCCGGCGCCGCAAGCGCGAGAACCTGGCAAGCCACCGACGCAGCGGGGGTTGAAACTGCATCAGCCTCGGGTACGCAGCCTGACTCGGTGCTGGTGCTGGATCGGAGCAACCCGATGCTGGCGCGGCTGTTTCCAGAGCCGCCGCCGGCCGCGGGCGATTTCGAAGTCTCGGTGGCGCCTCATCCGCGCGATGCGCGGCGTCTGGTCGGGCTGATCCATGCCGAATCGGAGGCCGCCGTCAGCGCAGCACTGGATGCCATGCCCAATCTCTGGTGTGTTTCCCGCGTGGTGCTGAAGGAAGGGCGGGTCATCGAAAAGACGGTGGCGGAGTCGCCGCGTGGCATCCGCAGAATGCTGTCGCCGTGAGCACCGCGCGACCCGCCAAATCGCCGTGCTGTCAGCGCCGACTTCCCCAGTCGTTTCTTTACAGGAGATTCCCATGAGCGACACCCAGCAATTCTCCTTTACCCTCGAACAGCAGGAAGACTTCGCCTTCCTGATCCGCTTCGACCAGGACATCCCGCCGTTGCTGGCCGACGAGCCGCAACCTCTGGGCAAGGGCGCGGGACCCAATCCCTCGCGCCTGCTTGCCGCCGGCATCGCCAACTGCCTCTCCGCCAGCCTGCTGTTTGCGCTGCGCAAATTCAAGAACAATCCCGGCCCGATCGTCACGGTGGTCACGGCGCACATGGAGCGCAACGAAGTGAAGCGCCTGCGTGTCGGCAGCGTGGACGTCGTGATTCAGGTCGATTCGCCGGCTGATTCGCTGGAGCACCTCGATCGCGTGCTGGACCAGTTCGAGGATTTCTGCGTCGTCACCCAGAGCGTGCGCAGCGGCTTCCCGGTGAACGTCTCCGTGCGCGACAAGGCTGGAACGGTGTTGAAGTAGGCCGGTGCCGTATCGCCAGCGCCGAGTTTTGCCGATGCGCGCCTAGCGCGGCAGGACTAGCGTCGCCGCCAGGCCACCTTCGGGGCGGTTCGCCAGACGCAACTCGCCGCCATGCAGCACGGCGGCATCGCGGGTGATGGTCAGCCCCAGCCCGACGCCCCCTGTCTCGCGACTGCGCGAGGCTTCGAGTCGGACATAGGGTTCGACGACGCGCGCCAAGTCGGCTTCGGGAATGCCGGGGCCGCGATCCTCGACCATGAGCCGCAATTCCGTGGCGCCATCCTCGATGACGATGTGGGCCGACTGACCGTATTTCACCGCGTTGTCGATCAGGTTGGCGAGCGCGCGCTTGAGCGTCGATAGCCGGCCGACGTAGGGCGCGACGACCTTGCCCGTCAAGCTTACCTGGCGCCCCAGCGCCTGTTCGTCCGCCACCAGGCTTTGCAGCAGCGCCTCCATGTCGATGGACTGGAGGGGCTCGTTCTCGCGCAGGCCGCGCAGGTAATCGAGCGTCGATTCCACCATGGCCTGCATGTCGTCGATGTCGGCGTTGATCTGCGCGCGCAGCGCTTCGTCATCCACCAGTTCGGCGCGCAGCCGCATGCGGGTCAGAGGCGTCCGCAGGTCATGCGAGACGGCGGCGAGAGCCCGGCCGCGCTCGGCGATCAGACGTCGCAATCGTTCCTGCATGCGGTTGAAGGCAACGGCCGCGCGGCGGGTTTCCGTCGGCCCGGTCTCAGGCAACTGCGGAGACTCCAGATCGCTGCCGAAGGCGTCCGCGGCCTCGGCAAGGTGCTGCAAGGGGCGCGTCACCAGGCGCACCGCCACCAGGGACAGGGCGATCACCGCCCCAAGGGTGATCAGCAAGTGAGTTGCGAAGCGGCTCGGCAAGTCGGGCAGGTGGCTCTGGCTTTGTGCCATCAGCATCGCGCGCTCGCCCATGTGCAGCCACATGCTGGCCAGCTGGGCCGCCAGCAGCCCGACGACGAGGATCAGCGTCAGGCGGCCGAACAGTGAAGCGGGCATCAGTCGCATGATTCCTTCCCCTCGACGCTGGTCGCCAGCACATAGCCTTCGCCGCGCACGGTCTGGATCAGCTGCGGCTCGCGATGCTCGTCGCGCAAGCGCTGGCGCAATCGGCTCACCTGTACGTCGATGGCGCGGTCATAGGGTTCCGCCTCGCGGCCGTGGATCAGTTCCACCAACTGGTCGCGATTGAGTACCCGGTTGGGATGTTCGAGCAGGATGCGCAACAGGCGGTATTCGCCGCCGGACAATGACACCACCACGCCGTCGGGCGCCGTCAGCACGCGCGTTGCGGTATCGAGCCGCCAGCCGGCGAAGACCAGGCAGCGCTGCGATTCGGGGCGCAGGTTGGGCGGCAGGGCGCGGGTGCGGCGCAGAATGGTCTTGATCCGCGCCAGCAATTCGCGCGGACTGAAGGGTTTGACCAGGTAGTCGTCGGCGCCCATCTCGATGCCGACGATGCGGTCGGCTTCCTCGCCGCGCGCCGTGAGCATCAGCACCGGCATGCTGGAGCGGGCACGCAGGTCGCGGCACAGGGTCAGGCCATCCGTGTCGGGCAGCATCAAGTCGAGCACCACCAAGTCGATGGCGTGCCGCTCCAGGCCCTGCCACATCTCGCGCCCGTCCTTGGCGGCGAAGGCTTCGAAGCCGTTCTTCGCCAGGTAATCCACCAGCAGGCGGCGGATTTCCGGGTCGTCGTCGACGATGAGAATGCGGTCCTTGTTATCCATGGCGGTCTTATAGCGCGTCCGATCGAACTTGGGTGTCGGCAATGTAACGCACTGTAACGGTCCACGGATCCGCAATGCGGGGATGCAAAACAGCGGACTATGGAATAGGCTGGCTTACATCCCGAGTGTCAAATGCCAATCATGCCTGAATTCCCTTCTCTCTGGACTCGTCGCATCCTGTCGGTACTTTTCGTGGTTTGCGGAATTACCAGTGTCGTGTTCGGGGTTCGCACCTACAACTCGTTCCAGCTTCTGCGCTCGGCATACGATCTCGGCGTACCCAGCGTCAGCACGATTCGCCCATGGATGACCTTGGAGTACATCGCAGGAACCTATCACCTGCCGCGTGCCATTCTGATCGAGCAACTCGGGCTGCCGCCGAACGCGGCTCCCGATACCAGCTTGCGATCCCTGGCGCTCGGTCAGGGGAGTTCTCCGATCAGCTATGCCCAAAAGGTGCAGGGAGTGCTTGCCGGGGCTGCTCCCGGCCCTGTCGGGGAGGCTGCCGCCACGAGCGCGGCGGGGGTGGGTTCCGTGGGCCAGGATATCCTCGCGGCATTGCTGGTCTACGGCTACCCCGTTCTCGGCCTCACGCTTCTATTGGGAGCTGTTGGCCTGCCTTTACCTGCAGGCCTGGCGACGATCGTCGCGGGTTCCCTGGCGGCGGCCGGGAAAATGTCATGGGTCTGGGCCGCGATCGTCGCCCTCATGGCCTCGGTACTCGGCGATGTCATCGGCTATGTCCTTGGGCGTCTGCTCAGCCCTGCCTTCCTAGAACGGCGCGCGCGCTGGCTTGGTTACACGGCGGAACGGCACATGCAGGTCGAATCGATCTTCAACCGCTTGGGCGGATTCAGCGTGCTTCTGACCCGCACCCTGGTATCGCCCCTTGGCTCCGTGGTAAACCTGTTCGCCGGCGCCAGCCACTATCGCCCGAGCCGCTTCGTCTTGTTCGTCGCCGCCGGGCGCTTGCTGTGGACAGCCGCCTATATGGGCCTCGGCTATGCGGCAGGCAGCGACCTCGAGGCGGCTTCCAGCTTCCTCTCGAACTTCAGCTTGCTGCTGATCTTTCTGGCAAGCACAGTCGGGATCGGACTGGTGGTTTCGGGACGGTCGACGGCTCTCCTGCGAGGATTTCGTTAGGGCGAATCAAAGCAACTCGATGCGGCGGCCCGCTTCAAGACTCCGGTCCTTCCCCTCAGTGTCAGTTCGATCACGCCATCTTGCCCCCAGTCCATCACACTCTTAGCCATCCGCGCTTGGACGCGTTGAACGCCAGGAAGCCGAACACGACAGCGATGCCGACGTTCCAGACGGCGAAGGCGGCGGTGGTGAGCACGACGAAGCGATCCACCTTGTCGGGGCCGGCGTCCTTGCTGCCGAGCGCGAGCTGCACCCCGGCCAGGAACAGGATGACGCCCAGCACGGCCGGCGGAAACAGTCGGAACAGCACCGCCACGGAATCTCCCAGGAACAGGCCCACGGCCAGCAGCATGGCACCAAGCATGATCGAGGCGCCGCCGGTGCGGGCGCCGAACTGAACATGCCCGGCCATGCCGCCCGCGCCGTGACACATCGGGATGCCGCCTACGGCACTCGACCACAGGTTCAGCAGGCCCGTCGAGAAGGCCACGCGCCGCTCGGTGACCGGGCGATCAGGAAAAAGGTGGTTGTTCTCCTCGGTGATCGAGAGCAAGGCGTTGCCGAAGGTGAGCGGCAGTTGCGGCAGCGCGAGGAAGATCGCGCCCACCCAGAGATCATTCCACGAGAGCGTCGGCCAGGCGAACGACGGCAGATGCGGCGAGAAGCGTATGGCCGCCAGTTCGCCGGCGAGCGCCGGCTGATCGATCAGGGCAACGACCGCGCCGATGGCCAGCAGCACCACCATCGCCGGGAAGCGTGACCGCGCCAGCAGCACCAGCGTCAGGGCGAGCAGCCCGGCGCCGATCCACGGGCTCTGCGCCATCATGCGGATGCCTTCGAGCATGAAACTGAAACCGAGCCCCATCACCACGCCCAGCAGCGCCGGACGCGGTACCCAGCGCACCAGGCGGCGGGCGAGACCGGTCGCGCCGAGCAGCAGCCAGATCAGCCCGGTCACCACGCCAGCGCCCATCACGGTCGATGAGGTCAGCACCGCCATCTGGCTGGTTTGGGTGATGGCCACGGCGCCGATGGCTTTCATCGGCTGCACCGGGAAGGGTGTGCGGTAGACGAAGCCGACAACCACCAAGGCCGAGCCGAAGGCCAACAGGATGCCACCGGGGTCCATCTTCACAACGGTGATGTAGGCCGCGACGAAAGGGATCAGGGTGCCGAGATCGCCGAAAGCGCCGGCGAGTTCGTTCAGGTCGTAGCGGTTCCTTGTTTGGGTCATGGCCGTTGCCTGCGTGTGAATGCGTCGGATCATAACGCGGCCCACTGACCATGCAGAAAGGGACCGCCTGTAACGTACTGTAACGATCCGCGCATCGGCAACGCAGCGATGCAATAAGCGCCGCTTTCGGCGAATTTCTCTTACATCTCGGGCGTCAAATGGCATCCATGGGCGAACGAAACAGCAGACGCCCCATCGCCGGGCTGGAACTTTCCATCCCCGATGTCAATCGACACAGGAGATCAAAATGAACACGTCAAACAGCACGTTTCGCAAGGCAGCAATTGCCATCGCCGTGGCCGCCGGTCTCACGACCGCCCTGGTTGCGGTAGCACAGCCGGTTCCGGGCATGATGGGTCGCGGCGGTCCCGGCATGATGATGATGGGCGGCGGTCCCGGCCCGATGTTCGCCAGCAACAGCGTGGACATTGCCAAGTTCCAGCAGGACCGGCTCGGCCAGCTCAAATCCCAGCTCGGCATCACGGCGGAACAGCAGCCGGCGTGGGACGCGTTCGCCGCCAAGGCCGCGGAACAGGCCAAGACCATGCAGCGCTTGCGCACGGATGCCAGTCCCGCCACGATGCCGGAGCGCATGAAGCAGCAACAGCAGGTAATGGCCGAGCGCCAGAAAGCGATGGGATCGATGAGCGAATCCTTCACCAAGCTCTACGAGGTATTGACGCCGAGGCAGCGCGAGGTTTTCGACCGGTCTTACGGCGGCCCGATGTATCGCCGCGGCTGACAAGCCCGCACCGGAAGCAGATTTGCAGGCATCATTGATCGCCCCTTCGCAGAACCGACGGGGCGATTTCTTTTTGAAGGAACGCGTTCATGAAAGCCGGCAAGCCATGCTCGACTTGCTCCTGACCTTCGCCAGGGTCGGCGCCACCACTTTCGGCATGACCATGCTGCAGGAGATACGCCGCGTCTCGCTGGCGCGCGGCTGGGTGATGCCGGAGGTCTTCGATCGCGGTGTGGCGCTGGTTCAGATCTATCCAGGCCCGATGATGGTCGATCTGGTGGCTTTCGTCGGCTACCGAAAAGCCGGGGTCGCGGGTGCGGTCTGCGCCGTAACGGGATTCGTGTTGCCGGCATCGGCTCTGATGCTGGCGCTGGCCGCCATCTACTTTCGCCTCGGCGAGCAAGCCTGGGTTGGTGCGCTATCCATTGGCCTCGCCGCGCTGGTGACCGGGCTGACCGCGGACATGGCGTGGACCTTCGCTCGGCAGCATGTGGCTGGTCTGACGGCAATAGCCCTGATGCTGTTCGGGATGGCACCGTTGCTGCTGGGTATCGGGCAATTCTGGCCCATCCTCGCCGGCCTCCTGGTCGGAGCACTCACCATCAGATCCCGCGAGATTCACACGGAACCCGGGCCGGCAACGCCGCCTTCCTTGCATCTGGACGGGCCGATTGCCGTAGCGATGATTGTCGCGTTGGTCCTCATAGGTTTGTCATCGACCCCCGGCGCACTTGGTGATCTGGCATTCGAATTCGCACACATCGGTGCGGTGGCCTTCGGCAACGGCTCGACGATCCTGCCGCTGCTGCAACACTCGGCGGTGGATGAACGGGGCTGGCTGAGCTTCCACGACTTCGCGGTCGGTCTGGCATTCGGCCAGATCACGCCGGGGCCGATCCTCAACACCGCCACTTTCATCGGCTATGCGGTGGCTGGCTGGCCCGGTGCCATCGTCGCCACGTTCGCCATCTTCGCGCCAACGTTCGCCATGACGCTGGTCTTCACCGAACTGTTCGAGCGGATTCATGATCACCCCTGGGTAAGCGGGGCGGCGAAAGGTGTCCTCGCCGCTTTCGCCGGTTTGCTGGTAGCGTTCGTTGTTCGGCTGGGCGGAAGCGTGCTGATCGGACTTCCGGCCTGGCTGTTCGCTGTCGGCGCCTTCGCCGCCGGTCGCTTGCTGAAATGGAACGCGCCGCTCGTGTTGGGTGCGGGCATGTTGTGCTGGACGCTCTACATGCTATACATGAAAGGTCTTGCCACAGCATTACCTGGAGGTTGAGGGACATGATGCACGCAATGGGACATTGTCGGCGGTCGTGGTGGAAGCGGCCACCCGTCTGGTTCATCGGCATCGCGGTGTTGCTGCTCGTCGGGTTCGGCATCGAACACCTCGACAAGCAAGCCCTGACGCCTTACAGCGCCTTTCTCGATCAACTCGAGGCCGACAACGTCGCCAGCGTTGCGTTCCATGGAACGGCGATCGAAGGGCACTACAAGCCTCCTGTCGCCGGTGCGCCGTCGAGGGGCCAGGTGCAGCAAGACACTTTCAGCAGCCGGGTTCCTGACTTCGGTGATGCCACGCTGATACCGGAGCTGAGAAAACATCATGTGGTGATCGAGGTCAGCTCGCCTTCGCCGTGGGTATCGCTTTTCGCTCGCCTGCCCTGGCCGATGCTGCTCATCCTCGGCGTGGCGATCCTTGCCGGTTTCGTCAGGCTGATGCGCGGCGGAAAGGTGGATGCGGGATCGGCAGTCTCGGCAATGCCGGCGCATGGGCCGATGGGCCTCGTATCGAGCCTGTTCGCAAAGCCGGATCACACCGCGAACCCGCCCAAGGATGATGGCGAGGAGCCGAAGATTCATTGAGGCATCCCGGCTGATGTGGGTAGAAATCCGACTGGACGCAAACGAACCGCGCCATTAAGTAAACTGGAGAACGGAATGAGCATTCATTGGCGAGCGGTGCTGATTCTGGCCGCAGCAATTGTGGCGACAGGCTGCCAGTCGATCGGCGCCGGCAGCGTCCAGCGCGACCGCATCAGCTACGCCGACGCACTGGGCACGTCGTGGAAAGAGCAGACACTGCTGAACATCGTCAAGCTGCGCTATCTGGATACGCCGGTGTTTCTCGACGTATCGTCGGTGATCACTTCGTACGAACTTGCCAGCGAGGTCAATCTCACTTCGAACATTTTTCCTGGTGCTGCAGACAGCAACAACCGGAGCCTCGGGGCCAAGGGCACCTACACCGACAAGCCGACGATTTCCTACACGCCGATCACCGGGGAACGATATATGAATGCCCTGGTCCGGCCGATCCCGCCGCAGGCGATTTTTGCCATGATCGAATCCGGTCACCGGGCCGACCTTGTATTGCGAGTGACGGCTCGTGCCATCAACGGCGTTTACAACTATTCGGCTTCCCAGACGCGAGCACGCACCGCAGATCCTACGTTCCAGAAGGTGATCGATGCGATCCGCGACATTCAGCAGGGGGGCGCGCTGAGTGTGCGTATCGAGAAACGCGACGAACAGGAATCGACCTACATCGGCTTTCTCCACAGCGGAGATGATGGCATCGAGAAAGGCATACGTTTCGTGAAAGACAAGCTGGGAATCAATCCGACCAACGACGAGCCGCTGCTCGTCTTCGGGTCGCGCCAGCGCAATCCCGATCAGATCGCCTTGCTCACGCGTTCCGTGCAGGAAATTTTGACCGAATGTTCGGTAGGCGTCGAGGTACCGGAGCGCGATCTGGCCGAAGGCCGGGCGACCCCGATGATGCACCTTGATCCATCGCCGGGATCGCGCGGTTATCCGCTGATGCACATTCGATCGAGCAGCGAGCGGCCCGCCGACGTATTCGCCGCTGTGCCCTACCGCAATCGCTGGTTCTGGATCGACGACCGCGATCTCGATTCCAAGCGGATGTTCATGTTTCTCACTGTGTTCTCCGCGCTTGCCGAGACGGGTATCGCGCCGCAAACGCCCTTGATCACGATTCCCGCGCGCTGATATTTCGCATGCCGATACCCGCGTTTTGGCCAGCAAGCTACCCACCGGTTTGTAACGCAGCGTAACAACCGTCACATTCGCAACGTAGCGACGCAACACGGCCGGCTTCTGCAATGCCCTGCTTACACTAACGCGGTCAAATTGCAGCATGTACTTTTGAAAGGAATGGTATGAGCAAGATATTCGGCTTCGGCGAAACGGTGCCCGGCTACGAGGTTCCGGTATTGAACGAGCGCGAGGTGCGTGCTGCCGCGGGCATCCTGTTCGTTTTCGCCTTGGTTTCGTTCATGAATTCCTGGCTGATGGGAAATTTCCGACTGACGCGGATCTTCGTGATCGCCTTCCTGATCGACTTCACCATCCGCATTTTCATCAACCCGAGGTACTCGCCGAGCATGATCCTCGGCCGACTCGCGGTGAAGAATCAAGTGCCGGAATGGTCCGGCGCGCCGCAGAAGCGCTTCGCCTGGGCCGTGGGCTGGACGCTGGCCGTCGTCATGTTCTATCTCATCGTCCTTAACAACGTGATCGGGCCGATCAATCTGATCGTCTGCGCCACCTGCCTGATCCTGATGTTCTTCGAGAGCGTCTTCGGCATCTGCCTGGCCTGCAAGATTTACAACGCTTTCTCGCGCGAGCAGGCGCAACATTGCCCCGGAGGCGTTTGTGAAGTCTTCACCCCGCAC